>WBZX01000663.1_pt1 | contig 29934 bp, 24 predicted proteins | sample 5204211 | NCBI WGS metagenome assembly WBZX01 (sample SAMN12344362, study PRJNA552823) | activated sludge metagenome | biome: Activated sludge suspended growth; feature: Nitrification reactor; material: Wastewater; isolation source: activated sludge from nitrification reactor of wastewater... | reverse complement strand
GAGAAGCGCATGCTCCAGGAGGCCGTCGACGCACTGTTCGACAACGGCCGACGCGGCCGGCCCGTGACCGGGCCGGGCAACCGCCCGCTCAAGTCGCTCTCAGACATGTTGAAGGGTAAGCAGGGCCGGTTCCGTCAGAACCTGCTCGGCAAGCGCGTCGACTACTCGGGCCGTTCGGTCATCGTGGTCGGCCCCACCCTCAAGCTGCACCAGTGCGGCCTGCCCAAGCTCATGGCCCTGGAGCTGTTCAAGCCCTTCGTCATGAAGAAGCTGGTGGACGCCGAGCTGGCCCAGAACATCAAGTCGGCCAAGCGGATGGTGGAACGGCGCAAGCCCCAGGTGTGGGATGTGCTCGAAGAGGCCATCAAGGAACATCCGGTCATGTTGAACCGGGCTCCCACACTGCACCGCCTCGGCATCCAGGCGTTCGAGCCGGTGCTGGTGGAGGGCAAGGCCATCCAGATCCACCCGCTCGTGTGCACCGCCTTCAACGCCGACTTCGACGGCGACCAGATGGCTGTTCACCTGCCCCTGTCGGCCGAGGCTCAAGCTGAGGCCCGCGTGCTGATGCTGTCGGCCAACAACGTGCTGTCGCCCGCCCACGGTCGTCCGCTGGTGACCCCCACCCAGGACATGATCATCGGCGCCTACTACCTCACCGAGAAGGTGGAGGGGGCCAAGGGTGAGGGTCGCGTGTTCCGTCACCTCCACGAGGTCGAGCGGGCCTATGAGGCCGGTGACCTGGCCCTTCACGCCCTCATCGAGTTCCGAGGGTTGGACGGCACCGGTGAACGTCTCATCGAAGACAAGACCACTGCCGGCCGACTCCTGTTCAACACCGCGCTGCCGGACTCGTTCGAGTTCATCAACCAGCGGGTGGACAAGAAGATCATGGGCAACGTCGTGGACCGCCTGGCCAACGAAGAAGCCAAGGGCGTGGTGGCCGCCAGCCTCGACGCCATCAAGAACCTGTGCTTCCGCTATGCCGCTCAGTCGGGCATCACCATCTCGATCGACGACGTTAAGACGCCCGACGAGAAGGCCCAGATCCTCGAGGACCACGAAGCTCAGGCCCAAAAGGTCGAGGAGCAGTTCCGCAAGGGCATCATCACCGATGGTGAGCGCCGCCAGAAGGAGGTGGAGATCTGGACCGACGCCACCGACAAGGTGCGCGCCGAGATGGAGAAGAACCTCAAGGCCCAGCAGTTCAACCCGATCGACATGATGGTCGGCTCGGGTGCCCGCGGAAACATGATGCAGGTCCGTCAGATCGCCGGCATGCGTGGCCTGGTGGCCAACCCTCGTGGTGACATGATCCCCCGCCCGATCAAGTCCAACTTCCGTGAGGGGTTGGAGATGCTCGAGTACTTCATCGCCACCCCCGGCGCCCGCAAGGGTCTGGTGGACACCGCTCTGCGGACCGCCGACTCGGGTTACCTCACCCGGCGTCTGGTCGACGTGGCCCAAGAGTTGATCATCAACGACGAGGACCCGTTCGCCCGGGCCGAGGCCACCGGTTCGCCGATCCGTGGCATCTGGGTCGAGAACGTGTTCCCCGACGGTTACGTCGATCAGGCCGGCAACTACGTAGGTACCCGTCCGGTAAGCGCTACCGACCGGATGGAGCGGACCTACCTGGAGACCAAGCTCTACAGCCGGACCTTGGCTGCGGATGTCACCTGTGAAGACGGCACCGTCTTCGCTCGGGGCACCGTCGTGAACCAGGAGATCATGGAAAAGCTCCGAGACGACTCCTCTGTCACCCGGGTCCGTGTCCTGTCGCCGCTCACCGACGATTCGGTGGCCGGAATCTCGGGGGCGAGCTACGGCATGTCGCTGGCCACCGGCAAGGACATCGAGGTCGGTGAAGCGGTGGGTGTGATCGCCGCCCAGTCGATCGGCGAACCTGGCACCCAGCTCACCATGCGTACCTTCCACACCGGTGGTGTGGCCGGGTCCGACATCGCCGGTGGTCTGCCCCGCGTCGTCGAGTTGTTCGAGGCCCGCAGCCCCAAGGGCAAGGCCACCTTGGCCCGCACCAGCGGCGTGGTCCGCATCGGTGAGGACGAGGGCAAGGGCAGGGTCATCACCATCGTCGGAGACGACGGCACCGAGGACACCTACACAATCCCCGGTGTCCAGCGCCTCGAGGTCGAGGACGGGGCCGAGATCGAGGCCGGAGATGCCCTAGTCGAAGGTCCCCGAGACCCCAAGGAGCTTCTGGAGATCCGCGGTGTGCGCGAAACCCAGGAGTACCTGGTCAAGGAGGTACAGAAGGTGTACCGAGAGCAGGGCGTGTCGATCCACGACAAGCACATCGAGCTCATCGTGCGCCAGATGACCCGCCGGGTCACGGTCCTCGAGACCAACGACTCGGACTTCCTCCCCGGCGAGCGGGTCGATCAGAAGGCCTTCGCCGATGCCAACAAGCTCCTGGTCGAGGAGGGCAAGCGCCCGGCCGAAGGCCGCGTCGAGCTCATGGGCATCACCAAGGCTTCGCTGGCCACCGACTCGTGGCTCTCGGCAGCCTCCTTCCAGGAGACCACCCGTGTGCTCACCGAGGCGGCGATCGACTCCCGGTCCGACTCGTTGGTCGGCCTGAAGGAGAACATCATCATCGGAAAGCTGATCCCGGCCGGAACCGGCATGCTCCAGTACCGCAACATCGACACCGTGGCCCCCCACTACGAGCCGATGGCCTTCTACTCATCGGACGATGAGGGCGGCGAGCTGGATGCATCGGAATGGCTGGCCGCTCAGGCAGCAGCCGACGAGCCCGAGCCTCCACTGGCCGCAACCCCCGAGGCTTGATCCAGGACGAGCGACGGGCCTAGCCCGCGTTGGTCGTATTTGTCCCGAGTGAGGCACCCCTCGAGGGTGCCTCGCTCGCGTTCAGGGTCCTAGCGGGTGGATCTGGTCGTCGTCGCTGTGAGGCTGATCAGACCGAGGCGTTGCCTCGGTTCAACCATGCCGTGCTCATGGGTCGGCTCGCCGGATGGCTCGCCTCCTTTGGGGCTCGGCATTGGCTGGTCGTTGGGTAGGTTTCCGCTCATGACCGAAGTTGCGGAGGTGCCAGGGGAGGGACGGCGAGCTCGCAACCGTCGTGAACGCCAGAGGGCCTACCTCGACGCCGGTCTCGACATCGCCGGCCGAGAAGGGATCCCTGCCCTCACCATGCAACGCCTGGCCGAGGCCACCGATGCCGCGGTCGGAACCGTGTACACCTACTTTCCATCAAAGGGAGCACTGGTCGCCGAGCTCCAGCGGGAGTCGATCGAGCGGCTCACGGCCTCCTACCACCAGACCCGCGACCGGAGCCGAGCGATCCTGGCCGATTGGCACGAGCCCCGGGCCGAGGCCGTGGCCCGACTCATGGTGTTCGGCCGATTCTGGATCGCCAGCGCCGAGACCCTGCCCCACGAGTCCCGCTTCCTGCATGCGCTCATCGGAGAAACCGAACAGAGCGTTCCGCCCGAGGAGTTCCATCGGGCCGCCCCCGCTGCCTTGGCTTTGCTGGCCGAGGCAGCGGGCGAGGTTGTGGCGGCCGGGGCGGTAGACGCCATCCGTCTCCAGGACCCAATGGATGTGGTAATTCGCTGGGCCGCCGCCCTCACCGGTGTTCTGCTCACCGCCAACCTGGCTTCGCTCAACCCTCGAGCCTTCGACGGCCGTCGGCTGGCCCCAATCCTCCAGCGTGATCTGTTGGCGGGCTGGGGCGCCCGACCCGACCTGATAGACCGAGCCGAAGCCCATGTCGCTGATCTGGAGTCCACCGGTCAGCTCGCGCCAGCAGTCACCAACGCCTGACGGCTACCCCCCGGGCGGCGCCTCGGTCAAGTTCGTCTAGGGGATGGGGCAGGGCTTTATGACCCCGCACCACCAGGGAGCCGTTGGTAGATCTTCGCTGTCGATGATGCCGTCATCGTCGCTGTCGGGGTCGTTCGGGTCGGTTGGGTAGACGTTCTGGAGGCCCCACTTGGCCAGCGCTCCCGGTATGTAGATGATCTCGTCATAGTTGGTCAGGCCGTCGCTGTCCGGATCGGCCGTCCAGTAGGAGTCGTCGTACCGGTAGGTCGGGTCGGTGCCGTTGGCGACCTCCAGCCCGTCGGAGTCGCCGCCGTGGTCCGTGTCGGCCAGGAGCGGGTTTGTGGCTGGGGTGCGATTGACCTCGGTGCTGTCTGACAGCCCATCGTCGTCGGTGTCGGCGTCGAGAGGGTTGGTGAGGTGGGTGCTGAGCTCGGCATCGTCGGTCAAGCCGTCGCCATCGGTGTCGGCGCCCACTGTGTAGACGTCGTCGGACGGGTCGTTCGGGTTGGTTCCGTTGACGATCTCATAGCCGTCGCGAATGCCGGCACCGTCGGTATCTGTCTTCAGCGGATTGGTTTGGTGAACGCGGACCTCAGCCCCGTCGCTGAGGAGGTCCCCGTCGGTGTCGGCGAAGACTGGGCTGGTGCCATACCAGAGGACCTCGATGCCGTCGTCGAGGCCGTCGTCGTCGGTGTCGGGATCGTTGGGATCTGATCGGTGGAAGGACTCAGAGAGAAAGCTCAGGCGGTCGTTGTCGTCGTCTCTGGTGAACTGCGTGTCATCCCAGGTATTGCGTGGATTGGTCCCAGCGTTGATCTCGTAGCCGTCGGTGTCGCCACCGTTGTCGCTGTCGGCATCGTTGGGATTGGTGTCGACGAGGGCCTCGATCCAGGTGGGCAAGTCGTCACCGTCGGGATCGTTCCCGTCTGGGTCGGTGGGGTCGGTGGCGTCTGTGCCCAAACCGAGCTCGAGCCAGTCGGTCAGACCATCACCATCGCTGTCCTGAACGCCGTCGGTGATTCCGTCTTCGTCCTGATCGGCATTGTCGGGATCCCAGCCCTTCTGGATCTCGAAGGCATCGGCGACACCGTCCAGATCGCTGTCCACTAGCTCACAGCCCCCGAGGGCCGCGATCGTCATGAGCGCTGTGGCCACCGTGACCGTTCGCCGCCAAGCTTTCCGGGGCCGGTGCGAGTTGGGAGCAGCACCCGTGACGGAGGGGCCAGACCGTTCGTTCACCTCAACCTACTTGGTTTTCGGACATGTCTGCCTCCCAGCGGGCCTTGGAGTTCACCCGCGGATCGCGTGCCCTGAAGGGTATTGCAAAGATGGATGGTCCGCTTGGTTCGTCGGCATGCCCATCCAGCCTGGGCCTTCGTCCACTAGGTGCAGCGAGGCAAGGGTCGAGGAGGTGCGCACATCATGCCGCAGCCAGTTCCCGTGAGCCGTCTCAGGCGGATTTTGCGGTCCGGCGTCCGATCCTCATAGCATGTCCCTCCGGCTCAGAGACGGATGTCTCGCGCGTGAGCCCCAGTCAGACGCTTCGAGAGGTTCGTTCGTGCCCACCATCCAGCAGTTGGTCCGCAAGGGCCGCCAGGACAAGCCCACCAAGGGCAAGACGCCGGCCCTGAAGGGCGCGCCTCAGCGTCGTGGTGTCTGCACCCGCGTGTACACCAACACCCCCAAGAAGCCGAACTCGGCACTGCGCAAGGTGGCTCGTGTTCGCTTGTCCAGCGGTGTCGAGGTCACGGCCTACATCCCTGGTGAGGGTCACAACCTCCAGGAGCACTCCATCGTCATGGTCCGTGGTGGCCGTGTGAAGGACCTCCCCGGCGTCCGCTACAAGATCATCCGCGGCACCCTCGACACCTCGGGTGTGAAGGACCGCAAGCAGGCCCGTAGCCGCTACGGCGCCAAGAAGGAAGGCTGACCATGCCCCGCAAGGGTCCCGCCCCCCGCCGCGAGCTCATGCCCGACCCGATCTACCGGTCGGTCGTGGTCACCCAGATCGTGAACAAGGTGTTGCAGCGCGGCAAGCGCTCCACCGCTGAGCGCATCGTCTACAGCGCTCTCGACATCGTGGCCGACAAGGCCGGCACCGACGATCCGGTGTCGATCCTCAAGAAGGCCGTAGAGAACATCAAGCCCCAGCTCGAGGTTCGCAGCCGTCGCGTCGGTGGCGCCACCTACCAGGTGCCGGTCGAGGTCAAGCCCCGTCGGGCCAACACCCTCGCCGTCCGTTGGCTGGTCGGCTACTCCCGTCAGCGTCGGGAGAAGACCATGGCCGAGCGTTTGGCCAACGAGATCCTCGACGCCAGCAACGGTGTCGGCGCCTCGGCCAAGCGCCGTGAAGACCTTCACAAGATGGCCGAGTCCAACAAGGCCTTCGCCCACTACCGCTGGTAGGGGCCACCCACAACTCCACCGATGGGGCGCCTCCAAACCGGCAGCCCCTCCCTCGACCGGGTCCGCAACAGCGGGGCCCGGTCGTGGCATGTAACCGCTCAACCTGTAAACCCTCTCACCGAACCGAGACACAGAGATGCCTGAAGTCGTTCCGATCGACCGCTACCGCAACATCGGGATCATGGCCCACATCGACGCGGGCAAGACCACCACCACCGAGCGGATCCTGTACTACACGGGCAAGACCTACAAGATCGGCGAGGTCCACGAGGGTGCCGCCACCATGGACCACATGGTCCAGGAGCAGGAGCGAGGCATCACCATCACCTCGGCGGCCACCACCACCTTCTGGCGTGACCACCGCATCAACATCATCGACACCCCCGGCCACGTCGACTTCACCGTTGAGGTCGAGCGTTCGCTGCGCGTGCTCGACGGTGCTGTAGCCGTGTTCGACGGTGTGGCTGGCGTCGAGCCCCAGACCGAGACCGTGTGGCGCCAGGCCGACAAGTACGGCGTCCCGCGCATGTGCTTCGTCAACAAGCTGGACCGCACCGGTGCCGACTTCTACAAGGCCGTGGCTTCCATCAAGGATCGCCTCACCGAGAACATCGCCATCTTGCAGATCCCGATCGGCATCGAAGGTGACTTCCAGGGCGTGGTCGACTTGGTGCGCATGAAGGCCATCGTGTGGACGGGCGAAGAGCTCGGCGCCAAGTACGACATCGTCGACATTCCCGCCGACATGCAGGACCAGGCCGACGAGTACCGCCAGGAGCTCATCGACGCCATCACCCACCACGACGACGCCATCCTCGAGAAGTTCCTCGGCGACGAGGAGATCACCGAGGAGGAGCTGCGCTCGGCCCTGCGGCGCGCCACCATCGCCAACGAGATCGTCCCGATCCTCACCGGCACTGCCTTCAAGAACAAGGGCGTGCAGCCCCTGCTCGACGCCGTGGTCGACTACCTGCCGTCCCCGCTCGACCTGCCTCCGGTGCGGGGTGAGGCCCTCAAGGGCGGCGCCGAGATCGAGCGCAAGGCCGACGTGAAGGAGCCCTTCTCGGCTCTCGCCTTCAAGATCGTGGCTGATCCTCACGGCAAGCTCACCTACTTCCGGGTCTACTCCGGTCGCTTGAACAAGGGCGACAGCGTCCTCAACAGCCGCACGGGGCAGAAGGAGCGCGTCGGACGACTGCTGCTGATGCACGCCAACAACCGTGAGGACCTGGAGTTCGTCGAGGCTGGCGACATCGTGGCCGGCATCGGCCTCAAGAACACCCGCACCGGTGACACCCTCTCCGATGAGAAGGACGCCATCGTGCTGGAGAACCTGGAGTTCCCCGAGCCGGTCATCCAGGTGGCGGTGGAGCCCAAGACCAAGAACGACCAGGACAAGATGGGCAAGGCCCTCTACTCCCTGTCTGAAGAGGACCCGACCTTCCAGGTCAAGTCCGACGAGGAGACCGGTCAGACCCTGATCTCGGGGATGGGCGAGCTTCACCTCGAGGTGATCGTCGACCGCATGCTGCGGGAGTTCAACGTCGACGCCACCGTCGGCAAGCCCCAGGTCGCCTACCGCGAGACCATCACCGCCCCCGTCGAGAACTACCGCTACACCCACAAGAAGCAGACGGGTGGTTCGGGCCAATTCGCCGACGTGATCATCAACCTAGAGCCGGCTCAGCCCGGCGAGGGCTACTCCTTCAGCGACAAGATCACCGGCGGTCGCATCCCCAAGGAGTACATCGGACCGGTGGACCAGGGCATCCAAGCCTCGCTGGCCTCGGGCATCATCGCCGGATACCCGGTGGTGGACATCAAGGCCACCTTGGTCGACGGCTCGTTCCACGACGTCGACTCATCGGAGATGGCGTTCAAGATCGCCGGCACCATGGCGTTCAAGGAGGCGGCTCGCAAGGGCAAGCCGGTCCTGCTCGAGCCCATCATGGCGGTCGAGGTCGTCACCCCCGAGGAGTACATGGGTGATGTCATGGGCGACCTCTCCTCCCGCCGTGGCAAGGTCGGCGGCATGGAGCAGCGGGGCAACGCCCAGGTCGTCAGGGCCGAGGTGCCGCTGTCGGAGATGTTCGGCTACGCCACCGATCTCCGGTCTCGCACCCAGGGCCGCGCCGTGTACACCATGCAGTTCGACAGCTACCAGCAGATGCCGGGCAACCTCCAAGAGGAGATCGTGGCCCGGGTTCGCGGCGAGTAGCTAGCAGTCTCAAACCACAACAACCATCAACATAGAAAGGCTCCAGGGTCAACGCCATGGGCAAGGAAAAGTTCGAGCGCAATAAGCCGCACCTGAACATTGGGACCATGGGGCATATTGACCATGGTAAGACCACGTTGACGGCGGCGATTACCAAGACGTTGCATGATGCGGATCCGACGACGGCGTTCACGCCGTTCGACATGATCGACAAGGCTCCTGAGGAGCGGCAGCGTGGTATCACGATCAACATTTCCCATGTGGAGTATGAGACGGCGAACCGTCATTACGCGCATGTGGATATGCCGGGTCACGCTGACTACATCAAGAACATGATCACGGGTGCGGCTCAGGTGGATGGGGCGATTTTGGTGGTGGCGGCCACTGATGGTCCGATGCCGCAGACGCGTGAGCATGTGTTGTTGGCTCGTCAGGTGGGTGTGCCCTCGATCGTGGTCGCGTTGAACAAGTGCGACATGGTTGATGATGAGGAGTTGTTGGAGCTGGTGGAGATGGAGGTGCGTGAGCTTCTGTCTGAGTACGAGTTCCCTGGTGATGACACTCCTGTGGTGCGGGTTTCGGCGTTGAAGGCGCTTGAGGGTGACGCGGATGCGGCGGCTCAGGTGTTGGAGTTGATGAACCAGGTGGACAGCTTTGTTCCTGAGCCGGTTCGTGATATCGACAAGCCGTTCTTGATGCCGATCGAGGATGTGTTCTCGATCACTGGTCGTGGAACTGTGGTGACCGGCAAGGTCGAGCAGGGTCAGATCCACACTGGTGATGAGGTGGAGATCGTGGGTATCAAGGCCACGCAGAAGACCACCTGTACTGGTGTGGAGATGTTCCGCAAGTTGCTCGATGAGGGTCAGGCTGGTGACAACATCGGTGCGCTTCTTCGTGGTACGAAGAAGGAAGAGGTTGAGCGCGGTCAGGTGTTGTGCAAGCCGGGCAGCATTACTCCTCACACGAACTTCGAGGGTGAGGTGTACGTGTTGACCAAGGAGGAGGGTGGTCGTCACAAGCCGTTCTTCGCGAACTACCGTCCGCAGTTCTTCTTCCGTACGACCGATGTGACGGGCACGATTGCTTTGCCTGAGGGCACTGAGATGTGCATGCCTGGTGACAACACTCAGATGACGGTTGAGTTGATCGCTCCGATCGCCATGGATGAGGGTCTGCGGTTTGCTATCCGTGAGGGTGGCCGTACCGTGGGTGCTGGTCGGGTGACCAAGATCATCAAGTAGTTCTGGCGTCGGGCTGGTCCCGGCTTGAACTGGAGTTGGGCTGGGAGCCTCGGTCGTTGCGGCCGAGGCTCCCTCCGTTTTCGGTGGTAGATGACCGCTGCCGGCGGCCCAGGTGACCTCGTCTGGCAGGGCCGGAGAGCCGTACCGTAGGGTGCCAGGAATGACGGCCACTTCCCCCTCCCAGGTCCCCCTCGCCGGTAGCACCACCGTCAAGAGCCCTACGTTCGACGGCTCGATCAACTGGTTCACCATCGGAAACGTGGCGTTCACCAGGCATCTGGTGCACTCCGGCCAGGACCAGTTCGAAGATCAAGATCTGGCGGTGATGGGACAGACGCTGGCCTTTGTGGCCAAGGGCCTCGCTGGTCAAGGCGTCGGGGTGCGCTTCGGTGTGGAGCGACCCCTCGGCTCCGATGACCCCCAGGGACTGGTCATTGCGCAAACCGCTGGCCTCAGCCCGATCGGTGCCGCGGTCGTCATGAGGAGCAAGATCCCCATGGAGTCCGGCCTGACGCCGTCGGCGACGGGACGGCCCGCCTCGCCCGATGGTGACCGAGCCGGGTGGATCTCGCTGGTCACAGCCATCACCGGGCTCGAACCGGTCAACGACATGGCGGGAATTCCTGCCGAACCCGGCGACCGGGTAGCGGTGGTGGATCACCCCAATGGAGACGGGCTGGCCGGGTTCTGCTGGGCCCGCCGGATCGCGTCGGGTCCGGGATCGCCCGGCACCGCCGAGGTGATCGAGATGGGCACGGATCCATCTCTCGACCCGGCTGAGGCGGCCGACGTCGAGCAGGCCGCGATGGCGGCCCTGGCCGCAATGCTCGAAGCTGATGGGGTTCGCACCCTGGCGGTGTGCGTGGACGGGCGTCTCCCGGGGCTGGATGAGCGCTTGGCCGCGATGGGTTTCGTGGCCCGACGCTTGCGCCACACATACGCGCCGGTGCCCCCGGCCTGAGTCTGGATCAGCCGAAGGCAGAGCCTTGTGGCGGAGTTTGGTCGCCGGTTGGGGCCGGGGCCGTTAGTAGATGATCACCATCCTGATCAGCGCGACTGCTACCGCGGCGATGGTGATCGGCCAGGCAGACGATGCCAGTGCCGACCTGGGAGCCGAGGTCAGCGTTTCTTCGTCCCTGCGGACCAGGCACACGACGGCCGCCAAACACGAGACCGCGGTGATGACAGCCGAGACCGTGCTCATCGATCGACCTCCTCGGGAGCACCCCGCCACAGGAACCAGATCAGGGCCGAGGCGGTGACGATGGCCATGGTTGTCAATGCCGCGCTCGGGTGCCATTGGTCTACTGCCACCATGGACAGGGCCACAGCAGTTCCGACGGCGGCGCTCAATGCCACCCCGAGCGAGACCTCCATCAACGGTTCGCCGAGGCGCCGAAACAGCAACAGGGTGCAGCCCGGTACGAACGTGAAATAGGCAAGGGTGACCAGGGGGCGCCCTGACCACCTCAGATCGAGGCCAGCCGAAACCCCAGCGACCAGTGAGATGATCAGCATCACGGCCGCCGTATGCCGTCGGAGATCGGTTCCGCTCATGGCTTGGGGCCCGCATCGAGTCGGTAGACCGCCGCGTCGCCTTGGCGAAAGACTTCGGTGGCCACCCCGGCGTCGACCAATTCTGCGGTTATCGACGTCAACCACCCCGATGGTAGGAAGGCAAGCTGTTCGCCGAACTGTTGCTGCGCCGGGGTGGATATCAGGTAGGCGTTGCCGTCGTCGGGTATCAAGGCGAGGACCTTGTCGGTGGAGTCCAACGGTTGTTCGTCCAGCGGCTCATAGCGATAGCTGGTCAGGTCCCGATAGCGCCACGGCAGGTTGCGGGTCGGGGCCACCAGGACCGTGCCGGGGGGAACGTTTTCATAGACCCAACTGACAGCGGCCAGATCGTCGTCGGTGACCCGTTCGAAGTGCTCGTTTCCGAAGCGAACGGTAAGGCCAGCCATGGCAGCCACCGTCAGGACCCCACCAAGAACCATCACCCCAGCTGCCGTCGCGCGCCTTCGGGCCGCCGCGCTAAGACCCTGAGCCAGAAGGATGGATGCCGCCGGCAGGGCGAACAGGTAGGACCGGAGGAGGACCTCCCCGCCATAGCTTTGACCTCCGACCAGGAGGAATGGTGGAAGCAGCAGGGCCAGGGCCGCCACCGGAGGTTTTCCAGCCCGCCATCGAAACCCAGCCAGCACCATGGCTCCGCCCAGCATCACCGCCGAGAAGGCCACCCGCAACCACAGCACCACCGCTCGTAGGTCGCTACCGCCGAGTCGGGCCAGCAGGCCCGACGACGCGTTGTCTCCGAACTGGCCGAAGCCGCTCACAAGCTCTCCGAGGTGACTGCTCCACCAGGTCACGGCCCCCACCGAGAACCACCCGACGAACAGTACGGCGATGATCACTGGCAGGTGGACCGCCCGACAGGCGCCGACCAGGACCAGTACCCCCACGACGGCGATGAGGGCGAACGGGGTGAGCTGGTGGCTGACCACCGTGGTGGCACAAACCGCCACGATGCTCCACAGCAAGAACCGGGTGGTCCTGGGGTCGACCACGGACCCGGCCGCCTCCCTCCGCCTGGCTCCGTCGAGGTCCTGGAGTCTTCGGAGGCGGTCAAGCACCAACTCGGGGACGAACGGCGAGCGTTTGGCCGTCCAGTGAGTGCCCTCTCCGCCCAGGTAGCGCAGTACCAGCCCCACCACCACCAGGTACAAGAAGTAGGCCTCGGCTTGGGGTGCGAGGTAGTCCTGGTGAACCCAGTTGGCGGCCACGAAGACCCAAAGGGCGATCCACCGCCCGGCATGATCAGTTCGTAGTGCCTTGGCGATCATCCACAGTGGGGCCAGGAAGGCCAGGTTGAACGCCACCGGCGCCCATCGGACCAGGCTCATCGCACTGTCTTCGCCGCCTGCGGCCGAGACGAGCGCGGCGAAAGCGAACGACCCGGGCCAGTTGAAGCGGGCATCTAGCTCGGGCACGGTGTGACCGTTACGGATGATCTCGTCGACGAACCCAACGTGCAGATAGGCGGTGAAGTACGCCGGGTGAGGTTCCACCAGTGGAGTGATTCCCTGGATCATCACTACCAGCAGGATCGTCTGGAGGACGAGTAGGGGACGACGGTCGCGGTGGCGCACACACATAGCGAACGCTCCGGCCAGCAGCGCGAACGACACCGGGAACTGCCAGCCGAGCACCGACACGAGGCCAGCGTCGGACATGGCCGATGGGTCGAGTCGCGCCGTACCCCACAGCCACAACACCAAGGCGCCGATGGTCATGGCACATGGGAGCGCCCAGCCCCGGCCCGCGGTCGATGGCGGTCCGGTGCGCCCGCGCCCGGTCGGCTCATCGGACCGGCTCGGCCTCGAACCGGCGTCACTGGACGAAGATGCAGAGGTGGAGAGGGGAGTCAAGCCATCACCGCCGGACCGGGGTGCTTTGGGCGTCCGTGGTGTCCGGCGCCCTGTATTTCGCGGGTGATCGTCGGGATCACGGCCACCGCCACTACCGCTTGGGCGACGGCGTAGCCGAGAGCGGCCCCGGTGATCCCCTGACGAGGCAGTAGGTATGCGGCCAACGCCACCGCGATGGTGCAACTGGCAGCCTGGGTAGCGATCATCGCCACCAGCCGACGTCGAAGTCGGGCAACGCTGAGGAATACTGTCAGCGCGGCCCTGAACGGCATCGCCAACGCCAGCAGCCTCAACACATCGGCTCCAGCCTCGTACCCCTCGCCCAGGATCGACATGGCCGTTGGGGCCAGAACCATGATCGCTGCCACCCCACCGGCGGTGATGGCCCCGCTGAGGCGAACGGTGCTCCCCAGCAATGCGTGGATCCGATCCTCGTCGTTGGCCCCCTCCACCGTGAACGACACCCCCACGCTGGCCAGGGCCAGGTCGAAGGCGCTGGCTGCGATCCATGCTGTGGCGAAGGCGGCGTTGGCTCGAAGCCCGACGATCGCCGCCACCAACAACGGCATCAGGTTCACCGACGCCAACTGGAAAAGTCCTCCCAGGTAGTCGGCAGCGGAGTACCGGAGCAGGTCGCCAGACGGAGGCGCCTCACGGTGGGCGGTGGAACGCTGATGGGCCGGGAGCAACCGGGTCATCAACACGATGCTCACCGGGACGGCGATCACCGCGGCCGGAACACTCCACGACGTGAAGATCCCGGATCTGGGCATGTGGCCAGCCAACAGCCACACCAGCGCCACCTTGGTTGCCGCGAACAGCCCGTTCTCTACTGGTACCCACACGGACTGACGGATGCCGGCAAGCACCGCATCTTGAAGGGTGAACATGTTCCACGCCACCACTGCTGCAACGAACGCGGCTCTGGCGGGCCAGGGAGACCCGGTGCCCCCCAGCGACGAATCGACTCCGCCCAACGTCACGAAGATCCCGCCGATGACAACCGCCGCGGCCGTTGCGGCGCCGTACGACAGTACGACGAGACGTCGGCTCTGCTCGCCGTGAGCAGGGAGGAAGCGGGGGAGGATGTGGGTGAGGTTCAGTTGGCTGGCACCGCCGATCAGCAGTAGAGCGGCCACGGCGGCCCCGCCTCGGCCGACCTCGATCTCGGGGTAGCGACGAGCTGCGACACCCCAGTAGATGAGGCCCAGGACCGAGGTGAGAGCGCTGGCCGCTACCAGCGCGTAGGCATTCCTGAAAAGGGGAATGCTCAGGTGGTGACGAACCCGACCCGATCCCGATCCCTGCCCCGACGCCGGCGGTCTCGGCGCCACGGATGCGCTAGGCGAGGTGTTCACAGGTTGGTCATCGGTCTAGAGGTGACCGGTGGTCGCGGTTGGGAGCGGGCGTCGACTCGGCCCCCGATGGCGAGCCGGAACCAACGCCGGTTCGACGCTGGTTTCGGCGGGCGGTGATCCGGCCCGAGGCGTAGCCGGCCGAAGTCCAGGCCAGTCCACCGATGATGGCTCCGGCCCGGGTCAGACCGGACCGGTCGCCTCGAGCCGTCGCCTTGAGCCCGTACCAAACTCCCCTGGGTAGGACCTTGAGGGTGTGGGCCCGTTCAGCGGCAAGCCCGTCTCGACTGCCGACCTCGGTGGTCACGAGCGCCTTGGACAGGCCTTCGGCATGGCACCGCGATCGGAAGTAGCGCCAACGGATCCGGTCGGGGGAGACCGTGTGGTTGACCCGGGCTCGGGGCTCGTAGAGCAGAACGGTCGATGGTCTGGACTGGCGGAGACGGATGCACAGCTCGGTCTCCTCGCAACCCAAAGGCGTGGTCCCGACCCGGCCGATCCCCTCGCGGAAGCCGCCGACCAGGTCGAACACCTCACGGCGGAACGACATGTTGCACCCGATCAGGTTCCGGATCGGGGCGAGCTCCACCGGGAGACCGGTCCAGCTGCAACCGACCACCCACTCGAACTCGGCGGGGAACCACGCTGGACGGAGGTCGGGCCAGACGGCATCGGCGGCCCCACCCACACCCATCACCGCCTCGTCCGAGTAGGGGGCAAGTAGGTGGGGGAGCCAGCCAGGGGCAGGCACGGCATCGTCGTCGAGGAAGACCACCACGTCGCCGCGGGCCTCGGCTATACCCGTGTTGCGCGCACCGGACAAACCCCGGCTGCCCTGGTTCTCCACCACGTGGACGCCGCTCACCTCGTCACGGACGCGAGCGGCCAGGCCCGGGTTGTGGTCGATGACCACGATGATCTCGAAGGGGGCGTCGTCTCCGCTGTCTCCCATGACGCGCACCGACTCCACGAGGTCGTCCCACCGGCGCTCGGTGTAGGCGCAGATGATGACGCTGGCCGTCGGGCTTGCCGTCGGGTCGCTTCCTTTGCGGGCAGTTAGGTGCGAAGCCGGACCTTGCGCCGCGCCGTGGCGACGGTGGGTCACCTATCCGCGAGGGCGCTGGGAGCGAACTCTCCACCGCCGGGCGCGGACTGCGGCTCGGGGAGGTGCCAGCGGTGGTGTTCGCCCGAGCGGGCTTCGGACAGGATCGACCGCAGGATCCGCCACCCGTCACGCACGGCGTGGAGCTTGGATGCGCCGCCGACCCTGGTGGCCTCGTGGCAGGCGACCTCTGACGTGCGCAGCCCGGCCTGAGCTGCCCTGACCGCGAGTTGGATCTCGAACTCGAAACCGTCGGCTAGGTCGTGGACTAGGTCTTCGACGCTGCGCCAGTAGGCGTTGAACCCGTAGGTGATGTCGGTGAACTTCCGCCCGACCGCGGCGTTGGTGACCCCGGTGAGGAACGCGTTGCCGGCCTTGCGGATGGGTGTGAAATCGTCGCTCCCGCCGCCCGGCAGGCACCGGGAACCCTTCACGAAGTGATCACCCTGCAACAAGCGTTCCATGGCCGCATCGATGTCCCTCGGGTCCATGGAGCCGTCGGCATCCATTGTGACGATGATGTCCCCGGTGGCTGCCCTGATCCCGGTCTTGAGGGCGTCGCCCTTGCCGCGCCCGTCCTGGCGGAGCAGCAGCGCGTCGGGGCGGATCCGGGCCAACACGTCGATGCTGCGGTCGGTGGAGCCGCCGTCTACCACGATCACCTCGGTGATGTACCGAGGTAGGTGGGGCAGCGTCGCCTCCAGCCCGGCTTCCTCGTTGAGGATGGGCATGATGACGCTGACGGTCAGTCCGCCCAGCGTCGACTCCCGGGTTTCGCCGAGTTGGGGAGCCAGATCTGACCTCCGGCGCTCGACGTGGGTTTCAGAGGTGATGGTCATGGGCGGGCACGTCGGCGCGAGAAGTTACCTGTGAGGACTTGATGTCAGCCGTTGTGTCCCGATGAACCTAACATGCCGAGCTCGAATACCCACAGATGGTGGCGTCGGCATTGGCCTTTCAGGTCTGCTGGCGGGGCCGCTGACGGGCTCGGTGGAACGTCGTCGTGGCGCATCGCCATCTCGGTGCTGGCCTGTGTGGTGGTGGTGTCGGGCTGTGACCCGGTTCTAAAGGTGACCGTCGACGTGGCCGCACCTGATCAGGGGTCGCGGCCGAACCGGCTGGTGGTGGGGATCAGCCACACCGATTCCACGATCGGAGCGGTGACATCTGCCGAACCTCGTACCGTCGAGCTGGGGATCCTCGAAGACATCCCGATTCAGAACGTGTTTCTCATGGGCTGGGGAACCGCCAACCCTCAACCTTCGCCAGGGCAGTTCGACTGGTCCACGCTCGACGAGCGGATCGCCCTCATCACCAGCGTCGGGGCCGAGCCGGTGCTCACCTTGTGCTGCGCCCCGGACTGGATGAAGGGTCAACCGGAGGGTACGACGGACTGGAGCCTGCTCACCGTCGCTCCCTTGCCGGACCGCTACGACGAGTTCGCCGCTCTGGCCGCGGCTGCCGCCGCCAGATACCCGCAGGTGAGACGGTTCCAGGTCTGGAACGAGATGAAGGGCTTCCACGACCCGGCCACCAACGCGTGGGACGCGGCCAGCTACACCGACATGTACAACGCGGTCTACCACGCGGTGAAAGAGGTAAGGCCCGACGCGCAGGTCGGGGGACCCTACGCGCCCATCGACATCTGGTCCGATGCCCAGTCGATGTCTCACCCCAGCGGGGTGCGAGGTCCATGGGGAGTGGTCGACCAGCGGCCGCTCGATGTCCTCACCTATTGGCTCGAGCACAACGACGGGGCCGACTTCGTATCCCTCGACGGTTGGATCACCACCCGGGACCGGGGCCTCATCACCGATCCGTTCACCGCCACTGAGGTGTACGCCGAGCTGACCCGGTGGCTGGCGGCCCGGACCGACCTGCCCATCTGGTGGTCTGAGGTCCACGTCAGCGATCCGTCGTGGAACGAGGCGCTGCAACATGCCGCCACCACCTGGGCGTTGACCCGGATGGGTGAGGCCGGCGCATCGGTGGCCATGTTGTGGTCACCACAGGCCGAAGGCACTAGTTGCGCCGGATGCCTCTGGACGGACCCGGCCCTCGGGCCACCCACAGCCACCGCGCTGGGATCCTCGATCACGGCTTGGTCAGCTTGCGCCCCGGTCGGTGGCCGGTGGAGTGACGCGGCCTCCTCGGTCCCAGATCATGTCAGCGCCTTGGCCATCGACGACGCCGTCTACGTGCTCAATCGCTCGGCGCTGACGGCCGAAGTCCTGGTCGACGGGGACACTGCGGTGGTGCCGCCTCTGGCGATGAGGGTCGCTGGCACGGTCTATCCCTGTCGTCGCTGACACGCGCCATCCGGTGGCGGGCCGATCGTCGACACCGCCGGTCGGCCCGCTCGCGGCCCTCTGTGTGCCGGTGTCGGAGGTCGAAAGGTTTGTCCGATGAGCCCCGGTGTCCTACCCTGACCCCCGCTCCCCCTCTGGGGGGTGGCCCTTCGGGGCGCAGGCAACCGTTCGGGAGGGAGGCGACCGCGCTGACCGTCCGACATTTTCCCGCTGCCAGTGTCAACCAATCGGGTGGGCACGGCGTCTACTCTCGTGGAAGCCAACGGCAGTCCAGCGTCACGCTCCCGGTTGCCGGGGCACACGCAATCAACCCCTAGCCAAGGATAAAGACAGAACCATGACTCAGACCAAGATGCGTGTCGGTCTGGCTGCGGCCACCGCCGCTGCCTCACTGACCGGCGTGTTTGCCCTGGCCAGCCCGGCCAACGCCGCCGCCGTCCACCCCGATGCGGTGCGCAACGCCACCGCTGCTGGTGGCACCAACCAGATCGTTCTCGACTGGGATGCCCCCAACACCGGTGAGCCCGCCACCTCCTACGTGATCGCCCTCTACAACGAGGCCGGTGTGCAGGTTGGTGACGTGTACGTCGTGCTCGCCCCCACCACCACCCTCACCATCGAGAACGTGGCCGCCGGCAAGTACTACGCCGAGATCTACAGCCACAACGCCTACCCCGGCTTCGGTGGCCCGGTCCGCGCCCCCGAGTCCGGCACCGTCACCGTCACCGCTCCGGTGGTCACCCCGCCGGCCGCCCCGGTGCTGAACACCCTTCCGTACCGTCCGTACAAGAACTGGTCCGACATGATCGACCAGGAGTACCGCTTCTGGACCGGGTGCTCGTCTGACCCGGAAGCCGTCGCCGGTCGTTTCCCCCGCGACGACGAGTACACCTACTGGTACAACAAGCTCACCAACAACTTCTGGAGCGACCTCGACTGGGATCGCTACGACGATGCTTGGGTCATGCGCAGCCGCGCTGAGTGGACCCGTCTCACCAACGGCGCCACCTTCGACCCGCCCGCCTTCATCACCTCGACTGGCTACGAGTCGTCCATCGCCTACAAGACGCTGTACGACAAGCGCTACTCGTACCTCACCACCATCCCCTCGGGCGGTGGCTTCATGCCCGCCGACAACGGCGCCGGTGGCGGTACCGCCAACAACAACATCCTGGAGGCCGGCGAGGTTGCCGCCGCCAAGGTGGACGCCAACAACTACGCCCGTTGGGCCCCGCACCTGCTTGCCGAGTTCGGCCCCAAGGTCAACACCCTCGTCAACCAGCAGGCCACCAACGACGTGTACTTCGCTCGTCGTGTCGACTTCGTGCGCACGCTGGCCGAGGACGCTGAGCAGACCGATGGTCCGGCTTACCGCCTCTACACCGCCTACTTCAGCCGCATCCCGGATGCCGGTGGTCTGTGCTTCTGGACCAACGCCCTCCGCAGTGGCTGGTCGTTGCTCGACGTCTCCGAGTTCTTCGTTCAGTCCCAGGAGTTCGAGGACACCTACGGTGGCTTCGACCTCAAGGGTGACGAGGATTCGACCGACGCCGCCGAGTTCGTGGCCCTGGTCTACCGCAACGTTCTCGAGCGTGAGCCCGACGAGACTGGCGCCGCCTTCTGGACCCGTCAGCTCCAGACCGAGCGTTACAGCCCGGCCGAGATGCTGATCGGCTTCTCGGAGTCGCAAGAGTTCAAGAACCGCATGTCGTCCAAGGTCGGCACCGGCATCGCCTACCTCCACCTCCTGGGCCGCATGCCCAGCGAGGCCGAGTACGTCGCCGCCGACTGGAACTGGACCTACTTCCAGACCAACCCCACCGAGGGTGACTGGTTCATGTGGTGGTTCTTCGACACCTGGGGCATGTCGGCTCCCAACAGCTACCTCTACGTGTGGCTGGTCGACAACCCCTCGGGTGAGTACACCAAGCGTGCGAACATCACCATCCCCTCGCACCACCACCCCCACGAGGCCCCCGGCACCCAGCCCCTCTGATTGGGCTGAGAGCCAGGCTGCTCCTCGTGAGTAGCTGACGCAACGGCTTCCGAAAAGGGGGTCCCGCTCCGGCGGGGCCCCCTTTCTCCGTTTTCCCTGGCTGGGGATGCCGACTTATCTCCCACCGGGTCTTCTAGCGGTGCGGCCCACGCTTCACCGCGACGGCGGTTACCGTCTACTCGAAGCCGGGCTCAGCCGGCCAGGGGGAGACGGCCCCGGCGGGCCAGCACGAAGGCGGCCCCTGCGCCAGCAGCCGTGGCCGCGATGCCTCCGAGGTAGGCGGCCCGACGCCCGGTGAGCATTGCCCGCACTGCGCTGCGTTCGGAAGCCTCGCTCAGGTAGAGCAGGATGTTGTCGCTCAACCCGTCCGGGACCACTCCCAACTCGGAGCGGAGCAGACGTAGCCCTCGGGCCAGCTTGCGGTACTGGACGAGCTCGGCCTGGCACCGCAAGCACTCGGCGACATGGTGGTGTTCGGCCTGCGTCAGATCGGCCGATCCGTCAATCAGGCCTGGAAGTACGTCGGTGACCTCTTCACACCGCATGGGCGTGCTCCTCTCCCTCGTCGAAGCCCGCTTCGCCCCGCATCGGAAACACCTGGCTGCGTAGCCTTCGGCGGGCCCGGTGCAAGCGAACCTTGGCCGCAGACTCCGAGATGCCGAGCTCTTCGGCGATCTCGGCGTGGTTCAGGTCGTACACATCGCGCAGTACGACGACGGCCCGAAGCCGGGGCGGAAGCCCGGCGATTGCGGCCTCGAGACGCTCCTTCAGGAGTGCGACGTCGGCCATGGCCGCGGGGTCGTGCTCGGGAGCGTCGTCGATGACGGCGAGCTCCTCTTCCAGCTCGTCGTGGCGGTGCCGCCTCCGGCGCCCCAGGTGGGTGGAAGCGCAGTTGGCGGTGATCCGGTACAACCAGGTCGAGAACTGGGCATCACCACGGAACTTGCGCATCGACCGGAACGCCCGCAGGTAGGCCTCCTGGGTCACGTCGAGCGCGTCATCAGGATCGGAGACCAGCCGTCGAGCCAGCGCGAACGTGTCGGCGTGGGTGCGGCGAACCAGTTCCTCGAAGGCGCTGTGGTCGCCGTCACGGGCGGCGTCCACCAGGTCTTCGACCGTAGATTCCCCGCGGGGAGATACCTCGGGTACGTGCAGGTGAACGGCAGCCATCGTCACATCCGACCTCGATGGTCCCGGTGGGGTTACTTCTGTCGGCCCGACCGTCACCGCATGAGTCTCGCACCAGGTTCAGGCCCGTGCACGCCACCCAGCCGCGCCTCTGTGCAGCCTCTCAGCCGTCCTTGGCCAGCTTGTCGCTTGGAGCTTCCTGCCAGCGCGACGCTAGAGTGGTCCGCCGAGCAATAACCCCGAGGGCAGTAGCTCAACTGGCAGAGCACCGGTCTCCAAAACCGGCGGTTGGGGGTTCGATTCCCTCCTGCCCTGCAATAACACGACGTCAACCCGCGCCGAGGCCAATTTCCGTGGCGATGAACCGAGAGACCAAGCGGATGCTGCAACGCCAGGGGCAGCTCACCGAAGACGGCGCGCCCAAGGCGTCGCGTCGGCCCGCGCCATCTCCCAACGCGCCACGGGAGCCTCGAACCAAGCCGAAGCAGTTCGTGCGAGAGGTGAAGGGTGAGCTCCGCAAGGTGGCGTGGCCCACCCGGGCCGAAACCCTCAGCCTCTCGTTGGTCGTGTTCGTCTTCCTCGTGATGCTCACCGCACTCATCGCCGGCCTGGACTACGGCTTCTCCAAGGCGGTCCTGTGGATCGTCGATCAGTGATCGTCGCAGAACTAGCCGCTTCCCCCACCCCCCTGGTGTCGCACCCATGACCTCCTACGACAACCCCGACCAGACCGAAGTCTCTGACGTCGAGATCGATCCCGAAGCGCGCGATGCGGTAGCGGCTGAGCCCGACGGCATCGACACCGCCCCGGCGTTCGACCCTGAGACCGGTGAACTGCTTGAGGTCACCCGTGCCGAAGACAGCTCTGACCCAGACGGCGATGTCGAGGTCGTGGATGTCGAGACACTGATCGAAGAGGCCCCCGTCGTGGACAGCCCCGCCGATCGTCCCGGCCAGTGGTTCGTGGTCCACACCCAGTCGGGCTACGAGAAGAAGGTCAAGCAGAACCTCGAGGCCCGAACCCAGTCCATGAACATGGAGGGTCGCATCCACGAGGTGGTCATCCCCATGGAGGAGGTGGTCGAGTTCAAGGGTGGCAAGAAGGTCGTCGCCCAAAAGAAGATGTTCCCGGGCTACCTCCTGGTGCGCTGCCACCTCGACGACGACTCCTGGTACGTGATCCGCAACACCCCCGGCGTCACCGGCTTCGTGGGCCAAGGCACCAAGCCTTCGCCCCTGCGCCGCAAAGAGGTCGAGACGTTCCTCACCGTCAAGCCCGAAGGTGACGAGCAAGCTGCCACCCGCAAGGGCCGGCCCCGACTCGAGTTCGAGATGGGCGAGACCGTCCGAGTCAAGGAAGGTCCGTTCGCCGATTTCAGCGGCGAGATCGTCGAGATCAACGAGGACCAGCTCAAGGTAAAGGTGCTGGTCAACATCTTCGGCCGGGAGACCCCGGTCGAATTGGAGTTCTCCCAGGTGGCGAAGCTCTAGGTCCCGGACCTAGGCTCGCCCGTCCCCAAGAAACACGTAGGAGCAAGAAGAACCATGGCCAAGAAGAAGGTCGCGGCCGTCGTCAAGATCCAGATCCCCGCCGGTGGTGCAACTCCCGCACCGCCCGTCGGTACCGCGCTCGGCCCCCACGGCGTGGCGATCATGGACTTCTGCAAGGCCTACAACGCCCAGACCGAAGCCCAAAAGGGCACCATCATCCCGGTGGAGATCACGATCTTCGAGGATCGTACCTTCACCTTCATCACCAAGACCCCGCCCACGCCGGTACTGATCCGCGAGGCAGCCGGGGTAGACAAGGCGTCGTCCAACCCCGGCCGTGAGGTCGGTGGTTCGGTGACTGCCGCCCAAGTCGAAGAGATCGCCAAGATCAAGCTTCCCGACCTGAACGCCAACGACCTCGAGGCAGCCAAGCGCCAGGTCGAGGGCACCGCCCGTTCCATGGGCATCACCGTCAACTGACAAGTCCGATAACCAGGCCGATTCCGGGACTACCTCGCCCGGCGGCCTCCTGAACGAGGGAGCCATCATGGCGAAAGGCAAGAAGTACCAGGACGCCACCAAGCGTTTCGATCGAGACAACCTCCATGGTGTGGGCGAAGCCCTCGACTTGGTGAAGAGCCTGGCTCCGGCCAAGTTCGACGAGACCGTCGAGCTGGTGGTCCGCCTCGGGGTGGATCCCCGAAAGGCTGACCAGATGGTGCGTGGCACCGTGGCCCTGCCCGCCGGCACCGGCAAGGACGTGCGCATTGCGGTCTTCGCCACTGGCGACGCCGCTGCGGCCGCCCGTGAGGCCGGTGCAGAGTTCGTGGGCGCCGATGACCTGGCCGCCGAGGTGGAGGGTGGCATGTTGGCCTTCGATCTGGCCATCGCCACTCCCGACCAGATGCCGGTCGTCGGCCGTCTGGGCAAGGTGCTCGGTCCCCGTGGCCTCATGCCCAACCCCAAGACCGGCACCGTCACCACCGATGTGGCCAAGGCCGTGGCCGAGTTCAAGGGCGGCAAGGTCGAATACCGGACCGACCGCTACGGCAATGTCCACGTTCCGCTGGGCAAGGTGAGCTTCGAACTGTCGGCGCTCGAGGAGAACTTCCGCGCCGTCCTCGATGAGCTCCAGCGAGCCAAGCCGGCCTCGGCCAAGGGCCGCTACCTGAAGAAGATCGCAGTGGCCTCCACCATGGGCCCCGGCGTCAAGGTCGATGCCAACCGCCTCCGTCCCGAGGCCACCAACGACTGATTCCCCGGTGCCGTCCGGCGCCGCCGATTTCTGGAAGTTGTGCGGCGGGAGCTAGCGTTTCCGCCGCACAACTCACGTCGCCGAAGACCTCTGGTGCACCCCGGTGCCAATGGGCTTGCCCGCCAGACGAGGTGGACGAACTTCTTCGTCTGTCTCCTGGGTGTTCGCGCGATGCGAGCACCCAGTCGCATTTTTCCCATCCGAACATCCGTACAGAGACAGACATAGAGAGGAGGTGCCCATGGAGAACCCGAGACCCGAAAAGGTCGCGGTGGTGGAAGAGGTCCGAGCCAAGCTCGAGGCCGCCGATGCTGCCGTGCTGACCGAGTACCGGGGCCTCAACGTGTCGGCTACGGCCGAGCTCCGTCGCGCGCTACGCGAGGCGGGCGGCGAGTACAAGATCTACAAGAACACCCTGGTTCGCTTTGCGGCCCGGGACCTGGGCTTGGAGATCGAGGACCTGCTCACCGGGCCCACCGCCATCGCCTTCGTCGATGGTGACCCGGTGGCGGTGGCCAAGGCCCTGCGTGACTTCGCCAAGACCAACCCGGCCTTGGTGATCAAGGGCGGCCTGCTGGGAGACAAAGCTCTCGACGAGGCTGCCGTCAAGGCCCTCGCCGACGTCGAGCCTCGCGAGGTCTTGTTGGCCCGCTTGGCTGGCGCCATCGCCGCCCCGATGACGCAGTTCGCCGGCTTGCTCGAAGCTCTGCCCCGCAACTTCGCCTACGGCCTCAAGGCCCTCATCGATCAGGGTGGCGCTCCCGGCGCTCCTGCCGATGCCCCCACCCCGGCCGAGGCTCCTGCCGAAGCCCCCGCCCCGGAGGCCGAAGCGGCCGACGAGACCCCCGCTGCCGAGGCACCCGCCGCGGCAGACACCCCCGAAACCGATCAGGCCGAGGAGTCGGCCGCCACCGAACAGGAGAGCTGACCCATGGCTACCAAGGAAGAGATCCTCGACGCTATCGCCGGAATGTCCGTGCTGGAGCTGAGCGAGCTCCTCAAGGACTTCGAAGAGAAGTTCGGCGTCACCGCTGCGGCTCCGGTCGCTGTTGCCGCTGCTGCCCCCGCCGGTGGCGGTGGTGGCGAGGCCGAGGAAGAGAAGGACGAGTTCGACGTCGTCCTGGTCGACGCCGGCTCCGGCAAGATCGGCGTCATCAAGGAGGTGCGTGCCCTCACCAACCTCGGTCTCAAGGAGGCCAAGGAGCTGGTGGACAACGCCCCCAAGCCGATCCTCGAGAAGGCCTCCAAGGCCGACGCCGAGAAGGCCAAGGCTGCCCTCGAGGGCGCCGGCGCCACCGTCGAGCTCAAGTAGTACCCGTCGGGCTCGCCCCGACGCTATATCCGAAACGGCCGTCACCCCACCCGGTGGCGGCCGTTTCGCGTACTACCACGGCCCGGGCCGGGGGGTTCGGGGACAGAGCCCCTTGCGGCGGATCCCCCGACCTGCGTAGAGCGGCTTTGCCGGTGGTAGCAGCGAAGGCGGCGGCCGTCAGGACGGCGACCGAACTCCGCCGGAAGGCTCTGCCTTCGGCGGATCCAGGCTCAGGGTGGGGACCCGGCCGGGAGGAGCCAGGCTTCGTACCAGTCGCGGTCCGACTCGAGCCGATGGAGCTCGGCCACATCGGCCGGGTCGGCGCCGTTCGCGACCAGGCTGGTTCTGAGCTCGACCGAATCGACCGTGACCATCTGATCAACGGGGAGTCCGGCATCCCGTCTTACCCGGACCTCGATGCGGTCGGTCTGCGCCCGATCTGTGGCCGACAGGTGGTCCCAGTGGACCAGCAGTTCGGCTCCGTCCGGCGGGATCCAGGAGTGGCGCAGGGACTTGCCGATCACGAACAGGTACGGGAGGTCGCTGCGTCCGGTGGACCGGAAGTCGCCGAACCGGGTGGCGTGGTCTGGGGTGAAGTCGAGCTGGTAGCCGTGACGAGCCAGGCTGGCCCCCGTCCCGGTGCCGACCGCGCTGAACTGGCGGGCATCGCGGTACCGGAAGGCGTAGGAGCCGGTGGGCAACTCATGGCGGATGGCGCGTGACAGTTCCCGGACGGCGGGATCGTTGGCGGCCATGGGCATCACCGGGTCGGACAGGGCGACGCGGATCGAGGCGAAGCTGGCCACGACGGCCACGGTCGCGCCCAGCACCGCGGCACCCACCCTGACCGTGCGCAGCATCGGCGGCGTGGCCCGTCGCAAGATGTCGACGATCGGCAGGAGAGCCACGGTCGTGGCCATTAGGGCCACCGGCCAGGACCATCGGAGCACGTAGTTGATGAGACCGCCGGTAGTGCGAGTCACCGTGACCACCGCGGCCAGGTGAATGGTGGCGGCGTAAACGGCCAGCTCCACACGTTGGGGTTGGGAACCGGCGTAGCGCCCGATGGCGGGCACGGTGCCGATGGCCAGGGCTACCGGCAGGATCAGCAGTGTCCAGATCGGAGCCGGGTCCACCGGCCACACGCCTTCGTGGACACCGAGCCACGCCGGGACGAACCCGAGCTCCCGGGCCGCTACCTCCAGGGAATCCTGGAGAGGAGGGGGGGTCTCGGGGCTGTCTCGGGCGAAGTCGACGAGGGCACGGATGTTGCCAGGCTCGTTGGTGATCTGGTCGACGATGGGCCCCGCCCACAGGGCCAAGGCCAGGGCCAGGAGGGCAGCGCCGGGGAGGAGGCGTGGCACCAGCCCCGGCGTGGTGGAGGTGGTGCTGCTTGCTCTGGCACGGCTCGGCTCGGGCACGGAGGTGTCGGCCCGGGATCGCAGTGACGGGCGCCCAGGCCTGAGCCATCGGCGCCAGCACCACCAGATGACACCGGCCCCGGTCGTGGCCAACACCACGGGGGCGTTGCCGAGGTGGCTCTGTGCGGCGTAGGACCCGGTGACCAGGGCCACGACCAGGGCCCAGCGAGATCCCTTGGCGGCGGCCAGTGCCGCCGTGAACAAGAAGCACAACAGAGGCAGGACGGTGGCCCACGGGTTCCAGGGGTCTGACAGGCGGATCACTCCGTGGCTGTGGATCAGGACAGCCATGGCCACGGTGACCAGGGCGGCAAAGCCCGTTCCGGCCAGGCGTCGGGCGGCGATGGCGGTGGCCACGATCGAAGCCGAGCTGACCAAGGTGAGATGGACCAAGACCGCGGAGGGTCCACCGAGGCGAAGGGCCGGCGCACCCAGCCAGAACATGAGCGGCCCGGGGTGGTCCCATCCGAATCGCGACCATGGGCCTCGCAGCGGAGGATGAGCCGTGAAGGCATCGTGCATCCGCAAGACGATGATGGCCTGATCACCGGCGGGCTCCCAGTCCAGCACCGCCACTCGGGCCAGCACGACCACGGCCGGGGCCAACGTGACGGCGAGCAGTCCGACGAGCAGCCAGTCCGATCGGGACCGGGACCGGACGGACCAACCTGCTGTTCGGCCCCCCTCGCCGGGCGTCATGCGCGCCTGAGGCTCCAAGTCACCGTGGCTCCGTCCAGTGGGGCCGAACCCTCACCAGAGGCCTCCCCCGGCACTTCTCCGGAGTTGGCGTAGGTGATCGATGTGGCCAGCACGCTCTGGGCAAGGTGGTCCTCGTGGGCCCTCACCATGGCTTGCTGGGGTTCGGGCAGTTCGATTCTCAGGTGTATCCGGTCGGTCACGTCCAGGCCCCCGTCTCGGCGGGCCTGTTGGACCAACCTCACCAGATCGCGGGTCACGCCCTCGGCGTGGAGTTCAGGCGTGACGGTCAGGTCCAACGCCACCACCAGCCCGGTGTCGATCATCCGCCCTTCGGGATCCACGTAGCGGACCGCTTCCGCGGCCAGGTCGGCGCGGCCGGAGTCGCCTTCTCCGGTGTCGAGGGCCAGCTCGTACTCACCGTCGTGAAGGATGTGGCCCCCCACGACCACCTCGCCGGTGTCATTGCGATGCCAGTCACCGGAGCGGGCCGCGGCCAGCACGGCTTGCACATCTCGACCCAGCCGGGGTCCCAGGACCCGTGGGTTGGGGCGGACCACCTCGGCCCCGTAGGCGGTCCGGTCTCCTTGGGTTGTCACCGCCTTGACGTTGAGCTCGTCGGCGATGAGTTGGGCGAACGGCACCAGCAGTTCGGCCCGGTCTCCGGCGACGGCCAGGGTCGACAGCGGAAGTCGGTTGCGGAGTTTGTGGTCCTCGCGCAGGCCCAGCGCCGTCGAACAAACCGCTCGGACCTCGTCCATGGCCCGGACCAGATCGGGTTCGACCGGAAGAGCGGCGGCATCGGGCCAGTCGGTGAGGTGGACGGAGCGGTGGCCGGTGAGTCCGGTGTGGATCTCTTCGGCCAGCATCGGTAGCAGCGGTGCCACAGCCTGCGACAAGGTCACCAGGACCGTGTACAGGGTGTCGAAGGCGTCGGCCTTGTCGGCCGCGGTCCCGCTGGCGTCGGCGTCGACAGCTCCCGGTGCCCAGAATCGTTCCCGGCTGCGGCGGATGTACCAGTTGTTGAGGGCATCCAGGTATGACCCGATCTGGTTGCAGGCTCCGGCCAGGTCGTAGACGTCGAGGGCAGTGGTGACCTCGTCGACCAGGGCGCCGGTCTTGGCCAGGATGTAGCGGTCCAGGTCCCCCTGGGCATCGGTGCGGAAACGGGCCCGGTACCGGTCGGCGTTGGCGTACAGGGTGAAGAAGTGGAAGGCGTTCCAGATCGGGTTGAGGACCAGCCTCACCACGTCGGAGATGCCTGAGCCGTCGGTGGCGATCCGCAGGTCCCCACCTCGGAGGATGGGGGAGGACATCAGGTACCAACGCAGGGCGTCGGAACCGATGGTCTCCATGACCTCTTCGGGGTCGGGGTAGTTGCGGAGCTTCTTGGACAGCTTGCGACCGTCGGCGTCGAGGACGACGCCATGGCAGATCACGTTGCGGAACGCAGGCCGGTCGAACAGGGCCACGGCCAGGACGTGCTGGGTGTAGAACCAGCCCCGGGTCTGGGCGATGTACTCGACGATGAAGTCGGCGGTGCAGTGCTGCTCGAACCAATCCTGGTTCTCGAAGGGGTAGTGGACCTGGGCGAAGGGCATGGAACCGGACTCGAACCAGCAGTCGAGCACTTCGGTCACCCGACGCATGGTGCTGCGACCGGTCGGGTCGTCGGGGTTGGGCCGGGTGAGTTCGTCGACCATCGGGCGGTGGAGATCGGTGGGTCGCACGCCGAAGTCGCGTTCGATCTCGTCGAGGCTCCCGTAGACGTCGACGCGGGGGTAGTCGGGATCATCGCTTTCCCACACCGGGATGGGCGCCCCCCAGAATCGGTTGCGGCTGATCGACCAGTCCCGCGCACCTTCCAGCCACTTGCCGAAGGCTCCGTCGCGGACGTGGTCGGGGATCCAGTTGATCTCCTGGTTGGTTTCCAACAGCCGGTCGGTGAGGTCGGTGACCCGCACGTACCAGGACTGCATGGCTCGGTAGATGATGGGCGTGTCGGTCCGCCAGCAGTGCGGGTAGTTGTGGTCGTAGGTCTCGTGGCGCAGGACTCGTCCTTGCGCCTTGAGGTGGCGGATGATGTCGGGGTTGGCGTCGAACACGTTCACGCCCGCCCATTCGGTTACCTCGGCGGAGAACTGGCCCTTCTCGTCGACGGGTACGACCAGGGTGATGCCGGCGGCCTCGCATACCCGCTGGTCGTCCTCGCCGAAGCCGGGAGCCAGGTGGACCACCCCGGTGCCCTCTGCGGTGTCGATGAAGTCACCGGCCAGGACCCGGAAGCTGGCTTCGTTGTCGGCGAAGTAGCCGAACAACGGGGCGTAGGTGCGGCCGACCAGGTCCGAACCCTTGAGGGTGGCCACAGTGTTGGCGTTACCGAATTCGTTGGAATAGGTGGCCAGCGCGTCGGCCCCGATCACGTAGTGGACCCCATCGTGGGCCACCACCGCGTAGTCCAAGTCTGGGCCTACAGCCAGAGCCAGGTTTGAGGGCAGTGTCCACGGGGTGGTCGTCCAGGCCAGGATCTTGAGGGGGGCTGGGTCGCCTGGGACGGGATCGAGGTCGAAGGCCACGGTGATGGCCGGGTCCTGGCGGGGGCGGGTGGCGTCGTCGAGTCGGATCTCGAAGTTGGACAGCGGGGTCTCGGCCCCCCACGAGTAGGGCATAACCCGGTACGCCTGGTAGATCAGGCCCTTGTCCCACAACTGCTTGAACGCCCACATGACGCTCTCCATGTAGGGGAGGTCCATGGTCTTGTAGTCG
>WBZX01000662.1_pt1 | contig 29940 bp, 26 predicted proteins | sample 5204211 | NCBI WGS metagenome assembly WBZX01 (sample SAMN12344362, study PRJNA552823) | activated sludge metagenome | biome: Activated sludge suspended growth; feature: Nitrification reactor; material: Wastewater; isolation source: activated sludge from nitrification reactor of wastewater... | reverse complement strand
TTCTTGGCTCGCCGCACGATGTTCTCGATCATGGCTCCGGACGCGAAGTCCTTGAAGTACATGATCTCCTTGTCTCCGTTTTGATAGGTGACCTCGAGGAACTGGTTCTCCTCGTCGTCCCGGTACATCTCTTCGACAGTGGACTCGATGATGGCCTGGACGCACTTGTCGGGATCTCCCCCGCCCAAGTCTGTGACCTGGTCGGGATCGAGCGGAAGCGTTGAGGTCAGGTAGCGGGAGAAGATCTGGGTTGCCGCCGTCTCGTCTGGTCGCTCGATCTTGATCTTCACGTCCAGGCGTCCGGGCCGGAGGATGGCCGGATCGATAAGGTCCTCCCGGTTGGAGGCCCCAATGACGATCACGTTCTTCAGCGTCTCGACCCCGTCGATCTCGGCCAGGAGTTGGGGGACGATGGTGGACTCCATGTCGGAGCTGATTCCTGAGCCCCGGGTACGGAACATCGAATCCATCTCGTCGAAGAAGACAATGACCGGCCACCCCTCCTCCGACTTCTCCCGAGCTCGCTGGAACACCAAGCGGATCTGACGTTCGGTCTCCCCTACGTACTTGTTGAGCAGCTCGGGGCCCTTGATGTTGAGGAAGTAGCTCCGGGCGTGCTCGTCGCCGGACACCTCGGCCACTTTCTTGGCCAACGAGTTGGCGACCGCCTTGGCGATGAGGGTCTTGCCGCACCCCGGAGGGCCGTAGAGGAGAATCCCTTTGGGCGCCGGAAGCTGGTAGGTACCGAACAGCTCGGCGTGCACGAAGGGAAGTTCGACGGCATCGGCGATCTGTTCGATCTGGCTGTCAAGTCCCCCCACGTCCTCATAGGAGACGTCGGGCACCTCCTCCAGGACCAGTTCCTCGACCTCGGGTCGGGCCAGTTTTTCGAGTATCAAGCCCGAGCGGCTGTCCATCAAGACGGTGTCGCCCGCTCGCACCATGGCGGCCAGATCCTCGCCGGTGAACTCGCACACCCGCTCCTCATCGGCACGGCCCACCACCAACGCCCGGCCCGAGCCCATGTTGTCTTTTACGGTCACTACCTCGCCGGTGAGGTCATGGCCACGAGAGAGAATCACGCTGAAGGACTCGTTCAGAGCAACCTCATCGCCACGGGTGAGCGAGTCGGCCACGTCGGGCATGGCTGCCACTCGCATCTTGCGTCCGCCGGAGAACACGTCGACGGTGCCATCGTCGTTGGTGCCGAGAACGGTGCCGTAGGCCGCCGGCGGTTGGGTGAGCTTGTCCACCTCCTCACGTAGGGCTGCGATGTGGTCGCGAGCCTCACGCAACGTGTAGGTGAGCTTCTCGTTCTGGCTGACAGCTTGTTGAAGTTGCCCCTTGGTCTCCAGCAACCGCTCCTCGAGGGTGCGAACCCGCTTGGGAGCCTCCTGGAGGCGCCTCCGAAGGGTCGTCACCTCTTCCTCGAGGGATGCAGCTTGCTCTCGGAGGTCGTTCAGTTCGGCGTCGCCGCTCGGGTTCCGGATCGTTTCGTCATCGCTCACGACAAACCCTCCCTGCATCTGTTCCGTTGTGGGTCACCCCACTGGGACGCTACTCCCGGTTCGGATCGATTCGGCGCACCCCTAGGCCTGACTTTTGCTCCTGAAGGTGACCACCACACCACCCTCACTCTCCGCATCACTTCGAATCGGAGCGTGTGACCCAAGACCGGTATGTCACGGTCGAGCGACGTCGGCCAGGTTCGGTTTCGCCTCACGGTTCCGCTACGCTCCGCGGCACGGCATCCGCCCTGTCGTCCAAAGAGGACGACGCCACCCACGAGAGAGGCAACCGCAACCATGAAGGTCTGGATCGACCAGGATCTCTGCACCGGCGACGGGCTCTGCGAGGAGATCGCTCCCGACGTCTTCACACTTCTCGACGATGGCCTCGCCTATGTGAAGGAAGGCTCCAAGGTCTACTCCGATCCGGGTGGACCCGAGGGCTTGGCCAACGTGCCAGCCGGCCAGGAAGAAGCTGTGATCGAGTCCGCCGAGGAATGCCCCGGCGAATGCATCTTCATCGAAGTCTGATCAATCGTCCCCGATTCTGGGGAACGATCTAAGGGAATGGCGAGGTGGCGGGGTCTTCGGACCCCGCCACCGTCGCGTCATCCCGAGGGAAGCAGCCGGGCGTGGGTCAAGAAACCGGTGTGGGCCACCATGCGGTGGTCGGGTCGAACCGAGGTGCCGTCAATGTTCCACCCCCGATTGAGGACTTCGATTGTCTCGGCCAGTTCGAAGGAGCTGTCCACCAGCCTCTCGCGGAACTGAACGGCCTGGATGATGGTCGGCGTGTACGCCAAGATGATCCCGCCCGGGTGCAGCGCCTTCTCGGCGTGGCCGACCACTTGCCAAGGTTCGGGAAGATCCAGGACCACCCGATCGAGGTTCTCCTCGTCGATCCCCTCGTAGCAGTCCCGATTCTCGACTCGATATCGATCCGTGAGCTCTGAGCCACCGAAGGTCGTCACGTTCTTGAGGGCTCGGGAGGCGAAGTCCTCCCGCAGTTCGTAGCCCGTGACCACAGCCCCGGCTCGGAGCATGGTCATGGACAGCGCTCCGGACCCGACCCCGGACTCCAGCACCCGTGCCCCGGGGAAGATGTCGGCCAGCATCAGGATCGGGCCGAGATCCTTTGGGTAGATCACCTGTGCGCCTCGAGGCATCTTCAACACGAAATCGCTGAGTGTCGGCCGGAAGGTGGTGAAGGTGGCCCCGCGGGATGAACGCACCACCGCCCCCTCGGGCTGGCCGATGATCTCGCTGTGGGGAATGAAGCCAGAATGGGTGTGGAACTCGGCACCGTCCTCCAACGCCACGAGATATCGGCGCTTCTTACGATCCATGAGGAGGATCTCCTCCCCGACTCTGAACGAACGATCGGGAGCGTTCTCGCTCACAGCGGACGGCCTTTCCTGGTGAGGGTGACGGGCTGAGCTCCGGCTGAGCGTTCGATCAGACGACAGAACGCGCAGACCTCCGAGGTGCTCGGTGAGCCGCACCGATCGCAACGGCCGAGTGCGCCATCATGATCGCCCTCGCCGAGAGGAGAGCCCTGCTCCAACGGCGCTGGCGCAGCGTCAGCGAAGCGGCCCGAGGCGCGAGCCAAGAACCCGAAGTAGAAGTCGTGTTTGGAGCCAGGTGACCGGGCCTCGATGTCGTTGAGGGCTTCCTTGTACCCGAGGTGCTTGTTGCCTTCGGCCATCGGGCATTCCTCGACGATGTAGTCGATGCCACGCAGAACGCAGTACGCCGCCATCTCCCGCTCACCGAGCCGGATGAGCGGCTTCACCTTCTTGGGGAAACCAGCCCGAGCTTCCAGGACCGGCATCTGTCGGGCCAGGTACTCGGTCTGCCACCGCAGTGTGTTGCCGAACAACACCGCCGCCTCGTCGTCCAGGTTGTGGCCGGTGGCCACGGCGTCGAACCCACCGTCCACGGCTGCCCGGTCGAAGAGATGACGTTTGGACAACCCGCACGCCGAACAGGGGACTCGACGGGTCGCCTTGGCTGCGGTCGGCACATCGGTGCCGTACTCCTCGCGGAGATCGATCTGGTGCAAGGTCAGACCACGGTCATGGGCGAAAGATCGCACCATCTCCCCTGACCGGTCGCTGTAGCCACCGATCCCGAGCCCGATGTAGAGGCCATGGGCTTCGTAGCCGAGTTCGCGAAGCAGATCCCAGAGGGCGAGGCTGTCTTTCCCGCCCGAGACGGCCACCAGAACCCGGTCTCCCGGGTTGAGCATGTCGAAATCCTCGATGGCCTTGGCCGTCTGATCTCGGCACAAGCGCAGGAAGTGATCGACACAGAAGTTGGCGTTGTGCCTTCGGATGTCGATCACTGCCGGTTCCCGACAGACTCGACACTTCATTCGGCGCCACCGGAGATGACCGGTCGGATCTCCACCTCGTCATCATCGGCCAACATGGCATCTCCGGGAACGAGGGTCCCGCCCCGGATCACGAGGACAGATTCTCGGTTGAGGTCGAGGTGCCGTAGGAGGGCAACGATGCTCGTCGGACCGGCGATCTCGACGATGCGGTTCGGATTTCGCAGGTGCACCTTCACCGCTCCATCCTGCCTCCCACCACGGGCCACACCCAAAGGCCGTGGTCGAACCGGTGCGCCCCGAGGTCCGACCCGATCAGCGGCGAGCTGCACCCTTCACGTCAGCGTGGGTGAGGACCGCCCGCTTGGAGGCCCGACGGCGGCGACGCGACTTCGGGGTGGCTTCGAGCTTTCGTCTCGCCTTCCTCCCCTTACGGGAGAGCTGGGCAGCATCCACCGGAACCGACTCTATGGTGGCAACCCCATTGGCCACCGTTATCCGATCACCGGGCCGGATCACCTCGCGGAGAAGGATCTCGGGCTGGCGACGGGCCAGTGTCCGTACCTTGCGAACGGTCCACAAACCTGTCCCAAGGTAGAACCACCCGCGGCTTCCTCCCATCAACCCCCGGTTGATGCCCAGGCGTTCCAGGTTTCGGAGCATTCCACCGGACCGGACCGGCACAGGTCGGAGCCGGGCCATCAGTAACGCCGAACCTCGATGACGGTGGTCTTGCGACGGCCGCGGCTACGCCCGAGGAGGAACACCCCGATCACAACGGCCGCTGCCACTACCGCACCCACGGCGACAGCCGTACCCTTGGCAGCGTCGGCGCGGTCGTCGACATCGGCGGTCAATTGGCGGAACTTGGCTTCGAGATCTTCTCGGGTGATCTTGTCCTGCTCGGGCATAGCCCCAGCTCCAGTGTGAGTCGCGGTCATCGGATCTCCCCGGCGTCCTTGAACGGTCGTTTGATCAGAGCAGCCGAGATGCCGGCGCCCACCACAGCGAACACGAATGCAGCCAGATGGGGCACGTAGTCCCAACTCCCGGTCAGGTGGGCATCGGTCTCGGTCTGGAGTCCGCGCAGGATCGCCAGAGAACCGAACAGCAGCCCGAGCGTGAGAATTATCGCCCCCGGTATGCCCCACATGAGGAAGCGACCAATTGACTTGAGCGGGTCGATCGTCTCCTGTTTGGCATAGTCCTTGATCAGGGTCCACAGATCGTTGAGGATCTCGCCGGTGCCCTTCTGTTGAGACTGGTTCGCACCGAGTGGTGCCACGATTCCTCCGGGTTTGGATCTGGTCTGCGACGGTGGGTTGCTAACGGCCGCGAGCGATGGGTCGCCACTTACTATCGGGCGGCCCGACGTGGTGCAAGGACCGGCGTCGTCAACGCGGACGCGACGCAGGCACCACGCTGGACAACAGCACCAACTCGAACCCTTCGGCCCGAGCGGTACAGGCGCTAACGGCGGACTCTGGTTGAGCCTCGAAGGCGGCCAAGGATGCGGTCACGATCGGCTCCCAGGCCAACGCCGCGGTCGCAGCCGAGGTCATGCCTGCCGAGATCAAATAGGCGTTCACCGGAGCCACCACCGGCAATACCTCCTCGTCGACACAGGTCTCCTCGTACTGCCCCAACAGCACGCCGAGAAAGTCCTGGCCCCGACGTGGGTCCTCGGCCTGTTCTCCATTTGCGATGTAGGCGAAGGTCGCGGTCCGGCCATCAGGCAGCGTCACGAACCCCGCCAGGGCAGTGACTGCGTTAAGCGTCCCAGTCTTGGCCCTGAGCCGACCTTGGGCCGCGGTGCCCAGGAATCGGTCGCGCAGCGTGCCGCTCCTCCCGGCGACGGGCAGGCGCGAGCCGATCGCTCCATCTGGCCCTCCGGTACCGGAAAGGGAATTGACGAGATCATCACACGTCGATCGGTTGCCGCGATCTAGGCCCGAGCCGTCGGCCATAGACGTTCCCGGCGATGCCTGGGTCAGCTCCCCCAACCGGGTCATGATCGCCCGGGTACCGGACTCGGTGCTCCCACCGGTGCCCGCTCGGGTTCCGATCTCCTTGGTGAGGATCTCCGCGGTGGTGTTGTCGCTCTCCTCGAGCATCTGACGAACCACCTCGCCCAGCGGCGCCGAGTCGATTCCGGCCAGTTCACCGACTCCCACACCCGCCGTCCCCCGCGCCACACCACCGGCCACCGACACGCCACGGGTCACCAACAACGAGTTCAGCTGTTCGGCGGCGTGCACCGCTGGGTCATCGACGCGTCGGCGAATCGTCTCCCCGGAGCCTCCCGGCACAGGGAGTTCGAGGCGGAACCCATCATCGACCATCAGCGCCCCTAGGGGACCTACCTGGCCCTGCGACACGTATCTCTCCGGCCAACTGGGAACGGTCCGGAGTGCATCGAACCGAGAGTCATCGGCCAACAGCTTCCCCGTGACCGAGCGGACTCCGGCGGAAACAAGGGCGTCGGCAAGTCCGTCGAGGAACGTGAGAGGCTGATCAGCGGTACGGCGGGTGAAGGCGTAGGCAGCGGTGCTCAAAAGCGGATCTCCCCCACCCACAAGGGTCAGGTCTCCATGCACTACCCCGTCAACAGGCGTGGGCCCGACCAGACTGGTGTGGAACCGGTGTTCGTGCCCCAAGCGATCGAGCGCCACCTGCCCGACGAAGATCTTCTGGGTCGACGCGGGTATGAGCGGCAGCTCGGCTTGATGTCGAAAGACGGTGGCCCTAGAGATATCGACCCGAAGGCAGGTCTGCGGCGGTGACAGGGCGACCACCCCGTCGAGCCCGGTGATCAACGCCTGATCCACCGAGGTCGGTGGGGTGGCCTGTCGTGGAGCCGGCAGTGTTACCCAAGCTCCACCATTGCTGAGGCTGAGGCTGAGGCTCTGCTCTGAACCCGCAGCCGGTGTCGAGTTCGATGGCACGACCGCGACCATCAACAGGGAGACGGCGAGCGCGACGAGTCGGGCCGAGGTAGTCACAGACCTGAGCATCGAAAGGACGAGCTGAACGATGGTGTCATCGGACGGGAAGACCCCGGGCTTGGCGCCAGCGGCTGTAGGTCCAGGCGTGAGCCAGAGCGGTAACGGCCCGGTTGGCCGACGGATAGCAGAGCCGACCGGTAGCCCTGACCGCGACCGGTCCGGCGTTGGTGGGATCGGTTACCGCCAACTCGGTGGCCACCAGCACCGGTTTGGCGGTGGCATCTGACACGTCGGCGGCAGCAGTGGCATAACGGGCGTCCTGGCGTTCATGGAACTCGACGATCCGCTCCAAACCGTGTTCGGGGTAGAAGGGGCCCTGGCGCATGAGCCGCGCCTGGTTGGACTGGATGCCCAGACCGAGCATGATCACGGCATCGACCGCGTCGTGGCGCGCCACCAGATCCAGAACCTCGGGGATGGTGTCACGGGTCTCACCGCCCGCCATGTCCACGGGGTTGTTTCGACTCCATCGGGGTGGAAGCTTGGTATCGATCTCGGCCAGCAGATCCTCGGGCAAGGCCAAGAGCTCCAGGTCCGTACCCGATAGCGCATCGGCTGCCACCACCCCCCATCCTCCAACGGTCGTGAGAATCACCACGCGAGGCCCGCGTGGCAAGGGTTGGGTGGCAAAGGTGGCAGCAGCCTCGAACGCCTCCTCGACGGTGGCGGCCCGGGTAATGCCGGCCTGGCGAGCGGCACCGGCGAAGACCCGGTCATCGGTGGCCAGCGAGCCGGTGTGGCTCGCTGCTGCACGCTGGCCGACGGCGGTGGTCCCTCCCTTGACCAAGACGAGCGGCTTGTGTTCGGTCACCGATCTCATGGCATCGAGGAAGGCTCGACCGTCACCAACTCCTTCTACGTAGGCGAGACCAACTCGGGTGACGGGGTCGCTTCCGTAGAAGGCGAGGTAGTCGGCCACAGTTGTGGCTGCGGCGTTGCCGGCGCTGACCGCGCGGCTGATCCCCACACCGGTCTGTACCGCGTAGTTCTGGAACGACGAGACAAAGTTGCCGGATTGGCTCGCCACGCCGATGTGACCAGCCGGCGGGTACGGGGCCACGATCTGGGCGCACAACCGCGATGGGGTGGACACCACCCCCTGGCCGTTCGGACCGGCCAGCAGAAGACCCAACGATCGGGCTTGGGTGACGAGGTCCTCTTGGGCCCGACGTCCGTCCTCATCGGCTTCGCCATAACCCGCTGACGTGACGAAGACCGCCTTCACGCCCTTGGATGCAGCGGCCTCGATGATCGCTGGGTTCGCGCCGGCCGGGGTGCAACAGACAAGAAGCTCGGCGGAGCCGTCGTCCATGTCGGCGATGTCCGCCACCGTCTCGATACCCAGCACGGTCGCACGGTCTCGATTTGTCGCTTGGACCTTTCCCGTGAACCCGGCAGCCAGCAGGTTGTGCAGGGTGACGAAGCCGAACTTGCCGGGGTGAGTCGAAGCTCCGGCCACCACCACCCCGCTTGGGTCGAACAGGGCTCGGAACCCGTCGTCGCTCGGCCCGGTCACCGGCGCCTCAACTGGACCTGAGACAACGGGGGTATCGGTGACCTCCACCAGTGCATCCACGGCGATCGGTGTTCCGTCCACCACGATGAGGGGGTTCAGGTCCACCGAGACGATTCTGGGATCGGCCGCTGCCGCCGCCGATAGCGCCAGGATCACCTCGATGAGCGCTTGCCGGTCCACGGCCGGCTCACCTCGAAACGCCTCCAACAGGGAGCGGGTCGACAGATCATCGATCATTTCACTGGCATCGGTCGCCGTAACTGGGACTGGCCTGATCGCCACATCGGCAATGGCCTCGGCCAGAACTCCGCCCACACCGATCATCACGGTCATCCCGAACTGGGGGTCATGGGCCAGGCCTGCGATCAGCTCTCGGTTGCCCTGGAGCATCGGGGCCACCAGGAGCGACACCGGACCGTCCTCGGGCCGTGCTTGGCTCAGAAGTTCGGCTCCGGCTGCCCGGACCGAATCGGCATCAGGCAGGCGTAGACGCACCAGGCCTCGCTCGGTCTTGTGGGCGATGGCGTCGCCGTTGAGCTTGACAACCGCCGGAAAGCCGATCTCGTCGGCTGCGGCTGCCGCATCGTCGGGCGAGGTGACGATTCTCTCGGCCGCGAATCGAACGCCGAAGGAAGCCAGCAACGATTTCGAGTCTGCTTCGCTGAGGGTCCTCGATTCGGGCGACGTCGGCTGGGTTGCTGGGGAGGTCGACATGGGCGACGAGGGTAGGCCAGAGCACACCGCTGAGGTCAGACACCAGCATCGTCCGCGCTGTCAGTGGTCGAAGCCGAGGCCCGAGCGGCGGCCTCTTTGCACACGAGCTTGCACCGGACGAGCACGGCAAACATGGAAGGGACTGCGGACGCTCTCTATGCCCCTCTGGTCTGCCCGAGGCGGGCACTCAGATCGGCGAGACCTCTCTCGACCACTACCTCGAGCGGTACGGGCCTGCTGATGAGGTACCCCTGGGCGGCACCGATGCCGAGGGATCCCACCACCTCCAACTCGGCCAAGCTCTCGACTCCCTCGGCCACCAAATGGAGACCGAGCCGAGTCGCCATGGTCACCATTGCCTCGGTGATGATCCGGGTGTCGGGGTCGGTGAGAAGTGCCTGGGTGTAGCTGTTGTCCAGCTTCAGGCCATCGATCGGATATCGACGCAGATGACCCAACGAGGAGTAGCCACTGCCAAAGTCGTCGAGCGCCAATGCCACGCCGGCGTCGCGCAGTTGGCGCAGGGCACGGTCCACCTCTTCGCGGGGATCGATGAACACCGATTCGGTCAGTTCCAAGATGACGTCGGAGGGGGTGACGCCGCTGGCCTCGATGATCGCGAGGGTCCTATCGGCATAGGTTCGGTCGAGCAGTTGTCGGCCCGAAACGTTGACGGACATGCGCACGTCGCCGTCGTCTTCGTGGATGCGGGTCAAGGCCGACAGCGCGTACTCGAGAACCCGGTCTCCAAGGCGCAGGATCAGGCCGGATTCTTCGGCGGTTGGGATGAACTCGGCTGGACTGGTCAATCCCCACCGAGAGAGCGCCTCGAAGCTCACGACCCTGCCCGACTCGATATCCACGATGGGTTGGAGCCAGACCTCCATGTCGCCATCGGCTATCGCTTTGCGCAACGAGGTCTCGACGGTGAAGCGGCGATGCGTACGTTGCCGTAGGTCACTGTCGAACAGCGCCGCCCCGCCCCGACCGCGCCGTTTCGCTTCATACATGGCCGCGTCGGCATCGCGCAGCAGCCCCTCGGGATCGAGTCGGCCCGGCTCACCGAAGGCAATGCCGACGCTGGCCGTCAGGTGGGTGCCTATGTCGGCTACCCGGGTCATCTCGATCGTCTTCAGAAGGTGCTCGGCGCGAGACGTGACCCGTTCACGATTGCAGCCGGTGGTGACGACCACGAACTCGTCACCACCGAAGCGGGCAAGGAGGTCCTCGCCCGAGGAGGACCGAAGTGCCTCGGCTACGGCGACCAGGAGACGGTCGCCGGCGCCGTGCCCCAACCCGTCGTTGACGATCTTCAGATTGTCGATGTCCACGAACAGGGCAGCGACCAGATCCGGGGATTCCTTCAACGCTTCGAGGTGCTCCAACAAGGCGAGCCGATTCGGAAGTCCCGTCAACGGATCCCGACGGGCCTGTTCGGCCAGAAGGCGGGCGTGATGGCGATCGGCGGTCACGTCGCGCATGATGATCCCGAAGTACACCTCTCCTGGAGAATCGCTGGCCACCGGGGTGACGGTCGTGGCCAGCACGTGCTTCTCGCCGTCGGCCAGGCGAAGCTCCAGGTCCCCCGTCCACCTCCGCATTGCCCTCAAGCTCGGTTCGATCTCCTCGTTCCCGAGCGCAGCGAGCGCCCCACCCGAGAAGGTGGCGAGGGGTACGCCGAGCTCGATGCGCGGAACGAGGGTGGCCGCCGCCTCGTTGGTGTAGATCAACCCCCCGCCCAATCGGCCGACCATGACCAAGTCGTCGAGGTCATCGAGCACCTGGAGCAGACGCTCATGGGCGTGACCGGTGGTGCGAGCGGCCTCGTCGGTGGCTTCCAGATGTTCGTCGTGCCGTAGCTGGTCGACCACGGCCTCGGCCACCGCTGATGACATCTGGCCACCGTCGGCTACCCCGGCAGTGAACGACACCTCCGATGCTGGCTGTTCACCCTGATCGCCAGCAGTCATGGATCGACGCGGACGAGCAGTGGGTAGAGGCGACCTACGCGGTGGTTGAAGGTGTGGAAGGACACGGGCACCCGAACGACATCTGAGGCTGGAGTCGGCGCGCAAGTTAGCCGGATCCACCCACCGTCGAACGGAAAAGACGCGACCGTCAGCTCAGGGAGCCGTCGGGCTGAGTGCTACGTGGAAGAGGTTGCGGAGGTGCTGCAATCTCGCCTCGAGCGCGTCGGCGGCGAGGGGATCGCTGTCGAGCAGTCCCTCCAGGAACGGAATGTCGCTGAAATAGCTGAACATCACGCTGTAGCCGGTGAGGAGGAGCTGTTCAGTGTCAACCCGCCGGAATCGTCCGGCATTCATCTCTCGATCGAACCAACCCATGGCCCGAAGGAGGAAGGGGCGTAGCGCCTGACCCAGGTCTATGCCCAGATGAGCCCCACCATCGAGCGCCTCCCGCCGAACCATCCGGACGAAATCGGGGTTCTCTTGGAAGAATCGGAAGCCGGTGGTGATGACGAGATCGACCTGTTTCCAGCCTTCCATCTGTTCGGCGATCGCCCCTTCGACCCGGGCACCCCACTCCTCCAATGTGATGCGGAAGACCTCGGCATAGATCGCTTCCTTGGACGGGAAGTGGTGCAGGAGGCTAGGACGCCGTAGGCCGACGGCGGCGGCGATGTCGTTCAGAGAGGTGCCGTCATAGCCATGGTCGGCAAAACATCGACGGGCCTCGAAGATGATCGCGTCACGGGTTGAAAGCGCTGGTTCGTTGCCAGACATTCGGGTCACCATAGGCCGGGTACGGTCATGGCAATGGAGATCGTCGCCGCCCTGTTCATAGAGAACATCGAACTTCGCCCTGCACCTGGTCCCTCCACCCGGATCGATCTGACCGGCGTTCACTTCTCGCTTGCTGCGCCCGGACCCGTTCCGGTCACGGTCGAGCCACATCTTGTGGTGCTGGTTAGGTGCGCCCCCGACGAGGTGGGGACAGGAGCTCTCGAGACCGTCTATCGCCGGCAAGGCGAGCAGGTCGCACGAAACGTGCAGCCCCTTCAGGTCGAGCCGGGCAAGTTCGCCTACCGATTGGTTCGAGCCGAGCTGAGCTTCGACGACTATGACACGGTCGAGGCCGAGGTGAGGGTGGATCTCGGGCCGACGGTCACCGTTCCCTTCACCTTGCTCCCCCCACCCGACAGCCAGGTCTGATGCCGTTCGGGGCGGCCGTCTCCCAGCACCCACTCGCCACCCACGCGGTGGGAGAGGTGGTCGGGGGGGTCCTGGAACAGGTGGGACCCTCCCCCGACATGGCCGTGCTGTTCGCGACTGGTGGCTACGTCGGGGCCATGGAGGACCTCGCCAGCACCGTTCGATCCACCCTTGCCCCCAGCATCTTCATCGGTTGCACCGCCGTATCGGTGCTGGCTGGGGCCGACGAGGTGGAGGACCGCGCCGCGGTGGCCTTGTTCGCCGCGGACTGGCAGGGTCGGCTTCGGCTCGGTCCACGGGGGGCCCGGGCCGTACGGTTCGATGCCCAACGAGACGGTGACGGTTGGCGCCTGAGCGGAACCGACGACGTAGCCGTCGATGACGCAACGCTCGTCCTGATCGCCGACCCCTTCACGTTCCCGGTGGATGGCTTCCTGGCCCGCCTGCACCACCAAGCCCCCGGCTTGTCAGTGGTGGGAGGAATGGCTTCCGCTGCTCGAGGCCCGGGTGGAAATCGCTTGGTGGCCGACCATGTGATCTCGGACCACGGCGCTGTCGGCGTCTTTCTCCCGCCAGGCGTTCCTGTCCGCCCGGTTCAATCCCAAGGCTGTCGTCCCATCGGTGAGCCCCTGGTCGTGACCGCCGGTCGTGGCAATCTGGTCGAACGGATCGCGGGACGTCCTGCCCTAGACCTGATCAACGACCTGATCGAGTCTGCCGACCATCGCGACAAGTCATTGATGGGCCTTGGACTCCACCTGGGCTTGGTGGCCAATGAGAGGCTGGAAACGTTCGAGGCTGGCGACTTCCTGATCAGGAAGGTCCTGGGCATGGAGCGGGCATCGCGCTCGGTAGCAGTCGACTGTGAGGTCCCACTGGGAACCACCGTGCAGTTCCACGTTCGAGACCCCCAAACCGCCGATGAGCACCTTCGCTCGTCACTGTCGGGACATCAAGGTTCGGCGGCCTTGGTGTTCACCGGGCAGGACCGTGGTGAGGGGCTCTTCGGAGCACCACACCACGACGCCGAGGTGATCAGCGAACACGTCAACCGAGGCGCCACCGCTGGGATGTTCTGCTCCGGCGAGATTGGGCCCGTCGAGGCGCAGTCGTTCCTTCACTCCATGTCGACGTCGGTGTTGGTGTTCGATTGACGGTCGGTCCTTCGGCTCGCCTCCTTAGCCCGCCGGGTCGAGGCTGATCGACTTCTTTTGGAGATAGGCGTCGACGCCCTCGGGTCCGAGCTCGCGCCCGAGCCCTGAGTCCTTGTAACCCCCGAAGGGTGCACCGAAGGCCATGCCGAAGTGGTTGACGGTCACGGTTCCGGTGTCGATGCGACGGGCCACATCGGCGGCGTGGGCGCCGTCGACACCCCAGACCGAACCGGACAGGCCATACGGCGAGTCATTGGCAATGGCAACAGCCTCGTCGACACCGTCGTAGGCGATCACCGACAGGACCGGACCGAAGATCTCCTCGCGGGCGATGACCATGTCGTTGGTGACATCGGCAAACACGGTCGGGTCCACGAAGTAGCCGGTCTCGAACGCAGGGCGTCCACCACCAGTTGTGACCCTGGCTCCCTCGTTTTTCCCCTGGTCGATCAGGCCCAATACCCGATCTCGCTGTCGATCTGCGACCAACGGGCCGATCTGTGTGGCCGGGTCCATCGGGTCGCCGACGACCTGGGCGGCCACGGCCTCGGTGAGCGCGTCGACGACCTCGTCATAGCGTGAGCGCGATGCCAGGATCCGCGTCTGGGCCACACATGCTTGCCCGTTGTTGAGGATTCCGCCGTCGATGATGCCTTGAACTGTCTGGGTGAGGTCGGCGTCATCGAGGACGATGGCTGCAGATTTGCCGCCGAGCTCCAACGTGCACGGGCGAAGCCTCTCCCCGCACAAGGTGGCGATACGGCGGCCGGCCGCGGTGGAGCCGGTGAAGCCGACCTTGTCGATGCCGGGGTGGGTGACCAGGTGCTCCCCCACCTCGCGACCGGCAGCCACGATGTTGAGCACTCCCGGGGGCAGACCGGCCTCGGCGAACACCTCGTGAAGGTCATACGCGCTCAACGGGGTCTCGGGTGCAGGCTTCAGCACCACCGTGCAGCCCGCCAAGAACGCGGGGGCCAGCTTCAAGATGGCCACAAAGAGCGGGACGTTCCACGGGACGACGGCCGCGGCCACTCCGAGGGGTTCCTTGCGCACCACGACCTCGCCGAACATGCCGGGCCTGGTTTCCTCCAGCTCGAAGGACCGCCCCAGCTCGGTGTAGTAGTCGAGCACCATGCTGGGTGCCAACACCTGTCCGAACATGCACCACGAGTAGGGGCTGCCCATCTCGGTGGTGATGAGCCGGGTCAGGTCGTCCATCCGGGCCTGGATGCCCTGTGAGGCCCGACCCAGGATCTCCGCCCTTTCTGCCACGGGGATCTGGGACCAGTCCGAGTCGAAGGCGGTACGGGCCGCGGCGACCGCCCGGTCGACGTCGGAGGTCGTCCCGTCGGGCACGCGACCGGCCACCTCCTCGGTAAACGGGTTGATCACATCGATCGTGTCCGAACCCGATGGTTCTACGAGTTCGCCACCGATGTAGAGACGGTCCTGGATGATCAATGCAGTGCACCCCTCGTGCGGATCTGGTTGTGGCGTCACCATAACCGAACCTTCTGACGCCCCGTCAGATCAATGGGGTGGCCCTTGGGAGCGGGTCCGCCGCGGCCGGTAGCGTTGGGGTCGACCACCCACCGAGACGAGTCCAAGACGATGACCACCCCCGACCTCGACACGCGCGCCATCAACACCATCCGGTCGCTGGCCATGGATCTCCCCGAGCAGGCCAGAAGCGGGCATCAGGGCACGGCGATGGCCCTCGCGCCGCTGGCCCACGTTCTGTGGACCCGGATCATGGACTACGACGCTGCGGCACCCGAGTGGTTCGACCGGGATCGCTTCGTGCTCTCGGCCGGGCACGCCTCTGTGCTGCTCTACTCGATGCTCCACCTGACCGGCTACGACGTGTCTCTCGACGACCTGAAGCAGTTCCGTCAGTGGGGTTCGCGCACGCCAGGCCACCCTGAGCGAGGCCACACCCCCGGCGTCGAGGTGACCACCGGCCCGCTCGGCCAAGGCATCGCCAACGGTGTGGGCCTGGCCATGGCCGAAGCCCACCTCCGAGCTCGCTTCTCGTCTGATGTCTGTGATCACAACACATTCGTCATCTGCGGGGACGGAGACCTGTCCGAGGGGGTCAGCCACGAGGCGGCGTCACTGGCCGGTCACCTCGGCCTGGGCCGACTGATCTGCATCTACGACGACAACCACATCACCATCGACGGACCCACCGAGATCGCACTCACCGATGATGCTCCCGCGCGATTCCGAGCCTATGGCTGGCACGTCGTCGAGCTGGGTGAGGCCGCCGAGGACCTCGACGCTCTTGAGGCTGGTATCCGGGAGGCCATGGCGGTCACCGACCGTCCCTCTCTGGTGGTGGTCCGCTCCCACATCGGCTTCCCATCACCCAAGTTCACCGACAGCCCCAAGGCCCACGGCAACCCCTTCGACGCCGAGGAGATCGCCGCCACCAAGGCCATCATGGGTCTCGATCCCGGGATGACGTTCCAGATCTCCGACGATGTAGCAGCGCTCTACCGAGCCGCGGGGAGCCGTGGTACGGCCCACCGCCAGGCCTGGGAGGCGCGCCTGTCGGCATGGGACGGCGATCGGGCTGCATTCGAAGCCGCCCTGGATGCTTCCGGGCTGGAGGGCTGGGAGAAGGCGCTTCCCACGTGGAAACCAGGGGAATCAGTCGCCACCCGGGTGGCTTCGGGTGCCTGCTTCGCCGCGCTCACCGAGACCATCCCCGGACTCCTGGGGGGCGGGGCCGACCTTTCGTCCAACACCGGCACGTTCCTTCCCGGGGCCAGTGCCTTCAGCGCTGCCGACCCGTCGGGACGACAGCTGTTCTTCGGCGTTCGCGAACATGCGATGGGGTCGATCCTCAATGGCCTGTCAGCGCACGGGGGAACCCTGCCCGTGGGAGGAACGTTCTTCGTCTTCAGCGACTACATGCGTCCGGCGGTCCGCATTGCTGCCTTGGCCGGTCACAAGGTCGTCTACAGCTTCACCCACGACTCGGTCGGTGTCGGCGAAGACGGCCCCACACACCAGCCTGTCGAGCACCTGGCTTCGTTGCGGGCCATGCCTGGGTTGCGTGTGGTGCGGCCCGCCGACGCCAACGAAACTGCGGCGGCGTGGAGGCGGGCCATCGAACTCGACGGGCCCACGGCTCTCGTCCTCAGCCGCCAGAACCTTCCGGTTTTGGCGGGCACGGCCGATGCCCCGGTCGACAAGGGCGCATATGTCGTTCATCAGGCAAGCATCACCGATGGAGATCTGCCCGATCTGGTGCTGTTGGCCACCGGCTCGGAGGTGTCGATCTGCGTGGTCGCAGCCGATGAGCTGGCAGCGGAGGGAGTGGGTGTCCGGGTGGTGTCCATGCCGTGCTGGGAGGATTTCGACCTCCAAGAAGAGGAGTACCAGGCCGAGGTGCTTCCTGCGGCGGTGCCCACGCTCGCGGTCGAGGCCGGGGCCACCTTCGGATGGGACCGTTGGGCTGACGAGACGATCGGCATAGACCGGTTCGGGGCGTCGGCGCCCGGAGGTGTTGCCCTGGCCCAGTTGGGGATCTCCCCGGCCAACGTGGCCGAGACTGCCCGCCGCCTACTCGACGCGGTGGCACCGGAATGACCCGACTTCACGATCTCTATACCCAGGGCGCTCAGAGCCCATGGCTGGATAACCTCCGCCGCGACTGGATCGACAACGGCGAGCTGGCTGGATGGATTGACAAGGGGGTCAGGGGCGTTACCTCCAATCCCGCCATCTTCCAGAAGGCCTTCACCGTCACCGATGCCTACGACAGCCAGTTCTCAGAACTGCTGGCCAGCGGCCGGACCGTGGAGGATGCCTACTGGGATCTCGTCGTAGATGACATCAAGGCCGCCGCCGACCTGTTGGCGACCGTGCATTCGGCCGCTGGAGGCGAGGACGGCCACGTATCGGTCGAGGTGGCACCTGGACTGGCCCGAGATGCCACATCCACCTTGGCAGCGGCCCGTGACCTGCACTCGAGGGTCAGCCGACCCAACCTGTACGTGAAGATCCCGGGAACGGTCGAGGGCCTCGACGCTATTCGAGACGCGATCACCGACGGCATCAACGTAAACGTCACCCTCCTGTTCAGCCTCGAGCGCTACGACAAGGTGATAGATGCCTACATGAGCGGCCTCGAAGCCATCGATGGACCCCTGGACGGTCACTCGGGTGTGGCTTCGTTCTTCGTCAGCAGGGTGGACAACGAGGTCGACCGTCTCCTCGAGGAGATCGGTACTGAGGAGGCCCGGTCGCTACGAGGACGGGCTGCGGTGGCCAACGCGCAACTGGCCTACGGGCTGTTCTGTGAACGCTTCGATACCGAACGGTGGTCCGCTCTGTCCCAGCGTGGCGCCCGAGCCCAGCGGCCGCTGTGGGCTTCGACATCGACGAAGAACCCCAGCTACCCGACCACGATCTACGTGGACACCCTGATCGCTCCCCGTACCGTCAACACCATGCCGGAGGCGACCCTGACGGCGTTCGAGGATGGCGGTACCGTCGCACGAACCGCAGACGCCGACCTCGACGGTGCCCGTCGAGTGCTCGATGACCTCGCCAGAGTCGGCGTCGATCTCGACGACGTCACCGCCAGGCTGGAGCGCGAGGGCATCGACGCCTTCGTACACGCCTTCAACGACTTACTGTCCACGCTTTCAGATCGATCCTCGACGCTGTCGGTGGCTGATGCCTGACGTGGCTGGTCTCCAGGGTGAGGTTGTGATCACCCCAGATGTGACCGGTGCCTTCGCGCAAGAGGTGGTTGCCGCCTTTGCCCGCCGCGAACAAGACACCTTCTCCCTGGCGCTCACCGGATCCGACGATGCCCGCGCCTGTTACCTGCGCCTAGCGGCCGACGCCGAAGACCTCATCGACTGGTGGAAGGTCGACATCTACTGGGCTGACGAGCGGTGCATCCCCCACGACCACGAGGATTCGAACTACCGCATGGCCCGTGAGTCGCTCTTGGACCGGGTCGGCGCCGCCAACGCCACCCACCTGATGCGTTGCGCTGAAGGCCCCGACTCATACCAGTTGAGGCTGGGGGACCTGGGCCGGCTGGATCTTGTCCACCTCGGCCTTGGAGCAGACGGACATCTGGCGGCCCTGTTCGCGGGTTCTGAAGCCCTGGACACCGATCCGGGTCGCCTGGTGTCCATGAGCGAGGACCCGTCCGGCTCGGCTCCCTACCAGCGCATGACGCTCACACCCGGGGGGCTGGCCCGTTCGAGGACCATTCTGATCACCGTCCCCGACGGAAGCCGGGCCGAGGCCCTAGCCGCCGTGGCCAGCGGGGCGGATGTGCCGGCCAGTCGCATTGACGCCGCTCACGTCCGCTGGATCGTTCACCCCGACGCCGCCGCTGGCATTCAGGCCTAGGACCCGAGCGGATAGGTCCGGTCGTCGTCGCGACCAGGTTGATCAGATCGAGGCTTCGCCTCGGTTTAGCCATGCCGTGCTTATGGGTCGGTCTGCCTATCGGCCCACCTCCTTCGGCCCGAGCTGATAGGTGAGCCGGGCCGTGAGTACGGCTAGCAGGTTGATCAGAACCGGGCGAAGTAGCGCTGGTCGATCAGCAGGGCTAGGGCGGCGTCGTCGAGCCCCTCACCGGAGGCTCGCGAAGCCTTCCAGTCGGCGATCTCATCGGCGGTAGGCAACGACAGGAACAAGCCCAGGTGGAGCACGGTCGCCTCCACCATGGCCGAGGTCCCGGCCTTGTTCTCGGACGACTCGCTGAACCACAGCACCACACCGGTGCGCGAGATGGACCCGCTGTTCAGGCGGCCCACCCAGTACCGCTGTCCGGCTTCGTCGGCCTCTCGGCCGAGGACGTTTCGGTAGAGGAGGTCCACGAACGCCCCATCGGTAGGGGCACCGAAGCGCTCCTGGAACTCGCGAGATCCCATCACCTGGGCCGCCAAGGATGCCAACGGCGCCCCCGCCTTCCGCCGCCCGGTCCAGTAGACGAGCCCACCTCGGTCGGGAGCCCGACCCAACGTCGCCAGGTACAGCCTGGTAACCGGCTGGACGGTGGAGGCACCCTCGCCGCCGAACAGTTCAGCCACCATCACCTCAGGAGTGACGGCGGAGGTCTTCAGGGCTGTCTCCCACAGAGCGATCTCCCCAGCGGTCCCCTCCCGAAAGAGCACATCACGGAACGCTTGGCGAGCGAATGGGCCAGGCCCGGCGAAGGGAGCGAAGCGAGCGGTGCCATAGCGCCGACCCCACTGCATTATCTGCTGGCGGATGCGCATCACCTTGCCGGCGTAGTCTGGGTCCGAGGCCCACACTCCAGCACCGAACTGCTCCCACGTCGGCGCCTTCCCCTTCACCTTCACCAGGTGAAACCTGGTGTCCACCAAGGGGTGAGCCAGACGGTCCTCGGTAACGGTGGGATCGGCGTACGCCCGCAGATGTTGGATCTGAGCTCGCACACCGGTGCGTGCATCTGGGAATGCCTCGGCCGTGTTGCCCCCGTCGACGGCTCCCAAACCCGAGAAGTTGTTGAGCTCGGGGGGTACCCGCGCCGAGAAGGCGAAGTAGCCGGTCTCGACTATCGACTGGGCGAAGGCCACGTCGCCGGTAACCCCCTCTGCCGCGCCTTCCTCCACGTAGTACCGGGCCAACTCGTCGATTGACACCGTGGCCCGGCTGACCTTTCCAGTGGAGCGGAACCAACCGGCCAGGTCGGACGCGGACACCACGCTTCGTCCCATCACCGGTGTTGCGGCGGCCGCCGTGGCTGGAGTCGAGAGAGGACCCAACACCGATACCAGGCCAAACCCCAGGCACAGGAGCAGGCCAGACGCGGTCAGACGGAGGCTTCGACGGCGAGAATGCATCCCACCATTGTCGGCACGAAACGCTCCGAGTCCAGTCACCGGTAACCTGCCGCCCATGTCGAAAGCTCCGGGGGCCCTGCTGAACCAGCCGCTCGCCGACCTGATGGCGCAAGCCCGCTCGATCCGGGATGCAACCTACGGGACCAGGGTCACCTTCTCACCAAAGGTGTTCATACCGTTGACGATGCTGTGCCGGGACCGCTGCGGATACTGCACCTTCGCTCAACCGCCGGCCCGACTCGACGCCCCGTTCCTGAGTCCAGAACAGATCCTGCTCATCGCCCGCCGGGGCGCGGCTGCCGGGTGCCACGAAGCCCTCTTCACCCTGGGAGAGCGGCCGGAGTTGCGCTACCCGGCGGCGGCTGAGTGGCTCGAGAAGCACGGATACGAGTCCACCGTCGACTATCTCACCGCCATGGCCCGACTGGTGGTAACCGAGACCGGGCTGCTCCCCCACGCCAACGCCGGAGCCATGTACCCACACGAGCTTCAGGCCCTCCGGTCGGTCGCCCCATCCCAGGGCATGATGCTCGAATCGCTACGAAACGACCTCGATGCCCACCGGAACTGCCCGGACAAGGAACCGGATCGTCGGTTGGCCACGATGGATGCCGCGGGCGAGCTATCGATCCCCTTTACCACCGGCATCTTGGTCGGCATCGGCGAGGACCGTACCGACCGCGTGGAAGCGCTCCAAGCCATCGCCGAGAGCCACGCCCGCTGGGGCCACATCCAGGAGGTGATCGTCCAGAACTTCCTGCCCAAGCCCGGTACGGCCATGCACCAAGCCCCGCCTTGCCCATCCGAGGATTACCTCGAGGCCATCGCCCTAGCCCGCGTCCTTTTGCCGCCCGAGATCCACCTCCAGGCCCCTCCCAACCTGTCCGACGATTTCGGGGTCCTGCTCGATGCCGGTATCGACGATTTCGGTGGTGTCTCGCCGGTTACGGCTGACCACGTCAATCCGGAACGGCCATGGCCTGCCCGGGACCGTCTGGCCGAGGTGACAGCGTCCCATGGACTCGAGCTGGCCCCTCGCCTCACCATCCATCCCCACTACGCCACCAACCTGGACCGGTGGGTAGATCCCGACCTGCACTTTGCGGTGCTCGACCGTTCCGACGCCGAGGGTCTGGGTCGGGATGATCCCGGTGCCGTGCACCCTCAGACCATCGGCGAAGTCCGCAACGTAGGTGACGGGGCAGAGGTGGTGCTGGTTGGTCGCCGCTCCACACAGTGGTACGTGGGACTCGACACGGACCCTCCGCACCTCGTCCCCGGCGAGGCTCGGGCCTCGGGCTCGGTCGGCGAGGTGCTCGACGGGGTGAGGCAGGGTCAGTCCCCCGGCGAGGATGAAATCACCGCGCTGTTCTCGGCCCGAGGTCGGGAGGTCGCTGCGGTGGCGCAGCTCGCCGACGAGCTCAGAGCGTCCACCGTGGGAGACACCGTCACATGGGTGTCAAACCGGAACATCAACTACACCAACGTCTGCACCTTCAAGTGCCGGTTCTGCGGCTTCTCCAAGGGTCCCCGGTCGCTCAACCTCCGCGGTACCCCGTATCTGCTCACGCTCGACGACATCGCCCAGCGAACCCGCGAGGCGGTGGAGATGGGCGCCACCGAGGTATGCCTTCAGGGTGGGATCCATCCTGATTTCGACGGTGACTACTACCTGGACGTAACCCGGTCGGTCCGAGACGCTGCGCCTGACATCCACATCCACGGGTTCACCGCTCTCGAGGTCTCCGAGGGGGCTCGCCGGTCGGGCGAGGCGCTCGAGCAGTACCTGACCCGTCTGAAAGATGCCGGTTTGGCCACCCTTCCCGGGACCGCGGCTGAGATACTCGACGATTCAGTTCGTGAGGTGCTCTGTCCCGACAAGGTCAACACCGAGGAGTGGCTGGAGGTCCATCGGACTGCCCACCGTGTAGGCCTCCGCTCGAACGTAACGATCATGTTCGGATCGGTGGAGCACCCGCGCTCGTGGGCCCGTCACCTGGTGCGGACCAGGGACCTTCAGGCTGAGACCGGGGGCTTCACCGAGTTCGTGCCACTGCCGTTCGTCCACATGGCCTCCCCCATCTATCTCCAGCGCAAGGCCCGTAGAGGCCCGACCTGGCGTGAGGTCGTACTGATGCACGCCGTTGGTCGGATCGCCTATCACCGCAGCATCCCCAACATCCAGGCGTCTTGGGTGAAGCTCGGACAGGCTGGCGTTCGACAACTCCTCCAAGCCGGAGTGAACGACCTCGGCGGCACCCTGATCGACGAGAACATCTCGCGTGCCGCCGGTGCTAGCCACGGGCAGGGAATGGACTCCAGAGCGTTCGAGGAGCTCGTTGCGCCGTTGGGTCGCACGCTCGAACAGCGCTCGACCCTGTACTCACCGGTAGCGGTGGCCGCTTCTCTATGACTGGTAACGAACCAGCGTCCCCCACCGGCCCCGATCACCGCATCGACCAGGAAATAGCAGAACTCCTTCGGGTGAGCGGCACCACCTCCGACGCCGACGTCATCGAGGACATCGTGCATACCGCCGTCGAGATGGGCGGCGATCACCTACCTCGTCTCGACCTCAAGATGACCCGGGCCGTCCTGGCCGAGATGCGATCGGCATTCGCCATCCTCGCCCCCTTCGCCGACAAGCCGAAGGTCACCATCTTCGGATCGGCACGGGTGACCCAAGACGATCCGCTCTGGTCTCTCACCCGTGACCTGGCCCAGGCCCTCGCCGGGGAGGGGTGGATGGTCGTCACCGGCGCCGGCGGTGGGATCATGCACGCCGGTATGGAAGGGGCCGGTGCCGCCCTGTCCATCGGGATCAAGATCCGGCTTCCCTTCGAGGATCAGCCCAACTCGATCATCGCCCACGATCCGAAGCTCGTTTCGATGCGCTACTTCTTCACTCGCAAGGTGATGCTGGTGAAGGAGTCCTTTGCATTCGTATGCATGCCCGGCGGATTCGGCACCCTCGACGAGACCGTCGAGCTGCTCACTCTCCAACAGACCGGCAAGGCCGAGCCCACCCCGATCGTGCTCCTCGACGTCCCGGGCGGCACCTACTGGCATTCCTTCACCCGGTTCATCCGAGACGAGGTGATGAGCAGGAGGATGGTCGACTCAGATGACCTGGAGCGGGTGCTCGTAACCGACTCCGTCGAGGCCGCCCGAGCCGAGATCCTCCATTTCTGGCGCAACTACCACTCGCTGCGCTGGGTAGGAGACACCCTGGTTCTGAGGCTGAAATTCGAACCCACCTACGACGAAGTGAAGGAACTCAACTCCCGCTTCTCCTCCATGGTTGCCCAAGGTCGCATCGAACGAACCGGTCCCCTGGGTCCTGAGCGGGACTCCGCGGACGAGCTGGGTCGTCCACGAATCAAGCTCAAACTCGAGCAACGACAGGTCGGCGACCTCCACAAGCTGATTCGCGCGCTCAGCGACCTGCCTAGCGCCAACGCAGCGACCTGAGTCTGGTCGTCCCTTCGTTGTCGACCCAGGCTGACAGAATCACACCCATGTCGGGAGAGTTCGAGGAAATAAGGGGACGGCTCGAGGCGATCGCCGAGGAACTGGCCGACCTGGCCATCGTCCGGCTGCGGGAGTCGATCGATGCTGGCGGCCACGAACTACCCGTGGACGAAAAGCGTCTCACCAGGGCCCGTCGGGCCGTAGAGAAGGCGATCGTGTTGTTGAGTGAACCCGACGACGACCGGGCCTATCCGCTCGGGTCCTAATCCTGGATCCACCGATCGACCTTGGGTCGTGTTCGATTGTCCCTGGTCACCCGGGCGAATCCGGCTCTATGTGCGCCCACCATTGGTGCTCGACTGTCTGACGAGCTGAAGTCACAGGACTGGGCGGGGGTTCGGGGGCGGTTAGGTAGGGCCAAGGATGTGAGTGAGCCGAAGGCCTCCGGGAGACCGGTATTGTCCGAAGGTGACATCAACTCCGGGCGATCTTCACGAGTGGGTGTCCTTCGAGGACCCTGACGAGGACCGAACCTGGCTGTTCGATGTCACGTTTCTCACCAGCAACTGGTCGTGCATATTCGGCCGAGGTTGCAAGGGGGTACTCACCGAGGATTACAGCGAAGCGATCCAGGGCTGCTGCTCCTATGGGGCTCACTTCACCGGACCCGACGACATCGCTCACACCGAGGCCATGGCCGAGCGGCTCACCGCATCTCAGTGGCAGTTCCGTAGCGAGGGCCTGGCCCGTGGCATCACCGAGGTGAACGATGACGGCGATACGACCACCCTGCTGGTCGAGGATGCCTGCGTATTCCTCAACCGTCCGGGGTTCGATGGAGACGGACTTGGTTGTGCCTTCCACCACGCCGCGCTCGCGGCTGGGGAACGCCACCTCGACTGGATGCCCGAGGTCTGCTGGCAGCTACCGCTCCGACGGGTAGACGAGACCGACGAGCTGGGCCACGTCACATCGACGGTGCGGGAATGGAAGAGGCGAGACTGGGGCGAAGGAGGCCATGAGTTCCACTGGTGGTGCACCGAGGGGCCCGAAGCGTTCTCGGGCGCTGTGCCCGTTTTCGAGGCACTCTCAGATGAGCTGCGCGAGATGGTGGGAGACGTCGCCCACCAGGCCATCACCGAACACCTGAGGAGTAGAGCCTCGGTCCGGACAGGTGAGGTGTACCTGCCCCATCCCGCCATTCGCCGCTAGGCGCTCATGGCGAGAGGGCTTTTCGCTCAACGCTTCAGGCGTCGGCGATCCTGCTCCTTGAGTATCCGCTTGCGGATGCGGATGTTGGACGGCGTCACCTCGACAAGCTCATCCTCGGCGATGAACTCGATGGCAGACTCCAAGGTGTGCACCTTGGGCGGGACGAGCTTGATGGCATCGTCGGCGGCGTGGGTCCTGATGTTGGTCTTCTGCTTCTCGCGGACGCAGTTGACGATCATCTCATCGGGCCGGCTGTTCTCACCGATCACCATGCCTTCATAGACGGTGACGCCCGGTCCGACGAACAGCTCTCCTCGGGTCTGGAGGTTGTCGAGGGCATAGGCGGTGGTGGCCCCAGTCCGGTCGGCGAGCATCGCACCGCCTTGTCGGTGAGGAAGCTCCCCCACCCATGGGGTCCACCCGGCGTGGTGGGTGTGCAGCAGTGCCGTGCCCCGCGTAGCCGTCAGCAGTAGACCGCGGAACCCGATCAGACCGCGCGCCGGAGCCTCAAAGGTGACCACGGTGCGGCCGGTGTCTCCGGGACGAAGGTCGGTGACCCGTCCCTTACGAGGGGCCAGCGCCTGGGTGACCGTTCCTACGTGGTCTTCGGGGACGTCACATACCCCGCGCTCGAGCGGTTCGTGACGCTTGCCGTCGATGTCTTTGACGATCACCTCGGGTCGGCTGGCCTGCAGCTCGTAGCCCTCACGCCGCATCGTCTCGATCAGCACCGCCAGCTGGAGCTCGCCACGACCGGCCACCTCGAGCACGTCGGGCGAATCGGTGTCCTCCAAACGAATCGATACGTTGCCGAGAACCTCCCGCTCGAGACGCTCACGGAGATGGCGGGAGGTGAGGTACTTGCCCTCCTTGCCCGCCAATGGAGAGGTGTTCACGCCGAAGGTCATCCGAAGGACGGGCTCGTCGACGCTGAGTCGCTCGAGCGGCTCGGGTGTGGCCGGATCGGCGAGAGTGTCGCCGATCTCCACCTCGGGGAAACCGGCCACCACGAACAGGTCGCCGGCAACCAGCTCCTCCACATCTTCCCGGCCGATGCCCGAGAAGCCCATTAGCCCGGCCAGCTTGCGTTCGACCGGGCGGGACCCTTCGAGCACCTCTTCGTCGAGCAGGGCCACCCGCTCGCCCTTGCGCAACTTGCCGCGTACCACCCGACCGATGGCCAGGCGCCCCAGGTAGTCAGAGGCGTCGAGGTTGGTCACGATTGCTTGAAGAGGACCCTCGGCATCCACGGTCGGGGCCGGGACATGATCGACGATGCACTGGAGAAGGGGGGTCAGGTCGGCATCGTCTCCAGGCATTCCCACACCGACGACGGCCTTGGAGTCTCGTGCGATCGCCGAGATGATCGGGAACTCGATGTCCTCGTCGGTGGCCCCCAGATCCATGAACAGCTCGTAGACCTCGTCGAGAACCTCCTCAGGTCTGGCGTCGGAGCGGTCTACCTTGTTGATGACCAAGATCGCCGGAAGGCCAGCGGCCAACGCCTTGGACAACACGTAGCGGGTCTGTGGAAGTGGCCCTTCGGCGGCATCGACCAGAAGTACCACGCCGTCCACCAGCGCCAGTGAACGTTCCACCTCACCACCGAAGTCGGCGTGACCAGGCGTGTCGACGAGGTTGATCTTGATGTCACCCCACTGAACCGATGCCGCCTTGGCCAGGATCGTGATCCCTCGTTCCCGTTCCTGATCGTTCGAGTCCATGACCCGGTCGACCACCGCTTGGTGGGCGCCGAAGACGCCGGTGGACCGAAGCAACGCATCGACCAGGGTGGTCTTGCCATGATCGACGTGAGCAACCAGGGCGACGTTACGTAACGCAGCGAACGACACTGTGGGGAACCTTTCGGCGGGAGAGCAACACCCCGCCGATGGAGGGGTTCTACGTGATGGCGGGGTCGTCAGCCCCAGGCGTCGGATTCTGACGGCGACGAGTCGACCAGGCACCAGGACGCGTGGTCATGGCCAGGGTCAGCGCCGCACTCAGGGCACGACTGCTCGTCGGCTCGGTCGAGGATGTCGTTGAACGACGGCTCCGACGACCGCTTCAGAGCGCGTGCTTCTTCAAATCGGCGATGACGACCCTTTTTCACTGGGCCACACTCCCGAGAGACGATCCAATCCGGCTGCCAAGTGTAGCCGGGCGACACCACTGCAATGCACGTTGGGCTCCAACCGTTGACCACCAACGGTCCCCGGTCAGTCCGACGGGCCCCGATCCTCCAAGATCAGGTTCCCGTGACCGTCGAAGGCAAGCGCGGCCCGACCTTCGACGAGGCTACGAATGCGGTCACCCACCAGATCGGCGCGCCAGCCCGACCGGAGTCTGCAGGCCGGGTCACCGGCCAGGAGAGTCTCGATGTCGTTGCGGGTGGCGATCAGGGACGTCTCGATCTCCATCTCTCTCGACAACTGCGACACCCACGCCGAAACCAGGCCTACTGCGGGCCTCAGGTGGCGATCGAGGTCGTGGCGAACATGGGGCTCTCGGGCAACGGGCTTCCCGGTGCCCTCGGCTACCGCGGCGAGGATCGCCTCACCAATGCGGCCTCGCGCCAGCTTCTCGTCTACCCCACGCACTCGGGCCAGGTCCTCTGCGGTTCGGGGCTTGCGCTGGGCGATCCCCATCACGGCCATGTCCGACAGAACGAAGCGGACCGGTTGGTCGACCTCCATCGCTCGCCGTTCTCGCCATGCCGCAACGGAACGGGCGACCGCGGCCTGTTCACCTCGAAGGGTCCGGGCGTCCTTGATCCGACGCCAGGCATCGTTCGGCTCCCGAACGATTCTGCCGCGGGCCCGCAGCAGCTCGCACTCACCCTCGTACCACTCACTTCTGCCCTTGGCGTCCAGATCCGCGACGAGCAAGCCGCGCAACTCCAGGAGGTGATCCACATCGGACACGGCATAGGTGCATTGGTCGGTGCCCAGCGGGCGACGCAGCCAGTCGGTCAGGCGATCACCCTTGGGCAGGTGAACTCCGAGCAGTCGTTCGACCAAAGAGGACAGGGACGGCAGGGAATGACTCAAGAACCCAGCCGCCAACTGGGTGTCGAAAAGGCTCGTCGGTATTACGCCACAAGCCAGGTCGAGTACTTCCAAGTCTTGGGTGGCCGCGTGCATCACGACCACGGCCGGTCCGGTCAGAGCCCGGGCGAACGGCATCATGTCGACGGCCAAGGGGTCTATGAGCACCCGCTGATCGGCCCACGCCACCTGCACCAGGGCAAGCTGAGGGAAGTAGGTCTTCTCCCGATGGAACTCGGTGTCCACCGCGAACGCATCGACTTGGACCAACTGGTCCACCAACTCGTCGAGCAAGTCCCCGTCGTCAACCCAGCGCACCCCCGGCGGTAGGCCGGTCCGACCTGCCGCCCCTCCGTCTGATCGCGACAGGCCCACGATCAGAGGCCAGGATCTTCGCCGACCACCACCGGGTGACCAGCTTCGATCCACGCCATGGTGCCGCCGGCCACATTCACGGCGTCGATCCCCAGCGTTCGCAGGTGCTCGGCCGCCTTGTGGCTTCGACCCCCCGAACGGCAGATGATCAGTCCCTGACCCGTGGCGGACACCTCGTCGGAGCGCTCCACCACCTCACCCAACGGGATGAGCACTGCACCGGGCACATGGGCCTCGACATACTCGTGGACTTCGCGGACGTCGATCACCGGGCAGCCCTCAGCCCGGCGCCGGGCGGCTTCGACAACATCGATCTCGGGAACGGTCACTGGCTCTCCATGGTCGGCGACCCGGCGGGTCGATGGGTCCACTCTAGGAACGGCGGCAGGACAAGGCGGGGTTCGGGGGCCGAGCCCCTCTGTGGCGGAGTCCAGGCTCAGCTATCGCGGTATCGCTCCAGATCCTCGGGCGTGTCGAGGTCGGTCAGTTCCGCACCGGGACGCTCCACGGCGATCGTCTTCAAGGTCAATGCGTCGAAGGCTCGCCTACGTCCCGAATCGACAAGTGCGACCAGCGCCGGCCCTGCCGAGGACAGCCAGGCCGAGGGAAACGGGTTCACTTCGCCACCCTCAGAGACGACTGCGGCTCCCAACGCGGCTTCGTGCGCCGCAGCAGCCCGAAGAGCCGCCACTAGGCCCTTGATCGTCGCCGGCGTCACCGCGGGCTGGTCGCAGGCGGCCACCACGACGATCTCGACCCCGGCCGAGGAGGCCCCCCATGCCACCGCCGACGCAAGACCACCCAGAGGTCCTTCTCCGGGCCATCGATCAGGCACCACTTCGAGGCCGAGCTGTGTACCCACCTCGGGGTCACCGCCGACCAGAATCACCGGTTCCAACCCCGCTCGGGTCAGGACTCCGGCAACCACGCCAGCCATCGGGTCGGCTCGGGGTTGGGGGGTGAGAGGCACAAGTGCCTTGTTGGTGCCCATCCTCTGGCTCCGACCACCGGCCAAGATGGCACCGATCACCGACCCGGACCCCCCAGCCGATGTGACCCCGGGAACGGTCAAACCACTCCGCCGTAGCTGGGTGCAATTCCGCGACTCTCTCCGTGGTCGTCAACCGCGTCGGCTAGATCGCTGAGGAACTCCTCGACCACCGTCGCGTGGTAAGGCGAAACCATCAGGTGCAACCCTCCCTGTTGCCGATCCAGGTTCCACCCTCGGTCGTCCATCACATCCCCGATGGCTCCGATGTCGAGCTTGTCCGAACCGAACTCGAACAACGACATGTCAGGGGCATGGGTGATCCGCATGCCTTCGATGGCGGCGATCCCCGTCCGGAAGCGGGCCGTCGTATCCCTGACGGTCTCGGCCAGCCGCATGTAGCCGTCGACTCCCAAGTGGTTGATAGCGGCCCAAGCACCCGCAATGGGGGCCGCCGACCGTGTACCCGCCGAAGTGCCCGACGCATAGAGCCCTCCGGGCCAATCGTCGTACCAGAAGAACTGATGGGACAGCAGGTCTCGGGAGCGGTAGAGCACCACCGACGCACCCTTGAACGTGTAGCCGTACTTGTGGACGTCG
>WBZX01000661.1_pt1 | contig 30057 bp, 25 predicted proteins | sample 5204211 | NCBI WGS metagenome assembly WBZX01 (sample SAMN12344362, study PRJNA552823) | activated sludge metagenome | biome: Activated sludge suspended growth; feature: Nitrification reactor; material: Wastewater; isolation source: activated sludge from nitrification reactor of wastewater... | reverse complement strand
GTCGATGTCCTTCGACTCGCGGCCGAGCAGGGGGTGGTCCTGCGACCGCCGCGATCCCATCCGTTCAATCCGTTGCTCGGCCTGCGGATCGCCGGCCTACCCGGCTCCGACGATGAGCGACATGCGGTCATCGATGCCGTGTTCGCCGCGATCTGGGACGGCGGGCCCGGGTTCGAACGACCCGACGAGCTGGCCCGCTGGTTGAGCGCGCGGGGACTGCCCGGCGATCGACTGGTCGCCGACGCGCAGACACCCGAGGCCAAGGCGCGCCTGCGTGATGCCACGGCACAGGCGCTCGAGCTCGGGGTGTTCGGTGTGCCGACCATCGTGGTCGACGGCGAGTTGTTCTGGGGGCAGGACTCGCTCGGTCACGTCGAGCGATTCCTGCGCGGTGAGGATGCGATCACGCCCGAGGTCCGCGCGACGTGGGCCGAGGTCCCGATCGGGATCGTACGACCCGGCGCGGCACCTCGTTGACGTGTTCGGTCCGCACGGCTCGTCGCGCTGCGCTTGGGGCCACCCGGCCCGATTGACAGCGACTCGCGCGGCGCGCCAAGCTGTTGTGATGCGGGCGTCGGTGCTGGTCGTGGCCATCGCTGCGGCGTGTGGCGGCGCAGCTGCCCAGCCGGCCGGCAGCAGCAGCAGCAGCGGCGCCGACACGCACGTCGCGTCGTTCGGCGACGACACCCGCGGCGAGACCTCGGGGACTGCCCCGACGGCGTCCTCGAGCTCTGCGACCGCCAGCGAAACGACCGCGTCGAGTGACGGCGGCACCGCGAGCAGCGACGGGGCGAGCACGTCGGCGAGCTCGGGTGACAGCGGCAGCTCCGGTGGCAGTGACACCGGCGCGATGAGCTGCGCGACGATCCCCGCGGTCGTCCACGACCTGCTGGCGGAGCACCCCGACATGACGGGGGACTTCGGCGGCTCGGTCGTGCTCCCGGGCCTGCTGCTGCCGACGCTGGACGACGAAGGCCTGCCCGTGCTCGATCCCGACTATGCCGGCGATCCCGCGATCACCGACGCGAGCACGTTCTTCCAGTGGTACCACGACGACGACACCGCCAACGTCCGCCTGGATGTGGACCTCGGCGTCGTCGCGGCGGCGGATGGACTGCTCGCGTTCGAGGGGCTGCAGTACTTTCCGATCGACGACCAAGGCTTCGGCAACGAAGGTCTCGTGCACAACTATCACTTCGCGACCCACGTCCACACATCGTTCATCGCCCAGGCTGGTGCGACGCTCGACTTCGGTGGCGACGACGACGTCTGGATCTTCATCGACGGCAACCTCGCCGTCGATCTCGGTGGGCGTCACGGGAATCTCTCGGACAGCATCGGGCTCGATGACCTCGGGCTCGTGCCCGACACCCGCCACACGCTCGACATCTTCCATGCCGAGCGTGGCCCGATGAACTCGGTGCTCACGTTCACGGTCCCCGGCGCGTGCGCGCTGTAGCGCGGGTCAGCCCGTCGCCCACGTCACCGCGGCGAGCAACAACGTGATCGCATCGGGTTGCAGCGTGCCGTTACCGGCGTTGCACATCGGCAGGCCCACGCGGCGCGCGGGCGCGAGGCTGCCGTCTTCGAGCACGTCGCCGACCTCGTAGGCGAGCAGGGTCGCCTTGGCGGGATTGCCTGGCCGCTGCGCGACCACGGTCGCGGTGGTGGTGCTTGCCCAGTTGATGCGCCCGACCCCGCCGTAGAGCACGACGGTGCCGTCGAGCCCCGCGGCGAGCTCGTGCTCGGGGGCGATGATCTCGATGTCGACTGCCGACTCGTCGAGGCCGGAGTTGCCGAAACCCATGTCGTCGAACAACCCGTACTCCCAGACCACGACGGGCACGTCGACCAGCTCGAACTCGTCGAGGATGTCCGACGAATCGGAGACCGCCGAGAGCAGCACCGCGCAGTAGCCAGTGGCGTCATCAGCGATCACCTGATCGTCGAGCGCGTAGGTGATCTCATGGCCAGCTGCCGAGAGCGCGTCGTACAACGACTGGTCGGTGGTGCCGGCGGGGCCGTCGACGTTGCTGACCCACAGCAGGCCGCTGCACGTCGGCTGCGCGCCGCTGCTCGACGAGCCTTCGCCGCCGGAGTCGGAGCCGACTGCGCCGCTCGAGTCGCTCGCCGCCGCCGTCGAGGTGGGGGTCTGCGTTGGGTCCGACGACCCCGTCGATGCGCCGCTGGCCCCGCTGGCACTGTGGCCGCCGTCGCCGGTCGACGCCGCGGTGGATCCCCCGTCGCCCGTGCCCGCGAGTGTCGTCGCGCTGCTCGAACCACCGACACCACCGTCACCATGGCCACTGGAGTCGAACTGACAGGCCGACAGGGCGAGCCCGAGCAGGCAACCGCACGACGTTCGCATCGTCTCCCAGGCTAGCATCGCCGCCGTGCCGAGGGCGGCGAGTGCCCGTTGGGCCGCAGCGACCCCCGGAGAGTCCCTGGGTCACGCCGACGCCCGCCAGCCACGGCCCGAAGAAGACCGCCGTTGCGAGGGTTCAGATCCGGCGCGCAGCGGGTATCCTCGAAAACCGTCGCGACTCGAACCATGCACGCGCCCAGCAACACCGCCCAACAAGTGACGTCGACCGGCGTCGTCCTCGTCGTCGACGACGAGCAGGATCTACGGCACGCGGTGACCACGGCGCTGGGCCGTCACGGCATGCGAGCCGTGCCGGCCGCGAGCGTGGCCGAAGCCCTCCGTGTGGTCGAAGCCGGCGGTGTCGATGCCGTGGTGTCGGACATCGCGATGCCCGGGCGCGACGGCCTCGAGCTCCTGCGGGAGGTCCGCAAGCACGATCTCGATCTGCCGGTCGTGCTCATGACCGGCGCACCGGATCTGCACAGCGCGATCGCGGCGGTCGAGCTCGGCGCGCTGCGCTACATCACCAAGCCATTCGAGACGCGCGAGCTGGTCGACATCGTGCGCCGAGCCACTTCACTGTATCGACTCGCGCGCGCCAAGCGTGAGGTCATGACGCTCATGGGCACGCAGGTCGGTGAGGGCTCCGATCGCATCGGGCTCACCACCAGCTTCGATCGCGCGCTCGCAGGGCTGTGGATGGCGTACCAGCCAATCCTCGCCAGCGACGGCACCGTGTTCGGCTACGAGGCGCTGCTGCGCAGCGACGAGCCCGCGCTGCCGAATCCGGGCGCGATCATCGACGCCGCCATGCGATTGCATCGGCTGCCGCAGCTGACCGAGACCATCCGTCAGCACGTCGAGCGTGATCTCGCCGAGGCCACCACCGACTGGACCTTCTTCCTGAACCTGCATCCCCACGACCTGCTGGATCCGGCGCTGTCCGGCACCAAGGTGGACCCCTTCGCGAACTTCCGACAGCCACTCGTGCTCGAGATCACCGAGCGCGAAGCACTCGACACCATCGAAGGCGTGACCGAGCGCGTCGATACCCTGCGGGGCTTCGGCCACAGCATCGCGATCGACGATCTCGGCGCTGGCTATGCCGGGCTGTCCAGCTTCCTCCACCTGCGCCCCGAGGTCGTGAAGCTCGACATGGGCCTCACGCGGAGCATCGATGGCGACCCCTCGCGCAAGCGGCTGGTGGCCGCGATGATCTCGATGTGCCATGAGCTCGGCGCCAAGGTCGTGGCCGAGGGCGTCGAGACCGTCGCCGAGCGTGACGTGCTGGTGCAGCTCGGTGCCGACCTGTTGCAGGGGTTCTTGTTCGCCCGTCCGGCGCGCCCGTTCGTGCTGCCGCGCTGGCCGACCTGACCACAAGGGCGCCGGTCGCGAGCGCCCGCGCAGCCGCGGCTCAGGCCGCGCGCTCGACCACCGTCACGCGCAGATGCTCGTTGCTGGCGCCGAAGTCGAGCTCGCGCACGACCTTCGCGCCCGGCACCCGCACGCGGTAGTTCCGGCCCTCGACGACGGTCGGCAGCGACAGCGAGCACACCGGCGGCAGCATGCTCTTGAAGTTGCCGCCGATCATGTTCACGAGCTCGCCGAGCGCATCGTTGACATCGTCCTCGCCGACCGCGCTCTCGTCGATGCCGAACATCGCGGTCGCGAGGCGGGTCGCCAGCGGACGCGCGCACGCGACGATCACGGCACCGTCCCAATTGCCGGTGATGCCCACCAACGACGACGCGGTCTCGGCCTCGGGCGGCAGCTTGGCGGTGTTGTCCACGGTGATTCCGAGCGTCGCATCGAAGACGAGCGAGACGATCGAGGAGATGTCGTCATTGGTGATTTCGAGCATGTGTCACCGAAGCGAGGGCGGGCTCGCTCTCGTTGGCGTTGGCATCGACGATCGCGGCGCGACATTTGAGCGGAGGCCGTGTCCCCTTTTGGGGCGACGCACCGACGCCCTCATGCAACGCGCTCCGGCGTTGCGCGTTGCCGACGCGGCAGGCGGGCGACGATCTCGGCGGCCATGTCGTCGATGCCCACCTGACGCTCCGACGCGCCCTGCTGCCACGCCTCGCGCGGCATGCCGTAGACCACGCTGGTGGCCTCGTCTTGCGACAGCGTCCGCGCGCCGGCGCGACGCATCTCGAGCAGGCCGTCGGCGCCGTCGCGACCCATCCCCGTCAGCAGCACGCCGACGGCGGCACGACCGACCGAGGCGGCGACGCTCGCAAACAACACGTCGACCGAGGGCGCGTGTCCCGAGACCTTGGGGCCGGGACGCACGCGGATCGCAAAGTGATCGCCTGCCCGCACGACCGCGCACTGCAGCTCGCCGGGCGCGACGTAGACGGTGCCGCCGAGGATGGGCTCGCCGTCGTGGGCCTCGACCACCCGCAGCCGGAGCTCTTGGTTCAGTCGGTCGGCGTACATCGACGTGAAGCCGGCGGGCATGTGCTGCACCACGACCACGCCGGGCACGTCGAGGGGCAGGTGCGCGAGCACGCGCCGTGTCGCGTCGGTACCACCAGTCGAGGCCCCGATCGCGATGACGCTCGGGCTCGGTGGCGCGACCATCTTGTTGCCGGCGCCGCCGTTGTGCGCCGGAATCATCGCGCGCTTCCACGCGCTCACGTTGGCGGTCGCGGCGATCCGGACCTTGGTGCGGAGCTCGTCGAGCATCCGCGCCATGTCGCCGGGCCGATCAGCCTGGGCCTTGAGCACCACATCGACCGCGCCGGCCGCGAGCGACGCCAGTGCCAGATCACCGCCGGCGGTGGTCAACCCGCTGACCATGACGACCGGCAGCGGGTACTGCGGCATCAGGCGACGCAGGAAGTCGACGCCGTTCATGCGCGGCATCTCGACGTCGAGCGTCATCACGTGCGGCCGCTTCGAGACGATGAGATCGCGCGCCTCGTAGGCATCGGCGGCGGTCCCGACGACGTCGAACATCGGGTCGGCCGCGAGGCCGTCGGACAACAGTCGCCGCATCAGCGACGAGTCGTCCACCACCAGCACGCGAATCGGCGCCTTGGGGTCGCGGCTCATGGCTTGCGGAACACCCCTGGCCGCACGGACTGGAAGTAGGTTTGATCGGGCGGCAGCGACTCGGCGGCGCCGATGAAGATGTATGCGCCGGAGCGCATGCTCGCCGACAGGCGTCCCATCAGCGCCTGCTTGGTCGGCATGTCGAAGTAGATCATGACGTTGCGAATGAACACGACGTCGAACGGCTGCTTGAAGGGGAAGCGCGCGTTCATCAAGTTGAAGCGACGGAACGTCACCTCGCTACGCAGCTTTGGTACTACCTGCCAGCGACCATCGGTGGTCTGCACGAAGTAGCGCTGACGCAGGCGTTCGGGGAGTCGTCGCACATCCTCGTTGTCGTATACGCCCTCGCGGGCGCGCTCGAGCACGCCGGTGCTGATGTCGGTCGCGAGCAGGCCCGCGTCCCAGGCGGGGTACTCGCTGCCGAGCGTCTCCATGAGCAGCGCCCCGAGCGTGTACGGCTCCTGCCCCGCCGAGCTGGCCGCACACCACATGCGCAGGCACTTCTGGCCTGCACGGCGGCGGGCTTCGATCATCGTGGGTAGCGCGGTCTGTACCAAGTAGTCGAAGTGATCAGCCTCGCGCCAGAAGAAGGTGTGGTTGGTCGACAGACGGTCGACCAGCTCGCTGCGCATCTTGCCGCTGGTATCGGCCCGCACCTTGGCGATGTAGTCGCCGTAGCTCTGCAATCCCTCGCGCGCGAGCACCGGCTGCAGGCGTCCGACCACCAGCGACTGCTTGCTGCCGTCGAGGGAGATGCCGCACGCGTCGAGCACGTACGCCCGCAGCTGGTCGAAGTCGTTGCGGTCCAGGGGAGTGAATGCTGCTACGGCCATGGTGGTGCGGTTCCTCGTGGTAGGACGACGCCGGGGGGCGGACGCTGGCCCGCACCCCGGCATCCAAGGTGGCGCTAGTACTTGCCGAACTCGTCGTCGTCGAGCGCGATGACGCTGGCCGCACGCGGCGAGCCGTAGTCGCTACCGACCGCACGCGGCATCGGTGCGGGTGCTGCCTCTGGCGCAGTGTTGGCCGCGCGCGAGCGCATGTACTGCTCGAGCAACGCCATCAGCTCGGGCGGCAGGTCGGCGGGCAGCCCAGACCCGGTGGGCGCGGTGAGGGCCTGCAGGCGGAAGCGACCGAGCCGCTCCTCGAGCTCGCGGGCCTGGCGGGACAGGTCCTGCGACGCCGCGGCACTCTGCTCGGCGCTCGCCGTGTTGGTCTGCGTGACCTTGTCGATCTGCGAGATGCCCTCGTTGACATCACCGATGCCGCGCGCCTGTTGATTGCTGGCCGACGCGATATCGGTGACCAGCGCGGTCACCTTGGCCACGCCGTCGACGATTTCGGTGAGCGCCTGCGCAGTTTGCTCGGCGATCGAGGTGCCCTGATTCACCTTCTCGAGCGAGTTTTCGATCATCTCGGTGGTCTCCTTCGCCGCCTTCGCGGAGCGGCCCGCGAGGCTGCGAACCTCCTCGGCGACCACCGCGAAGCCCTTGCCGTGGACACCGGCGCGAGCGGCCTCGACGGCAGCGTTCAGCGCCAACAGGTTGGTCTGGAACGCGATGTCGTCGATGACCTTGATGATCTTGCGGATGCTCTGGCTGGCTTGATCGATCTCTCGCATCGCGCCGACCATCGCCCGCATCATCTCGTCGCCGCGGACCGCGGTCTCGCGGGCCGTGGTCGAGAGCCCGCTCGCCACACCGGCATTCTCGGCGTTGCGCTTGGTCTGCTCGGTGATGCGCTGCATCGTTGCGGTGATCTCCTGCAACGACGCGGCCTGCTCGGTGGCGCCCTGGGAGAGCGCCTGCGCGGTGTCGGAGACCTCGCGGCTGCCCGCGGCGACCGAGCGCGAGACCGTGCGGACCTTGCCGAGGGTGTCGTTGAGCGCGTCGAGCGTTGCGTTGAGGGCGTTCTTCGCCAGCGCGTGGTCGCCGGCGAACTCGCCGCGGATGTAGGCCGTGAGGTCGCCCTGCGCGACCTGATCGAGGTGCTCCTTGAGCGTGCCGATCGGCGCGACCACCTCGTCGATGATCTCGTTGATCGACTGCATCATCGGCCGGTACGCTTCGGTCAGCTCGCCGACGCGACCGCGCACGGAGAGGTCGCCGTTCTTGCAGGCCTCGAACACCCGCGTGACCTCGCGGCGATAGACCGCGCGATCATTGTAGTCGCGCCACTCCACCGCCGAGCCCAGCCGTCGGCCGCTGGCATCGGTCAGCGCACACGCGGTGATGCCGAACTCGAGGCTGCCGACCTTGATCTCGGCCGCAAACGGCAGGCGAGAGGCATCGCCGAGCAGCGCACGCTGGTGTGCAGGGTTGCGGTGGAAGATGTCGATGCAGGTACCCTTGATGTTGTCGACCGAGAAGCCGGCGAAGTGCTGCCGCAGGTCCGCCTCGTACTTGCGCAACATCGTGAGGAGCGCCGGGTTGGCGTAGGTGATGCGCAGGTCGTTGTCGACGATCATGAAGTACGACTGCGCGGCCTCGATCATGGACTTGAGCCGATCGCCGGTCTCGGCGCGCGACCGAATCTCGGTCACGTCCTGCCACTCGAGGCAGTGGCCGATGAACTCGCCGGCCTTGGACCTGACGGCGGTCACGTACAGCTCGAACACCAGGTTCTCGACGCGGATGTCGGCGCGGTGCGGCAGTCGCGACGGATCGTCGAGGATGTTGCGAACGCGGCGCGGGTCGGCGTGGAAGCCGTCGATGCAGGTACCCACGAGCTTCTCGGGGTCGAAGCCCGGGAACGCGCGCCGCATCGTGGTCACATGGCTGCGCATCAACGCGAGCGTGGCCTCGTTCGCGTAGGTGATGACGAAGTTGCGATCGATCATCACGATCGCCGTGCCGGCGCCTTCGACCGCGGCGTGCATGCGGGCCTGCTGGTGGACCTCGGCGTCGGCCGGTGCCGCACTGAACACGGCGACAGCGCCGATCGGCTCCCCGCTGGCGTCGAACTGCGGCGAGACCCGCATCTCGATCGAATGCACGGTGCCATCGGCGTGCGTGATCTGATCGCGGGCTGTCGTCGGCACGCCGGTGTCGAGCGCGGCGTCGAGCGCGGTCGAGCGGCGCTGTCCGCCGAGGCCGAACCATGCGCGCTTGCCCACGACCTCACGCACAGAGCGACCAGTGAGCTCCTCGGCGGCGGTGTTCCATTGCCGCACCACGCCGTTGCCGTCGACGCCGATCACGGCCACCGGCAGCACCTCGAACACATCGGCGTCGGTGACCGACGCAGCGGTCGGCGCCACCGCGGCAGCGCGCGGTCGCGATGACGTCGGTGCCTCTTCGGGCTTCGACGCGCCCTCGATCATGAGCTCGGCGATCAGCCCGAGCGCCGCGGACCAAGCCTTGCCGGCGCTCGGCGTCCAGGTCTTGCCGGCGAAGTCCTCGAGCGTGCCCAGCATCGCGTCGGCAACCGCGAGGTAGTGGTCGGGCTCGGCCCCGTAGGCGACGTGGCGTCGACCGAGCTCGCGCAGCTTCGGCGCGAGCACCTCGGGTCGGCGCAGGTTCGCCACCACCAGCTGCAGGCTGGCGATGAGGTGACGACGCTGGGTGGCCGGCTCGACGCCGTCGAACAGCGGCTCGACCTCGGGATGCGCGGCGAACAGGCGCTCGTAGAAGCGCGTGACGATCTCGTCCGCACGCGGTGCGAGCTTGGCGAAGGTGGACTCGATGATGCGGATCTGGGTGTCGCTGAGCGTGGTCATGGTGGAACTCCTTCTTAGGCGGCGACACCGGGTTCGGTGCCGTAGAGCAGCTTGTGGGCGTCGAGCAGTAGCTTCACGTGGTCGCCGACCTTGCCGACGCCACTCATGAACCCGCCACTGTTCGGTCCGATGGACGGGGGCGGTTCGATGTCGACCTCGGCGATGTCGATCACCTCGGAGACCGTGTCCACCACGAGGCCGATGTCGGTGTCGCGAACGTGGATCACGATGATGCACGTGCGTGCGTCGTAGTCGCGGGCACTCATGCCGAAACGTGCCCGCACGTCCATCACGGGGATGACCTTGCCGCGCAGGTTGATGATGCCGCGCACATAGTCGGGCACATCGGGCACGCGCGTGATCGCATGCATCCCGATGATCTCGGTGACATGCCGGATGTCGAGCCCGTACGATTCACCGTCGATGAGGAAGGTCAGGAACTTTCCACCCGCGGTTTCGTCGGAATCTTCGGTGGGGTCGAGGGACATGGGGGACTCCTGCAGCCCGTGGCTGCGGTGTTAGAGCTGTCGGGGCGCGCGATCGGGACACGTGACCTGGATGCCGCCACGATCGACCACGACCGTGCGCGACCACTGACCGCCGAGATCTTCGACGGTGGGGGTGATGCCGAAGCGACGCAGCGCCTTGCGGGCGGCCTCGCTGTTGCGCTCACCGATGTTGAACACGCTGCTGGTGTTGCCGCCGGGGCGACCGCCGCCCACCAATGCCACGTGCATGGGCCCCATCCGGGGGCCGCTGCCGTTGCGCATCATGTCGGTGAGCAGCAAGGGCACGGCGATGTCGGCGTAGTAGCCGGACGGCTTGCTGTCGGCTTGGTCGTCGGCCTCGGGCAGCACGACGTGCGCCAGCGCGAACACCGATCGCACCCGATCGACGAGCACGATCGCCACGCACGAGCCCAGCGAGAGCGTGCGGACGCCCTCTTGCTCACCCCGCACGACCGCATACTCGCCGATGCCGACCGTCTTCATGCGGCCTCCCGTCGCGAACCACTCTGCGCGCTGAAGAGCTGTCGGATGTCCACGATGAGACAGATCTCGCCGGAGCCGAGCACCGCGCAGCCGGAGACGCCGCGCATGCCGGCGATGTAGGGATCGAGCGGCTTGATCACGATCTGCCGCTGCCCGAGCAGCGAGTCCACACGCAGACCGCAGACCTCGTTGCCGTGCTCGACGATCGCCACCAGGCCGTCGGTCGGGGGACGATCCCGTCCCAGGCCGAAGATGGCCTCCAGCCCGATCACAGGCAGGATGCGCCCACGGATGCGGATCATCCGCGAGCCATCGGGCAGCAGCGTCACCGACTCGGACGCGACGCTGACCGACTCGCGCAGCGACAGCACGGGCAGACCGAACAGACAGTCCGCCACCCGCACGAGCATGACGTCGATGATGGCGAGGGTCAGTGGCAGGCGGATCGAGACGGTGGTCCCGCGGCCGACCTCGCTGGCGATCTCGACGCGGCCGCGCAGGCCCTCGATGTTGTGCTTCACGACATCCATGCCGACGCCGCGACCCGACACGCCGGTGACCTTCTCAGCGGTGCTGAAGCCGGGGCGGAACACGAACTGCAGCAGCGCCTCGTCGCTGATGGCTTGCTCGGGCGTGAGCCAGCCGAGCGACTCCGCCTTTGCGCGCATGCGCGCGGGGTCGATGCCTCGGCCGTCGTCGCTGACCGAGATCCACACCTCGCCGCCTTGGTGGCGAGCGTGCAAGCGCAGCGTGCTCTGCGCGGGCTTGCCCGCGGCGATGCGGGCGTCGGAGCTCTCGATGCCGTGGTCCAGGGCATTGCGGACGATGTGGACCAGCGGGTCCGCGATGCCCTCGAGCACCGACTTGTCGACCTCGGTCTCCTCGCCCTCGGCGACGAACTCGACGCGCTTGCCGAGCTTGATGCGGAGATCCCGGACGACGCGGTTGAGCTTGTTGACGATCCCGGCCATCGGCACCATCCGCATGGCCATCGCCGCGTCGTGCAGGCCCGAGGTCACGCGCATCAGCTGCGACGACGCAGCGGCGAAGCGATCGACCTCTAGCCGCGCAGCATCGGGGCTCTGCACCACCGCCGACACCGCCGAGATCAGCTCACCGACCTGGTTGAGCAGCGCGTCGAGCTTGCCGGTGTCGACGCGCACGAACGACGCCTCGCGGCCGGCCTTGGCCTCTTCTGCGTTGGCAGCCGCGGCGCTCTGCTGCTGGGGCAGAGCCGCCTCGCCGGTCGGGGCGGCAGCGGTCGGTCCCGCTGCCAGCGCGGCGACGATGCGTCGCTGGTCCTCCAGCGAAGCTGCGACCGCGCCTTCCTCGACCATGCCGAGGTTGACCAACAGCTCGCCGAGCGGCCGACGCTGGAAGTCGACCAGATCCTGCACGGTTTTCGACTCGACCGCACCGCTGGCCACCAGCAGCTCGCCCAGCCTGGGCGCGGTCGCGCGGGGATGCGCGGCCGCCAGCTCGGCCTGCAACCGCTCGACCACCTGCGCCCGCTCCGGGATCGACCCACCTCGCTCGAGCTCCGTGAGCGAGCCGCGGATCGCATCCACCGCGATGAGCACCGCCGAGATCAGCCCCTGCTGCGGCGCGAAGGTGTGCTTGCGCAGCCCGTCGAGGATGTCCTCCGCTCGATGGGCCACGGCTTCGATGTCGGGCAGGCCCAGACAGCCAGCGTTTCCTTTCACGCTGTGCATCGCCCGGAACGCCTCGTTGAGGATCGCGTCGCTGCAGTCGTTCTCGACGTTGAGCAGCAGGCGCTCGAGCGTCTCGAGCTGATCGGTGGCTTCCTCCGCGAACATCTCGACGATCTCGGCGGTGGCCTGACCGCCACCCGCCGCCGAGTCACCGTCGCGGGGGTCAACTGGGGAGGCTTCCGTTGTCGGTTCGTCCGCCATGCTGCTCGAAGCCCTCATCGGGCGTGCGTGGTTTTCATGTAGTCGCGTGCGAACGCGGCAAGCTGCGACAGGCGTTGGACACGACGACGCGCTCGGATTTTGCGGCCGGCCCGCGCGCTCGCGTCGTGACGAGCGAGAAGACTTCGAGACGCCGTTCGACTTTCATCGAGCATCGTTCCTCGCGGGTGCTGCGTGCCTCGTCGCGCTCGCGTGCCGCGAACAGATTGCGTGCGCGCAGCGAGGCGAGTGTCGTCCGCGGCCCAACAAAGTCTGCTGAGGACGCGACGAACATCCCCGCGCACGACGAAACGTGACCACGCTGCACACTCCGTTACGGCGGAAGCTGGAACGCTGTATCGGGAGCAGCGAACACGCTTCCGCGATGCTGTTAGCATCGGACGGTGCCCGCAACCTTGCGCACACGCGTGCTCGCGATCGTGCTCGCCACGTCGACAGCGAGCTGCGGTCGCACGAGCGACACCGAGCACGTCGGCAACGACGTCGCGCCTGCCCCGGAGGCGGCGCCATCGATCGCCGCCGCCGACGCCGTCGCGAGCATCCGCCGCGAGGGCAATCACCTCCGCGACGAGCCCAGCCCCTACCTGCAGCATCACGCACACAACCCCATCGACTGGTACCCGTGGGGCCCCGAGGCGCTCGCGAGGGCCAAGCGCGAGGGCAAGCCGATCTTCCTGTCGATCGGGTACTCGACCTGCCACTGGTGCCACGTGATGGCGAGCGAGAGCTTCGACGACGACGAGATCGCGGCGTTCCTCAACCGCCACTTCGTCGCCATCAAGGTCGATCGCGAGCAACGCCCCGACGTCGATGCGCTCTACCTCGCAGCGGTGGCCGCCCAGGGCGGACCGACGGGCTGGCCGCTCAACGTCTTCCTCACGCCCTCCCTGACGCCCATCGTCGGCGGCACGTACTTTCCCGCCCGCGGCAGCGCCGAACGCCCCGGGTTCTTCGAGCTGGCGCAGCGGGTCCAGCAGGGCTTCGCCACCCATGGCGAGGCCAGCGCCCGCGACGGCGCGCAAGTGCTCGCGGCGCTCGCCCGCGAGCGCGGTGACGGCAGCGCGGCGATCGATCTCGAGCTCGCGTTCGCCCAGCTCGCGCGAACGCGAGACGAGGTCCGCGGCGGCTTCGGTGGCCGGCAGAAATTCCCCAATGCACCGCTGCTGCTCGCCGAGCTGCGCCGCGCGAGCCTTGGCGACGGCACCGACACACCGGCGGCGCGCGACCACCTCGCGACGACCCTCGAACGCATGGCCGACGGCGGCCTACGCGACCACCTCGCCGGCAGCTTCCATCGCTACACGGTCGACGCCGACTGGGGAGTGCCGCACTTCGAGAAGACGCTGTACGACAACGCCCAGCTGGCGCTGCTCTACCTCGAGGCCGGCACGCGCTTCGATCGCGACGACTGGCGCGACATCGCACGCTCGATCCTCGACGATCTGCTCGCGCAGTGGCGCACGGATGACGGTGGGTTCGTGGTCGGCTTCGATGCCGACGACGCGGGCGGTGAAGGCACCTTCTACACCTGGACCTCGGCCGAGCTCGAGGCTGCGCTCGGGCCGGAGCGAGGGGCCGTGGTCGCGCAAGCCTGGCGGGTCGACACCGACGACGCTGCGCGCGTCGACGGCCGCTCGGTGCTGCAGCGCAGCCGCTCGGTCAGCGCCGAGCAGGTGGCGATCGCCGTCGCGGCACTTCCGGAGCTCGCTGCCGCACGGCGCACGCGCCCCGCACCCGCACGCGACGACAAGGTCATCGTGGCCTGGAACGCCCTCGCGATCGCGGCGCTTGCCGAGGGCGCGCGGGTGCTCGACGAGCCGCGCTATCTCGAAGCGGCATCGGCCACGACCGCGCGGCTGCGGCAGTGCTGTGTGCACGGCGATCGTGTGCTCCGCGGCGTGCGGGGTGATGCATCGCTGGGCGAAGGCCAACTCGACGATCACGCGATGTTGGCGTGGGCGTTGCTGCGGCTGCATGCGGCGTCGGGCCAGCCGGAGGCACTGCGCCTCGCCCACGCGCTCGCGCTGGCGGTGCGACGGGACTTCTGGGATCCGACGCGCGCCGGCCTGCGACGCCGCGCCGACATCGACGACCTCCCGGTTGCGACGCTCGACATGGACGACGGCGCGATGCCGTCGGGCGGCGCCGCCGCGGTGGCGAGTTGGCTGGAGCTGGGGCTGCTGCTCGGCGACGACGGGCTGTACGAGACCGCCACCACGACGCTGCAGCGCTGGAGCCCGCGCGCACAGACGCAGCCGTCGTCCAGCGGGTTCCTGCTCGCGACCGCGGTCGCGGCCACGCGACTGCGCGAGGTCGTCGTCGCAGGTGACGACGACGAGGCGACGCGGGCGCTGCTCGCTGCGCTGCGCGAGCCCGTCGGCACCCGTTTCGTGCTCGCGCGCATCCCGGCTGCCGGCATCACCGGAGACGACGCCGCGGCTTGGCCGGCGCTGGTCGGCAAGCGCGCGCTCGCCGGCCCCGCGACCGCGTTCGTCTGCGAGCGCGGCAGCTGCAGCGCGCCCACGAACGACCCCGCACGACTGCGAGCGCAGCTCGCCGCAGCCTTCGCCGCACCGCCGCCGACGCGGTGATCGAGCGCAGCACCGGCGGAGTCGCTGCGATCGCGCGCTTTGGGGTAGCGTGGCCGCCGTGACGCGAGACTTCGACGCCATCGTGATCGGCTCGGGCCCCAATGGCCTGGCCGCCGCCTGTGCGCTCGCACGGGCCGGCGCTCGCGTGGCCGTGCTCGAGGCCAACGAGCGGCGCTTCGGCGGCGCCGTGGGTTCCGAGCGCGGCGAGGACTGCGGCACCCGCCCGGGCTTCGTGCACGACGTCGGCGCGGCGTTCTTCCCGTGGGGCGCACTCAGCCCAGCCTTCACCGCACTGCGCCTCGACGAGTTCGGCCTGCGCTGGCGCGGTGCGGAAATCGAGAGCTGCCACCCGGCACCCGACGGCACGTTCGCGTGCATCACCCGCGATCACGACCGCACCGCGACGATGTTCGGTAGCCCGCGCGACGGCGATCGCTTCCGCGAGGTCGCGCGGTGGTACGGCAGCATCGAGCCGCACGTGATCGGCTTCTTGATGAAGACCTTCCCGGCGGTGGGGCCGATGTTGCGGCTGCTGCCCGTCCACCTGCTGCGCCTCGCCGGTGTGTTCCTCTCGCGCGGGCGCTCGCTGGCCGAGCGGTGGTTCGAGAGCGAGGCGGCACGACGGGTGCTGCCCGGGCTCGCGCTTCACGTCGACGTCGGCCCCGACGACATGTTCGGCGCGGCGCTGGGCTTCATGCTGGGGATGACGGCGACGACCGGCGGCTACGTGGTGCCCGAGGGTGGCGCGCAGTCCATCGCCGACGCGATGGTGCGGCACGCCGAACACCATGGCGCGTGGTTTCGACTCGGCGCCCGCGCCTCGCGGGTGATCGTCCGCGACGGCAACGCCTGCGGGGTCGTGCTCGCCGACGGTACCGAGATCGGTGCGCGCGTCGTGCTCGCCGACACCGACGTCGCGCGCCTCATGCTCGACCTCGTCGAACGCGAGCACGTACCGGGTCGCATGGTCGAGTTCCTACAGCGGTATCCCCGGGGCTGGGGCACCTTCAAGGTCGACTGGGCGCTCTCGAAGCCGGTGCCGTGGTCGTGCGAGCCGGCGCGTCGCAGCGCGGTCGTGCACGCCGGCGACAGCCTCGACGACCTCTCGCGCTTCACCGCCCAGGTGCGCCGCGGCGAGCTGCCCGACAACCCCTACCTCGTGATCGGACAGCAGAGCCTCTGCGACGAGCGACGCGCGCCCGCGGGCCAGCACACGCTGTGGGCCTACTCGCGGGTGCCGCCGCAGCCGAGCGGGGGCTGGGCCGCGCAGGCCGAGGCCTTCGCCGATCGCATCGACGCGCGCATCGAGGCGCTCGCACCCGGCTTCCGCAGCCACGTCATCGCGCGTCGCGTCGTCGCACCTCCCGACCTCGAGGCGATGGACGCCAACCTCGTGGGTGGCGATCTCGGCGGTGGCTCCAACGCGTGGCACCGCCAGCTGCTGTTCCGCCCGCTGTTTCCGTGGTTTCGCTATCGCATGCCCGTGCGGGGGCTCTATCTGTGCTCGAGCTACGCCCACCCCGGCGCTGGCGTCCACGGCATGTGTGGCTGGAACGCGGCGGAGCAGGCGCTCGGCGAGCTGCAGCGCGCGATGTAGACGCGTCGGCGCGTCAGTCGAGTGTGATGCCCTTGGAGCGGCAGATCTCCAGCGCCTGCTGGTAGTACTCGCTGCTCTTCGACACCTTGGCGAGCGCCTTGCTGGCCTTGCCCTTGTCGCCCATGCGGCAGGCCGCGTTGGTCATCAGGAACGCGGCGCGACTCGAGGGCTTGGACTTGTACGCCTTGCTCGCGAGCTCGTAGCCCTGCGAGGCGTTGTTCTTGAAGATCGCCTTGCCGGCCTCGAGCAGCAGCGCCTCGACATCGACCTCGGGGGTCGGCGCGGGCGGGGTCGGCTTGGGCGGCGTCGCCGTGGTCGGCGGTGGCTTCTTCGGCGTCGGCGCGGGCGTCGGTCGATCCGGCCGCGGCTTGCTGGTCGGGTTGGGCTTGGCGACCGGATCGTCGTCGGGGACCTCGACCGGCTCCTCGCCCGTGTCGGGATCGACAGACGGGTCTGGCGTGGGGTCGACCTTCGCGTCGGTGGTGGGCGCCGGCGTCGGATCGGGCGTCGGATCAGGCGTTGGATCGGGCGTCGGATTCGGCGGCGCGACCTCGGGGGTCGCCTTGCTGTCCGTCTTCGCAGCGTCGCCGCCCTGATCGACCTTGGTGGGTGCCGACTTGCCGACGTCTTTGCTGCCATCGGCGACGGTGGTGGCGTTGGCGGTGGCGCCACCATCGGGCCGCGAGATCATCCAGAAGCCGAGCAACGCGATCGCACCGACGGCGACCAAGCCGATCGCCAGCGTCGCGCCGCCGCGGCGCTGCGCCGGTTCACTGCTGGCGACCACGCCCGGTCGCGAGATCGGCATCTGACCGGAGTCGAGCGGCATCGCGGCCGCGGCCGCACCCGCCTGCGCGGGGTGCTGGCCCGACGACAGCGCCGCGATCTCGGCGGGCGATAGTCTGGGCAGGTTGGTGCTCGAGCTGACGAGCATCGGCTCGACGTCGTTCGCAGCGCGTGCACGGTCGTAGTTCAACGAGCGTCGATCGACATCCTCGGTGAGCGCGAGGTGGTAGTCGCCGATCTGGACGACGTCACCCTCCTGCAGCACCGCACGTCCGCTCGCGACGCGCCCGTTCACCTTCACGCCGTTGTAGCTGCCGAGATCCTCGAGCACCCAGCTCTCGCCCTCGGGCGTCAGCTTCGCGTGGCGGCGCGAGACGTTCTTCTCGGTCAGCTGGATCGTGTTGCCCTGCTGCCGACCGATGGTCACGACTTCTTGCCCGAGGGGCACGATGGTCGTGCTTCCCTCGTCGTCCTCGATGATGAGGCGCAAGGCCATCAAGACCCTGAGATTAAGAACCCATCGCAAACCGTGTCAAGCCGCCGGTCGAGCAATCACATGGAGCCCGCCTCGTCGACGCGTCTCGTCGCCCTGCTGCCTCGTGAGGGCGGCGGCAGGCCGGCGGCGGTCCGCCGGCCTTTCGGCTGGTGGCGCGGGAAATCGCGCTCGCCCCTTCCGTCGAGGGTGGACGCGCCATCACTCTCGATGCGCCGTACCCGACGCCGCAGATCCCGCGAGTGCGCCGTCATGGGCCAACAGCTCGGACACGGGATAGATGGTCACGCCCGCGGCATGGAGTTCGGGGAGGCGTCGACGCAACACGTCGACCAGGGCCGGCGACGGGTGACCGATCGCCACGGTCGGACGCTCGCGGGCCGACCGCGCCGCCGCTACGAGTTGCGCCTCGATTGCAGCGGGGCTCGGGTCGTCGTCGAGGAACACCCGCCGTGGCATGCTCGGCACCCCGGCCGCGACCGCAGCGGCCTCGGCCTGCGTGGCCGCGCTGGTGCGCGAGTCCACGAAGAACAGGCCACGGGCGGCGAGGACCGGCATCAGCGCATCCATCGCGGCTCGCTCGGCGCTCAGCCGCGAGCCCATGTGGTTGTTGACACCGATCGCGGCGGGGACCCGCGCGAGCGCCCGCTCGAGCTTGCCGGTGAGCTCGTCGGGAGCGTCGTCGATCCGCAGGAACTCCTCCTGCGCGTCCGCGCCCGCATGCATCATCGATTCGTCGAGCGGCTCCATCGGCAGATGCAGCATGATCTCGCGGTAGCGACGACGATCGGCGCGCAGGCGCAGCTGTACGCCGGGCGCGAACACGGCCCCGGGCAGCACGCTGAACGTGAGGTGGTAGCGCAGCGCCAGAAGCTGCTCGAAGAGGTGCAGCTCGCGACCGACGTCGTCGATGACGATCGCGAGGTGGCCCTCGGCGTCGTGCCACGGGCGGTCGAAGTCACCCCGCTCGCGCTGCCAGGCGCGGGTGTCCGCGACCAGCCGATCGAGGCTGCGCTGGATCGCCGCGATCTCGTCGGCGTCCATTGCCGGCGGGTCGGGCGGGGCCGGTGCGACCGCGAAGCCGACGCACGCCAGCGCCACCCAGGCGACGAGGCCCAGGTGGGCGCGGCTGCGGGCCAGGCGCGCGCTCGCGATCACACGACCACCCACGCGCCCGGTCAGCGTCGACGACGCGGACGCACGCGATCCCACGCGATGAGGTGTTGCACCGCCACCCGCAGCTGCAGGTCGTCGGCGACCGCCCGAACCGCGGGACTCTCGTCGTCCATCGAGGGCACGTTGCGGCCGAAGTCCTCGGGCCGCAGGTGTCGTGGGGTCTCGCGCTCGGGCTCGATCTCGGGCCGCGAGTCGCCCAGCGGCGGCAGGTTGTCCTTGCCGACACCGACGTGCACGTCGGGCGTGATTCCGCTGGCCTGGATCAACCGATCGTCGGGGGTGTAGTAGAGCGCGGTGGTGAGCTTGAGCAGACTGCCGTCGTCGAGCTCGAACGGCGCTTGCACGGATCCCTTGCCGTAGGTGCGCTCGCCGACGATGAGCGCGCGTCCATGGTCCTGCAGCGCGCCCGCGACGATCTCCGACGCGCTCGCCGAGGCCTTGTTGACCAGCACCACCAGCGGCAGGTCGGTGACGGTGCCGGGTCGTAGCGCGCGGGCCTCGTCGATCACGGTGCCCCGACGCCCGCGCGTCCGCACGATCACGCCGTCGGCGACGAACAGGTCGACGATGCGGATGGCCTCGTCGAGCAGGCCACCGCCGTTGTCGCGCAGGTCGAGCACGACGCCGCGCAGGCCGGCCTTGGTGTCCTTGCCGCGGCCCTTGTCCCGTCCGGCGGCGGCCAATTCGCGGCCGAGACGGGCGACCGCATCGTGCATCTCGCGACCCGCGTTGTCGGAGAACTCCCGCAGGCGCAGCACCGCGATGCCTTCGCCGAGCACACGGACCTCGACCGCCGGCGGATCGATGATCTCGCGCATCAGCGTGACGGTGCGGAGGATCCCGCGCGTGCGGTCCTCGATCGTCACCTTGATCGTCGTGCCGGGCTCGCCGCGGATCGTCGTGATCGCGCGCTGCAGGTCGGGAAACTGCGCGATCGAGCGACCATCCACCTTGGTGATGCGATTGCCGACGGTGACGTCGGCATCGTCGGCCGGGCTGTCGGGGATCACGTCGCGCACGTCGAGGAAGCGCGTGCCATCGGGATCGCGGCCGAGCACCACCACCATGCCGACGCCGCCGAAGACCCCCTCGATGTCTTCGCGGAGCAGTCGCGCCTCCGCGGGCACGAGGAAGTTCGAGTGCGGATCGAGCTCGCTGACCAGCCCGCGGATCGCCGCATAGACCAGCTGCTCGCCGTCGACCGGCCGCACGTAGTGCTGCTCGATGATCGACAGCGCACGCGCGAACATGTCGAGCTTCACGTAGCGGGAGTGGGCCGCCGGGGCCGGCGCGGGCGCCAACAGGGCCGCGGTCGCGGGGCCCAGACTGGCGCCGATGGCGATCCCCACTGCCATGCAGGCGGCCCCGAACCCCAGCCAGCGAACGCGAGCGAGCATGGTGCTTCGGAGCCTCGCCGGCGGTGGCAGATGACGCAAGCGTGCGCGCAGTTGGCCGTTGGATCACCCGATTCGGGCCGATACCGCGCGCACCGAGGCGGGCCGGGGCGCGCAGCTGTAACGTTGGTGAGCCAGATCGGACCAACCATCCTGACCCGTCGGTCCGCCACCGCCCCATGAGCTCGCCCAACCTCCGCCTGCTGCCCGGCGACGCGCCGCGTCCGGGCGGGGGCGCGCCCGATCCCGACGAGGCACTGGTCGCGCGGGCGACCGCGGGCGACATGGCCGCGTGGGCGAAGCTCTACGAGCGCCACTTCGCGGGCGTGCTGCGCCACATCTGCTTCTTGAGCGGTGATGCGAGCATCGGTGAGGACCTCGCGCAGGAAGTGTTCGCGCGCGCGCTGGCGGGCCTCGATCGCTTCGGACAGCGCTCGGCGTTCTCGACGTGGGTCCACGGCATCGCCGTCAACACCGTCCGCAAGCACCGTGAGTCCCAGGCTCGCGCCGTGCGGGTGCGCGAGCGGGCGGCTCGCATCGCCGCGATCACCGGCCCCGACGACGACCTCGATCGTCGCAGCCTGCAGCAGGCGCGCGTGCAGGTGCTCTACCAGATCCTCGACCGTCTGCCGCTGCACCTGCGCGAGGCCTTCGTGCTGCGTGATCTGCTCGGCGTGCCGGTGCGCGAGGCCGCCGCCCAGCTCGACGTCACTGAGGAGAACGTCCGCGTGCGCGCCCATCGGGCCCGCGCACGCGTGCACGACGAGCTGGTTGCTGCCGGTTGGATCGATGCCTCACCCAAGGAGGATCGATGAGGCCGCCGTGCACCCTCGCCGAGTTCCTCGACTCGGTGCAGCTTGGTCTCGACGAGGCGCGTCGAGCGACGCAGGCGCTGCCCGACGTGGTCGACGTGGTCGCGCGGGCGCGCGCGCTGGCACCGAACGCCGTGCCGGCCGAGTGGCTGGCGCGGGCGAAGGCACTGCCGGTCGCCGAAGCACCGGCTACCACGCCAGCCGTCGAGGGCGGCTTGGGCTTCTTCCTCGGCGAGGTGCGCCGCCAGCTCGATGATCAGGTGCGCGCCGGGGTGACCGAGCGCCGCGGCGGCCGCAGCGGGCGCGCTCGCCTCCAGCACTGGCTCGTCGCCGCGATCGCAATCGCGGCAGTGGCCGTCGCGAGCCTCGGCATCGCGCACTACGTGGCCGAGCCCGTGAGCCTCGATGCACGACCCAGCGCCGCCGAGCAGCTCTCTGCGACGCGCCCCGACGAGGGCACGCCAGTGCTGCCGCGGGCGATCGAGCCCGCGCCGCGGGTTCCGGCCGAGCTGCCGGACACCACCGCCCCGCTGCCATCGAATCCCGCCACGCCACCCAAGCTGCAGCGCCCGGCTCGACTTCCGCCCGCGCCGCTCCACGGTGAGGCCTCGCTCGAGGCGCTGGAACGCGAGGCCCAGCGCCTGTGGGCCGCCGGCGATCTCGCGGGCGCCCGCGATCGCTTCGAGCGCATCGCTTCGAAGGGCGGCCGCACCGAGATCGCCGAGCTCGCGCTGGGCGATCTCATCTCGCTGGCGATGCGCAGTCGCGACCGCACGCGGCTGCGCATGGCGTGGGCGCGCTACGTGCAGCGGTTCCCCCGCGGTCGCTACGCCGACGACGCACGTGCCGGGCTGTGCCGGACCAACGCCGCCGTCGACCGGCCCGCGTGCTGGCGCGAATACCTCGCGGACTTTGCGTCGGGGGCCCATCGGAGCGAAGCTCGTTCGGCCATCGAGACCCCGTGAGCGACCCACGACCCAAGCGTCTCGCCGCGCCGCTGCGATTGCTGTTCGCGGCGGTCATCGGCGTATCGGTCGGCTGTGTGACCGACTTCGTGGCCGACGACGCGGCCGACACGCTGTGCACGGGCGAGCAGATCGATTGCGACGGAACCTGCATCGAGCCCGAGACCAACGACAACTGTGGCGACTGCGGCGTCGCGTGTGCCCCCGAGGAGCACTGCCACGACCGCGTGTGCGCGTGCGATGGCGGCCTGCATCGCTGCGACGGGACCTGCGTCGACTTCGCGACCGATCCACAGCACTGTGGCGAATGTGATCACCCCTGTGGCGCTGCGCAGGAGTGCGTGGCGAACCTCTGCGTGAGCATGTAACGTCCGCGTGGCGATGTTCTCGGCGGGCCCGGCGGGATGGTTGCTGTCGGTGGCGATGCTCGCCGGCGGGCCCGCGTTGCCCGATCCGCAACCCAGCCCGGCGTCGCCCGGCCTCGACGCGCCCGTGGTGCTTTCCGTCGAGCGCGTGGTGGTGCGTTCGCCCGGCACCGATCCGGCCGAGCTCGCCCGCGAGCTGCGACTGCGCGCACCCAAGCTCGAGGTCATCATCGCGACCGAAGGCGACCAGGGCGTGCTGCGCCCGCCGTTCGCCCACGTGCTGCTGTATGCCGATCCGATCGACGACCAGCGCCATCGCCTGTCGCTGGTGCGCTCGGCCGGCGACGCCTACGACCGCAGCTTCGCCGTGCCCGAGAAGGACCTCGCGCGCGTCGCCGCGACGATGATCATCGGACTGCTCGCAGCGCCCGCGATGGCGCCCGAAGACGCAGCGTCGCCGACCCGGCCGGACACGATCGACGCCGGTACGGATCAGGATCCGCTCGGACCCGCCGAGCCCGACGCGCCGGCCACCGACCCCGCCGCAGCGACGACCGCGGCCACGCCGCGCCCGCCCGCGCACGAGCTGGGCGTCTTCGTCGCGGGCGGGCCGCTCATGGGCTTCGGCCCACCCGCGCAGCTCGATGGACTCGTCGCCGGTGCCATCAGCATCGGCGCCATCGCGCGGTGGAAGCGTGGCGCGGTGGTGGCCGCCGAGATGCGCCTCGCGCCACGTTTGCGCGCTGGCTATCTGATGATGCGCGACGGGTTGTTCGCGCATGGTGGTTTTGCGTGGCGTTTCACCCGCCTCGATCTGCAGGTGACCGCGTTTTTCGGCTTCGAGCGCTTCTGGCTGCGCAAGCACGGGCGCAAGCCCGACCTGCGACAACGCGACGCCGGCGACGGGCTGCTGCCGTGGATCCTCGGCGCAGGCCTTCGCGTCGCGCCGGGTTGGTCGATCGAGCGCGAGGTGTTGACGACACGCGTGAGGGTGTTCACGAGCTTCGCCGGGAGCGCGATGCCGCGTGGCGGTGTTGCACACGTGTTGATCCCCGACGCACGCGGGATCGCGAGCGAGGGCTTCCGCATCGGCGGCTTCGAGTGGTTGTTCGGGGTCGACGTCGCGTGGACGTTCAGGCTGCGTAACGCCGCGGGCCCGAAGCGGACAAACCGGGGTCGTGGCACCTAACCTTCGACTTCCCCTCGTTGTCCTCGTAGGCCTGCTCGCGTGCGGATCCGACGCGGATGACGCCAGCACCAGCTTCACCACCAACGCGTCCGCGACCGACACGGATCCGAGCGCGGGCGAGTCGAGCGCAGGGGATGCCAGCAGCAGCAGCTCGGCGAGCGCGAGCGACACGGCCGCCGACAGCTCCGGCGGTTCGAGTGACACCGGGATGATGGTCGATCCGTTCGCGTGTCAGTCGGGGACGTACTGGACGATGGGCGACGAGGAGTCGCCGAACATGCACCCCGGCATGGACTGCGTCACCTGCCACGCCAGCGAGCAGGAAGGTCCGCAGCTGCTGGTCGGCGGCACCGTCTTCAGCGCCGTGCACGAGCCCGACGACTGCAACGGCGTCGGTGGCGGCATGCAGATCGAGCTCGTCGGCGCCGACGGCCAAGTCTTCATGATCCCGACCGAGTCGCCCTCGGGCAACTTCTACGCGGAGCTCGGCGAGTTCGAGCTGATGTTGCCGTACAAGGCCGCGGTGATCGACGGCGACAAGCGCCGCGACATGGTCGCCGCGCAGTCGGTCACCAACTGCGCCGCTTGCCACACCGTGAACGGCCTCTCGATGGCCCCCGGCCGCATCATCGCGCCCTGACCGCTCCACCTGCGTCCCACTCCCTCGAAAGGCAGTCCCCATGTCCCGCACCGCGTTCATCGCCTTCGCCGCCTGCCTCACCGCCTGCACGACGCCTTCCGACGCGGGCAGCGGAGATGCGGGCTCGTCGTCCAGCGCGACCTCGATGGGAAGCGGCGCCGAGTCGAGCGGCGGCTCGACGACGGTGACGTCGACCACCGCGGCCGACACCACCGCGGCCGACAGCTCCGGCGGCCTCGACAACTACCACCCGCTGGGCTTCGGCATGGCGTCGGCCCACGGACCTGCGCTCAAGCTGCAAGCCGAGGACTGCCGCGAGTGCCACGGCAGCGACCTCGCGGGCGGCACCTCGGGGGTCAACTGCGACAGCTGCCACACCGCGGGCTGGCGCGAGGACTGCGTGTTCTGCCACGGCGGTTCGCTCGATCAGACCGGCGCACCACCCAACGACATCACCGACATCGACGAGGTCTCGATGCTGTCGTTCATCGCCCACCCCAAGCACGTGATCGAGGAGAACCATCCGGCCTACGACTGCACGCAGTGCCACGTGAAGCCGACCGACGTGCTCAGCATGAACCACGTCTTCGACGACTCGCCGGCGCAGAGCGAGGTCTCGTTCTTGATGGGCCTGAGCGGCGCGGGCAGCTACGACGGCAGCGGCAGCTGCTCGAGCCTCTACTGCCACGGCAACGGTCGCCAGGACAACGGCTCGTACAGCCACGACATGGCCACGCCCGACTGCGGTGGTTGCCACGCCTATCCCGGCACCGCGAACAACGACCTCAACTCGATGTCTGGCGAGCACCGTCGGCACATGAACGAGGGCGCCGAGTGCCAGGACTGCCACACCGACACCGTGTCGGGTGACAGCATCCTCACCGCCACGCTGCACGTCGACGGCAACAAGGACGTGAAGCTCTCCGGTCCCGCCGTCGACATGACCTGGAACGGCGGCGCCAAGACCTGCAACGGCACCTGCCACACCGGCGAGGCCGAGGGTCACAACAACGAGCACTGGTGACGCCGAGGCCTCGTGCCCGAACGCGACCCCGGAGCCGCTCACTCGATGAACTCGATGCCCTCGTCGTCCGCTTCGGCGTCGTCGAGCGCGTCGTCGTCGTGCTGAGCATACTTGCCCCGCGCGGGCGCTCGCTTCCGTCGCACCGGCTCCGCTCGCCGCAGGTACGGCTCGGGGTCGACCGGTAGCTCACCGTGGCGGAGCTCGACGTAGACCGTCGGACCGAGTCCGTCGTCGATCGGCTTGGGCGCCGCGCGGCCGAGCTCGGTGCCCGGCTCGACCGCGTCGCCGGGCGCGACCGCGATGTTCCACAGCCGCGCGGTGAGGCTGTACTGACCGCCACCGTGCTCGATGACCACGGCCTCGCCGTACTCGGGCAGCTCGGTCACCATCACCACGCGACCGGTCGCCATCGCGACCACGCGCTCCTCACGGGTTGCCGTGAGCTCGACGCCGCTGCGCACGATGTCGATGCCCAGCAGGCGATCGCGCCAGGTGCCGAAGCGACCGACCACGCTGCCGGCCACCGGCCGCCGCAGGGTGTGCGCACCGTCGAGCCCCCGCAGCGCCTCGAGCTCCTTCCAGTTGGCCTTCACCAACGCGATGAGCTCGCGGTTGGCCGCACGCGCGGTGCGGGTCGAGCGGCGCAGCGCGAGCTTGCGCGCGCCGACCAACCCGGCCATGGCCGGATCGACGCTGGCGCTGGCGCGCCCGAGCACCTCGCCCTGCATGGTGTAGATGCTGCCGATGGTGGACAGCGCCTGCAGCTCGCGTGCAGCCGAGAGCAGCTCGGTGCGCGCGCGGATGCGTGCGCGGCGATGCGAGGCCAGCTCCGCGAGATCGTGGCGAACCAGCTCGCGCAGGCTGCGGGCCCGCGACAGCCGCGCTGCGGTGGCCCCCTCGTCCTCCTCGCCGAAGCGCTCACCGAAGGCGAGTCGTGCCGCGCCGCCGCGGGCGAGCTTGTACAGCGCGCGGCCGCGGGCCCGCATGCGCCGCTCGCGGTCGTCATTGCCCTCGGCGTAGGCCGACAGCCGCCGCATGCTCTCGCCGCTGGCGTGGTCGAGCAGCGCGGCGGTGTACTGCAGGCTGGTCTGCTCGCGATCGAGTGCTTCGAGTCCGCGGTGGATCTCGGTCGACGAGCGCGTGAAGCCGAGCTCGCGCTGCAACGTGTCGACCAGCTGTGCGCCGAGCTCGGCGGCACGTCGCGGCTTCGCGAGTGCCGTGCCGGTGGCACCGACCAGCGTCAGCGCGAGCGTGAGTCCCAGGGTCGTACGCACGCGTGGCATCGGCATCACGTCTCGACGTAGCGCGCGACCGCGGCCCGGCTGCCGAGCACGCCGAGCGCGGCCCCGAAGGCGACCAACGTCGCGCACTCCCACGGCGCCAGGAAGCGCAGGCCGCCGGCAGCGAACGCCAGCGCGAACGCGTCCTCGAGCAGGGGCTGCACGCGATCGAAGCCCGCGTAGAGCAGCGCCACCGCGAACGCAGCACCCAACGTGCCCTGCACGAGGCCCTCGACGACGAACGGCCCGTGCACGAACGACGCCGTGCCGCCGACCAGGCGCAGGATCTGGATCTCGGCGCGACGGGCATAGACCGCCAGGCGAATCGTGCTCCACACGATCGTCAGGCACGCGAAGCCAACCAGCGCGGCCGCGCCGATCGCGATGCGACGCAGGGTCTCGAGCAGGCTCTCGGCGCGCGCGGCCCACTGACCCGCCGCCACGACATCCTCGACGTCGGGCTCCTGCCGCAGCTCGGCCGCCAACGCGTCGGCGAGCTCGACCCGCGCGCCCGCGACGTGGACCTCGATCGAGGTCGGCAGCACCGCGGGCTCGAGGCCCTCGAGCAGGGTGGGGTCTTCGCCGAGGCCGTCGACCAGCCGCGCCATCGCCTGCTCGGGCGTGACCAGCTCGACCGCCTCGACCTGCGGCAGCGCGGCGATGCGTGCGGTCAGATCGGCGCTCGCCTCGGGCGTGACGCCGTCGACGAGGTACGCGGTGACCGGCACGTCGACGCCCCACTCGTCGGCGATCGAGCGCGCGTTGCTCCACACCAGCACGACCGTGCCGAGCAGCAGCATGCACACCGCGAACGTCGCGATCGCGAGCAGCTGCACCAGCGGCGCCTGGGCCATGCCCCGGAGCCCGCGCGCGGCGACGTAGCGCATCGCATGGACGCTGCGCACGATCATGCGAGCGCCCCCAGCTCGAGCGACGGCAGCGCACCGCAGCTGGCCTCGACCTCGGCGCCGGTCATCGTGACCGCGGCCGAGTCGGCGACCAGGCGTCCGCGCGCCAGCTCGAGGCGATGGCTGGCGTCGACGTGATCGATCACGAGTGGATCGTGGGTCGCAATGAGCACGGTGGTGCCGCGGGCGCGGACGGCCTGCAGCAACTCGAGGATCTCGCGCGACAGTCGGGGATCGAGGTTGCCGGTGGGCTCGTCGGCCAGCAGGATCGCGGGGTCGCCCGCCAGCGCGCGCGCGATCGCGACCCGCTGCTGCTCACCGCCCGAGAGGCAGCGCGCGGGTCGACGGGTGTCGGGATCGAGCTCGACGTCGCACAGGCTCTTGCGCGCGCGTGCGTCGACCTCGGTGGGCCCGAGCCCGAGCACCTGCAGCGCCAGCGCGACGTTCTCGCGCGGCGACGCATCCTGCAGAAGCTTGAAATCCTGGAACACCGCGCCGACGTTGCGACGCAGGTAGGGGATGCTGGAGCGTCGCAGGCGGTGGATGTCGCGGCCGGCGACGCGGATCGTGCCGCACTCCGGGCGCTCGCTGGCCAGCAGGAGCTTGAGCAGCGTGCTCTTGCCGGCGCCCGAAGGGCCGGTCAGCAGCGCGAACGCGCCCTCATCGATGGCGAACGAGACCTCGGAGAGCGCGGCGTCGCGCTCACCCTTGTCGCCGTAGCGCATCGTGACGCCTGCGAACTCGAGGATCGCCATCTCGTGCAGGACTAAGCACGGACGGGCGGCCGAGGGCCAGTTTTCGGCGCGAAGCGGCCCCTGACAGCCCTGCTCGGCCGGCCGGTGCCCGTCACAGCCGCCGGACGAACACGTTCTGGTCGATCGCGCTGACCAACACGAAGAGGTCCTCGGCGAGCGCGTAGCGGAAGCGGCCGTAGGTGCCGTTGGCGATCGGCTCGGGCGGCACGGTGGCATCGTCGGCTGCGGCCGGGTGCTCGACCCAGGCCATGGCGTCGAGATCGATCGACCACAGGCTGCGGCCACCGCCCCACCACACCAGCCGGTCGAGCACGACGTCGTAGTCGAGGCCGGGGTTGCTGCGATCGAAGCCGGGCGGGGGGTTCGCGAGCGCCAGGGCCTGCTCCTACACGGCGCCCGCGGCATCGAGATCCCAGCTGTAGATCGTCGCACCACCGACCGCCACGAACCGACGCGCGCTCGGATGCACGCGACCGGTGAGCTGATGGCCGAGGCCGCCGTTGGTGAAGTTGTCGCCGTGGGTGGTCCAGCTGTCGGCCGCGACATCGTAGGTGGCGAGGTAGCGCAGCTGCGGCCCGAGCACGTAGGCGATGCGCCCCGTCGCGGCGTCGTAGTCGGCGATGCCCGCGATGGTGCCCTCGGGCGCGGGCGACCGCGCCGACCACTGCCCGGTGGCGAAGTCGTAGCAGTCGAGGTTGTCGACGTTGATCTGCCCGCTCATCCACAGCCCGGCACCGCCCACGCTGCACATGGCCCCGAGCTCCGGCACGTACGCGAGATAGTCGTAGGTGTGGCGCGAGCGCGGCCGACCGTCGGGGTAGTAGCCCGAGGCCTCGTCGCCGCCGACATCGAGCGAGGGATCGCCCAGCCGCGTCCACGCCAGCGCCTCGAGATCGAACGCGTAGACCTCGTTGCCCGCGTAGTCGGCATGACCGCCACCCCACACGACCATGCGATTGCGATCGCGATCGTAGACGCCACCGCTCCAGGCGGTGACGATCGCGGCACGGCTGCCGGGCACGGTGTCCTGCGGCGGCAGCACGTCGGCCATCGCGGTGCCCTGCAGCTCGAGCCAGTGCCCCGCGGGCACGTCCTCGAGACAGAGCGTGCGCGCCGGATCGCACACGCACGCGCCGGTCTCGAGGTTGCAGACGGTGTGCGCCGGGCAGTCGTCGTCGCCGACGCACGGCGGCGGCCCGCCGGTGTCCGACGATCCACCGCTGTCGGCGGTGCTGCCCGTGGCCCCGGTGCTACCGGCCTCGCTGGTCACCGAGGTCGTCGATGCGGTGGTCGTCGTGGTGGCGCCCTGCGTGGTGGCCACACCGGTCGATCCGCCGCTCGAGCCGTCCCCCACGGCCCCGCCGGGGCCATCGCCACAGGCGATCCCGGCGAGCAGGGCCAGCGACGGCAGGAACGCGGAGAGCTCGCGACCGAGGGCACGCATCGTGCTCGCAGGGGTCGATCCGCGGCGACCAAACGGCTCACGGCCCGGGGACGTGCGCATGCGTGAGACCATGGCCAAGGTCCACGCCAATGGCCGACGACTCCGATCGCGCGCTCGTGCCCCGCGAGCCATCGACCCCCGCGACGGTCGCGGGCCCCGGGTCACGACAGCTCGACGCGTTCGAGCAGCGCTACATGGTCGGCGGTGCGCAGGTGCTGGCGATCCACCGCGGGCGTCCGGGTATCGGCTACCACGCGCTCGCCGCCTTCGCAGCGGTCGCGATCGCGTTGAAGGCAGCGACCATCGCATCGGCGGGGATCGGCCTCGTGCTGCTGGCGCTGGCGTGGATCACCTTCGCGATCATGCGCGTGACCGTCACGCCGTCGCACCTCGACGTGAAGTACGGGCCGTTCGGGCCGCACATCCCCATCGCGGCCATCACCGCGATCGAGGCCACGCGCTACCACTGGTCGAGCTGGGGTGGCTGGGGCATCCGCCGCAAGCTCGGCACCGGCGAGGTGCTCTACGCGATGCCCGGCGACGGTGGCAACGCCATTCGCGTGGCGTGG
>WBZX01000660.1_pt1 | contig 30076 bp, 31 predicted proteins | sample 5204211 | NCBI WGS metagenome assembly WBZX01 (sample SAMN12344362, study PRJNA552823) | activated sludge metagenome | biome: Activated sludge suspended growth; feature: Nitrification reactor; material: Wastewater; isolation source: activated sludge from nitrification reactor of wastewater... | reverse complement strand
ATAAGCCGAGTGCCGCGCCAGATCGACGGCATATTTCACATTCTTCAGCCGCCGGTTATCCGCCTGCTCGTCATCCATCAGGTGAACCAGCAGTTCGGGCAGTTCCCAGGCCTGGGCCACGGCGAGGTGCAGCTCATGCAGGGTAAAACCCAGTACCTGTCGCTGTGCATCCTTGCTGCGCAATGCCTTGTCGGTCTTTTGCATGGCACGGATTTGCAGCATGTTTTCGGGCGAGAAGCACCACATGAGAATTTCGGCAAGACCATGCATCAAGGCGGCAACACGGATTTCTTCGGCATGCAGGTCGTGCAGACGCAACGCCCAGTCGAAGGCGTATGTCGAGGCGCGATGCGCGCGGTGTACGACGTGTAATAACTCGACCAGTGCGGGCAGGTGGTGATGCAGGTCATCTTCAACCGTGGGTTCGGGCTTGACCGCATCAAAAAACCGGGAGATTCCCATCATGAGCAGAGTTTGCTCAATCTGCACCAGTTCACGGGATTGGCTTTTGTGTTTGTGCGCCTGCAGGTACCGTAGCAGGCGCGCGGCCATCATTGGATCCTGCAGTACCACGGCAGCAACATCGCGTGCGCCGAGATTGTCTTCATCCTGCCGCAGGCGGGCGATTTCGCGGGCCGTGTGCTTGAGCACCGGTATTTCCGCATCTGCAAGAAATATCAGCCATTGCGCCAGACTTTTCTGTTCTTGTGCCAATTAATCACTCCTACCCGATATCGATTCACACTGCCTGTTACCAACAAAACAATAATCTGCCGATATTTTTGGTTATCGTACCCTATTTATCGTCACGCCAAGGAGCGACCTTGAGTAGCAATAGCATTCCCGGTAGCGCAAGCACAAAGCACAGCAGAAAAAATTTTGTCCAGCCCAGCGCCTCGACCAGATAGCCGGTCGCCGCATTGGCGAGTGTGCGCGGCACCGCCGCCAGGCTGGTAAACAGGGCGAATTGGGTTGCGGTATAAAGCGGATTGGTGGTGCGCGCGATAAATGCCACGAAAGCCGCCGTACCCAAACCTACGCCAAATGCTTCGACACCGATCACCACGGCCAGCCAGAACAGACTGTGCCCGACCGTAGTGAGCCAGGCAAACCCAAGGATCGCCACCATTTGCATGACCCCGAACAGCCACAACGCACGATTAATGCCCAGTTTGATCATCCACACCCCGCCCAGCAGGCCACCGATGACACTGGGCCATAGCCCAGCATTTTTCGCCACCAGCCCGATTTCGGTCTTGCTGAAACCCATGTCAAGGTAAAACGGGGTTGCCAGTGCAGTGGCCATGCTGTCGCCCAGCTTGTAAAGAAAAATGAATGCCAGCACCAATCCAGCCGACTGCCAACCGTTACGGGTGATGAATTCGTGGAACGGCTCGACCACCGCCTGACGCAGGGTTTTGGGTGTGCCTTGCTTCAAATCAGGCTCTCGCACCAGCAAAGTCATCGCCAAGCCAGGCAACATGAATAGCGCGGTGATCAGGAACACTGCATTCCACGGCAAATGATCGGCCAGCACCAGAGACAAAGCTCCCGGCACCAGCCCGGCAATCTTGTAAGCATTAACGTGTACCGCATTGCCCAACCCGAGCTCGCTTTCCAGCAACAACTCACGCCGATAGGCATCCAGCACAATATCCTGCGAGGCAGAGAAAAAAGCGACTACGGCAGCCAGGTAGGCAATCGTCCATATATCCAGCCTAGGCTGCAAACTGCCAACAAGGGGAATACTCAATAGCAGCGCCAGTTGAGTAAGCAGCAGCCAGCCGCGACGGCGCCCCATGGGCAGGCTATAACGATCAAACAGGGGGGCCCAGAGAAACTTCCAGGTAAACGGCAGCTGGATCAGCGCAAATAGGCCGATGGATTTAAGATCGACGCCTTCGGATCGCAGCCATGCGGGCAACAGACTAATGAGTATGTAAAGCGGCAAGCCGGAAGTAAAGCCGGTAAAAATGCAGATCAGCATGCGCCGGTTGAGCAGCGCGGATTTCCAGTCGGTTTGCGTCATGGCCGTAACCATACCCGAAAACCCGCATCCTGTGACAGAATGCGGGTTTTGCTGAGCCCGGATTTTTCATGAAGCAGGAACACATCATCACGCCCCAGGCGGCACTGCACAAACTCATCGACCACGCAGATTTGTCTCACGACGAAATGCTGGCCGTCATGCACAGCATCATGTCTGGCGAATACACCCATGCGCAGATTGCCGGGATATTGATCGCCCTGCGCATGAAGGGCGAAAGCGTAGAAGAAATCGCCGCAGCCGCCGAAGTAATGCGCGTGCTCTCGACCAAGGTCGCAGTCACTGACGACACGTACTTGGTCGATACCTGCGGCACAGGCGGCGACGGCATCCAGACGTTCAATGTTTCCACCGTCAGCGCCATCGTCGCCGCGGCGGCCGGGGCCAAGGTCGCCAAACACGGTGGCCGTTCGGTGTCTTCCACCTGCGGTAGCGCCGACGTGCTGGAAGCCTTAAACGTCAACGTCAACCTCTCGCCGGAGCAGGTCGCACATTGTGTTGACACCATCGGCATCGGTTTCATGTTTGCCCCCAACCATCACAGCGCGATGAAGCACGCCGCACCGGTACGGCGTGAACTGGGCGTGCGCACCCTGTTCAACCTGCTGGGCCCGCTCACCAACCCGGCGGGCGCCAAGCGTCAGGTCATGGGCGTATTCGACAAGGCATTGACCGGCAAGCTGACCCACGTGCTGCACCAGCTCGGCAGCGAGCATGTGATGGTGGTACATGGCGCCGACGGCATGGACGAAATTTCGTTCTCCGGCGACACCTATGTCGCGGAACTCAAGGATGGCAAGGTCAGTGAGTACAGGCTCAACCCGCAACAGTTCGGTATGGGCTTGCACCGTGCCGAAAGTATTCGTGTACAGAATGTGGAAGAATCCAAAGTCATGATCCTCGCCGTGCTCGACGGCCAACCCGGCCCGGCTCGCGATATCGTACTGTTGAATGCCGGTGCGGCCATTTATGTCGCAGGCCAGGCGGCCAGCCTGCTGGATGGCATTGCCAGAGCTGCACAGGTGATCGATGACGGCACGGCCAAGGAAAAGCTCGCGCGACTGACCCTGCTTTCCAGACAATAAGGTTTACAGGACACACCGCATCCTGCTAGCATATGCTAAAGCATATGGAAGGAGTGAATCATGCAAGCAGATCGACATGTTCGCCTATTTCGCAATGGCACCAATCAAGCCATCCGTATCCCTCGTGAATTCGAGTTGCCGGGCAACGAAGCGGTGTTGCGCAAGGAAGGCAATCGCCTGATCGTCGAGCCAGTGGAGCAGGATGCCCTGCTGGCCTTACTCGCATCCTGGCAGGATGAATCCGAAGGATTGCCTGAAGTTGCCGATTTGTCAGCTGAACCCGTGGATATTGGATGAACCAGCCGCGTTACCTGCTTGACACTAATATCCTGTCGGATTTGATCAGGCATCCTGCCGGAGATGTGGCGCGCAAAATCGCCGAAGTTGGAAGCGATGCAATCTGTACCAGCATTGTGGTGGCCTGCGAATTGAGGTTTGGTGCAGCCAAGAAATCGGCACCGGCACTCACGCAAAAGGTCGATGCGCTGCTCAAGGCCATCACGGTGTTGCCTCTGGAGCCGAATGTCGACATTGCCTATGGTGAAATACGCAATCGCCTGGAGCAATCGGGAACCCCGATAGGTGCGAACGACATGCTGATTGCCGCACATGCCTTGTCCCGTGGGCTGGCATTGATCACCCATAATGTAGGGGAGTTTTCGCGGATAGACGAACTGGCTGTCGAGGATTGGCTGAATCCCAATGGTTAACCGAATAATTTCCCTGTTAAAAACACCTTAAAAAGACTAACAGGAACACATCAGGCCGCCGACAAAGGCAGCCTCCCTGATACAGAAGTAGAACTTGATAAAGAAGTTGAGAATGTCCGACATCCTGAAAAAAATCCTCGATACCAAACATGCCGAAGTGATCACGGCGATGGAGGAAAAACCATTGATCATGGTTCGCGGCGAAGCCAGTGAGGCGCCACCGCCACGCGACTTTGTCGGCGCGATACGAGCCAAAATTGCCGCCGGACAAGCTGCCGTGATCGCCGAGATCAAGAAGGCCAGCCCATCCAAGGGCGTGATCCGCGAAGATTTCCGCCCGGCCGAGATTGCCGCGACCTATGCTGCACACGGTGCCGCCTGTTTGTCGGTGCTGACCGATGAACAGTATTTTCAGGGTAGCCCGGAATACCTGAAGCAAGCCCGCGCCGCCTGCGACATCCCGGTGCTACGCAAGGATTTCATGATCCAGTCGTACCAGGTGTACGAAGCCCGCGCCATGGGGGCGGATTGCATTCTGCTGATCGCAGCAGCGCTGAACCTGGTTCGCATGAAAGAACTGGAAACGCTGGCGCACGATCTCGGCATGGCCGTGCTGGTCGAGGTGCACAATGGCGAAGAACTCGATCTGGCACTGCAACTGGACACCCCGCTGATCGGCATCAACAACCGCAACCTGCGCACCTTCGAGGTGACGCTGGACACCACGCTGGGGCTGATGAGCCGAATTCCGCAGGACCGCATCGTGGTGACGGAGAGCGGTATTTTCACGCCGGACGACGTGGCCTTGATGCGCAAGAACAACGTCAACACATTCCTCGTCGGCGAGGCTTTCATGCGCCAATCCGACCCCGGCTTGGAACTGGCCAGAGTTTTCGGCATGTAACGCAGGCGCCCTGCGCCTGTTTCAGCAAAAGCAACGATATGCAAATGCAGGCGAGGACGCCTGCGCTACCGATAGGAGTTACACCATGTCCCCTCAGCTTTCGGCCCGCCCGCGACGCATGCGCCGTGACGAATTTTCACGTCGCCTGATGCGAGAAAACGTCGTGACAGCCAACGACCTGATTTACCCGGTATTCGTGCTGGACGGCGAAGGTCGCACCGAGGCCGTGGCCTCCATGCCCGGTGTGACGCGACAAAGTATCGATGTGCTGCTAAAGACGGCGGACGAATGCGTGCAACTCGGCATCCCGGCACTGGCGCTGTTCCCGGTGGTGGATCAATCGCTGAAAACGCTGGATGCCCGCGAGGCCTTTAACCCGGATGGACTGGTGCCACGCACGATCAAGGCGCTGAAAACGGCTTTTCCTGAACTCGGCGTGATTACCGACATCGCGCTTGACCCCTACACCAGCCACGGGCAGGACGGGCTGATTGATGATACCGGCTACGTGCTCAATGACGAAACCATCGAGGTGCTGGTCAAGCAGGCGCTTTGCCATGCTGTAGCCGGGGCAGACGTGGTGGCGCCCTCCGACATGATGGATGGCCGCATCGGCGCCATCCGCGAAACACTGGAAGCCGAAGGCCACATCCATACCCGCATCCTTGCCTATTCTGCCAAGTATGCTTCGGCGTTTTACGGACCCTTTAGAGACGCTGTCGGTTCGGCAGCCAATCTTGGCAAAGGCAACAAATACACCTACCAGATGGACCCGGCCAATTCCGACGAGGCGCTGACCGAGGTCGCGCTGGATCTGGAAGAAGGCGCAGACATGGTGATGGTCAAGCCCGGCATGCCCTACTTGGACATCGTGCGCCGGGTGAAGGATGAATTCGGCGTGCCGACTTTCGCCTATCACGTCAGCGGCGAATACGCAATGCTGAAAGCCGCTGCGCAAAACGGCTGGCTGGATGAAAGATCTTGCGTGATGGAAGCAATGCTGAGCTTCAAGCGCGCTGGTGCGGATGGCGTGCTGACTTATTGTGCAATGGATGTGGCACGTTGGCTAAAAGAAAGCCATTAGCGTTCACCAATCAACTAAAATCAACCGATCAAGCCGCTTTTACTGAAAGCTGACCGCTGATTTCTGAAAGCTAAAACGGCTCTAACGGCGGCAAATGATCACGCAGTTCGATCACCGCCAGCAGCATCAGGATCTCCTGCAGCACATCCATGCCGAAACCCTGGCGATCGCCGCCGCGATTATCCTGTAACAGGTGATTGAGAAAATCCTGCGCATCCCGCTTCGCCCACCCCTCTATCAGCCGCGCCGTGATATGTGGAAATTCCTCCAGGCTATGCGCGACGACCATGGCCACCTGCCCCACGCTCTCCCACTGCGGAATCACTACGTTCATGGCCTGATGGAAACGTTTGGCCACTGTCTCGAAAGCCGCCCGGTTCTGCATGCTACGGTGGATATCCATCAGGTACAGCCATGGATGCGCCGACGAGCGCGGATGAGTGGCAATGTAGTTCTCCAGCACCTCGATGGCATATTCGGTGCGCCCAAGCGCGACGAACACCTTGGCTTCTTCGACGATAGATTCGATTTCATCGACGGAAATCAAGCCATCGCTGCCGGAATTTTCTTCGACATGGATAGCAGGGCCGGTAGGTTCACCGAAATCGGAAATCGATTTTTTTGATGCCACAGTAACAGCCACTACGCCGGCGCCACCTCGATTCCAGCCAATTCGACGACGTAACAGCAGCAGAGCGACTCCGCTCAGCAACACCCCTGCGGCAGTTGCCAGATGGAACGGCGAGGGAGCAAGCAGCGTATCCTCATGCGGCTGCACTGGAGGCGTAGGGCGCGCTACAGGCCCAACCCGGCGAATATGTTGCAGGTTTTGGCGCGGCGACTCCCCCAGCAGCGCTCTTTTTACCTGTTCGATCGCTAACTCAAGCGTAGCAATCCGGATCTCCAACGCGTGCTGCACTTGCTTCAGGTGCTCGTTGCGCGCAATCAAGGCATCAATCGCAGCCATCGCGCCAATGCCACCAACCGTTGAGGTCGGCTTGCCTTCAACTGCAGCACTCGCCTGCAACGGAAGTAGCTTCGCATCTGAAGCCCGGTGCTCAGCATTTGGCAATGCAGGCTGCAGGTCGCGGTGCGGAGGTTTTACGTGATCTCCGTAGCGGGATAACGCTTTCAGGTCGGGCATCCAGATCAGGGTTGCACGTTTGAATCGATGGCTGGGAGATGTTTGGGAAAAAGTTGCAGGGTTTTCGCGTACCGCCTCGGCAATGAACCGGCGCTGCATCGCCGGATCATCGGGATAAATCAGCGCAGCCAATTGGCCGAGTGACTGTCCGGCCGACATCGGCCACTCCAGCAAGTGCGGCAGCGAGCCGTTTTCAGCCTCACCAGCCCCGCGCGAAATTGCCGGAAATATCAGCGCCGCGAGTAGAAAAGCGATAAATTTCGCGGCCCGGCTCAACGCGCTAGCCCAGCTCGCTACGCGCCTTGCTGATTGCGCGCCGCACCTGCTCCGTCGCAGTCCCGCCGATATGCTTGCGGCAGGCAAGCGAGCCTTCCGGCGTCAGCACGGCATAGATGTCTTCGTCGGCCAATGCAGAAAACTGCTTCAGTTCGCTCAATGACAAGTCGGCCAGATCACACCCCTTTGACTCTGCATGGCGCACTGCGCGCGCTACCGCTTCGTGCGCATCGCGGAACGGCAGACCCTTTTTCACCAGATAGTCTGCCAGGTCGGTCGCCGTGGCAAAACCTTCCAGCACGGCCAGACGCATCGCCTCCCGATTGACCTTGAACCCGGACTGGATGACCACGCCATTTTCCACTACCGGCGGGCGCAGCATATCGGCATAAATGGTCAGCGTGTCGATCAGGGTATCCACCGTGTCAAACAAGCCTTCCTTGTCTTCCTGATTATCCTTGTTGTAGGCCAATGGCTGACCTTTCATCAAGGTCAGCAGCGCCACCAGATGGCCGTTGACGCGACCGGTCTTGCCGCGTACAAGTTCTGGCACATCGGGGTTCTTTTTTTGCGGCATGATGCTTGATCCGGTGCAGAAGCGGTCGGCGATATCGACGAACCCGAAGCGCGGGCTGGACCATAGAATAAGTTCTTCAGAAAAACGCGACAGGTGCGTCATCACCAGCGCCGCGGCGGCGGTGAATTCGATCGCGAAATCACGGTCGGACACGGCGTCGAGCGAGTTTTCGCACACTCCGTCGAAACCCAGAGTGTGCGCCACCATTTCGCGATCCACCGGATAACCGCTACCGGCCAGCGCTGCAGCACCCAGCGGCAGGCGGTTGATACGACGGCGACAGTCGGCAAAACGTCCGGCATCGCGCTTGAGCATTTCGAAATACGCCATCAGGTGATGGCCGAAAGTGACTGGTTGCGCGACCTGCAAATGGGTAAAGCCGGGCATCACGGTATCGGCATGGGCTTCAGCCAGGTCGAGGATGGAAATCTGCAAGGCGCGGATCAGGCCGAGGATATCGTCCACCGCCGCACGCAGCCACAGGCGCACATCGGTCGCCACCTGATCGTTGCGCGAGCGTGCAGTATGCAAGCGCTTACCGGCATCGCCAACCTTGTCGGTCAGCCGCTTTTCGATATTGAGGTGGACATCCTCGAGATCCAGCAACCACTCGAACCGGTCGCTGCGGATTTCTTCAAGGATTTCGGCCATGCCGCGCTCGATGGCGGCCAGGTCGTCGTGGCTGATGATGCCTTGCGCGGCCAGCATGGAAGCATGGGCGAGCGAGCCCTGAATATCGAACTCAGCCAGCCGCTTGTCGAAATCGACAGAGGCTGTATACCGCTTGACCAACGCATCTACCGGCTCGGAGAAACGGCCCGACCAACCCTTGTTTTTATCTTGCATCAAACCCAACCATCGTTACAATGAAAATCATGTTTAGTATAAAGCAAAACCCTCCCTCCATTCCGGTATCGCTGCCCGATTTCCGCAATCTCGGGTTCACCTTGCGCATCCTCGTCATGGTGAATTTGATGGGGGGGGTTGCAGCAATTCTGCGCAGCACCAGCCTGACCGGCGCACTTCATGAGCTGCTGGCTATCTCTGCCACCTTGCAGCCGATACTGCTTGCCAGCGTGCTTGCGCTGTACGCCCTGAACAAGCCATTGGCGAAGCTGGAATACCGGTTCGCCGTCCTGGCCGTGCTGGGCCTGGAGTTAGCTCTTGCCACGCTTGCATGGAAGTTCGAGGCACTGATGTTCGGCGCCGAAGAGACTGTTGATCTTTATCAATGGTGGGTACTCACCGGACTGGCCAGCGGCACGTTGGTCGTTTATTTCAACTTGCGTAGCCGTGCGCTCTCTCCAGCACTGGTCGAAGCCCGACTGCAAGCGCTACAGGCCCGCATCCGGCCGCACTTTCTGTACAACAGCATCAATGCTGTCCTTTCCCTGATTCGCGACGACCCCAGACGCGCCGAAACCGTGCTGGAAGACATGGCGGATCTGTTTCGGGTACTCATGGCCGACAATCGTCGCCTGGTGCCGCTGGAGGCCGAAGTCAATCTGTGCCAGCGCTATCTCGATCTGGAAAAACTACGTTTGGGCGCCAGGCTCAACGTGATCTGGAATATCGACGACATGCCCGCCGATGCAATGATCCCGCCGCTCGTGCTCCAGCCATTACTGGAAAACGCGGTCTATCACGGTATCGAGCCTTCGGGCGAAGGCGGCGACGTCCTGGTCGATATCACGCTCAAGCGCGGTCAGGTGCATATCGTGCTCTCCAACCCCTATCACCATGGCGGCTCGCATCACGTGGGCAATCGCATGGCGATCAACAATATCCGCGAGCGATTGGCCTTGCATTTCGATTACGAAGCCAGCCTGGACTCATCGGTGGCAAACAACCGCTACCAGGTCGACATCACCTTGCCTTACCGTACCTCATGAACGCACCGCTCAAGGTTCTCATCGCCGACGACGAACCACCGGCACGCAACCGGCTGAAATCGCTGCTGGCGGATATCCCCAATATCACGCTGGTCGGCGAAGCCGGTAACGGTCGGGACGTACTTTCACTTGCATCGGAGCAATTACCGGATGTGCTGTTGCTGGATATCCGTATGCCGGTGATGGACGGCATCGAAGCCGCCGAGCATGCGCAAAAATTGTATCGCCCGCCAGCGGTAATCTTCACCACGGCTTACGACAGCCACGCCATGCAGGCTTTCGAACTGAACGCAGTTGACTATCTGCTAAAACCCATCCGGTTGGAGCGCTTGCAGGCAGCACTGGCCAAAGCGCAGATCCTGGGTCCGGCTCAGCGCGAAGCATTGCATGCACTAGCGCCCCAGCGCACCCACTTCAGCATCCATGAACGCGGCCGCGTGCTGCTGATTCCCGTCGCCGACGCGATCTACCTGCGCGCCGAGCTTAAATACCTGACCCTACGCACCGCCGACCGGGAGTATTTGCTGGAAGACTCGCTCAATCACATCGAGCAGGAGTTTGGCGACCGCTTTTTGCGCATCCACCGCAACTGTCTGGTCATGCGCGAGGCAGTCAAAGGGTTTGAGGCGCGCCTCGACGACGATGGTGACAGGCACTGGGAAGTTCTATTGAAAGGGCTGGACGAAACCTTGCCCTTAAGCCGTCGTCAGCAGCACTTGGTCAAGGAGTTCAAGGGGTAGCCTTGCTACGCTCCTTGAACACACGTTCCAAAGCGGGGACAAGATAAGTCAGGTCCTGCATGGTTAATGCAGGAAACGCCTCTTTCAACACTGGATAAGCATGCCTGCTCATGGCTTGCCCACCCCATCCCTGTGCTGGATCGATAAATGGCAGCACCATGATGTAAGCCTCTTCAAAAATCGTTCTAAGCTGGTGACTTTGCCGCCGATCGCCCGCTGCGGCTTGCCTGACAGAGTCTTGCGGAGACTTGTTTTCGATGCCTGCCATAAATAATGCCTACCAAGTTGAGAGTAATTAAGATGATACACTCTTATTTGTCTGTAAAGCGGCCAATACCGTTTAGAGCACAATGCTGCCGCATGATAAAATCGCACATCAAAATCAAACCGGCACTCATGCTCGAATACTATGGCACTCCCGCAAAAAATCGTCATTGCTTCACGTGAAAGCGCGCTGGCCATGTGGCAAGCTCGCCACATTCAGGCCAGACTGCTGGATCTTTACCCCGGCATGCAGGTAGAAATCCTGGGCATGACCACCACCGGCGACCAGATTCTCGATTCCCCACTGGCGCGTATTGGCGGCAAGGGCTTGTTCGTCAAGGAGCTGGAACAGGCCCTGGAAGACGGCCGCGCCGATCTTGCCGTACACTCGATGAAAGATGTGCCGATGAATCTGCCGGAGGGATTCGAACTCGCCGCCATCGGCGAGCGTGAAGATCCGCGTGATGCGTTTGTCTCAAATCAATACAAGTCGCTGGAAGACTTGCCCAACGGCAGTATCGTCGGCACTTCCAGCCTGCGTCGTCAGAGCCAACTCATGGCACGGTTTCCGCACCTTAAAATCGAATCCCTGCGCGGCAATCTGCAAACCCGTTTGCGCAAGCTCGACGAAGGCCAGTACGCGGCCATCATTCTGGCGGCTGCCGGATTGAAGCGACTGGGGCTTGAAGCACGCATTGCCGGACTGATTGACCCGACCAGCAGTATCCCGGCCGTCGGCCAAGGTGCGCTCGGCATTGAAATCAAGGCCGGACGCGACGACATGACAGCCCTGCTGGCCCCGCTCAACCACCCGGTGACTGCCGCCTGCGTCATCGCCGAGCGCGCCACCAGCCGCGCGCTGGCCGGGAGCTGCCAGGTTCCTCTGGGCGCTTTTGCACAGATCGGCAACGGCAACACCCTGCAAATGACCGGTTTCGTCGCCAGCATCGACGGCCGGCGTATGGTACGGGCCGAAGCCCAAGGCACCGTAACCGATGCCGATGCACTGGGGCGCGAGCTTGCGGCAAAGCTAGTGGCGCAGGGCGCGGATAAGATACTGGCCGAACTTGAACAACACGCCTGACCAACCACTCCTGAACTGCGGCATCGTCGTGACGCGCCCGCTGGATCAGGCGCAGACGCTGGCCGGTCTAGTGACACAATCCGGCGGCAAGCCCATTCTGTTCCCATTGCTGGAAATCGTCCCTGTGCCCGATTATTCCAGCTTTGATGCGGTGGTCAACCAGTTGGAAAACTTCGACTGGGCGATTTTTATCAGCAGCAACGCCGTCCAGCACGGCATGACTCGGCTGCTGAGTCGCCGCAGCCTGCCGGACAAGTTGCGCTACGCTGCCGTAGGGCCGATGACAGCCGCAGAACTAGGGACTTTTGGCGTAAAAAACGTACTGATTCCCACCGAGCGTTTCGATAGTGAAAGTCTGCTAAACTTGCCAGAAATGCAGGTGGTTGCAGGCAAACGCTACGTTATCTTTCGCGGCATCGGCGGCCGGGATTTGCTCGCCAATACCCTGACCGCACGTGGGGCCGGAGTTGCTTTCGCCGAGTGCTATCAACGGATCAATCCGAATAACGATTCGCAGCCGCTAGCCAGCCTGTGGAATCAGGGCGCCCTGCACGCGCTAGTCGTCACCAGCAGCGAGGCTCTGCGCAATTTGCTGGATTTGGCGAAAGACGCCGCTTGGCTGAAAGCCACGCCAATCTTCGTCAACCATCCCCGGATTGCAGAAACTGCCAGCGCACAAGGACTGCTGGCGATTACTGCCAGTGCGCCGGGAGACAGCGGCATGCTGACCACGCTGGAGACATACTTCAGAAAACATGAGCAACACTGAAACACCACAAGACAAACCGGACGCAACAGCGCCCGGCATTTCACCGACACTCGCACTTGCGGTCGCGTTGATCGCCATCATATTGCTGGCCTGGCAGTGGCTGGACAGCCGCAAAACCATCGCGACACTCGAAGTGACGCTTTCACAAAAACTGGGCGAATTCGATACCCGTAATCGCGAAAGTCAGTTGCTGGCGAAAAAGGCCGAGGAATCGGTGACGCAGTCCAACGCCCATGTAGCGCTGATCGAACAGAAGCTGGCCGAATCGCAAAACCAGCAAGAGGCACTCCAGATCCTGTACATGGAGTTCGCCAACAATCGCGACGAGCGTATTATGTCCGAGGTTCAGCAACTGGTTTCCATTGCCAGCGAACAATTGCAGCTGGCAGCCAACCCAAAATCGGCCCTGCTGGCGCTGCAAACCGCCGACATGCGCCTGCAAGCGCTGGACAAACCACAAGCCATCCATCTACGCAAACTGATCGACAAGGACATCGAACAACTGCAAGCCCTGCCACTGGTTGACTCCGTTGGCATCAGCCTGCGCCTGGAGGGAATTGCCGCCATGGTCGATCAGCTGCCGTTGACCAGCGACCATCACCCGCGTGCTGCCAGCAACACAATCGCTCCCGATTACGAAACCAACGCCTGGCGGCGGCTGGCGGGCGAAGTCTGGCAGGACGTGCGCCGCCTGATTCGCATCGAGCGCATCGACCACCCCGAGCCGCCGCTGCTCACCCCGGAACAATCATTCTTTCTGCGCGAAAACCTGAGACTGCGCCTGCTGACGGCACGCATCGCCCTGCTGCAGCGGGATGAATCGACCTACCATGCGGACTTACGTGCGGCTGAGGACTGGCTCAAGCGTCACTTTGACACGACCGATGCCCATGTGCAGAACAGCATCGCCTCTATTCATCAACTGGCCGGTAGCGCCATCAACATCCAGTTGCCGGGCCTGACCGAGAGCCTCAACGCGGCCGGCCGCTATAAGCTATCGCTGGAAAAAGGGAAATGAAGCTGCTGATCTGGCTGTTGCTGGTTGCAGGTGCCGCCGTTGCCGTCCCGCTAGCCATCAGCCACGGCAACGGTTATGTGCTGCTGGTGCAACCACCGTATCGCATTGAACTCTCCACCAGCATGTTCTTGCTGCTGGCCGTATTGCTTTTTCTCACCGTACACGCCCTTCTTCGGCTGACGACCTACACCCTGCACCTCCCCGACAAGGTACGCGAATTCAAGCGAGTCAGGAGGGAACAGGATGCTACCGCCGCACTCATGGAAGCCATTACTGCATTTGCCGAAGGACGTTACGGCAAGGCAGAAAAATCGGCAGCACATGCGCTTGACCTCGGCGCAACCCCCTTATCGGTGACGCTGATCGCGGCCCGCTCGGCACATAAACTCAAGAATTACGACAGACGCGATTTTTTTCTGGGTGAAGCCGAGCGGCTCGCCCCTGGTGAAACGACCGCAAGATTGCTCTGTCAGGCCGAACTTTTGATCGATCAGCGACGATTTACCGATGCGCTGGTCACGTTGCGTCAACTCGATAAAACCGAGGCCAGACACTTGCCCGCCATGCTGCTGGAAGCCAAAACAAGACGTCAACTGTCCGACTGGGAACAACTACTGCCGCTGATCACCCAACTGGAAAAACGCAACGGGATAGACCCGCTACTCGCCCAGCAATGGAAACTGGAAGCACATCTCGGCCTGCTGAGCCGCAAGGCGGTCGAGTTGAATACGCTGAAATCCTACTGGCAAACCGTCCCTGAAGCCGACCGTCTTCACCCACGCATCGCGCTGGCCGCTGCAAAACACTTGGTAAAATCAGGTGACGGCGCAGCAGCTACCCAGATCGTCGAAATGAGCCTGACCAATGCATGGGATGCCGCGCTGATTGAATACTATGGCGAATGCGAAGGCCAGGACCCCGCCAAGCAAATGCAGCAGGCAGAGTCCTGGCTGACCGAGCACCATCACGATGCAGGCCTGCTACTGTCACTTGCCAGAATTTGCATCCGCGCCGAACTCTGGGGTAAAGCCGTCAGCTATCTCGAAGCCAGTATCAGCGTACACCCTACCAGCACCGCCCATCTGGCTCTCGCGCAAATTATGGAAAAACAGGGCCGCGATCGCGACGCTTTCGAGCATTACCGGCTCAGCCTGGATTGCAAGATGGTCGAATGTGGTAGTGCATCAACCGACCGCGCATCGTAGCGCCTGCGCTACGATGCAATTGTGACCTCACCAACAAAAACCGATCTTAGCCCCCATGCAGAATAGCTGAGATGGAATTGGTCGCATCCTACGCCAGAACAAACCCGAGCAGCAGACAATCCATCAGAGGCCAAGCGATGCGAGCAGGTCATCGACCTCGTCTTGACCGTTGACGCTGTTTTCGCCTTTGAGATTGGGCCCCGCAGTCAGCCCTGCCTTGCTAATTAGCGAGTCCTGCACGTTGGGGGCATATTCGATCAGGATTTCAACCAGAATGGTCTCGATTTCGACAGCGGCATCCACGATCTTGTTAACCATTTGCCCCGCCACATCGCGGAATTCCTGTGCTTCCATGATCTGAAGCAGGTTGTGATGAATGACTTCTTCGCCGGCAGCAATCTCTCCCAGCAGTGAAATTGCTTCGGTGATCAGTTCGGAATTTTCTGCAAACTCGGCATCCGCCAGCCGGGTCGCCAGGCTGGCGCAAGCAGCATGATTGCTGTTGGTCAGCGGGATAGACGCTTCGACTGCACTGATGGTTTTTTCCGAAGCCTCGTGCATGGATCGATCGATAAAAGAGAGCCGGTCGCGCGCATCCGGCATGGTCGATGCGGTTTTCTCCAAGCCGCGAGAGTGGCCAAGCTCCTTGAGAAGTTTATGCAGGCGTGCGGTCGCACGGCCTATGCTTTCTACGCGCCGATCCGGCAGGTTTGCGTTCTTGCTGTGAGCAGTTGTCATAGGTCTATCAGTTCAACGCGATTATCAAGTAAGAAACATACATTAAACCATTTGCCCATAAGTGCCAGACCTTAAGGTGGCCTCTGCCTGCGCACCAGCGCAGCCATAATGCACCCAACAGGGTAACGACGACCCCGGCAACAACTTCGTGGCGTGGTTCCCACGGTGTCAGCATGATGCCGATAGCAGGGAGCAAGGTGCCTTGGAACACCATGGCACCGGTAATGTTGCCAAAAGCAAGCGTATCCTTGTGTTTACGTATCCACAGGATGCTGTTGACTTTCTCGGGCAGTTCGGTGGCAATCGGGATAATGAGCAAGGACAGTAGCAGCGCAGAAATCCCCAGCAGCCTGGAAGCTTCTTCCACCCCCAGAATGAATCCATGCGCGCCAAACACCAGCAGGCCAAGACCGGTAGCAAGCTGAAGGATGATGATGATGATGTTATTTGGAAACCCGATGCGGCAAAGAAACATCGGATCATCGGCTTCGGTGCCATGGCCTTCGCTGACGAGTGCCTTGGATGCGCGTAAAGTCAGCATAATGTAGATGAAGTAGATCAATACCATACCAAAACCGAGTGCGGCACGTACTGCAGTCAGTTGATGCGGAATGTAAAGAGCGAGCGTGGCAAAAGCAAAAGCTGCCAGAAAGAAGTTAAGATCACGCAACAGTCCGGTTTTTTCCGGCTTGAACTCGCCTTGTACGCCACGCTTGGCCAGTACGGCAAATGCAAGAAGCGATATGGATAACGTGGAAAGCATCAACGGCGCCCCCAGAATGGCGCCTACGCCAATTTCTTCATTGACCTGCACATTTTGCGTGCCCGCCATCAATGCCAGCAACGGCACCATGGTTTCCGGCAAGGCTGTCCCCACAGCAGCAAACAGCGAGCCTGTTACCCCTTCGGAGATTTTCAGCTTTTCGCCCAGATGCTCCAAAGCATTGGTAAACACTTCCGCAGCGACTAGAATCACGACAAGCATGATGGCCAACTCAAGAAAAATCATGAAAACCCTAACAGAAAATATTATCGATGGATTGTATCGGAATCGGAAAGTTTGCGCATGAACTGCACGGCCATAGACACGCAAGGATGGCTGCACGAAGCCAAGAGGATAGAGTCACCCAATTATGATGAGCGGCTTGCGACGACCATTGAGCTAATCGTGATTCATAACATCAGCTTACCGCCCGGAGAGTTTAGCGGAAACGGTGTTGTCGAGCTTTTTACAAATCGCCTCAATCCTGAAGAGCATCCTTATTATCGTGAAATCTATCAACGCAAGGTATCGGCGCATTTTTTTATTCGGCGCGATGGCGAATTGATCCAATTTGTCTCGTGCGACAAGCGTGCCTGGCATGCAGGCGTATCGGTGTGGCAGGGGCGTGAGCGCTGCAATGATTTTTCTATCGGAATCGAACTGGAAGGAACGGATGACGCGCCATTTGAGGAGGCGCAGTATTTGACTCTGACCAATCTGCTAGCTGCCATTCGTCAGCATTATCCGGTCGCGGGGATGGTCGGACACTCGGATATTGCGCCGGGTCGAAAAACCGATCCTGGTCCATTCTTTGACTGGGCCAGGATTAAACAGGCAGGTATCCCTTGAAATTCCGGAAAGAGATTTTGTCCTTAGGCTTTGCGTGGACAATTGGACTGAAATCTCGTATAAAGATGTGCCAATAACAAAAATGTGTCATTTAATGATCAAAAGCAAGCTGCGAAACTAAACCTATCGGAGGAAAACCATGGCAAAACCACTTATTCAAGTCGCTCTTGACTCTCTGGATTACGAACAAACTCTCGCACTGGCTCGTCAGGCTTCTCCGTATGTCGATATCATCGAGGTGGGTACGCCGTGTCTGAAGGTAAATGGTCTTGCACTGGTCAAGGCAATGAAGGCGCAGCACCCCGATAAGCTGCTGTTTGTCGACCTGAAGACCATGGATGCCGGGTATTATGAGGCGGAGCCTTTTTTCAAGGCTGGGGCCGACATTACTACCGTGTTGGGGACCGCCGATATCGGCACCATCAAAGGCGTCGTTGATGTTGCTAATGCCTACGGCAAGCAGGCGCAGGTTGACCTGATCAACGTTGAAGACAAGGCAACGCGCGCCAAGGAGGCAGCCGCAGTGGGCGCACACATCATCGGCATCCACACCGGGATTGACCAACAGTTGGCAGGCCAAACACCATTTTCGGATCTGGCAGCACTGGTTGCGCTGGGTTTAAACGTCAAGGTTTCCGTAGCCGGCGGTATCAAGCAATCCACCGTGCAACAGGTTGTTGCTTCCGGCCCGAACATTATTGTGATCGGTGGTGCGATCACCGGGTCCAAAGCGCCAGATCTGGCTGCACGCGAAATCCGCGATCTGGTTGATGGTGCAACTGGCGGGGTGCCTGGTGGCGGCCTATTTGGGTGGTTAAAGAGCTTGCTCAGTTAATGTGAACAGACCTTCTAAATCACAGGGCAATCTAAAAATCCCCCGGTAAGGCCACCCTCTTCGGGGGATTTCTATTTACGGCATATAGCCTTTTGGGAGCAATACCCACATACGACCCGGCTGCTTCATCGCACCGGCCATCCGCCCCGCATCGTTACCTGTCCCCCAGTAAAAATCAGCACGCACAGCCCCCTTGATGGCCCCCCCGGTGTCTTGTGCCAGCATCAGGCGCTGCAGAGGTTTTGTCGTGTTTGGGTAGGTTGTAGACAGGAAAACCGGCGCACCTAATGGTATATATCTTGGGTCTACGGCGATACTGCGTTCAGCGGCAAGTGGAACACCTAGCGCGCCAAGCGGACCGCTTAAACCGGCAGGCAGTTCGCGGAAAAACACATAGCTGGGGTTGCTGTTGAGCAAGTCACGCAGCTTGTCCAGATTCCGTCTGGCCCAATCCTTGATCCCCTGCATGGAGGCCTTGTCGGCAGTGAGTTCACCACGATCAATCAGCACTTTCCCAATCGACTGGTAGGGCTGCCCGTTCTGGTCTGCGTATCCTATATGTACTTGTTCACCACTTTCCAGATAAACCATGCCGGATCCCTGAATTTGAAGAAAAAACAGATCGATGATGTCGTCTACCCATAGCAGTTCGTTGCCAGCAATAGGGGATTGCCGAATTTCAATTTCGCCACGACTGAAATAAGGCAAAAGCTTGCCGTCTTGCAGACGCCCACGCAGGCGGCGATTGGCGAGTTCGGGGTATAGGCCGGCTAACTCGACGGTGACCAGATCGGTTGGGCGGGAATATAACGGATAACGGTAACGATCGGTTTTAGTCCGACTACCGCGCAGCAGTGGCTCATAATAACCAGTAACAAGCCCACTGGTTGAGCCGTCGGTCTTGCTGGCTTGCCAGGGCTGAAAGTGCTCGCGCAGCAAGCTGCCGGCTTCGTCGCTCGATGGATTGGGTTTTGACAGGATCGCTTCGCAAGCACTGCGCCACTGGGCATTTTTTTTCAATACGCTGCAGCTATGCAACAACGCTCCCCATGCGCCGACGAGGTTATCCTTGCCGAATCCGTCGAGGCCTTCCCACGTGCTGGTCTGCAGTAGCTTGAATTCCGGGCTTTTGGGGGGCTCCCCAGGTTTCGTGATGGTCGGACCGGCGTAGCGTTCGACATCAGAAATCTGAATCGGCGGAGCTTCGGTTGGTGCTGCGCAGATACAGGCTGTCGCCGCTTCTGATTTTGCCTGATCAAGTGGAATGGCGGGGCGTTGCGGTTCGCTGGCGCAGGCAGACAGCACGAGAAAAACCCAGAAAACCTTTTTCATTTCAATGCAGTGTGCGCGGCATGGATAATGCGAATTCGGCAATAGGCGCGTCAAACTGCGTACCGTCCTCTGCGACCATCTGGTAGCTGCCTTTCATGCTGCCGACGGGAGTGGTGAGTACGCAGCCGCTGGTATATTGGAAACTCTCGCCCGGCTGCAATAATGGTTGCGCACCAACTACACCGAGGCCGCGCACCTCCTGAATCTCATCGGTAGCATCCTTGATAATCCAGTGGCGACTGATGAGTTGGGCGCCTATGCTACTGTCGTTACGAATGGTGATGGTGTAGGAAAACACATATCGGTCTCGGGTCTCGTCCGATTGTTCGGATATGAATGCAGTTTCAACCGTAATCGAACATTCGTAGCGTTTGTGCGAAGACATGTTAACTAATAAGACCGGTGGCAGGTGAGCTGGGTGAGGCCGAATAGAGCTTCCTGGGCATGCGCCCGGCAAGATAGGCTTCTCGCCCGGCTTCCACGGCCTTTTTCATGGCGGATGCCATCAGCACAGGGTCTTTTGCCCCGGCAATCGCAGTATTCATCAGAATGCCGTCGCAGCCGAGCTCCATTGCAATGGCGGCATCGGATGCGGTACCGACCCCGGCATCGACCAGCACCGGCACCTTGATGGTATCGCGGATAATCTGCAAATTCCATGGGTTGAGGATGCCCATGCCAGAGCCGATCAATGATGCCAGCGGCATCACCGCACAACACCCCACATCTTCAAGCTGCTTCGCAATGATAGGGTCGTCCGAGGTATAAACCATGACATCGAAGCCATCCTTGATCAGCGTCCTGGCGGCTGTGATGGTTTCGATAACATTGGGGTACAGTGTGTGCGGGTCACCCAGCACTTCGAGCTTGACCAGTTTATGGCCATCGAGCAGCTCGCGCGCAAGCCGCAATGTGCGCACGGCATCGTCTGCCGTATAGCAGCCCGCAGTATTGGGCAGATAGGTATATTCGGAAGGAGGCAGCGTATCCGGCAACGATGGCTCACCAGCATTCTGGCCGATATTCGTGCGACGGATGGCGACAGTAACGATTTCAGCGCCGCTGGCATCGATGGCAGCCTTGGTCTGGTTGAAATCCTTATATTTGCCGGTACCTACCAGCAAGCGAGAGTGGTATGTTTTACCCGCTATCGTTAATTGATTCATAACTCCTTAACCTCCGCCGACAGCGCCGACGATTTCCAGTTTGTCACCCGATGCCAGTTGTGTTGCTGCAAACGATCCGCGAGGTACGATTTCACCATTCCGCTCGACGGCAATACGCTTTCCTTCAAGACCCAGCTTGGCAATCAACTGGGCGGCAGTAAAAGACGTTTCGTCGAAATGGCGTTCGTTGCCGTTGATGTGCAGTACGATCAATTTTGTCTGACAGTATAAAATACAGTAGAATTCGGGCGTTCGCGGTAAATGCTGCCGCGAGGTAAGTGCCTATTGTAAGCGACAACCGAGTCGCAAACCAATAAGAAGCACAAACCATGCGGGTGTAGTTCAATGGTAGAACGCCAGCTTCCCAAGCTTGATACGCGGGTTCGATTCCCGTCACCCGCTCCAAAAACCCATCCAAAGCAGTCCAGCCCCGTCAATAAAAACCATCTCAAATCAATTAGTTATGTTGATGTTAGTCCAATACCGTTTATCCTGATTCAACCAAATCAAGCGAGTCTTGTTGGTAACTTTGAAACCGTCGAAATTGTTACCAACAAAATTGCGATGAAGGTTGTCATGCCATTATCGGATACCGCAATAAGATTGGTAAAAACCCAAGCCAAACCGTTAAAATGACGGATGGGGGTGGGTTATTTTTGTTGGTAAGTCCTGCTGGTGGTAAGTGGTGGAGATATTCTTACCGCTTTGAGGGGAAGCAAAAACAGCTATCGCTTGGAACCTATCCTGATACTGGCCTGAAAGATGCGCGTGATAAGCATATAGAGGCTCGCAAGCTGGTGGCGCCAAGGGATCGACCCCGGCGCAAACCGCAAGACCGAAAAGCAGGAACGGGAATACAGTAAATCCAACACTTTCAAGGTCTGGGCGTATCGTTGGCACCAGCATTGGAGTGCAGGCAAGAGCGAGCGGCATACTGCTCCAGTCAGTTATTCTTTCCCATCCCCAGCTTGCTGAACCGATAGCGGAATGTGCGAAAGCTTACGCCTAGCAGCCGCGCCGCGGCCGTTTTGTTGTGGCCGGTTTTTTCCAGAGCATCCAGCATGGCTTGTTTTTCCAGAGTTTCCAGCAGATCAGGTAGCGGGAGTTCGCCGGAATCTACGGTTTTGTTGTGTGCCAGCGTGGCTAGACTCAAGTCTTCGGCGAAGATGGTTTTTCCGTCGCATAGCGCCAGCGCACGTTCCAGAACGTTTTCAAGTTCGCGCACGTTTCCCGGAAATGCATGCTGCGTCAGCAATGTAACAACGCTGGAAGCGAGCTTTGGCGGGCTCACCCCGAGTTGTTGTGCAAGTTTTTCGAGCAGCCTTGTTGCCAGTGCCGGGATATCTTCGGGCATTTCCCGCAGCGCGGGCATTTTAAGTTCTATTACGTTGAGCCGGTAGTAAAGATCCTGACGGAATTGCCCACTTTCCAGCATTTGTGACAGATTGCGGTGGGTGGCGCTGATGATGCGGACATCGACAGGGTCTTCTTGCGTATTGCCGATCTTGCGTACTTTCTTTTCCTGAATTGCGCGTAGCAGTTTGACTTGCATGGGCAAGGGCAGGTCCGCTACCTCATCCAGAAAAAGCGTTCCGCCGCTAGCTGCCAGGAAGAAGCCTTCGTGATCCTGTTGCGCACCGGTGAATGCCCCTTTACGGTAGCCGAAGAATTCGCTTTCCATAAGGTTTTCCGGGATCGCTCCGCAGTTGACGGGTACAAAAGGGCCATCCCGGCGTGGGCCACTGGTGTGAATTAATCTTGCCGCCAGTTCTTTACCCGTACCCGATTCGCCATGAATATGTACCGGGGCCTGACTGCGCGCGAGTTTTTCTATCATCGTGCGAACCTGGCGAATGGGGGCGGATTCTCCGAACAAGGTTTGCTGGGGCGTTGCGGGAGAATTTGTTCCGGTCAGGCGCAGTGCGGATTCGACCAATGGGCGCAGCTGCTTGAGTGATATGGGTTTGGATAGGTAATCGAATGCGCCGGCCTTCAGAGCGGCGACGGCATTGTCGGCACTACCGTAGGCGGTGATGACGGCGACGGGTAGCCCCGGATAATGCTGGCCAATGTGGCGCACCAGTTGCAGACCATCGCCGTCCGGCAGGTTCATGTCGGTAAGGCACAATCCATAATTGCGCTGCGCGAGTAGATCCCGAGCCTCCGTCAAAGTACTGGCACTATCCGCCGAGATTTGCATGCGCTCCAGCGTAAGCACCAGTAATTCACGAATATCGGCTTCATCATCGACAATCAGGCATGCAGGTGTGCTCATTCTGACCTCCTGGCGTGGATACGGAAAATCGCTCCCGAGGGAGAACCCGCGTATTCTATCCGGGCACCGTTGGCCTCGCACAGTTCACGTGCGATATAAAGCCCAAGACCAGTGCCACTGCTTTCGGTGGTAAAGAATGGCTCAAACATATGTAGCAGCGACTCGTCGTTGGCTCCCGGGCCATCGTCACAGACATCGAACTGCACCCGGTTGCGATTAGTGCTGATGGCGACGGTCAAACTGCCTGCGGATTTGCAGCCATGGCGCCATGCATTGCGGCAGAGGTTCCACAATACCTGATGAAGATGGTGTCGATCGAATGTGATCGCCGGTATGTCTTTAGGCACTGCTAACAGAAAATCTGCATCCGGGATGTTTTCTACCTGACAGAACTGCTGGCGGAACTCTGTCAGAAATTCTTTCGTAGCAATATTCTCCGGTTTTGCACGGTCGCGGCGATTAAGCTGTAGCACATCCTGTACCATGCCATCCAGCCGAAGCACATTACTACCGACGATGTCGAGCAAGCGACGCTGGGTAGGGTCGGCGCTTGCGTCTTCCTGCAACAGTTGGGCAGCGTGACCAATTGCGCTAAGGGGATTACGGATTTCATGCGCAATGTTGGCCGTCAGTCGCCCTAGTGCAGCAAGTTTCAGCTGTTGCGCTTGCGATTGAACCTGGCTTAGATCACTGATGAACACAACTGCGCCCTGCTCGCGCCCCGCACCGACTGGCGCGAATTGCAATTGCAGCTCACGAGCCGCAATAGTAAGCCTGAATTTGCTTTCAGTCCCGGGCTTACCTGCCATCCATCGCCGAAGCAGCCCTGCAAGGGCAGGGGCGCAATCGTCGAGCGGAGTGTCATCCAGCGTTTTATCAGGCAACATCAGCAATGCGATGGCTTGATCGTTAAGTTGGCGCAGATGTAGCCGATGATCGACAACCAACACACCGTCCGGCATGTCACGAATGATGCGCTGGTTTATCTCGGCCATGTTGGCCAGATCAATACCGCGCTGCGATGCCAGCGCCTCGCTTTGCTCCGTGCGGCGGGCAAAGCTATGGGCGAGCCAGGCTGTGGCAAAGAAGCTCAAGCTCAGCATGACGGCATGGGTGTAATCCTCATACTGTCCGCTCATGGTCAGCATTTGCCAGGATTGCTCGAGCAACACAGCGACTGTCGCGGTAGCCGCATAAAAAATTGCCAATCGGCCCTGACTGACCAAACTGGCCGCTGCAATGGCAACGACCAGCAGCAGCCCGAAACCGCTTCTGACACCACCGCTTGCATGCATCAAGGTCGTGATAATCGCGATATCGCCGGTGACTCCCAGCGTCAGTTGCCGGTTAAATCTCGGCCAACGAAACTTGGCTGAGAAAGTGGCCAGAATAGCGAGCAGCAAATAACTGGTCGATGCAAGTGAAAACAGACTGGTGTTGTACTCCTCCCATGAGGTGCGTGCGTGCATCACAAACCAGATACCGAGTAGCAGGGCGGCAATTGCAATACGATAAAAACTCAGCAGCAATAGCGGGCGCCAGTGCTCGGCCAGTCGATATGCCTGAATTGCGGTCATGACTGATCGCGTTGTAAAAAATGGGTTTCGCAGCAATAAAATTGCCCAGCGCTGGAAATCGCCTCGCTCTCGGGCAAGTGCACGTTGCACACGGCACAACGCACCATGGTGCCATCTTTAATTTTAGGTGGGGACGGTGGTCGGCGCTGCTTGAGGAGAGCCAATACAATCCATACGGCAAGCAGTAGTAGCAGAAATTTCAGCATGACCAATTGTACCCAAATCTGCCGGGCTGCTGATATGATTGCCGCTGCCATGGCAACTCCATCTGAACTATCGGAATTTCTCGCGCAGTCGGAACGGCGTGCATACAAGCAGGCCGCCTATGCGGTGCGCGACGATCACGCTGCACTCGATATCGTGCAGGAAGCCATGATGCGGCTGGCCGAGAAATATGGCGCGCGACCAGCTGGCGAGTTTCCCATGCTGTTCCAGCGCATATTGCAAAATGCCATCCGTGATTATTATCGTCGCCAGAAAGTGCGTAATCTATGGACGACATTGTTGTCGTCCTTTTCCGGCGGCAACGATGGAGAAGATGAGCGCGACCCGCTTGAAACGCTTGCGGGGGATGCTGACGAAGGGGACGACCCAGCTGTGCAAGTGGAACGGTCTCAGACATTGCGGGTGATCGAGCAAGCATTGCAACAATTGCCGACTCGTCAACGAGAAGCCTTTGTTTTGCGTTATTGGCAGGAAATGGATGTTTCCGAAACGGCGGCGGTCATGGGTTGCTCCGAAGGGAGCGTGAAAACCCATTGCTCGCGCGCCGTGCATGCGCTTGCCGCAAGCTTGCGCAAGGAAGGAGTGGAATTGTGAAAAATGAAGAAAATGTTGCAAGAAAAATCGTAGCAGTACTCGAAGCGGATCTCGATACGCTTGACACTTCAACGACTGCCCGGCTACAGGCGGCTAGACAGCAGGCAGTAGCCGCCATGGCTCCACCTCAGCATGCCGCGGTGGAGAACCCTGTCCTTGCAGGGTGGGGGCAGGTGGTCGATTTTTCGCATCACGGCGGCTATCGGTTCTGGCTGCCGGTCATGCTATTGCTGGCTATCTTGATGACGATGATGGGTTCCATGACATCTCGAACCAATGAACCGATAGACACCGATGCCATGCTGCTGGCATCCGATCTTCCCCCCGAGGCTTTTGCCGACAAGGAGTTTGTTGCATGGTTAGAAAATTCTTCGCATTTGTAATTCTGCTGTTTGCGGCATTGACCGCACAGGCAGAGGGCGAACCCAAATGGGTACAGTTGTCCGACGAGCAGCGCCAGGTGTTGGTGCCGTTGGCGGGCGAATGGGATACCTTGCGCCCATGGCAGCGTGAAAAGATGCTCGATATCGCCCGCGACTACCCACGCATGCCCAAAGATCAGCAGGCACGGGTGCAGCAACGCCTGTCCAACTGGAGCCGCTTGACGCCTTACGAGCGCGAAGGTGCGCGCAAGCAATATCAGCAATTCAATGCCTTGCCGCCGGAAAAGAAAGCGGAACTCCGCCATAAATGGCAGGAATACCAGAAAATGAGCGAGGCAGAGCGTCAGAAGCGTAATGCACCCGACCCTGCGCCCGAGGATGATTTAGGTAATTAGGCTTGGAGTCTGCCGGCCTTCCTCGCCGCCTGATTGCAGGCGCGTACGACCTCCTGCTTTTGCTGGCCGTGTTATTCGTTGCAGCCTTTGTTTTTCTGCTTATATTCGGTAGCGCCGTAAAGCCTCCGCTTCGCTACCTCTTCCAAATCTATTTGCTGGGCGTAGGTGGTGGCTATTTTGGCTGGTTCTGGTTGCATGGCGGCCAGACACTGGCAATGAAAACCTGGCAACTGCGACTGGTTTCGGTTAACGGGGCATCATTGTCGGTGCGGCAATGCGCTATCCGGTTCTTACTAGCCGTTGCGGGGGTGGCATTTTTTGGGGCAGGCTGGTGGTGGGCATTATTCGACCGTGAAGGATGTTTGCTACACGATCGTATCGCAGGAACGCGATTGATATTGCTAAAACCCTAGAAAGCGCTGACTTATTCCGTCCAGAGCGGGTCTGATGAGCCGTGAGCGGAATAAATCCATGACATCAGCAAGTTGAAAGGCCATTGGTCGAGAATCTCGGTGCGGCCCTAATTTGCTTCTCTGCAAACTGCTACGAACTCCTCTGCGGTGAGGGAGGCGCGTCCAACCAACCCACCATCAATATCAGGCATGGAAAACATTGCGGCAGCATTGTCCGGTCTCAAGCTACCGCCGTAGAGAATACGAACGTTGGCTGCAATCTCGGCATTGCATCTGGCGACACGCTTGCGAATAAACTCATGCACTTCCTGCGCTTGCTCGGGGCTGGCCGGCTGGTCTGCGCCGACTGCCCATAAAGGTTCATAGGCAAGGACGGCGCGCTTGAGGACTTCCGGTCCGAAGCGGCGAATAATGGAATCCAGTTGTCGGCCGACGATGTAGTCGGTCCAGTCGGAATCGCGTTCTTCACGTGACTCACCCATGCAGAAAATCGGCGTGAGCGAGGCTTCCTGAGCGGCGGTAAAGCGTGCTGCAGCCGTGTCATCCGTTTCATGAAACAGATTGCGCCGCTCGGAGTGTCCGACCAGCACATGGGTGCAGCCATAATCGACCAGCATACTGGGAGCAACCGCGCCAGTCATGGCGCCATCCTTGGTCGAACAAAGATTTTGTGCTCCCCATGCGACGTTGGTGCCTTGCAGTAGCGATTGCGCTTGAGCGATGTAAGGATAAGGTGGACAGACGACATAATCGGCATTGTGCAAATTCTGCACGCCCTGAGTGATTCCTTGCAGCAACTCCCGGTTTTCCTTGATGCTGCCATGCATCTTCCAGTTACCCACCACCATCTTGCGTCGCATTTTTATCCTGCCTGAAATAAGCTGTAAATAATCTGATTATGAGCTATCGAAGCCAAAGGCAGCAATAAAAAAGCGGGCACAAAAGTGCCCGCTTTTTATAAACTGCTTATTGCTGCGTTTAGTAGTTGTAAGCGCGTTCGCCGTGCTCGGTCGTATCCAGCCCTTCGCGCTCGGACTCTTCCGAGACGCGGAGGCCGATTACCGCATCGACGATCTTGTAAGCGATGAACGAGACTACGGCAGACCAGACGATCGCAGTACCAACCGCCCAGGCTTGCGATGTTACCTGAGTCATCATATCGAAATCGCCCACCTTGTTGGCAACGTAATCGTATACGCCTGTGCCGCCCAGCGCGGGCGAAACGAACACGCCTGTTGCCAGTGCGCCAAAGATGCCGCCAACTGCATGCACGCCGAAGACGTCCAGTGCATCGTCATAACCCAGCATGTATTTCACCTTGGCCACAAAGTAGTAGCACAGCGGCGAAACCAGCAAGCCGATGACGATAGCGCCCATGGGACCGACAAAGCCGCAGGCCGGAGTAATTGCAACCAGACCCGCGACAGCACCGGAGGCAGCGCCCAGCATGGAAGGCTTGCCCTTGCCTGCCCACTCGACCAGCGTCCAGGAAATGGTGGCGGCACCCGTGGCAACCATGGTGTTGACAAAGGCGAGCGCAGCGAGGCCATTTGCTTCGAGGTTGGAACCGGCATTGAAGCCGAACCAGCCCACCCACAGCAGCGCAGCGCCTATCATGGTCATGGTCATGCTGTGCGGATGCATGGCCTCCTTGCCGTACCCGATACGCTTGCCGACCAATACTGCGCCAACCAAACCGGCGATACCAGCATTAATGTGCACCACGGTGCCGCCGGCAAAGTCCAGTGCGCCTTTTGCCCACAGCCAACCTGCATTGGCAACAACAGTCTCCAGCGATTTGGCATCAGTGATTGCATCAGGGCCGTCCCAATACCAAACCATATGTGCGATCGGCAGGTAAGAGAAAGTGAACCACAGGATGATGAACAGCAGCACGGCAGAAAACTTCATACGCTCTGCGAATGCGCCGACGATCAGCGCCGGGGTAATGGCGGCAAAAGTCAATTGAAAGGCAACGAATATGTATTCCGGAATCACAACACCCTTGCTGAAGGTAGCGGCTACGGATTCAGGCGTGACTCCATGCAGGAACAATTTGCTGAAGCCGCCGAAGAATGAACCACCCCCGGTAAAAGCCACGCTGTAGCCGTAAATGGCCCACAAAACGCCCATCAGCGAGAAGATGATAAATACCTGCATCAGCACCGACAGCATATTCTTGGTGCGTACCATGCCACCGTAGAAAAGCGCCAGCCCCGGTATTACCATCAGGGTTACCAGCACCGTGGATACAATCATCCAGGCAGTGTCGCCCTTGTCGGGGACCGGGGCTTGGGCGGATGCAACTTCGACAGGTGCGGCCTCGGCCGCAGCCGCGGCAGCAACTTCAGCAGGTTCTGCCGCGGTTGGTGCTGCAACAGTTTCAGTTGCAGTAAGTGCCACATCCGGTGAAGTTGAGTCTTCGGCCAGTGACATGGTGCTGAAACCAAGTGTCGCGGCAATCAGTAGAGCAGAAAATAGGCGCTTCATGGCGTGCTCCTTACAGGGCGGCCGTGCCGGTTTCGCCGGTACGGATGCGGATAACTTGTTCGACGTCGAAAACGAAAATTTTGCCGTCACCAATCTTGCCGGTACTGGCCGATTTCTCAATGGTTTCGATGACCTGATCCAGCATGCTGTCATCAATGGCCGCCTCAAGTTTGACCTTGGGCAGAAAATCGACAACGTACTCGGCGCCACGATAAAGCTCCGTGTGCCCTTTCTGACGGCCGAATCCCTTGACTTCGGTAACGGTGATGCCCTGTACGCCGATGGCAGAGAGGGCTTCACGCACCTCGTCAAGCTTGAACGGCTTGATGATGGCTGTGACGAATTTCATGAAAGTCTCCTGACTTGATATGTTTTTAAAACGGCAGACGGGGTTGCTCGTCCTGTCTGCCGGGTAAGGCTGAAATGTGCCTTAGAAGCTCTTGCTGATAGTGAGGAAGCCAGTATCACGAGCGACGTCAGACTCGCTGTTGCCATTGCGCAGGGTGATAAAGTCTTTGTAGGCGTCCGGTTCGTTGGTGCCGGAGTAGAAGGCGCCAATGGACCAGCCGCTACCAAAGGCCTTGGTTATGCCAGCCTTGTAGTAAGTAATATCGAGCCCCTTGGCATCACTGACAACCTGGTGGCCGATTTGGCCCGAGAGCGTCCAGGTCGGAAATACTTCGTAAGCCGCATTGGCTTCATAGAAGTAAGAGCCATCAGTATCACCAGTGACTCCTGCGTTGGGGTCACCATTAAAACCGTACAGAGTCGGATCGCCCGGATAGTGACCAAGCGCTGGTGAGTTGTTGGTATCCCAACCAAAGTATTCATTCAGGGTGCGGCCGGCCTTGACCGATAGCCACTTGTAGCTCAGGCTCGCATACACCTCAAATGTATTGAGAGAGTTGCTACGGTTCATACCGGTAAATTGAGACTCATCCCAATTGGCACCCGGGTAGTAGTAATAAATGCCGCCGACATCGAAACCAAACTCGGAAATGGTGCCACGATAACCAGCGAAAAAGTCTGTTTCCAGATTAGCGCCCGGCAGCCATTCATCAGAAACGTTGGAAGCTGCGAAACCTGCATAAAAACCGGATTTATGGTCGGCTTCAATCGCAAACTGGGCAGCCGGCCTGCCCCAGGTTTGGGATTGGCCGCGGAAAATGTAGTCGCTCACGAAAGAGATGCTGGCTGGAAATGTCCAGTCAGGCGTTGCTGCGGGAGCGGCGGCATCTTCTG
>WBZX01000656.1_pt1 | contig 30128 bp, 23 predicted proteins | sample 5204211 | NCBI WGS metagenome assembly WBZX01 (sample SAMN12344362, study PRJNA552823) | activated sludge metagenome | biome: Activated sludge suspended growth; feature: Nitrification reactor; material: Wastewater; isolation source: activated sludge from nitrification reactor of wastewater... | reverse complement strand
GCAGCATCTCTGTGATCGCCGGCTCGTAGGCGAGCGCGCGCGCGGTCGCGAGTGTGGTGTCGGCGAGCGCGAGCGCGTCGAGGTTGCGCCCGGCATTGTGTGCGACACGGATGCGCTCGACGTCGCCACGGACTGCGCGGACGGCCTCGCGCAGCGCGGCGTCGTCGGGCAGCGCGACCGCCGAAGCCATCGCGGTGGTGTCGGCACACGAGTCGAGGTCGCGCAGACGCTCGACCACGAGGACGGCGCGGTCGATCACGTCGTCCTCGCCGGCGCGCACCAGCTCCACCGCGGCCGCGAGGCCGTCGCGGCGCGTCGCCAGACACGCCATGCGTTGATCGAGCAGGCTCGACGACTGCTCGCCCCGCACCCGGGTGGCCTCGCAGGCGTCGCGGTGCCCGGCGACCCATCGAGCGGCATAGTCGTCGAGTACGGTGCGGGCACGCTCCCATGACGGCTGCGCCCACGGGCGCGTGCTGGCGGCGAATGCCACAGCGGTGGCCTCGCGTGCGGCGTCATCCCAGATGCCGTCGAGCTGGGACTCGGCGCCGCCGCAGGGGCCCTCGCGCGCGGCCATCAATGCGGCTCCGACCACCACGCCCGCGGCGGTCGCGGTCGCGAATGCGATGCGACGGCGACGGCGACCGCGGTCGCGACGCAGCGCGGACGCGAGCGCCGCCATCGAGGGGAAGCGCGCGGCGGGATCTGGGCTGAGCGCGCGCGCGAGGATCACGAACAGCCACCGCGGCACGTGCGAGCCGGGTGGCGGCGAGCGGGGCGGGTGCTGCTTGGCAGCGGCGAGTCGGCGGACCTCCTGCGAGAACGGCCGCTTGCCGTAGAGCGCCTCCCACAGTGAGACGGCGAACGCGTACTGATCGGCGGCTGGGCCGACCTCGGCCCCGGCGTGCTGCTCGGGGGCCATGTACGCCGGCGTGCCGACCACACGACCCTCGGCGGTCAGCGAGTCGACCGCGATGTCGACCAGCTCGTCGTCGTGGGGCTCGGCGTCGTCGAGCGAGGGGGTATCGCTCAGCGAGCGCTCGCCGTCGAGGCTACGGCGGGCGATGCCGAAGTCGCCGATGCGCGCGCGGCCGTCATCACCGACCAGCACGTTGGCGGGCTTGAAGTCGCGGTGCACGATGCCGGCCTCGTGCACCGCCGCGAGGCCTTCGGCGAGCGGCACGAACAGCGCGACGACCTCGCGCCACGCCCGCGTCTGCTCCCGCAGCCACCGCTGCAGGTCGATGCCCTCGACCAGCTCCATCGCGACGTAGATCTGCGACTCGTGGAGATCGACCTCGTAGACCGCGACGATGTTGGGATGCGCCAGCCGGGCGAGCGCGCGGGCCTCCGCGACCAGGCGGGCACGCGCGCGTTCGTCACGGGGCCCGTGGCTCGGGCGGATGAGCTTGATCGCGACCGTGCGCTCGAGCCGGGTGTCGAACGCCCGCAGCACCACGCCCATCGCACCCTCGCCGAGCGTGTCGATCACGACGTAGCGACCCATGCGCGCGCCGGGCAACGGCGTCGGTGCACCGGCGTCGTTGCCGTGCTGGGTCTCGTCGGATGCCGCCTGAGGCCGGGACACCGCTGGTACCTCGCTGGCGGTCATCGTAGCGCAGGCCGGGCCCGAAGCCGGTGATCAAGGTCGCGCACAGCTGGCGCGGACGCGGCTCGCGTGTTCCGAGGCCGCATGCGCGGTCAGGAAGGTACGTGCTTCCACGCGGGCATCGTCGACGCGGCCGAGCTCGCACAGCGCGAGCACCCGCAGGGCCATGCGTCGCTCGGGCTCGACCAGCGCGGCGACCACCGCGTGCCGCTCGAGCAGCGCGAGCGCCTCGGCGCCTTGGTCGGCGGCGAGCGCCGACTCGGCGCGCTCGAGCAGGGCGTCGTCGTCGTCGGCACGCACCGGCGCGGTGCCGGCCGTGCTCGGGCGCGGCGGCGTCGCCGTGATCTGTGGCGGGGTCGCATCGATCGCCGGCCGCGGTGCGGCGGGTGTCGGCGAGGTCGATGGTCGCAGCGCGATGGCAATCGACGACGCCACGATGATGGCGATGCCGACCCCGATCGCCGGCCACCAATTCCGCGGGGCGCCGTTCTCGACGGGCTCGTGCAGCGGTGCCGCCGCGGGGGCATCGTCGGACGCGATCGAACGCTCACCGGTGAGCCGTGCGACCACCGTGCCCCAGCTGCCGTCCTCGGCGCCCGGGGGCGGCTGGTCCTCGTCCATCGCGCGCGCGATGAACCCGCGCGCCTCCTCGCTCAGCTCGTCCATGGCGCCTCACCGTGTTGGGCCCGCCACGCCGCGAGTGCAGCCTCGAACGCGCGCCGGGCCAGTCGCAGGCGCGAGTAGACGGTGTTGAGCTTGGTGTTCGTGAGCTCGGCGATCTCGGGCGCGCTCATGTGCACGATGTCGGCCATCACGAACACACTGCGTTGATCATCGTCGAGGCCGTCGAGCAGCTCGTCCAGGATCTGCGCGACCTGCCGCCGCTGCACCCGCTGCTCGGGCTCGGTCGGCGGACGTGCGGCCGAGGCGAGGGCCTCGCGACGCGCTCGCGCGGCCGCGCTGCGCCGCGCGTCGCGGACGACGCGGTACGCGATGCCGAACAGCCAGGTCGTGATCGCCGAGCGGCCCTCGAACTCCGAAAGTCGGCGGTGCACCACCACGAAGACCTCCTGCACGAGGTCGTCGATCTCGGCCATCGGGACCCCGAGGCGCCGGACGCTGCGCCACACGAACGCATGGTGCTGGCGATAGAGCGCCTCGAACTGCGGGTCGTCGACCGCGAGCGAGGCGCGAGCTGGTGGGCGTGGGCTCAAGCTTGCGCGCGATCGTGGCGTCGACCTGCGCGGCCGTCAATCGTCGGCTGCCCGGGCCTCGCACCACGCGGCCTGCTCGTGCGCGCCGCGGGCGGCGAGCGCCTTCGCGAGCGCACGCAGCTCGGCCTGCGACAGGCCCAGGGCCTCGCGCTGCTCCGCGTGGGCCTCGAGCTCGCGGGCCGCGGCCGCATTGGCACCGCCGCGCAGCGCCGCAGCGATGGCCCGCGTCCAGGTCGCCGCCGCGGTGGGCTCGTGCAGCGCGAACTCGAGGCGCGCGCACAACGACAATGCCGGCACCGCGCGGGGCTGGGCCGCGACCAGCTCGCGCGCGCCGGCCAGCGCCTGGGCCGGTTGGGTGGCGGCGAGCTGCTCGAGCTCGGCGACGCGCTCGAGCAGCGGCGATGCCAACGCGCGACCGTGCAGCGCCGACAGCACCGCGAGCGCCTGCTGCGGCGGCAGCTCACCGACGTGGGGCGCAACCTCCTCGCGGAGCGCGGTGCCGAAGCGAGCCCGCCATCGACGCGCCACGATCACGCTGATGCCTGCCAGCGCGGTCGCACTGACCAACCACGCCACCGCGCTCCACACCGACAGGCCCACGATCACCACCGAGGTCGACATCGCGTGGCTGCTCCGACTGATCTCAGGGCTGCGCGGGGGCGATGCCGGCGGTCGCACCGGGCGCGGTGACGTTGAGCCGTAGCTCGATGTCGAAGCGACCGTCGGTGATGTCGATCGGCGGGCCCATCACCGACGAGCGCGCTGCGAGTCGACCCTCGAAGCGGCCGCGCAGGCGCTTGCCGTCGAAGCCCTCGAGCGTGACCTTGGTGCCCGGCTGCGCCAGCCAGACCTTGTCGTCGGCGAACGCGTACTCGACGCGTACCTCCGGCGCACCCTTGGTGGGAGGATCGGTGAGCTCGAAGGTCGCGGGGAACTGCAGGTTGTCGAGGCGTAGCGGCTCGAGCACGATGCGCAAGAATGGTCGGCCGCCGTCCTTGGGCGAGCCGCCGATCATCACCCGCGCGACGCCACGGCCCTCGTTCAGGATCGCGGCGTTGCTGCCCGGCGGCAGCAGCCGGAACGTGGTGACGCTGTTGCCGAGCTTCGCGGACATCGAGCCCGGCTGCGAGATGGTCTGCGCGGTCGCGTCGAGCTCCTTCATGCGCTCGGGGTCGTGGGCGGGGATCGTGGGCGGCCCGTCGGCCTTCGCCGGCGCCGGTGCGGCCTTGGTGGCGGCGTCGGCGGTCGCCGGGGCAGGGGTCGGGGCTGCGCCGGCGGTGGGGGCCCCGGAGCCACCACCGCATGCGATCACCAGCGAGGCCAACAGCAACGTGCGCGGCGCCATGTGCAGCCGAACGTGACGCGGACCGCCGCGATCGTCAACCGACCCGCGAGCCCTGCCACGCGCGCCGCAGCGCCTCGGGGGCCCGCGCGTGGTGGACCAGCAGCGCCAGCCAAGCCGGATAGGCCCAGGCGGGATCGTGGGCGAGGGCTGCGACCGCGGCACGCACCGTGCGATTGCGGCGCGGCAGCAGCAGCTGACCACGCGTGCGGCGAATCGGCCCCGCGCCAGCGCACATCACCAGGCCATCGATCACGCGGTGCGGATCCTGGGCGAGGTGGGCCCGCAGTACTTCGACGAGGTTGCGTTCGCGGTCCGACAACAGCTCGTCGTCGATGACCTTGCCGACGAAGGGATGTCGAACCCGCAGCAACGCGTCGCGCAGGCCGTGTCCGGCCCCGTCGCGCATGCGACGGAGCAGCGCGCGTACGCCACCGCGGGAGTCGCGGGGCTCCGGCGGCCGGAAGCGCACCTGCAGCAGCTCGGCGATCGAGCTGCGCTCGACCTCGTCGGCGACCAACACCGGATCACCACCGATGGCGAACGCCTCTGGTCGTTGGTCGGGATACAACGCCAGCAGGCTCGCGTGTCCGCTGCTGTCCTCGCGCGCCAGCGCCTCGAGGGTCGCGAGATCGATCAGCCGCTCACCGGCACCGTCCTGGGCCCGCAGCACCCGCGCACGCATGACGTCGGCGACCCTCAGCTGCTTGCGTGCGCCTTGCAGCAACAGCCGCGCCAGGCGAGCACGGGCCGGCTCGGGCAGCGAGGCGCCCTGCGCCGCGATGCGCAGCAGCAGCTCCATCGCCTGATCGACCAGCGCGATCACGTGGGGTTGCAGCGCCTCGCGCAGGCGCGCCGCGCTGGCGTCGTGGTGATCGCTGCCGAGCTCGACGGCGGCCTCGAACGCCGGGGTCTCGGGGATCGCGACGTGGCCACTGACGATGCCGTGGTCGAGCAGCCACGCGTGGGCGGTGTCGCCCTGGGTCGGGATCGCCAGGCGGCCGCGCAGCGGCGCGCGGAGCTCGACGTGGGCGAAGGCCTGCGCGAACCCGGCGGGCACGACATTGCCGTCGATGCGGATCGCTGCGGTCGCGAAGCGGGTGGCGTCCAGCAGCCAGTCGTGGCATGCGCGTCGCTCGAGCCCGGCCGCGTGGAGCTCGATCTCGTTGCGATCGGCCCCGGGTTCGGGCTGGCTCGAGACCCGCGCGCTGCGACCATCCCACTGCAGCACGTGCACCGTGCCGCGCCACCGCGAGCGCAGCGTCAGGGAGCTTGGGCCGAGGCCCGCGGTTGCCAGCAACGCGAGTTCGCCCGCGGCCTCGAGCGCGGTGAGGGCCTGGTGGCGCTCCGGGTTGCTGCGTCGGGGGTCGACGAGGATCGCGGTCCAGCCCAGCGGCGCGAGCTCGATCGGCCGGGCGTCGTCGATCACCTTGGCGCGGTGACGTCCGAGCTCGACGTCGATCTCGCGCGCGCCGTTGCGCAGGGCCCGTCGCACGAACTCGGCGGGGATCTGCCACGGGCCCTGCAGCTGCGCCTGCGACAGCTTGCGCAGCTCGGAGGCGACGTCGATCGTGAGCAGGTCGCCGACGTCGATGCGGTCGCCGCCGTCGGTCGTCATCGGCCGAAGGCCTCGAGCAGGGCCTCGCGGGCGACCTCTGCGAGTAGCTCGTCCCGGCGTCGATCGGCCAGGCCCAGACGCGCGGCCACGTGATCGAGCGCGAGCAGGACCCCGGCGCCCGGTGACCGGCGATCCAGCGCCGCGGCGCGAGCGAGCACGGGATCGTCGGCGTCCATCAGCACCAGGCGCGAGGCCGGCGTGCCCGGCAGTCGTACGCCCAGCGGCGCCAGCTCGAGCACGGCCATGCCGCCGGGGATGTCGTCGGCGACGCGCACACACCAGTCCTCACCGCGCTCGCGCAGCGCGTCGTTGACCGCTCCGAGCATGCGATCGCTCTGCGAGCGGGCGAGCATCGCACTCCAGCGGTCGAGATCGACGGCGCCCAGCGCATCGGCGACCGTGAGTCCCTCGCCGGTGTTGTCGTCGAGTACCGCCGCCGTGCTGCGGATCGCACGGGTCGCGAGCACCGAGTGTTGCTGCGTGCGGTAGAGGCGGCCGCGGGCCGCGAGCTCGCGGGCGCGGTGCAGCGAGATCGAATCGCCGCCGCAAAGCGGCACCAGCGGGCGGTGGAAGAGCGCCGCGACGTGCCCGAACGCGCCGGGCTGCTGCAGCACGCCCTTCAGCAGCCGCGAGAGATCGGCGCTGTCGTCGAGCTGGGTTGCGCGTCGCATGCGGGTGCCGAACAACAACCACAGCGACAGCATGAGCAGCGCGACGGGGATGCCGCGTACCACGTAGGGCCAGCGCGCGTCGTAGCTGCGGATGGCGCGGCGCCAGCCGCCGCCGCCGTCGGCCACGTCGACGGTGCCGATGACGCCCGGGTCGGCGTCGGCGAGCGGTGGGCTCACCGGCGCGGCCGGTGCGGTCGCAGTCGCAGCGTTGGGGCTCGGCGGCGTCGCGGCGACCGCGATCTCGGGCGGCGCGGCGCCGTCGTCCTCGGCGGTGCCCGCGATCGCGATCGGCCCGTCGTCGCCGGCACCACCGTCGTCCGTCGGCGCCCGCGGCAGCAGCACGCCGGCCGTCAGTCGATCGCTGGCATCGGCCACGCGCCAGGTGCCGTCCTCACCGCGGTACTCGACCCACGCGTGTAGCCAAGGCATCGCGCGGCCGTGTGCGCCGACGAAGCCGACCGCCAGCCGTGCGGGCACCTGCGCGTCGTGCAGAAGCGCCACCAGCAGCGAGTTCTGCACGTCGCAGTCGCCGGCGCCGATCTCGAGCGTGCGATCGATGAAGCCGACCCCGCGCTTGGCCAGCAGTGTGTGGTGCTCGGCGGTCGCGGGCGTGTGATCGTAGCGAACCGCACGTCGCACCACGGTGAGCAACAGCTCGACGCGCTCGGCGATCGGCAGCGCACGCACCCGCACGGCGTCACGCACGAGATCGCCGGGCAGGCGCGCGCGCACGTGGACCACCGGCGTGCGCGAGGGATCGGGCGCAGGGGCGGTTCGGTAGTGGAGATCGCCGGCGAGCGGCGCCTCGGCGACCACCAGCGGCTGTCCTTCGGCGTTGCTGCGCAGCGCGAGCGTGCGGCCGTCGAGTGTGACGCTGCCGTCGACCACGCGGTGCCCGGTCGGGACCGGGATGCGCGTGGTCCCGCCATCGCTTGCGAACGGCAGCGAGATCTCGACGCAGGTGTCGTCGCAGCGCGTGCCGGTGTAGTCGGCGGTCGCGGTCGCGACGGCCTCGTGCAACGGCGAGCCGTCGGTGGCCAGCTCGCTGAACGACAACGCGGTGAGGTACAGCCGCTCGCTCGGCGGCGCGTAGCGCAGATCGACCGGCTCGGCCGAGGCCGGCGACAGCACGTCGACCTTGGGGCCGCGGTAGCGCGCGCCGAGATCACGGTAGGGCCGGGGCGCGGGTGCGGTCTCGGTGACGGCGACCGGCTCGCTCGCCAGCGGTGCGCTGTCGGTCGGCGTCGGCGTCGGGGTCGTGGTGCCGCCGACCCCCCACAGCACACGCGCGATCACCAGCGCGATCGCGGCGCCTCCGGCTGCGCCGAGCAGCGAACGCAGCAGCATCGAGGCCCGCAACGCGCTGCGGACCGCCTCGAGCGCGCGGCGTCCGAACCATTGCGGCCGCGCGTGGGCGAGCTGTCGGTCGACCAGTCGCTCGAGCTCGCGCTGGGCCAGACGCACCAGCTTCTGCAGCGCGCGGTTGTCACGGGCATCCGCGCGCGAGAGCAACAGCTCGAGGTGTTCGCTCTCGAGCAACGCCTGGGGTGCGAGGCCGCCGGGCAGCTCGGGGAACATCACGCGCATGCGCGCGGTGTGGCGACCGGCCGGCGCGACGAGATCTTCGAGGCAGGCCGCGGCGCGCACCCGCAGGCCGCGGCTGAACAGCTCGACCCGGGGGGCCGGCCCGAGCCCGACTGCGCCCCGCAGCCCGCGCTTGCGAAAGATCGTACTCGGCGCACCGAGGGCGAAGTCGGCGTTCGCCGAGCGCCCATTGATGTCGAGTGCGACCGGGAGGTCGGGCTCGTCGCGGTGATGGAGATAGCGGCCGCTCTGCCACACCGCATCGAAAACGCGGTGCTCGAGCCGGCCGTCACCCCGCGGGCGCTCGAGCGAGATCTCGGTGCCGGGCTGGTTGCGCGGCTCGACGTGGACTGCCGTCGCGAGGCTGCCGTCGAGGCGCAAGCCCCAGGCCGCACCGTCACGCGGGCACGAGCGGATCACGATCGATGCCGGCTCGAAACGCAGCACCGACCAAAAGCCCACGCCGAACTTTCCGGCCTGGTTCTTCGAGCCTTCCTTGCTGGAGGCGTACAGCGAGAACAGGTAGCGGCGTGCGTGCTCGAAGGTCATGCCTTCGCCGTCGTCGTGACAGGTCACACGCTCGCGGCTGTCGTCTTGCTCGACCACGAAGCGGACTCGCCGCGCGCCGGCGTCACGCGAGTTCTGCAGCAGCTCGCGGACGAAGATCCACGGGTCCGGCCCATAGCGGTCGGCCTCCAGCCGCGCACGCTCCCGAAACGCCCGCGTCGGGTCGACAGGCGTGCCCGTCGAGGTGCCGCTCACGCGCACGAGTGTAGCGCGTCTCGTGGGCCAGGGCGGCGGTCGGCCGGGGCCGCCGCGGGCCCCGAACTCGCAGATCCGCGCTTGGGTCCGGGGCGCGAGCGGGTATCATCTCGCGCCCGTTCCTGGCCTGCTCGAGGGGCCGCGCGCGGTTGGAGCCAACATGCAGCTGTCCGAACTGAAGATCATCGTCACCGGAGGCGCCCGCGGGATGGGTGCCCACTTCGCCACCCGGCTTCACGAGGCCGGCGCGAAGGTCGTCGCCGCCGACCTCGACACCGAGGGTCTCGCGGCGCTGCCGTCCGGCATCCACACGCGGGTCTGCAACGTCGCGGTCGAGTCCGAGTGCGAGTCGTTGGTCGCGTGGGCCCACGAGCAGATGGGCGGCCTCAACGGCCTCATCAACAACGCCGGCATCATCCGCGATGGCCTCACGATCAAGGAGAACCGCGAGACCGGCGAGCTCGCGAAGTTCGACACCAAGGCGTGGCAGGCGGTGCTCGACGTCAACCTGACCGGCGCGTTCTTCATGGTGCGCGAGGTCGCGTATGTGATGGCCAAGAACCGCATCCGCCCCGGCGTCATCGTCAACATGTCGAGCGTCGCGCGCCACGGCAACCGCGGCCAGTCGAACTACGTGTCGGCCAAGGCGGCGCTGGCCGCCAACACCGTCACGTGGGCGCGAGAGTTCGCCAAGTACGGCATCCGCGTCGGCACCATCGCGCCCGGCATGGTCGAGACGCCGATGACGCAGGGGATGAATCAGAAGGCCCGCGACGCGCTGGTCGCGATGATCCCCGTCGGCCGCATCGGCGTGCCCGAGGACCTGTGGCAGGCGGTGCGCTTCGTGCTCGAGTGCGACTACTTCAACGGCCGCACGCTCGACGTCGACGGCGGATTGCAGATGTGATGCACCGTCGCTCCACGTCATGGCTGCTCGGGTTGTTGTGGCTCGCGTGCGGAGGCGACGAAACCGCCACGCCGCAGAAGCCATCGCCCCACGATCCCACGCTCACGCCCGTCGGCGAGGCCAGCACGGGTGGCGCAGTGGATTCGACCGGGGGCTCGACGACCAGCGATGGCGGTGGGGCCGGCACCGCGGGCGGTGACGCCTGCGATGCCGATCATCCCTGTGCCGAGGGCTTCTGCAGCGCGCCGAATGTGCCCGCGCAGACCCCGACCGCAGGGGAGTATCGCTGCGGGGCCTGCGTCGAGAACGACGCGCCCGCGACATGGTGCCTCGACGCCACCAGCTGCTGCAGCGCCGGTGCGAGCTGTGAGTTCGGGCTGTGCCGCGAGGCCGTCGCCAGCGACGGACCCGCCAGCGGCTCGGGCGACACCGGCTCCGGTAGCGGCAGCTCGAGCGGTACGGGCGGGGCTTGAGCAACGGCGACCGCAGTCGTCCGCTCGCACTGGTCGAGCGCGTGCAGCAGCTCGCGCTCACCTCGGTGCTCGAGCTGTTGGGCGTCAAGCCCGGGGAAGGCCGCCGCACCGGCCTGCTCTTCGTCTACCTGCTGTGCGGCTCGGCGATCCTCGTGCTCGGACGCACCGTCCGCGACACGTTGTTCCTCAGCCGCTACTCCTTGAGCGCACTGCCGTGGATGTTCGTGCTGTACGGCGTCGCGTCCTCGATCACGGTGGTGCTGTACGCCCGCTACGCGGATCGCATCGAGCGCGGGCGGCTGGTCACGGTCTCGGTCGCGGTGGCATCCGCGACCTATCTCGCGACCTTCGTGCTGGTGAAGCTGGACGTACCGTGGATCTACCCCGGCTTCTACGTCTGGTCGGACGTGGTCGCCAACCTGCTGATCGTGCAGTTCTGGACCATCGCCAATGATCTGCACGACCCCCGTGCCGCGCGTCGGTTGTATCCGACGATCTCGGCGGCGCGGGTGGTCGGGGTGGTCGCGATCGGCCTGGTCTCGGGCGCGTTCGTGCAGGTCATCGGTACCGTGCAGCTGCTGTTCGTGCTGATCGGCTTGATGGTCGCGATCGCGTTCCTGGCCCGGCGCCTGCGGGCGTTCCCGCGGAGCGAGGCCTCGACGCCGCCGCGAAGTCGCGGTCCCAAGCCGCGCATCATGGGTGACCGCTACGTGCACGCGCTGGGGCTGTTCATCCTGCTCACGTTTGCAGCGCTCACGATCGGCGACTACCAGTTCAAGGCCATCGCCCGCGCCAGCTATCAAGAGGACGAGCTCGCGCGGTTCTTCTCGCTGTTCTACGCGGTCGCCGGCGCGGTCTCGTTGGTGTTCCAGATGCTCGTGACGCCGCGCTTGCTGGCGCGCTATGGCATCCGCGCGGGCATGTCGGTGCTGCCGGTGTCGTTCGGGCTCGCGGCCTTCGTGCTGCCGTTCGTGCCCGTGCTGCCGGTCGCGACGGTGATGAAATTCGCCGACAACGGCTTCCAGTACACCATCCACGAGACCAGCATGCAGGCGCTGTACGGCCCGTTCCGCGCCGAGGTCAAGGCGCGCACGCGGGCCTTCCTCGAGGCCGTCATCAAGCCGCTGTCCTACGGTGTCGGTGGGCTCGCGCTGGTGCTGCTCGCCTCGCGCATCGAGGTCTCGATGCTGTCGGTGGTGTCTTGTGTCCTGATCGCGGGCGCAGCCGCGGTGATTCCGCTGGTGCGCCGCCACTATGTGGTCGCGCTCGAGCGCAACATCGGCGCCCGCGGTGACGGCGACGGCGACGACTTCGTGTTCGATGCCCGCGCCACGCCAGGGCTGTTCAACGTGCTCGAGCACGGCCGTCCGACCACCGTGCTGCTGGCGCTCGATCAGCTGGAGAACGAGCACAGCCCCGCGTTCGTGGCGATGCTGCAGCGACTGGCGCGCAACCCCGACGCCAACGTGCGCGAGGCGGCGTACCGACGGCTGGCATCGATCGGACTCGGCGAGCCGGCGGTGGCGGTCGCGGGGCTCGACGACGCCGACGCCCGCGTGCGCGCGGCCGCGACCGGTGCCACCGCGTCGCTGCTCGGTGACGACGCGATCGAGGCGCTCGCACGCATGCGCGACGATCCTTCGCAGGACGTGCGCGTTGCCGCGATCGCGGGTCTGCTCGGACACGGCGGTGTCGAGGGCGTGATCGAAGGTGCGGCGATGCTGGCGGCCCTGCTCGCATCGACGGACCCCGACGCGCGCATCGAGGCCACGCGGGTGCTGCGGGAGCTGGGCGCATCGGCGTATCGCCCGGTGCGGACGCTGATGCTCGATCCCGATCCCGATGTCCGGCGTGCGGCGCTGCGGGCCGCCAAGTACGTCGCGGACGTGCGGCTCGTGCCGCTGCTGGTCGATGCGTTGCACCGCCCCGCCACGCGCGGGCGCGCGGCCGCGGCGTTGGTGGCGATCGGCGAGCAGGCCATCGCGCCGCTCGCAGCGCTGCTCGGCGACCCCAACGTGCCGCGGCCGACGCGGCTGATGCTGCCGCGGATCCTCCGCGAGTCGCCGTCGCCCCGCACCTACGCACTGCTGCGGCCGCACGCGCAGGCGGTCGATGGACACCTGCGGCTGCGCGTGCTGGCGGCGATGTCGTCGGTGCGCTCACGCGCGGGCTCGATTCGCGAGCCGTTCGCGGTGGTCGAGCAGTGGGTGAGGTTCGAAATCGAGGCCGGCTATCGCAACATGGCCGCGTGGCAGCGCCTGCCAGCGGGGCTCGCGACGCCGCTGCTGCACGAGGAGTTCGACTTCCGGCGGCTGCGGGCGTATCGCCGCATCCTGCGGATCCTCGAGCTGCGCTACGCCCGGGCGCCGCTGACGTTGGTGCGTACCGCGATCGATCGCGGCGAGCGGCGGGCCAACGCGCTCGAGGTGCTCGACACCCTGCTCGAGCCAGCGCTGCGCCCGTTGGTGCTGCCGTTCTTCGACGAGGTCGACGACGACGCCAAGCTCGCGCGTGTCGGCGCGATGGTGCCCGAGGTGCCGCCGCCCGAGGTGTTCCTGCTGGGGCAGTGCGAGCACCCGAACCCGTTCGTCGCCGCCATTGCCATCGATGCCCTGCGCGAGGCCGGCTCACCCGCGCTCGCCGAGACCGCGCGTGCACGCGTCGACTCGCTCGACCCGCTGGTGCGCGAGGTGTGCCTGCGGGCACTCGCGAGCGTCGGCGAGTCGCCGCCGCCGTCGTCGGTCCGCGACCCCGATCCGGTGGTCGCGAAGCTCGCCCGCGCGCTCACCCGATCCCTCACGGAGCGAACCATGCACTCGACGCTCGAGAAGATCCTGATGCTCAAGGGCACACCGCTGTTCAGCACCGTGGCCGCCGAAGACCTGTCGGCGCTCGCACGCACCGCCGAAGAGCGCAGCTTCGCGGCGGGCCAAGACATCGTGCGCGAGGGCGAGTCCGGCGACGAGCTCTTCGTGATCCTGAGCGGCCGCGTGGCGGTCCACCGCGCCGGCGCGGAGGTCACAACGCTCGGGCCCGGCGAGGCCTTCGGCGAGATCTCGGTGCTCGACGCCGGACCACGCACCGCCACCGTCACGGCCGAGGCCGCGACCGACGTGCTCGCGGTGACCAGCGAGGAGTTCTACGAGATCCTGTACGAGCAGGCGGAGATCGCCGAGGGCGTGATCCGCATGCTGGTGAAGCGACTGCGCGACGCGTCGCGGGGCGGGTGAACCGGGCGCGCGCTGGCCTGCATGGTCGCGTTGGGGCATGCTCGACCCCCCGCCATGTTCGAGTCCGCCGAGATCGATCACGAGATTCCCAAGTCCGAGTACGAGGCCATGGTCGACGAGCTGCGCGCGCGACTGCTCGAGGCGCAGCGGACGTTGCTCGAGCAGTCCAAGCAGGCGGTGCTGGTCGTCATCGCGGGGGTCGATGGCGGCGGCAAGGGCGAGACGGTGCAGCTCATCAACAGCTGGCTCGATCCGCGGCAGGTCCGAACGGTCGCGTTCGGCGATCCGAGCGACGAGGAGCGTGACCGGCCGCCGCTGTGGCGGTACTGGCGGATGCTGCCGCCCAAGGGCAAGGTCGGCATCTTCTTCGACTCCTGGTACACGGCGCCGCTGGCGGGGCGGGCCTACGGTGACTGGGGGCAGGCGCAGTTCGATCGCGCGGTCGAGCGCGCCAGCCGGTTCGAGCGGATGTTGGCCAACGAGGGCTTCGTACTGCTCAAGCTGTGGTTCCACCTCGCCAAGTCGCAGCAGCGCAAGCGTCTGCGCGAGCTCGAGAAGGACAAGCTCACGCGCTGGCGCGTGACCAAGGAAGACTGGGACCACTTCGAGAACCATGACCGGCTCACCGAGTGCGCGACCCGGGCGCTGCGACTGTCGAGCACAGACTTCGCGCCGTGGATCGTCGTGCCCGGCCACGATGAACGCTACCGCTCGGTGGTGGTCGCGCGCGGCCTGCTCGACGCCATGTGCAACGACGACGTCGTCGAGGCGCCGAGCGAGACCGCGATGCATCCGGTGGCGACCGTCGACGGCAAGAACGTGCTGAGCACGCTCGATCACAGCCAGAGCCTCGACAAAGACGAGTACCGCCGCGAGCTCGCGCGTTGGCAGGGCAAGCTGGCCAAGCTGGTGCGGCGGCCGGCGTTCGCCAAGCGCTCGTTGGTGGTGGTGTTCGAGGGCATGGACGCGGCCGGCAAGGGTGGCGCGATCCGTCGCTTCGCAGCCGCGCTCGATCCGCGGCTGTACGAGCTGGTGCCCATCGCTGCACCGACCGACGAGGAGCGCGCGCGCCCGTACCTCTGGCGGTTCTGGCGGCACTTGCCGCGTCGGGGCAAGGCCGTGGTCTTCGATCGCTCGTGGTACGGCCGCGTGTTGGTCGAGCGCGTCGAGGGCTTCTGCACCACCCGCGACTGGATGCGCGCGTACTCCGAGATCAACGATTTCGAGGAACAGATGGCCGAGCACGGCGCCGTGGTCGTGAAGCTGTGGCTTCAGATCGACGCCGACGAGCAGCTGCGTCGCTTCCGTGATCGCGAGGAGGAGGTCACCAAGCGCTGGAAGATCGGCCCCGAGGACTGGCGCAACCGAGACAAGTGGCCGCAGTACGAGGCCGCGGTCGCCGACATGGTCGACCGCACCAGCACCGAGCTCGCGCCGTGGACGTTGGTCGCGGCCAACGACAAGAACCACGCCCGCGTCACGGTGCTGAGGACGATCTGCGAGCGCCTCGAGGCCGCGCTGGAGGACGACGCATGAGCGACGCAGGGACGAACTCGGTGCGCGCGGTGTGCCTGTGCGGTGCGCTGCGGATCACGGCGACGCTGCCGACGCTGTGGGTCGCGCACTGTCACTGCACGTACTGCCGCCGGGCCCACGGCGCGGCGATGGTGACCTGGGCGGGCTTCCGCAGCGAGCAGGTCACCATCGACGGGCACGAACCGCGCTGGTATGCGTCGAGCCCGGGTGCACGTCGAGGGTTCTGCGGCACCTGTGGCAGCCCGATGCTGTTCGAGTCGGAGCGCTGGCCCGGCGAGATGCACGTCGCGCGGGCGCTCGTCGTCGATCCGCTCGATCGCGAGCCGACGGCCCACGTCTTCTACGACGAACACGTGCCGTGGCTGTCGATCAACGACGCGCTCCCGAAGAAGGGCTAGCAGTCTCGGCGCGACGAAGGGCGCCGGTCGGGTTCACGCCGGCGGTGGCGCGCAGAGATCCTGCGGTCGCAGCCACGCCAGCGTGTTCACCCACAGCTGGGTGATCTCCGGCATCGTCGACCACTCGGAGTCGTACTCGATCCACTCGTCGCCCCACACGAACACCTTGCCGTCGCCGAAGCCGCGCGCGCGCGCGACCGGGCCGGCGGGTAGGGTGGCGACCACGTCGCTGACGTTGGGGCTCGCCTCGAACACCGCGAAGCCGCCCGCGAAGGTCACCGAGGTCAGTCCGGTGGTGATGGGGTGGACCGCGAAGTCGGTGACGGGGCCGTTGAGCAGCGCGCCCTCGTAGCCGAGCTCGAACGGGGCCAGCAGGGTGTTGGGCCAGCTCTGCGCCATGGTCGGATCGGCGGTGTGGCCGGTCATCGCCATCAGGCCGCCACCGGCGTCGACCCAATCGGCGAGCGCGGTGGCCTCCGCGTCGTCGTACGTGCGGGTGAGCCGGTCGATGATGATGATGTCGTAGGGCGCGAGCGCGGCGTCGTCGATGGCAGCCGGGTCGATGCGCTCGCTGCTGGTGCCCTGCATCGTCAGCCACGCGACGAACTGCGACGAGGCCAGTGATCCGGGCTGGCCGAGCAGCGCGATCGAGAGGCAGTCGCAGATGCCGTCGCCGCCGACGTCGATGTCGTCGACGTAGCCGTTGCAGTCGTCGTCGACGTCGTCGCAGGTCTGCTCGGTCGCGGCCACGGGCACGCACGAAGGCGCGCCGGTGCTGCCGTCGCCGAGGTCGAACACCGGACCACCGTCGACGCCGCTGTCGCCGGAGCTGCCGTCGGCGCCGCCGGTGCCGGTGCTCGCCGCCGAAGTGTCGCCACTGGTGTCGCTCGCCGAGCCGGCCTGCGTGACCGAGCCGATCGAGGTCATGCCAACGGTGGTGTCGTCGCGGTCGCCACCGGCGTCGGCACAGCCGAACGCGCCGAGCCAGAGGACCGCTAGTGCCCGTCGCGCGGTGATCATGCGAACGACAACCTCGCACGATTCGCGCGCCCGCGCGAGCGTCCAGCGTGGCTACGCCGCTTGCGAGCGCACCGCATGCAATGGCCGCGTCGCCGCGTCGACACGATCGAGCCACGCCGTCAGCCGCGGCCGCGCTTGCACGCACTGCATCTGCCACGCGGTGAGCTCGGTGCGCAGGCCCTGCAGCTGGCCGAACAGCGCCACATCGGCGACGCCGATCGGCTCGCCGAGCCAGAAGCCGCGCTCGGGCGCACGGGCCTCGAGCGCGTCGAGCACGAGCTCGAAGCGCGCCCAGCAGGCCTCGGGGCCGCCGCGCCAGACGTCGCGCGCCACCAGTGAGCGCACGACCCCGCGGCGCAGCAGCGCCGGCACGATCGCGCGCACCGGGGCCGGCATGCCCACGAAGTAGGCCGCGCGCGTGACCGGCCAGTTGCGCGGGTCGGCCCAACGCGCGGCCACGAGGAATCCGTTGAGCGCGGTGTCGGCCAGCTCCTCCCACAGCAGGGCCTCGGCGCGGGCGCGGGGATCGGCAGGCAGCAGCGAGCGCCCGCCGAGCGTCTCGATGCGCGCGAGGATCCGTGTCGAGTCCGCCACCGGCACGCCGTCGACCAACAGCACCGGCACCTGTCCGGTGGGGTTGTGCTCGCGATGGGCATCGGGACGGTCCGCGTGACGTCGCTCGTAGCGCAGGCCCGCCGCCCGCAGCGCGCGGTGCACCTTCACGCAGAAGGGCGAGAAGCTCTCGAGCTCGCAGCGACCAGTGTCGCGCAGCTCGCACAGGACCAGTTCGTTGGTTTGCATGGGATCCTCCGACATCGCCCCGTTTCGCGGCGATGGACGAGGTCTACCAGCCACGAATGTCAGCAGTGTGTCAGGTTTGATGGCATGCTCGTGGGATGCGTCGGGTGCAGCGACTGTTCGCCCTCACCGAGCTCCTACGGGCCCGCCGGACCGGCGTGACGGCGGAGAGCCTGGCCGAGCGACTCGGGGTCTCCGTGCGCACGATCTACCGCGATCTCGACGCGCTGCGCGACGCCGAGCTGCCGCTGCACGGCGAGCGCGGGCGTGGCGGCGGCTTCGTGCTCGACCGCTCGTACTCGATGCCGCCGGTGAACTTCACCGCGCGCGAGGCCGCCGTGGTGCTCGCGGCCGGACGATGGTTGATCGAGCAACGCATGGTGCCGTTTGCCCAGACCCTGGCGACCGCGCTCGACAAGGTCCAGGGCGCGCTACCGCAGCCCGCCCAGCGCGAGCTGGTGGGCCTGCGCAAGACCCTCTCGTATGTCGGCGTGCCGTCGCAGCCGGTCGATCCGGAGGTCGCCGCCGTGGTCGAGCGCGCGTGGCTCGATCGGCGGCCGCTGGCGATCACCTACGACGGCCACGACGGCGTCACCAAGCGTCGCGTTCGCATCCGTGACGTCGTGGTCGACCGCCGCGAGACCTTGATCAACGCCGACGACCTCGACAAGCAGGCTGCGCGACAGTTCAAGCTGCACCGCATCCGCGCCGCGCGACTGCTGGCGGCGAACGACGCCAGCCCCTCGCGGACATAGTGGGGCGCTTCAGAAGCGCAGGCCGACCGCGAACCCGGGCCACAGGCGCGTGCGGACGTTGCTCTTGACGTGGTCGAAGACCGTCCAGCGGTAGCCGGGACGCGCGAGGTCGTCGGAGACCTTGTTGACGAACAGCGACAGCGTCGGCCCCCCGAACACCGCCAGCCGCGGCAATGCCTGCCAGCCGAACAACATCCGTAGCTGGTTCACGGTGCCCGGCGGCTTGGTGACCTTCATGCCCTGCAGCACGATGTAGCTGCCGATGTCGACGTCGAGGAACGCGGTCTTGACGATCGGCACGTGGGCCCCGAGCAGGAGGCCGAACTGCCAGCTCGCGCCGCGGCCGAAGGGATGGACGCCGATCACGAAGCCCGAGTAGGTGTAGCGGGCGGGGAAGCGCAGCCCGAGGTTGAACGCCGCGAGATCGGAGGTCCACAGCTCGGGGTGCACGCCACCCTCGCGTGTGAGGCTGATGAGACCGATCGAGGCCTTGGCACTGTGGGCCCAGTTGACCAGTCCCAGCTGCAGTCCGTCGACCTTGCCGCCGAGGTTGATCATGCCGAGCTGGGCACCCTTTCGCAGGTGGCCGACGTCGTTGACCATCCCCAGCTGCGCGCCCACCAACGTGTCGGCGTGGTTGAACGTGGTCGCGAACTGCATGCCCTCGGCCTCGCCGCGCACGATTGCGGCCCCGACGGCGCCCTGGATGCCGTGCAGCTGCTCGTCGATGATCGACGCACCGAGCGCGATGCTCATGCCGTCGACACGGGTCGAGCGGTTCCACAGCACACCCAGGCTCACGCGGTTGCGGACCCGCGCGTCGTGGTCGTGCACGCGCTTGGCCGCGCGGCCGTTGAGCGACAGCGGTGGCAGCAGCCCCACGTCGAATGGCACCTCGACGTAGGTGCTGTTGCCGCGCAGCGCGACGTACTCGGTCGGGATCGTGCGGAAGTCCTTGGCGGCGACCCCGAGCTTGCCGCCGCGGCCGATCTCGACGTCGGCCCGTCGCCGCGCCGCGCCGTCGTCGACCATGATCTGGTACTTGCCGGGTTCGATGGCCAGCGCGATGGCGCCGGTCTGCTTGGTCTTGTAGAACTCGGCGGCGAGTCGACCCGAGCGCCCACGCACCGACACGCGCCCGATCACGTCGGCCGCGAGGCTCAAGGTCGCCGATGGTCGATGCAGGTCGGTCATCACGAGGTCGCCCGAGCCTGCGAGCTGGATGTCGTAGGCGGCGTGCTGTGGCCCGCCCCGCGTGGTCTCGGTCCGCGCCAGCGTCTCGTCGAAGGCGAAGCGATAGGCCTCGGTCAGCGTCACGTAGCGATCGCCGTCGGCGTCGGCGGCCCCGCGCATGCCGGTGGTGAGAAAGTGCGTGAAAAAGGATCCGCCGACGCGATCGGACTCCTGCGCGGCCTCGTCGGCGGAGCTCGAGGTGAGGAACGCGTGCCCCTCGACCTTGCTGCCGCCGCCGACCAGGAACGGTGCGCGTCGCGTGCCGCCCTTGCTGCGCGTGAAGGCCCCGGAGGCGCACGAGTCGAGGATCGCGATCTTCACGTCGGCGCCGATCGCCTGCACACGCTTGCGCAGCGCCGGGTACTGCACGCGATCGCCGGCGAGCAAGAGGCCGCGCTCGTCGGAGTGCCCCGAGTAGTAGAACAGCAGCTGCGTGCGCATGCCCGCCGCCGCGGCCTCGCGCACGCGCTGCGCGAGGTCCTCGAACGCAGCGTCGAGCTCCTCGGGGGTCGGGTCGCGCAGCATGACCATCTCGCTGTCACGCACGCCACCGATCTGCTTCAACACCGTTGCGACCGCGTCGGCGTCGGTGGTCGCGTAGCGCAGTCGCACGCGCTCGGGACCACCATCGTTGGCGCCGACCAGCAGCGCGAAGCGACGCACGGGCGTGGTCGCGACCTCGGCCACGGCCTCGGCGTCGGGCTCGGCCCGGGCCGGCCGGCCGATGCACAGCCACGCCACTGCGAACACGAGCAGGGAGATCACGCGCGCGCGCGGGCTGCGGGTCGATGGCATCGTCGGTTCGGGGGCGCGTGGGCCGGGCGCGCGGGTGCAACACCGGCGCGCGCCCGGGGTGTCACCGGATTCTGCACGAAAGTTCGGGCGCGCTTCGGTGGGCAGACGGGCGTCCACGGATGGGCTCGTCGCGGCGGGTGTGCGCGGGCCCACGGGCGGTGGCGGCGCGTGGCTTCGCCCGCGCCCAGGTGTTCGCGACGATCCCCGGTGACGCTTCGACTTCGCGCTGGTGTTGAAGGGTCCGAGAGGTCGATCCTCGACACCCCTTTGAGCCTCGACGTCGAAGATCTCTACCGCCGCTTCGGACCGATGGTCCTGCGGCGCTGCCGAACGCTGCTCGGGGACCCCGAGACGGCCCACGATGCCATGCACGACGTATTCGTCGAAATCTGTCGCCGCCACGAGACGCTCGTCGACGCGGGCCTATCGAGTCTGTTGTACCGGACGGCCACGAACGTGTGCCTCAACCGCATGCGTTCGACGCGCCGTCGGCCGAGCGAACCCGCGACCGACATGCTCGCACGCATCGCCGACCTCGACCGCACCGACGAGCGCCAGGCCGCGCGGTCCCTGCTCGATCGCGTGCTCGGTCGCGAGCCCGAGTCGTCCGCGACCATCGCGGTGCTGCACCTGGTCGACGGGCACACGCTCGAGGAGACCGCCGAGATCGTCGGCATGTCGGTGTCGGGCGTGCGCAAGCGACTTCGCAAGCTGCAGAGCTCACTCCAAGCCGCGCAGGGTCAGGCATGAACCGCAAGCTTCCGCCACTGGTGCTCGAACGGCTCGCCCACGGTGAGCTCTCGTCGGCCGAGGCCGAACGCGCGCGTGCCGAGCTCGGTGACGACGCCGATGCTGCGGTGCAGGCGCTCCTCGACGACGACGCGGCCACCCTCGCCGCCCATCCGCCGGCGCAGGTCGCCGCCGAGGTGCGCCGTCGCCTCGCGCGCGTCGAGTCGATCGCCGCGCCGCGGCCGAGCCCCGCGCGTTGGTGGATTCCGGGCATCGCGTTGGTCGCCACCGGGGCGTTGGCCTGGCTCATCGTGCGGCCGATTCCCGGCGGCGAGGCGGAGCACCGCGATGGTCCGCTCGGTGATCCCCGCGGCGTGATCCTCGACGACGACGGCGGCTTGGGCGATACGGTGGACCCCACGCGCATCAAGGGCATGCCGCAGCTCACCATCGAGCGCATGGGTGCGCGAGGGCCCGAGCGCCTCGGTGACGGCGACCTCGCCGGTGACGGCGATCTGTTGCAGCTGCAGTACCGCGCCGCGGGTCGCGAACAGGGCGTGATCGTCTCGATCGATGGTCGCGGCACCGCGACGCTGCACTTCCCGGCCACCGCCGACGCCAGCACGCGGCTACGCACCGGCGGCCTGGTGCCGCTCGATCACTCGTACGAGCTCGACGATGCGCCACGGTTCGAGCGCTTCTTCTTGGTCACCGCACCGCGCGGTGGCGTGGTCGATGTCGACACCGTCGTGCTTGCGGCGCAGGCCCTCGCGCACCAACACGATGCCGAGACCGCACGGCTGCCGTTGCCGGCCGAGCTCGAGCAGCAGATCGTGACGCTGCGGAAGCGGTGACAGGTCGCGCCTGCGGCGGTGTTCGACCGAGCGCCGATGAACACCGCATGCGTTGGACTCACCGCGATCGCTGCCCTCTCGATCCCCTCGCTCGCCTACGCCGAGCCGGTCGCGCCCGCGCCCGTCGCCGATGGGCCGCAGGCCGCGGCGGAGCCCGTCGCGCCAGCGGTGGACGCGAGCCCACCCGCCGCGGCCGCGCCTGCGCCTGCGGCCGCGCCTGCGCCCGCGCCGGCCACCGCCGCGCCGGCGCCGACACAGCCAGCCGCCGCCGAGCAAACCTGGACCGAGGTGGTCGCGGCATCGAAGCCCGCGCCGGCGGCCGAGGTCGCGTCGAGCACCGCTGCGGTGACGACCACGACCACGACCACGACCACGACCACCACGACGCCGGTGGTTGCAGCGGAGCCCTATCGACACGTCGGCTTCGACATCGGGCTGTGGCCGGGGCTGTCGATCAACGGGCGGCACCGCGGCAAGAAGGTCCACAACACCTTCAGCCTCGGCTTCGTGTGGACGCGCGCCGCCAAGGTCGACGGCGCAGCGATCGCCATGGGTGCGACCGTGGTCGACGAGGACATGCAGGGCGTCGCGGCCTCACTCGGCGCCAACATCACGCGCGGCGTCATGCGTGGCGTGCAGAGCACACACGGCTACAACTACGCCGGTGAGCTGCGCGGGGTCCAGCTGGGCGGCATCAACCGCGCGCTGTCGGTGCGGGGCATGCAGCTCGGCCTCATCAACATCGGTGGTCGCGTTCGTGGCACGCAGATCGGCCTGATCAACTGGGCCAAGGACGCCGACACATCGTTCGCGCTGCTGCCGATCAGCGCCAAGCACGGCATCCGCTTCGAGGTCGCCAGCAGCGACACCGCGCTCGTCGAGGTCGGCCTGCGACTGCCGGCGCGCTACACCTACGCGTTCGTGAGCGCGGGCCTGCATCCCTTCGGCACCGAGCGCGGTCACACCGGCACCAACCTCGAGCGCGGCAAGGCGTGGGAGCTGGGCGGCGGCTTCGGTGGCCACATTCCGATCGACAAGGGTGTGTTCATCGATATCGATCTCAGCAGCTGGCTGGTGAGCTCGGGGCTCCGCGCGGGTGCGCCGATCGGCGCCATGCAGAAGGCACGGCTGATGGTCGGGTGGCAGGCGGCCCCGCACCTGGCGATCTTCGGCGGACCGACGCTCAACGTGCTGGTCGATGGCGGCACCGACCGGGTCTCGCCGCTGACCGGCGGTCGCAGCCTCCGTGGTGTCGACCGTCCGGGCTACGGCTGGGTCACCTATCGCCAGAGCTTCGACGGTGTCCGTGTGCGCATGTGGCCCGGGTTCGTCGCGGGCCTGCGCTTCTAGTCAGAGCCGACACTGGCGCCCGCCGATGCGGTACGCTGCATGCGTCCGTGGTGTCGTGCGTCCCGCTCGCGTTGCTGTTGATGGTCGCCGGTGACGGCGACGTCCGCGGCGGCACGCCCGCGGCGTTGTCGACCGCGCAGCTGCGTCACCACGAGGTGCTGCGGATCGACCGCGACTTCGGCATGGCCAAGTGGCAGCTCGCGCTCGACGGCTGGGTGCCCCGCAGTGAGCCGCGCAGCGTGGACTCGCTGCGCCTGTGGTGGGTCAACGTCGAGGAGGGCGATCGTCGCAAGCCGCTGGCGCCATACCTGCGTCGCTACCTCGAGTTCGCGTTCGAGCCCAGCGGCAGCGGTGGTCTGGCGGTGCGGCTGGCTGGCGACCGCAAGGAGTACGCGTTCACGGTCGTGCTCGACGCCGCCGGCGTGCCGGTGGTGCACGCGACCATCGAGCGCGACGACGGCACCCGCATCGAGCGCTGCCGCTGCGAACGCGGGCGCCTGTTGGCCCGCCGCGTGCTCGGCTTGCCGGTCGGCATCGCGAACCTCCGCGTGCGCTGCACCGACGACGGTGGCAACGACCACGACGGCAACGTGGTCTTTCGCGCGCTCGAGGATGGTCCGCTCTACCAGCCCGAGCCGTGACGAGCGGCGTCAGGTCTCGCCGAGCCAGATGACGTGGCGATTGCTGGTGCCGTGCTTGCGGGCCTGCACGCACTGCGACTGCAGGCCCGCGCGGCGCATGGCGGCGATGAAGCGCGGGGTCTCACCGGCCGCCCAGATCGCCACCCGACCGCCCGGTCGCAGCGCGCGGATGATGCGGCCGAGGCCGGCGGGGCCGTACAGCCCCGGGTTGCCCCAGTCCTTGGTGGTATCGGGGCCGTTGTCGACATCGAGCATGATCGCGTCCCAGTAGCCGCGCTCCGCTGCGATGATGTCGACGACGTTGCCCTGCCGCACTCGCGATCGTGGATCGTCGAGTGGGCGCCCGGCGAGGTGCGCGAGCGGGCCGCGATTCCACCGCACGGTCGCGCTCACCAGCTCGGCGACCTCGACGGTTGCGTCGGGCCCGAGCGCGTCGAGGGCGGCGCGCAGGGTGTAGCCGAGGCCGAGCCCGCCGATGAGCACGCGCGCGCCGGGCTTGTCGGTGATCGGTTCGCAGACCAGCTTGGCGAGCAGGCGCTCCGATCCATGATCGTGGCTGCCCATCAGCTCCGCGCCGTCGATGCGGATCACGAACAGCTCGCCCCGCTTGTGCAAGGTCATCTCGCCGTAGCCAGGCACGGTCTCGCGATCGATGAGCTCCCAGGGCTGCACGCGGGGCCAGAGGGTAGCACCGCACCCGGGGTTTGGGCCGAGCGGCCGGCCGCGACCGCTCGCATCGCGCGCGCCGACGGCGGCCGGGCGCCTCGCCCTCGACACGAGGTGCACGCGCGTGCGAGCGGGGCGAGCCGAATCGTCGCCGTGGTCGCGTCTGTCTGGGTTGGGACCGGAACGTGGGGAGGCGTCGCGTGTGGGTGATGGCGTGGTTGCTGGCGTGCGGGGGCACGCCCGCGATGCCCACGGGTGCACAGGATGGCACCACCGGTCCCGATGGCATCGGCTCGAGCTCGGAGGGGACCTCGACCTCGTCGTCGTCGTCATCCGCAGCATCCAGCGAGGCATCGGGTGGGAGTGACGACACCGGCGACCCCGCCTGCTGCGGTGGCTCGTGCAGCGACCCGTCGTGGAGCTGTACCAACGCGACCTGCGTGGACGCCGATGGCCACGCGCTCGCGCTGGTGCCCGAGGCCGGGTTCTTCGAGATCGCCGGCGGCACCACGGTGCGCGGCGGCTGGGCGGGGGTGGTCCCGACGGCGCGGGTGTTCTACAGCTTCCACCCCGCCGACGATGCGCCCGCGTCGCGCCCGTTGTTGGTGTTCTTCAACGGTGGCCCGGGCAACTCGACCGCCGTGCTGCTCGGCCTCAACACCGCCCCCATCACGCTCGACCCGGAGCGCGGCGGCCCCACCGAGAACCCTGCCTCGTGGACCCGCTTCGCGAACCTGCTGCACATCGACGCGCCGGCCACCGGCTTCTCGTACTCGCGCCCGAGTCCGTCGGGGGCTCGGCCCTCGCTCGGGGTCGAGGTCCACAACGATGCCGCGACGTTCGTCCGCGTGGTGTTGCGCTTCCTCGCCCACCATCCGCAGCTCGACGGCTCGCGGATCGTCCTGGTCGGTGAGAGCTTCGGTGGCGTGCGGGCCACCGCGATGCTGCAGCATCTGCTCCACTACACCGAGATCGCCGCCTCGTCGTACCCCGACGTGATGCTCGCCGACGAGATCGCGGCCTACTACGATCGGACCTTCGGCGTCGGTGAGCACCCACCGGAGCAGGTCGCGACGCGCTTCGCCGCGGCACTCGTGCAGCCGCTGCTCGCCTGCCTGGCGCAGCGGGCGTTCCCGCCGGCGCTACCGTGCGGCGATGCCTATCAGTGCGACGAGCCGCCCATGACGAGCGACGCGTTGGTCCTCGGCGTGCGCGACGACCTCGTCGATCCCGATGTGCTCGCGGCGGTGCTGGGCGCCGATCCGGGCTCGATCGCGTGGTTGCTCCCCGACGCGCGCTCCGACGCGTACGGTCGCACCGAGCAGGTGGACGAGGCCGAGGTCGAGGCGGCGATGCGGACCGCGTTCGGCACGTTGGTCGAGGACGATCGCTACTACGTGCACCGCGTCGACGAGATCCTGTCGAACGCCGACTTCCCGGACTACTGCCCCGACTGGGACGGGCGGCAGTTCCTCCGCGCTGCCGCGCTGGTGCCGACGTTCATCACCCATGCCGGGCAGGACGGCACGGTGCCGTCCGACGGCCTGGTCGCAGCACTCGGCGATCTCCTGGCCACGCTCACCGTCGAGCCGGATGTCCCCGCCGACGCCGATCGTCCCGGCAATCTCCACCTCGAGTACGCCGACGGCACCGTGCGGGACATCCGGTTTCCCAGCTACCCGGCGGCGGGCCACATGGTCTCGTGGCGCGCGGGGCCCGAGCTCGGCGACGACCTCGAGGCGTGGCTGGCCACGCTCGACGAATGAGCATGGCGCAGCCTGTGGAGCGCAGACGGTCGACCCGCCTCCGCGATTTGTTTCAGTAGCCCCACTCTTGCGGCACGTCGCACTCGGGGCACTGCGGGCAGGGGAACAGGGCGTCGAGCGCCATGACGCCGGCCTGCAGATCGTCGACGCTCGGCGCGGGATTGGTCCACAGCGACGCGAGCGCGGCCGCGGCCGTGGCATCGCGCAGCTCCGCTTCGTCGTCGAGCACCGGGCCTGCGATCTGCACCCAAGCCCAGTTGGCCTCGGCCGCGGCGTCGCAGACCGCAGGCTGGGCCTCGAGGTACGTGCGCACGAGTCGAGCCCACCCGTGCCACATCGCGTTGTCGAGCTGCTCGTGCGCGTTGTAGAACATCGTCTGCGCGTCGAGCCCGAGGTCGCTGAACTCGGGGTCGCCGTCCGGCGGATAGATGTCGCGCCAGCAGTTGATGGCGAGCATGCCGTTCCACACCGCGTCGTCGATCTGCGGGTCGATGTCACGGAAGTTCAGGGCGATGCCGATCGCGTCTTCGTGGGTGACGGCACCGTTGTAGTAGGCCCAGTGCGAGTCGCAGTCGCCCGGCGCGGCGATGCAGCTCGCAGACTCCTTGTACACCGAGACGAAGAAGAACCACTGCAGCGCCGCGTCGATCCGAGCCGCGTGGACGTCGAGGTTGCCTTCGCCGAGCTCACCGGCATCGAACGCGGCGTCGACGATGGGCTGGATCTTCGCCGGGCCGACGCAGCGGTCGGGGTAGGTGTCGGCGTTGTCGCCGACGGTGCACTGCCGGTCGAACGCCACGCTCATGTCCTGGTCCTCCACCGGAATCGGCGGGTAGTGGAGATCGTCGCGACGCAGCACGCGGGACTCGATGCCGTTGTCGGTGGCATACAGGGCCCGCGCGGCGGTGAAATCCGCGGCGGCCGGCGTGGTGCCATTGCGCAGCAGCGCGATGATGTCCTCGTAGGCCTCGGTCCGCGCGGCGGAGCTCGGTGCGGTCTCGATCAGGTGCCACTCGTTGTCGTCGGCCATGCACGCGCCGTAGTCGTCGTCGGCACCGGGCGTGAAGTCGCTGGAGAGCGGCGCGCAGCCGCTGGTATCGAGGGTGCCGAAGTCGACGTCCTGCGGGCAGCCGCCCGCCCCCGTGGTGCCGTCGGTGTCCGTCGGATCGGACGAGCCCGAGGTGTCGGGGTCGGTGCTGTTGGACGTCATGGTGGTCGACGTCATGGTGGTCGACGTCATGGTGGTCGACGTCATCGACTCGCCCCCGCTGGTGTCCGCGCCGGAACTCGAGGAGCCCTCGTCGCCAACCGAGCCGCCTTCGCACGCGAGCACGGTGAACAGGGTGGTGACGCAGACGCTGTGCTGGATTCTGAAAGCCACGGTGGTTTCCTCCTGCGGCGAACCGCGGCGCTAGCATGTTTGCCATCGCAGGAAGCAACCAGGGGCGATGTCCCCGTTCGAGTTCGAGTGTTTGACCTGGTCCATGAGCGGGTCGAAACACCCTGCCGCCCGCGGAGTTTCACGGCGGTCGGCTAGAACCCTGCCTGGAGCTCGAACAGTAGGCCGCGGCCGGGGCCGTTCACCGACGAGCCATGGTAGCGGTAGGCGGTGTTGCCGACATTCTCGAGCACCAGCGCGAGCAGCAGGTGCGGATCCAATCGGTACCCTGCGCGCACGTCGACGACGACGTAGCCCGGCGTGCCGCCCTTGGGGATGCGCGCGTCGTTTCGGTCCGTGGGCCAGAGGCGACGTTGATCGCGGGCCCAACGCACCGCGCCGATGAGATATGGACCCCACTCGCTGGAGCGCCAGCCGAACTCGGCGGTGCCGTTCAGCGGCGGGATCCGAGACAACGGCACGCGGTACGGTGCGTCCAGCACCAGCGGGAAGTTGGGGTTGCGCCCGTCGCCGCGGGCGTACGAGACCGTGGCAGCAGCGCCGAAGTCGTACGGGAGATACAGGCGAATGGCGCCGTCGACCCCGCGCACCACGGAGACGGAAGGGAGATTCTCGAGCGTGATGACGAAGCTGCTCCCGCCACAGACGGTGTCGGTCTCGGGGCACTCCTGACGGGTCGCGGGGCGGCGCTGGATGTGATCGCGCAGCAGCGTCTGGAACGCGAAGAACTCGACCTCGATCCACGGCTGTTGGATGCGCACGCCGGCCTCCATCAGCGTGGCGTGCTCGGGCGCGAGCTTGGCGTTCTCGAACTGCAGGCCCCCGCCGGTGGCCTGACGGCTCGTGAGATCGTCGATGTTCGGCGCGCGAAAGGCCTGATCGACCGAGAACGGGAACGACAGCCACGGCACCGGCACCAGCGTGAGACCGCCGTGGCCGACCCCGGTGAGCCAGTAGCGCCGCAGCGCCAGCGACGAGCGCAGGCGAGAGGCCGGAGCGCGCGCATAGACGGCGGCGAAGCGGCCGCCGATCCGCAGCCGTAGGTGCTGCGTGATCTCGACGTCGGCGATGCCCCACGCGCCGCTCGTGACGTAGTTCGACTTGTCGGTGTACTGGCTGACATCCGCGACCTTGGTGCCCGTGCTGACAAAGGAGAGTGTCGCCTTGCTGCGCACGTGGTCGTGGTAGTAGTCGAAGCCGTAGCGCGCCTGCAGCCGCGCCCACGAGGCGGGGGCGAATCGCCGCGTCTCGAGGGTCATGGCAGTGCCGGCGGATTCCACCGAGTCCTCACCGCTGCGGCGCGTGCTCGAGTCGTCGCCACGACGCAGATACCGGTTCTCGTACTGCCGCTGGTGGCTCACGCTCCAACGAATCGTCTCGGCCGCGGCGGGCCCGCCGGTATGCTCGTACTTGGCGTACAGCATCGTGCGATTCTGATGGCGATAGGTCAGGCACTCGTTCTGCGGCGCGGTCGCCTCGGGGCAGAAGTCGGTACGTGGAGCGTTGCGCTGGCGATAGTCGTAGTACGCCGCGGTGATGCGATTGTGCGCGTCGGGCTGCGCGACTACCCGGACGTCGCCGGTCAGCTCGCCGAAGCCCGTGCCCAGCTGCGTGCGATGGTCGGGGGCGAGCAGCGGAGGCACCTTTTGGTACTCACCGGTGGCTGGCTCCTTGATGCGACCGCCCGCGAACAGCTGGTTGACGTCGCGGTAGCCCACGCCCGCGAGCACGCCGACCTTGCCGAGCAGCCCCAGGTCGATCTGTGCGCGGCCGCCCAGCGCGGCGTCCTGCGTCATCGTGGTGAAGGTGCCGCGGGAGTGTACGGTCAGCGGTCGCTTGCCGCGGACCATGGTCGGTTCGAGCGGTGACGTCAGGATCGCCCCGCCGATCGCGTCGGAGCCGTAGCGCGTCGAGGCCGAGCCGCGCACGACCTCGAGGTGATCGATCGTTCGCGAGTCGACCGTGAAGAAGTACTGATTGGGCCCTTGGCGAAACGTGCTCGTGTTCAGCCGGATCCCGTCGAACATCATCACGGTCTGCTGGCCCGTGAACCCGCGCAGGTACGCCGACTGCTGCCCATGTGCGGTCTGTTGCACGTAGACGCCGGGTTGCCCACGCAGGGCGTCGGGCGCCGAACGCGGGAGACGCTCGTCGAGCTCACGGCGCGTCACGACCGAGCCGCTGCGGTCCGGGTCGGTGAGCGCAGGACGGCGCGAGCGCACCACGACCCGTCGCACGTCGCCGTCACTGCGCGTCTCGGTCTGCGCCTCGGTCGGCACCGTCAGCGGGGGTGTCTCCGCCGCCGGTGCGCGACGTCCGGCCGCCCCCGACCGCACGGCTTCCGCCGAGGGGCGCCGGGCTTCGACGGGGCCAGACGGCGGTTCGGCCGTGATCGCCGTGGGTCCCTGGTAGTCACGGCTCGGCGCGAGCGCGAGGCAGCCGAGCACCATGAACCACACCGTCGGCATGCTGGCCGATCAGACTAGGAACTTCTTGCGTGTTTTCACCCTGCCAAGAACAGGGTGTTTCACCTCCTGTGCAAGTCGAGTGTTTCACCGCTGCGCCGATGGGGGTCGTGGGTCATCGTCCCGCGGGCCTCGGCAGCTTCACGTGCCACGCGAGCATCTCATCGGCCTTGTCGTTCCACGCGCCGCCGTGTCGGCGATAGAGCGCCTCGGCCTGCTCGACCAGGGCGTCGACACGGCCCCTGTCGCCGCCGCTGTCGGCGAGCGACCACGCCAGCCCCCACGAGGTGTCGGCGAGCTCGAGGTCGTCGCC
>WBZX01000655.1_pt1 | contig 30151 bp, 30 predicted proteins | sample 5204211 | NCBI WGS metagenome assembly WBZX01 (sample SAMN12344362, study PRJNA552823) | activated sludge metagenome | biome: Activated sludge suspended growth; feature: Nitrification reactor; material: Wastewater; isolation source: activated sludge from nitrification reactor of wastewater... | reverse complement strand
GCCGGTGGCGCCGCCGACCACGGGGGCCGTGGTGGTGGTGGTGCTAGGAGCCATGGTGGTGGAGGGGCGAGCCACGGTGGTGGTGGGGCGCTCGGCCTCGGTGGTGGTGGTCGGGGCCTCGGTGGTGGTGGTGGTGGGCCGGGTGGTGGTGGGGATGTGGATCGGGGGCCGGGTGGTCGGCACGTAGCACGGATCGACCTGTCGGGCGTTGCCCTCCGCGAGGACCGACTCCTTGGGGTCGCAGTTTCCGGCCTGGGCCGTGTTGGCCATCAGGGAGGAGGTCAGCAAGGCGGTGCCGACGGCACCTGCGGCCACGGCGGCCCTGACGGTACGAGTGAGGTTCACGTTGTGCTCCTGACAGTGACGAATGAGGTCACCCGTGACCAGGTGACCTCACGTACCGTAGTGGCCTCCGGTGGTGTGGGGCAACGGATTGTGCCCCGGTCCAGGGCCTCGACTGCCGGCATGGCAGAATCGACTCTCCCATGGTCTTGTCCGATGATCCGATGAGCAGCACCCGGTGACCCGGAGCATCCGGCTTCGGCCGTGGCAGAAGGCGGCCCTCGAGAAGTTCGTGGCCGCAGGCCACGACGACTTCCTCACCGTGGCCACCCCGGGGGCCGGCAAAACGACCTTCGCCCTCACCGCGGCCCGCCAGGTGCTTGCCGACCACCCCCGCCGTCGGTTGGTGATCGTGGCACCCACCGCTCACCTCAAGCTCCAGTGGGCTCGGGCCGCGGCCCGGTTCGCTCTTCACCTCGACCCCAACTGGTCAGCGACCGACGGCCGCCTACCCGCCGACATGCACGGCATCGTCACGACCTACCAACAGGTTGCGTCCAGCGCTGGTGTGTTGCGGGGGCTTGCCGCAGACGCCTTCGTGGTTTTCGACGAGATCCACCACGCCGGCGATGATCGGGCCTGGGGTTCAGCCGTGCTCGAAGCGTTCTCGCCAGCTCCCCGTCGCCTGGCCCTGTCGGGGACTCCCTTTCGCAGCGACACCCGGGCCATACCCTTCGTCCGCTACGTGCTCGACGAAGCCAGCCCCGACTTCGAGTACGGCTACGGCGAGGCACTGGCCGATCGACGGGTGGTCAGGCCGGTCTACTTCCCGCGCACCAACGGTCACATGGAGTGGACCGCTCCCGACGGCTCCATGCAGTCGGCATCCTTCGACGACGCCCTCGATCAGGCCCGGTCCAGCCAGCGGCTCCGCACCGCGCTGTCGTTGGAAGGAGAGTGGCTGCCAGCGGTGATGCGATCAGCCGTGGCCCAGTTGGATGCGATCCGTCGCGACCAGCCCGATGCTGGCGGCCTGGTGATAGCCATCGACCAGGACCATGCCCGGGGGATGGCATCGATGCTGCGGAACCGCTTCGGGCAGGAGGCCACGGTGGTCACCTCCGACGATCCGGCCGCATCTGACCTCATCGCTCGGTTTGCCGGGGGCTCGGATCCCTGGCTGGTGTCGGTGCGGATGGTGTCGGAGGGAGTGGACATCCCTCGGTTGAGGGTCGGTGTGTACGCCACCACGACCACAACCGAGTTGTTCTTCCGTCAGGCCGTAGGCCGGTTCGTCCGCTGGACACCGGGAGTGAGGGACCAGAAGGCGTTCGTCTTCATCCCCGATGACCCCCGCCTGCGGAGCCGTGCCTTCCAGATCGCCGACCAGCGCCGTCACAGCCTCCGGCGCCGGGAGCAGGAACGCCTCGAGCGGGACCCGGCTGCCTTGGACACTGGAGAAGAAGAACAGCTATCTCTGTTCGCGGCGCTATCGGCGGTGGCCACCGATCATCAGACCCACGCGCCCTTCTCCAGCACGGATCATGTTGACGACGACATGGATCCGAGCCTCGACGATGATCCCTCTCTGATCTTGGACCTGGCCCCGCCGCCCCCGCTGGCCGGGGATCGGCGCAGCCTCGACGAACTCGGCATCAGCTTCGGTGGAGACGCTGCCCGCACCCGAAGAGAGGAGAAGCGGCGGCTGCGCGAGCAGAACTCCGAGATGGTGGCGACCATCGCCCGTCGCACCGGCCAGACCCACGCCCAGGTCAACTCGGAACTGAACCGGCTGTCAGGGGTGGGGCGGATCACAGAGGCGACGGTGAGCCAACTGCGGGCACGGCTCGAAGTGGCCGAGAGGTTGGCTCGAGGCTGAGCGCTAAGGAGTCTCGTCCCAACAGGCGGACGGACCGCCTTGTGGTCAGGCCTATGCGGTGCGCCGTTCCTCGACGTACCACGCGGTGCGGAGGTCCTGTTGGGCGTTGGCGGCAGCCTGGCTGAGGATCCCGCTGATGACCAGGAAGGCGTAACCCAGGTACCACCACCAGTCGTCGTGGATGCGCTCGGTCACATAGGACCGGGTCAGGTCGGCGGTTTCCAGGGCGCCGGTGAGCAGCATGCCCCCGGCAACCATTGCCGTCGCCCCGGCGGTGGCGCTCACCACCACCAGAACGATGCGAGGGAAGTTGGTGGTGATGGCGAAGACCGCGAACACCAGGCTCACCGCCACCGCTACCAACACGATCAGCCAGTTCCAGCTCACGCCCAAGGCGGTCATGAGGGCCGATCCGGCCATGAACCCGACCGACCCCATGGTCAACACCACTGCCACTTCGTAGTACAGGTAGGCGAGCACCGAGAATCCGAGGGCCAAGATGAGGCCAAGCACCCAACCGATGGGCTTGGCCAACAGGGCATCGCCGGTGAGGGCCGAGATGAGGCCGGCGCCGGCGGCGAACCCGGTGAACGCACCCCAGATCGGGATGATCACCCGAAAGGCGCGGTAGCCGCTGTAGCAGAACACAGAACCGGCAATCAGGGCGACCAGACCGATGACGATGTCTTCCATCCCAGAACCATAAAGCCCCGGGAGGGTGGGTCCCGCGGTGCCGTCTGGACCGGCCCACTCGAATGGGTGGGTCCGGGGCGCGGACCGAGGGGGTTCAGCGAAGGATCCAGGCCACGGCCAAGGTAACGCTGTTGGTGGCGAAATGGGCGACAGCGGGGGCGATGACGCTGTCGGAGCGGACGCGCAACCAGATGAACCCTGTCCCAGCGATGGTGGTTGCCACGAGGGTTCCCACCGTCATCGCTGCGTCCCGATCAGCCATCCACGTCGGGTAGACGTGCCAGAGGCCGAACAGCGTCGCCCCCGCCACCCATGCCCAGCGCTCCGAGCCAGTTTGGCGGAGCAGCCCGTGGAGCGTCCCGCGAAAGGCCAGTTCCTCCACCACCACCGTTCCCAATGGGATGACCACCAGTGCCCGGCTCAGCATGGTCAGCGCCGACATGTCGGTTCGATCGTCGGTCAAGGCACCGGCCAATCCCAGGCCGACCACTCCTGTCGTTATGGCGGCGGCGGCCCCGAGCCCGAACTTCAGACCGGCTGGAGCCGATCGCCGGCTCAAGCCCATCTCGGTCCGGGTCAGACCGGTGATCCATGCCACTCCGCCGGCGAACGCGCCGATCCCGAGGTTGAACGTGAAATGCCAAGGCCCAGGGACCAACGCGGTCCTTCCCAGGTTGGCCACGGTCAGCCCGCCGACCAGAACGGCCAAGGCGGTGCGGGGTTTCATCGAGCTGATTGTTCGCGTCCTCAGCGGTCGGGGAAGAGGAAGTGCTCCAGCCGGACGGTGTCCTCCGCGCTCCAGCCCTCGGGCGGGGCGATGCGGGTCCAGCCGTCGACGTAGTCCAGGCGGTAGTCGTGGCCGAACCCAGGAGGAGCGGCAAAGCCGGCCATGAGGTCGAAGATGCCCTGCACCCAGGTGACCACCGGGAACCAACGACCGTCGGCGGGCACGTCGTAGCCCCGTGGATCATCCATCCACCCCGGCCTGGACCACAGCCAGTCCATACCCCAATGGGTGACGGGGTCCGACGGATGTTGGATGTACAACACCCGAGGCTGGGGCCAAGGGCCCTCGGGGTCGCCGTGGTCGGGGTCGCGGGTCACGAAACGGACGATCCGACCCTGGTCGAATACGGGCGCCCATTCCGGCGAACCGGGGTCGCGGGCCCCGGTCACCTGGCGGAGGATGGGGTTGGCATGCGCGGCCCCCACGAAGAGGGCGCCGTCGGAACGGGTCACGATGTTGGTGAGCGACGTGTCGGCGTCGGGGCCGACGAAGGCCGACTCGGCACCGAAGGAACCGAGGCTCAACCCGAACACCAACAGGGTGGGTCGATCGCCCTCGGGGAGCTGGGACCAGCGCTGGTAGACCTCGCCGTAGAGTTCGGTGCCGGCCTCGGCGGCCAAGTCGAGGTCGGTGATGAAGGAGATCCAGCTCGGCAGGTACGAATACTGCATGGACACGATGGCGGTGTCACCCCGATAGATCTGCTCGATGGCCTCGGCGGCGTCGGGATCGATCCAACCGGTACCGGTGGCGGTCGCCACCACCAGCACCTCTCGGTCGAATCCGCCGGCGCGTTCCAGATCATCGACGGCCAGCCGGGCCCGACCTCGCGGATCACCGTTTGAACGGAGTCCGGCGTAGGCCCTGATCGGAGCTGAGATCTCGGTGTCGTCTCCCCAGAACGCCTGCAACTCGTCCACCGTGGTGGCACCGCCGGCGAACGATCGCCCTTGCAACCCCAGGTCGTCCCATTCGACAAGCGAACCGATACCACCGGACACGGTCTCGGTCTCGGGTCTGATCACCCCATCGGCTGTGCCGGTGTCCACTGCCCCGAAGCTGGTGGATGCCCAGTTGGTGAAGCGGGCAAAGGCCACATCTCGTATCACCAACACCGTCAGGAGCAAGACCAGCACCACGGTCAACGGCTGGGCCGCGACTCGGGGAAGATGACGCTGGTTCCATCGATCCAGGCCCCGCACGGCGGCGCCGACGATCCTTCCCGCCACGAAGAGGATTCCGGCCAGGATCACGGTGAGGCCAAGCATCGGAGGGATGACGGTGCCCGAGATCGAATCCATGGCCACCAACTCCCGTTGGCTGTTCTGCCACCCCAGCCAGCGGATCGAACCGAGAGCCAGCGCCAGAACGGCGAGGACGCCTACACCGAAGCGGGCTGGGCGCCAGAGCCGCCCCGGAATGTGGACCCGCCGACGCCGGAGGACCGCCCTCGTCAGACGCCCAGCCAGAGTGCCGAGGGCGTAGCCCAACGTGACGCATATGGCGCTGACCGCCGCCTGGATCACCCAGGCTCGAGGCATGAGCGTGGGTGACAGCGACTGCCACCAGAACAACAGACCCACCGCCATGCCTCCGAACGCGGGTCGGCGGGTGATGGAGACCATCACCCGCCGGACCCGGGACTTCTTGGAGGTGTTCACTCGGTGATGGTGGATTCCTCGTCGGAGACGTCGGTCTGCACGGAACCGCTGGCCAGGGCCTCGTTGAGGCGGGCCGAGGCCTCATCGGACAGGTTGCAGGTGATGACCTGGGCCAGACCGCTGTAGCGCTTCATCTCGTCGAGGGCCTTGTCGGCGTTGGCGTGGCTGAACAGTACGGCCAAGTACACCTTGCCGGGCTCGATCGAGTCGCGTAGCTCCTTGACGAACTTGTCGCTGATGCCGGTGTCGATCATGCGGGCCATGAGGGCGGCGCTGCCGGCCCCGATGGCCATGCCCAACACCGGGACGGCCAAGAGCACACCGAACAGCAGGCCCCACCAGGCCCCGCCCACCGCAGCCTGACCCGAGGACGGGTCGGTGGTCTGCACGACGCGGACCTTACCGTTGTCGGCCTTGGTCACGAACACCGCGTCCTGGAGCAACAAGGTGCCCTCGGTGGACAGGCGGGTCAGGGTGGTGAGCATCTCCTGGGCGGCGAGCTGGTTGTCAAAGCCGAGCACGACGAGGGAACGAGGATCAGACATCTGTAACTCCGGTTGGTTGTTTGTGTTGGATCTAGTTGGCGCTGCGAACCTCGCCCAGGACCTTCTTGAAGATCACCAGGGGAAGGAGGAGGTTGGCGGCCAGGGCTGCGGCCCACACCACCACGGTGGCCATGACCCACGTGGAGAGGCCATGGATCTGAAGTCCGTCTGCGATGATCGATGTGAGAACAAGGCTGGCCAGGGTGGCTACCAGGGCGCTGCTGCCGAGGATCGCCGGCGCGCTCTTGAGGGCCATTTGGCGGATGAGCGGCTCCACGAAGACGGCCACGACGGTGAAGATGACGGTGGCGGTGACGTAGCCGGTCACGCTGAGGCTCATGTCGTCGAGAACCTGAGCCGCCACGATCAGGCCGACGGCGTTGGCCAGCAAGCTGATCACTGCACGGGCGGCGAGGCGAACCATGGCTGGTGAACCTAATCCAGACGGAGGGGATGCCGAGTTCAGAAGGACCAGATCAGCGGGACGAGGCCGACCGATACCGCCAAGTACAGGCAGAGCAAGGGAAGGCCGAGTTTCCAGTAGTCGCCGAAGCGGTACCCACCCGGCCCCATCACCATGAGGTTGGCGGGGGTGGCCACCGGGGTGAGCAGGGCCGCAGCCGCGGCCACCGTGATCGACATCAGCACCGGCCGGGGTGAAACGCCCAGTTCGACAGCGGCGGACACGCCGATCGGGATCACGATCAGGGCGGTGGCCATGTTGGAGATGAGCTGCCCCATCACCGCGGTCAGGACGAACAGTCCGAACAACAAGGCGTAAGGCCCTCTGTCGCCGATCAGGTCGACCAGGCCGGTGGCGATCCGGTCGGCGGCCCCGGTCTTGGTCATGGCCGTGGACAAAGGCATCATCGCTCCGACCAGTACGATCGTGGTCCAACTGATGCCGCGGTAGGCCTGGTCGACATCGATGACCCGAAACAGGATCATCGCCCCGGCGGCGGTCAACCCGGCCACGACGGCGGGGACCACTCCGGTGGCCAGGGCCGCGACCATGGCCGCCACGATGGCCACCGCCGCCTTCGAGCCGGGTCCGAGGGGGACGGCCTGGCGTCGGACCCGCTGCGGCTCGTCGACCACCAGCACCGCCGGGTCGGAGGGGACGTGGCGATCCAGGTCGATCCACTGCCCCTGGACTAGGAGGGTGTCTCCGACGGCCAGCTTCACCGGTTCGGGTCCGATGTCTTCGCCCTTGCGTTGAACGGCGAGGATCACCAGGTCTCCGCTGTCGGTGACCATGCCGGGAAACACCTTCTCACCCACGGCCGGTGAACGCGGCGGGATCACCACCTCGCTCACACCAATCTCCCGGTCCAGCACCGCGCCGTTGGGGTCGACCTGGAACGGTTCGGCCTCAAGGGCGAGCCCGACCCGAGCGGCGAAGCGGGTGACGTGGTCGTCGTCGCCACGAACGATGAGGACGTCTCCCTCGTTGATGGTGGAGGGGTGGATAGCGAGCCCCGTCCCGTTCGCCTGGACGCCGACCACCTCGATGTCCAGGTCCTCGGTCTCAGGTAGGTCGCGCTCCTGGCCGCCGATGCAAGCGGCGCCGCCCTCAACTCGGAGGCGGTAGACCCGGTGATCACTGAGATACTGGCGGGTCATGGTGCGGGCATGGTCACTGAGGTCGGCCGGCAACGATTCCGGTGTGCGTTCGGGCAGCAGGCGCTGACCGAAGAGCACGACGATGGCGATGGTTCCGGCCACGAGAGGCACACCGACCAGAGTGAACTCGAAGAAGCCGAACGGGCCGGTCCCCGCTCCTCTGGCTGCGTCGGAGACCAAGACGTTCACCGGGGTACCGGTCAAGGCGAGCATCGAGCCAGCATGCGCGCCGAATGCCAACGGCATCAGAAGTTGCGAGGTCGGTCGACCGGTTCGAAGGGCCAGAACCACCACCATGGGGGTCAATGCCGCCACCGAGCCGTTGACACTGATCAGTGCAGTCAGGAACGCAACCAGCAGCAGGACCAAGACGATCAGCCGGGTCCGGCTCTCGCCGACCCTGGCGATCAACTGCTGGCCTGCCCATGCGGTTACCCCGGTGGCATCGAGGCCCTCGCTCACCACGAACAGGGCGGCGATGAGCACCACCGCTGGATCGCCGAAGCTGGTGAGCGCCTCCTCCACCTCTAGTACCCCGGTGAAGTAGAGGGACAGCGCGGCCCCAACGGCTACCAGTTCTACCGGTATGCGGTTCCACACGAACAGCACCACCACGGCGCCGAGGATCAGGAAGGTGATTGTCATCGGGTCGATGGCAGCGGAGCCTACCGATGGGAGACCGATACATTGCCTTCGCGATGCCGCCGCCCGAGACCGCCCACGAGAGCCGGACCTTGTGGGGTTCGGTGGCGGCCACGGCCGGTCTCGGTGTGCTCGGAGTGCTGTGGGGGATCGCGGCCGGGTCGCAGATGATCTTGCTCGACGGCGCCTACGGCTTGGTGGGCGTGGTGGTATCGGTGCTTCTGATCAGGGCATCGGCGGTGTCGGCGGCACCTCCAACGTCGCGGTTCAACTACGGCAGGGGAGCAGCCACACCGCTGGCGATTGTGGTACAGGGGCTGGTCCTGCTCGGCACGCTGGGATACGCGGCGCTGGAGGCGGTGTGGGTGATCCGTGGCGGTGGCAGCGAGGTGGGCGCAGGCTCGGCCTTGACCTACGGCGTGGTGGCCACGGCCGGGGCTGTAGGGGTGTGGCGTTGGATCTCCGTTCGTGCCGCCGACTCTGACCTACTGGTCGCCGAAGCCACCGCGTGGCGCGTTGCCGCGCTGCGAGGCTTGGGCATGGTGGCTGGCTTCGGAATGCTGCTGGCCATTGATGGTCGGTACGTCCGTGCTGAGCCCTATGTGGATCCGGCCATGGTGCTGGTCACATGTGTCGTCTTCCTGCCGGAACCGCTGCGGATGATCCGCCGGGCGTTGGTCGAGTTGCAGGAAGGAGCTCCCGAGGCCCACGTACAGGAGCTGATCGACGCCGCTGTGGCCGAGGTCCAGGCCCGGTTCGATCTAGCTGCGCCCGTGGTCAGAAGTACCAAGGTGGGGCGGCGGTTGTACGTCGAGGTGGAGGGTGTGGTGCCTTCTCAGGTGACCGTCGCTCAGGAGCACGAGGTCCGAACGGCGGTGAGGCAAGGATTGGCGCCGTTGCCCTACGACGTCTGGCTCAACGTCGAGTTGTTGCCCCGGCTCGACGAGAGCGCCTCATCGTGATCGGGGGTGTTCAGCAGCCTGCCGCTGGGTCGATCGTCGAAGAAGCCTCCCTGGTTGAGTGCAGATGTCGCCGCCACGGTGGCGGCAGCCACGGGGATCGCCACGAACACTCCTAGGAGTCCGGCCACCGCACCGCCAGCTACCGAAGCCAATGCCACCACCAGTGGATGGAGCGACGTTGCCTTGCCCATGATCACCGGCTGCAAGAGGTTGGTCTCGAGCTGTTGGACCACCAGGACCACGGCGATCATGGCCAGGCCCCGGCCCATGCCGCCCGAGGCCACGGCCAGGACCGAGGCGAAGGCCCCCGCAGCGAAGGCTCCGACGTAGGGGATGAAGCCCATGATGAAGGTGAGGACGAAGATGGCGCCGGCGAACGGCACCCCCAGCAACCACGCCCCCATAGCGATGAAGAACGCATCCACGCCCGACACGATGGCCGCTCCTCGCACGTAGCCGGCCAGGGCGTCGAAGCTTCGACGCCCGGTGGTATCGAGCAGGGGGGAACCCCGTCCGAGGCGGTCTACCACCCACCGCCACATCATCCCGCCGTCCTTGAGGAGGAAGAACGTGATGAAGAGGCTCAAGAGCATGGTCGTCACCAGGTCAACCGTGACTGAAACGATGACGGTGGCCCCGGTCAACAGGTGGCGCCCGAACGATCCGGCGGCGCGACTCGCCAGCTGCTCGCCGCCGGGGTCGTAGTCCTCGGGTACGAGGTCGTAGTCGACGGCCGCTTCGCTCACCCGAGTCACCCCTCGATCGAGGGCCCGTCCGATGGTGTCGGTCTCGCTCAACACGGCCGACAGCGTGATCCACACGACGGCCGCCAGGATCGCGATCAACGTGAGCAGGCAGACGGCAGCCGTGAGGCCAGGGCGGCCGACCACGCGACGCAGGCGCTGGCGAACAAGAGGGCGAGGAACATCGGCAGGAGGATGACATCGAGGGTCACCAATCCCGAGATGATCACCATGGCCGCCCCCGCCACCACCAAGAAGCGCCAGGACACTCCGGTGAGTCGGTCGAGCCAGGCGGGCACAGCCGGTTCGTTCAAGGGCACAAGATCGAGCTTAGGAGGCGAGCCCGAAGACGAGCCGACCCATGAGCACGGAATGGTTGAACCGAGGCAACGCCTCGGTCAATCGGTGGTTGTGGGGTTTGTACTGATCCTCGTTGGGTCTGGTCAAATCGGGTGATGGGCCATCCCAGAGGTTTGAGCGAACGCACCCGCGGTGCGGTGACGGGAGCTCGCGGATGGGCCCAGGCCCAACGGGAGAACCACGTCCTCGTCGATCTTCTCGTCGACCTGTTCCAAGCGGTTCAAAGCCGCCGACGGCACGGTCCTGGCCGGATACCTGGCCTACCGCCTCTTCCTCATGTTGATCCCCTTGGCGGCGATCGTCGTCGCCGTGGCCGGCTTCGCCCGAGCCGAGTCCGTCGATGCCGCCAACCACATGAACCTGGGCGGGGCCATGGTCGACGGGTTGAGCCAGGCCAGCGCAGATGTGGAGAAGAGCCGACTCCCGCTGCTCCTGTCCGGGCTAGCGGGTTTCCTGGTCGCGTCTTGGGGCTTGCTGGGTGGGCTTCAGGTGACGGGGGCACGGGTCTGGCAGATCCCTACCGTTCGTTTTCCGTCCAAGGGTCGAGCCTTCGTGAGGCTGTGCGGGAGCCTGCTGCTGTTCGCGCTGGTCTTCTACGTCTCGGCGCTGGTGCGGCGGTTGGGTGTGATCGCGGGGTTGGCCGGATCGATGGCGACGTTGGCGAGCTTCGGGGTGGCCTTCTTCGGGCTGAGCTGGATCCTTCCTCGCCGCTGTCGGGAGTGGTATTGGCTTCTCCCGGGCACGACCATCGGAGCTTTGAGCGGCGTGGGCCTCCAAGCCCTGGCAACCTTCTACCTGCCATCCAAGCTGGCCGACTCCTCGGCCACCTACGGCGCCTTCGGGATCACGCTCACGGTCCTGAGCTACCTGTTCATTCTCGGCACGCTGTTCGTGGTCGCTACTGCGGCCAATGCGGTGCTGTTCGAGCGGTACCGCCACGATCCCCCCGGGCTGCTCCGGCGGGCGGCCGAGCTGGTTCCCCGGCTGGACCTGAGCGTCGGTTCTGGGTACGTGCCCGAGGGCGACGCCGCCGAGGTGATCGGTCGGGGAGGCCCGCCGCCGAGGTGACCGGACCCGGCTCTGGGGGCCCAGGTAGCGTCAACAACCATGATCAACCGACCCGGACTTCTCATCGGCATCTTGGGCTTGGCCGCAATTCTCGGGATGACCGCCTGTGGCAGCGACTCCGGCGACGACGTCTCATCCGGTGACGGGTCGGCCACGACTGCGGCCGCGAACAGATCCGCAACGACAACGACGGCGGGCGCCGCGTCAGGTTCGAGTTCCCTCGCCGCTGACCTGCGGGACAGAACATTCCTGTCCACGTCGGTCGAGGGCCACGATCTGGCAACGGATTCGGTGATCAGGATCACCTTCGAAGGCGAGGTCATGGCCGTCAACGGCGGCTGCAACACGATCACAGGGGCTTACAAGGTTGAGGCGGACACGCTGGCCTGGGTCGACACGCCGGCCGCCACGATGATGGCGTGTGAGGAACCCCTCATGGCTCAAGACACATGGCTGACCGAGGTGTTGACCGCCGGGCTCGAGGCTTCCCTGGACGGCGCGAACCTGGTCCTCTCGGGGGATGAAGTCACCATCACGCTGGAAGAGGAAGCTGATGCCCCCCTCACCGGCACGAAGTGGACCCTCGAGTCGATCGTCGCCAACGACGCCGTCTCCAGCCTGCCCACCGGTGTCACGCCTCCGACGCTCGACATTGCTGATGATGGCACCGTCACTTTCTCAACCGGCTGCAACAGCGGTGGCGGGTCCGTTGTCATCGGCGACTTCGACGGAGAAGGAGTCCTTGATTTCGGAGTGATGCGAGTAACCCTGATGGCATGTGAAGGGGACGGCGCTCCGGTCGAGGCTTCGGTCCTCGCCGTGCTCGACGGTGAGGTCGAGGTGTCGATAGACGGCCAGGTCCTCACGTTGACCAACGGAGGCCAGGGGCTCCAGTACCGAGCCTCCTAGCTGTCTGTCGCCGGCTCACCGCAGAAGCATCGTGGCCGCCCCGGCCATCAGGCACAGGGCGGTGGTGGCCATGGTGATCAACCCGACGTAGCGGGCGGCCGTGGGGTGAACCACCTCGTCGCCGTGGTGGACCAGATCGAGTCGGTCCTCATAGTGGCTGCCAGCCCAAACCAGCAGGCCCGATCCCAAAACCACGATCACCACGGCGGATCCGGCCAGGACCCAGAACTGGTTCACGGCCGCGAAACGGGCCAACACCAGGCCCGCCCCCATCACCGAGAACGCGGTTCGCTCCCAGGCCAGGGCGTTGCGTTCCTGCTGAAGCCCACCCGATCGACGGCGGTAGCGGTGGTGAAGGTGAGGAAGGTGGGCGCGGGGGAGGCTCACGGGGTATTGGCCACCAAGATCACGGCGCCGATGATGGCGAAGAGAGCGGTTCCGACCGCGATCGCCATCGGTAGCCGCGACGCGTAGAGCGGGGTGCCGAGGCGCATCGACTTCTCGTTGTGGGCCCATCGTCGGTAGGAGCTGGCGGCCATAACGAAGCTCATGGCCAACAGTCCCAACCCCAAGGGTTCCGAACCAGCCACGTCGGGCAACAGCGCCATGGCTCCCAACCCTCCGGCAGCCAAGGCCAGGGCGGTGCGGATCCAGGCTAGGAACGTGCGTTCGTTGGCCAGCGTGAAGCGATAGTCGGGCTCGGTTCCGCTGTGGCGCGGGTCCTCGGGGACCCAGGTGCGGATCCAGGCTCCCCGTCGTTGTTCTCCGTCGACGTTCACACGCTTCCCCTGTGACGAATCGATAGCCGCGAGGTGTCGGTGGTGGGTGGGTGCCCCCGACAGGAATCGAACCTGTGGCCTTCCGCTTAGGAGGCGGACGCTCTATCCGACTGAGCTACGAGGGCGGGTGCGGCGGGCCATCCTAGGTGGAGCCGGCATCGAGCGGCACCCGCCAGATGAGACGAGATCCCTCCGGGTCCGGTTGGAACGATGCCGAACCGCCCCTCGCCTCGGCGCGTCGTGTGATGTTTGGTAGGCCGTGACCTCCGTCGGTGGAGACCGTGCTGTGGTCGCCCTCTTCGCGAAGCCCAGGATCTCGAACCACCATCACGAGCCACCCGTCGGCCACCGACACCTCTACCTCGGTACTCCCAGGGCGGGCGTGGCGAGCGACGTTGGTCAACGCCTCGCGGGCCACCGCCAACACATCGGCGGCCAGAGCCGGGCCCGGACGATCCTCGTCGTAGGAGGCGACGAGGCTGTCGACGGGACCGTGGAACCGGCACCGAGGTTCGGCCCCGAGGGTTTCGGCCAACTCCGAAGCCAGCTGGAGCAGGTCGCGGCGCAAGCTGGCGCCAGCAATGCGCCGGTCGGCGTGCAACCCGAAGATCACTCCCCGGATCTCGCGCACCGTGGCATCCAGGTCGTCGACGGCAACCTGGATGCGGTCGTGGAGGGTGGGATCCGATGCCAGGCGGGCCGATGCCTGGAGCGAGAGACCGGTGGCGAACAATCTCTGGATGACCGTGTCGTGCAGGTCGCGTGCGATGCGTTCACGGTCCTCGAGCAGATCCATGTCCCTCACCCGCTGGTGGAGGCGGGCGTTGTCTATGGCCACTCCGGCCGCGGTGGCGAGGCCGATGGCGAGCTCCTCGTCGATGGGGGTGAACTCAGCGGCGGACTGCTTGTCGGTCAGGTACAGGTTTCCGAAGACCTGGCCTTGGACGGTGATGGGTACCCCCAGGAACGAGGTCATCGGTGGATGGCCGGGTGGGAACCCGAAGCTGTCGGGGTGGCGCCCGAGATCGGGTAGCCGGATCGGTTCGGGTTCGGTGATCAACAGCCCGAGGATCCCATGTCCGCTCGGTGGGTCTCCGATCCGTCTGACCTCATCTGGCGAGAGGCCGACGGTGATGAACTGGATCAGCGAAGTCCGGGTCGGGTCGAGCACCCCGAGGGCGCCATAGCGGGCATCCACCAGGTCGGTGGCGGTGCCGACGATTCGGCGCAGCACGGTGGGCAGATCAAGATGGCTTCCCACATCGACCATGGCCTGCACCAGCTGCTGGAGGCGGTCGGTCCCCAGTCGGTCAGGCACGCTGGGGTTGTCCGCAGGGTCACCCATCCTTGGACGCTAGGCCATGCAGATCAGGGTGGTGAAGACCGCGGTCTCACGGCGAGAGCCGTCGACCCGAGATCATCTCGATCTCCAGCCCCACGACGTGGGGAAAGGGCATCGGACGCCATGACGGGAGTGGCGCCCTTCGGGTCACCTCGTCGGCTTCGTCGTCGGAGAGCTCGTTCAGGTGGCCTGTGGCCAACACGCTCCAGCCTGTGTGGGACACCGCGTCGTGATCATCGACCTCTAGGCAGGCGATATCGGAAGCTATGGCGGCAGCGAGGATGGATGCGGAATCGGTGGTGAACACCACCCGCGAGTCATCGACGACGAAGTTGACCGGCAGGATCACCGGTAGCGAACGTGACGTGAACCCCAGCCGGCCCAGGTGTACCCCGCCGAGCAGGCGCAGGCATTCCCCCTGATCGATGACCAGGAGCGTGCTCACGGCTGCTCCCGGCCGCCACAATGGAGCCCATGACGATCAGAGTGTTCCTGGCCGACGACCACGAGGTGGTCAGGCGTGGCGTACGCGACCTCATCGACCACGAAGACGACATGTCGGTGGTTGGCGAGGCATCCAACGCGTCCGAGGCCATGACCAGGATCCCGCTGTGCACGCCCCACGTGGCGGTGCTCGACGTTCGTCTCGGGGAAGACTCGGGCATCGAGGTGGCTCGTGAGGTGCGATCGGCACATCCCGACGTTCGTTGCCTCATGTTGACATCGTTCTCCGACGACGAGGCCTTGGTGGACAGCATCGTGGCCGGTGCCGCCGGCTACGTGCTCAAGCAGGTGCGTGGCAACGAACTGCTCGATGGGATTCGCCGGGTGGCGGCGGGGGAGTCCCTGTTGGATCCGTCGGTGACCACCAGGGTGCTCGATCGCCTCCGTCATGCCGATGAGGACGACCTGACCGGTGGTCTCACCGGCCAGGAATCCAAGATCCTCGAGCTTCTGGCCGAGGGGCTCACCAACCGCCAAATCGCCGAGCGGATGCACCTGGCCGAGAAGACGGTGAAGAACTACGTGTCGAACCTGCTGGCCAAGCTCGGGATGAGCCGCCGGACCGAGGCCGCGGTGTACGCCGCTCGAATGGCCGATCGCCGGGAGCGGTGATTCGACCTCGGTCCGGGGGTTCACTCGCTACTCCACGATCAGAACGGTGACCATTCCGAACAGGCCTTCGTCGCTCTCGGCATGGCTCACGATGTGGCAGTGGAAGGCCCACTTGCCGGGGTCCTCGGCCTTGACCAGCGCCGTGTAGCGCTCACCTGGCGACACCCACAGGGTGTCCATCCGGTATGGGGCATCGAGGGGGAAACCATCCTTGGCCACCACGATCTGGGGCTGGCGGTGCAGGTGCATCGGGTGACCCTGGAGGCCTTCGTTGAAGAAGTGGATCAGGAACCACTCGTCCTTCTTGGCCGCGATGGGCTGGGTGGCGGGGAAGGACTTGCCGTTGAGGCTGAGGCCGATGACGCCAGCGTCGTTCAGGACCATCGGGATCTCCTGAAGGGTGGTCACGTCGAGATCGGCGGGGATCTCCACGTTGCCCACGGTGCGTCCCAAGGGCAGAGGCACGTCGCCAACCTGGAAGATGGCGAACAGGCCGTTGACGATGGCGGTCTGGCCGTGCATGTGGGCGTGGTACATGCCCATACCCGGATGGTTCTGGACCGTGAACTCGTAGCTGTATTCCTCGAGCGGCCGGATGAAGTCCTGCGTGATGGGAGCGACGCCGTCCTGTTCGAAGGGGACGTCGATGCCATGCCAGTGGATGTCTGTGGAGATGGGGAGCTTGTTGGTGAGGTTGATCTTCACCTTGTCGCCGGGCTCGACCCGGATCCACGGTCCGGGGACCTGGTTGTTGTAGGTCCAAGCCTTCACCGTCTTGCCGGGGGACACCTCCCAGTCGGTGATCTCGGCGGTGAGGTTGAACACCTTGGTACCGTCGGCCTCGACCTCGGGCTCGATGGGCTGGTTGCCGGTGGCGATCTCGCCGTTGGCGTACTTGGCGGCGTAGTCCAAGAAGGTCTGGACGCCGGCGTTCATGTCGTCCTCGAACTGCTTGTTGATCCGCTGCGCCTGGGCGTCGGAGGGGTCGAGGGTGGCGATGTCGTCGTGGCCGGTCGCGTGTGACCCTTCGCTCTGTGCTGCCGACTCCGCTGAGGCAGCGCTGCCGTCGGTGATGATCAGCGTGGCCGTCATTCCCGCTTCCTTGTGGCCCGAGATCGCGCAGTAGAGCTCGTAGGTACCGGGATCGAGCTCAGACAGGTCGAGGGTGTCGCTCTCGCCACCGTTGAGGTCTCGGGTCTTGAGGGCGGTGTCGGTGACACCGACGTTGTGTGCCACCGAACCGTTGTTGGTGACGTTGATGGATCCGCCCTTGAGTACCGTGACGGTGGAGGGCGAGATGGCGAACTCGCTGAGGGCGACAGCCACGGGCGCCGTAGAAGCCGACCCCGAACCTCCCCCTTCTGGTCTGGTGGCCGCGACCACCCCGACCATGATCAGGGCGAAGATCGAGGTTACGACGGCGAAGCGCGAAAGCATCGTCTGGCTAGCGGGAGACACCCGGTTACTCCTTGAGTGGGTGGTCGGTTACGACACGGCGCGTGAACGGGGGTGGCCACGGCACCGGAACAGCCTGCTGTGGGTTTGGCACAGACAGTAGGGCCGAAGGACCCTGACGGTACTGACCAACGTCACCGCGTGACGACTCCGCCATCGGGTTGAATGTGGACGGCAAACCAAGACGGATCGAGCGGGCATGCCTCGCCTCGTCGGGCTCCTAGGCTGCCCCTGAACTGATGACCACGCATACCGTCACCCTCCTCTTCGCCGTGCTGGCCACCGTGGCTCAGATCGGAATGCTGGTGGTGCTGTTCGCCTCTGTTGGCGGGAGGCGGGGATGGCTGCGCGGCTGGATCGGTGGCTACAGCCTGTGGGCCGCGTTCGCGGTCGCTGTCGTCGCCACCGCAGGCAGCTTGTACCTGTCGGAGGTGGCTGACTTCCCGCCGTGTCGACTGTGCTGGTTCCAGCGCATCGCCATGTACCCGCTGGTACCACTACTGGGTCTGGCGGCGTTTCGCCGGGATCAAGGGATCCGGCTCTACGCCGCGGTATTGGCCGGGCTCGGCGTGCCGGTTTCGATCTGGCACCTCTTCGTCGAGCGTTTCCCGACCCTGGAGGGCACGAGCTGTGACCCCCTGAACCCTTGTTCCATCATCTGGGTGGAACGATTCGGCTACCTGACCATCCCCGGCATGGCCCTGTCTGGGTTCGTGCTCATCCTCGCCCTGTTGTCGCTGTCCCCAATTTCGGAGTCAAAGTGAACCTCACCTCCCGTCCAGCTCTCTCACGGCGTCGTGGCGCCGCCCGACGCGTCGGGGCCATGGCCGTGGTGATGGCGATGGCCTTGTCCTTGACCGCGTGTGGGGCCAAGGACAAGGAAGCCCAGGTGGTCCCCGAGACCGAGCCGGGGAAGTGCCCCGTGGCTGCCGGTGAAGGTCTCCCCCAACTGGGTCAGGACGGCAGCGATTCGGCCCGGGGTTGCACCATTCCCACCGTCGAGGGGGTCGACCTGGCCGGCAAGGAGATGACCATCAGCCCTGATGGCAAGGCCAAGCTGATCGTCTTCTTGGCTCATTGGTGTCCGCACTGCCAAGCCGAGGTCCCCCGAATTGTGGAGCACCTGCCGGACTCTCCCATGCCCGACGATGTGGAGCTCATCGGGGTGGCCACCGCCCACAATCCGAGCGCCCCGAACTATCCGGCTGTCGACTGGCTGGAGCGTGAGAAGTGGACCGCTCCCACCCTCGACGACGTGGACGACGAGGCGGCCCAGAAGTTCGGGCTGAACTCCTTCCCGTTCTTCGTGGCGGTGGATGCCGACGGGAAGGTGGTGGCGCGCGGTAGCGGCGAGCTCACCATGGACCAGTTCGACGACCTGGTGAAGGCCGCCAGCACCGGTTCGGTCTGAGGCTGTTTGCCGAAACGGGCTGAGATCGGCCTCATCGGCACCGACCTTGATCGCGGCAAGGGGTGGGGCTGGCCCTCAGGGCTGGTAGCGCCGCGCCGCCCAACGGCTGGGAAGCGGAGTCATGGTCAACCGCTCGGCCGCTTCCAACAACCAGTCGACGGCAAGTTCCGCGTCGGTGGACGGCGCCGATAGGACAAGGCCCCGTCGGGGGTGGTCCGATACCACCAACCACCCGGGGGGGAGCCCCAGTCCATCACGGGCGAGTCGGTCGACGGCCTTGGGTCCGCCCGGATGTTGCAGGCCGACCTTGATGGTCGGACCTTCCTTCTGGTCTCGGCTGACGGTGGCCAGCGGCAGCTCGGGTCCTCGCGAGGAGAAGATGGAGACGAAGAGGTTGCGGGGTGGGGGTTCCTCGCCTGGCTCGGGGACCGGTGTCAGGTTGAGCCAGCCGCCGGGCGTCTCCATGGCCGACGTGACCTGCTGGTGGGCGGGACCAGGCTCATCAGGGTCGAACGTCACTTCCTGCACCGGGGTGAGCGCCATGGTCCCGACGCTAGGTCGCGGCTGGCAGCCTTGCGTGCCGGACCCGATGTAGGAGGACGACGGCCACCCAGCCCTCGTCCTCATCGACCGCCTCCACGGTCATGTCCCGGTCCTCCAGCGTGGCCACGGCCTCGGCCCAGCGGTCGGCCAGGAGCCCCGACACCACCAGGGCCCCTCCTGGCGATGTCGCCGCGACCAGGGCAGGGCCCAGGTCGCGAATGACGGGGGCGAGCAGGTTGGCCACCACCAGGTCGAAACCATCGCCGTCTCGACCACACCTGGCGATCTCCTCGATGGGGCGGGAGTCGAAGGAGACGAGGGGGGTGACTCCGTTCCGCTCGGCATTGGCCAGGGTGACCGAGCCCGCTGCCTGGTCGATGTCCATGCCGACCGATCGCGCGCCCAAGAGCGCCGCACCAACGGCGAGGATGCCGCTACCGCATCCCACATCGAGCACCGTGACATCGCCTCTGTCTCCTGGCTCCGGTTTGAACCCGTCGAGCAGTTGCGCCATGCGCGACAGCACCAGTCGGGTCGTGGGGTGGCTGCCCGAACCGAAGGTGGGACCAGGCTCGATCAGCAGCGGTCGAAACCCGACCGGTGCTTCGACGCCCAGCCAGGCTGGGATCACCGCGAACGGCGCCGCCAACTCGACCTCGGCGTGGGTCCTCCAACCATCGAGGCCATCATCGATCACCACCGTCACCTCGGCTAGACCGAGGCCCCGATCGGTCACGGCGTTGGCGGCCCGTCTGGCGGTGTCCAGGTCCGAGAAGCCGGTGGTCACCATCACCGCCTCGTCGGGGCCCGCCCTCTCCTCCACGGCCGGAGGTCCGAAGGACCACAACAGGTCGGCGATCATCTCGGGGTCCCCCAGGCTGGTGATGGTCACCGAGTACCAACCTTCGCCAGTCACGCCCCGACTGTACGAGGCGGGGCGTCGACCGGTTGGGGGTACGGTTCGAGGTGATGGCGGAGTCCGCGTCCAACGTCTTGTTCGTAACCGTCGACCAGTGGCGGGGTGACTGCCTGTCGGCTGCCGGGCACCCGGTGGTGAAGACGCCGAACCTTGATCGGCTGGCAGCCCGTGGCGTTCGTTTCGCCAACCATTGGTCGGTCACCGCCCCGTGTGGTCCGAGCCGGGCATCGCTTCACACCGGCCTGTACCTGATGCACCACCGCTCGGTGGGTAACGGCACCCCCCTGAGCGATCGCTTCACCAACATCGCGCGTGAGGCTCGTGCGCTCGGCTACGACCCCACCTTGTTCGGCTACACCGACACCACCGTCGACCCCGCGGTGGTGTCGGATCCCGATGATCCCAGACTTCGGAACTACGAGGGCGTGTTGCCCGGGTTCGCGCCCCAACTGGTTTTGACCGAGGCCGACAAGACGCCGTGGGCTCGGTGGTTGGCGTCCAGAGGCGTAGACGTGCCCGCCGACCCCAAGGATCTGTACCGGCCCGACCCCGCCTTTCCCGGTGCCGGCGATCATGCTCCCAACTGGGCACCCACACGGTTCTCGGCTGATCACTCCGAGACCGCCTTCGTGACCTCTGAACTCTTGGCCTGGCTGGACCAACGTGACGATCGGGGTGACCAACCGTGGTTCGCGCACGTGAGCTACATCCGTCCCCATCCCCCGTACCGGGCTCCGGAGGGTTACCACGATCTCTACGACCCCGACGTTGGACCGGGTTTTCGACGGTTGCCGGACCGTGACCGAGAACTGGATCAGCATCAACTGCACCGGATCGGTGCCCACGTGGCGGGCTGCCCGATCGACGAGCGCGAGATGCGCCAGCTCCGGGCCGCGTACTGGGGCAACATGACCGAGGTCGACCACCAGTTCGGCAGGGTGCTCGACTACCTGGATCGGGCCGGCTTGGCCGCTTCGACCCTGGTGGTGTTGACCGCGGATCACGGCGACCAGATGGGGGACCACTGGCTGATCCAGAAGCTCGGCTGGTGGGACGAGAGCTACCACGTTCCCTTGATCGTGGCCGATCCGAGACGGTCAGCCGATGCCAGCCGAGGCTCGGTGGTGTCCGCCTTCACCGAGTCGGTGGATGTGATGCCCACCTTGTGCGCCTGGATCGGGGCAGAGGTGCCGGTATCGGTGGATGGCCGTCCGCTACAACCGTTCCTCCACGGCGACGGAAGCCCGCATGACACCCCGCCCGACTGGCGAACCGAAGCCCACTGGCAGTGGGACTGGCGCGACCCGGTCGAGCACATCCCCGAGGATCTGTTCGGACTGACCATGGAGCAGTGCGCGCTCGACGTAGTCCGAGGCGCAGACCACAAGTACGTCCAACTCGGCGACGGTTCGTGGCGCTACTACGACCTGGACCGCGACCCTGATCAGGTCGTCGACCCGGTGGATGCGGTAGCCGAGCCGGGCGCATCCGAGCGGGTGTCCGATGCCCGGGCCCGGCTGCTGACGTGGCGGATGCGTCACGACGATCGGTCCCTCACCGGTCACCGGGTCACCAGCGAAGGACTGATGGTCCGGAGGGACCCACGGCTCTAGCCCGGATCCGCCGAAAGGCGAGCCTTTCGGCGGAGCTCGGTGGCCGGCCTGACGGCCGACGTTTTCGCTGCTGCGACCGGCAAAGCCGATCTCCGCAGGTCTCAGGGGCTCCGCCACGAAGGGCTCTGCCCCCGAACTCCCGCCCCGTCGTCGTGATCCAGTGCATCGTGGGTGCGTACCATCTGGTGGCCGCAACAGAGCCGAACGCACTTGGATGACCAGGTACGCCGAACACGACCCAAGTCCGGTCGGTGGATTGAGGCGACCAGGTGGTCAGGGTGTTGATGACTCGTGCGCGGCCCAGCTGTACACGCCGCGGGCCATCAGTGAACGCTCGGCTTGGACGCGGGCCCCGTAGATCTCGGATCGGGCGCCGCGTGCTTCGCTGGAGTCGGGCTCGGCCTGGACGGCCCATTCCACGAGCTGGCAGGCCAGGCGCAGGTCTCCGCTGTCGGCCACCGCGCGTGCTCTCGACACCAGGGCCTGCGCTCCACCGGCGAGGGCTGCCACCTCGGCGGCGAGTACGGAGTCGGCCGGCGGCTTGAGACGTGCCGGATTCCCGTCGTACCAGCCGCCGTAGAGGCGCCACACGTTGCGAACCACGAACTCGGGTTCGTCGTAGATGGGTTGAAGGTACGGCTTGGAGGCCAGGTCGGCTGGTACCTCCAAGGCGTGGACGATGGTGTCGAGGGTGGCGCCTTCGTTCATGAGGTCCAGGGTGTGGTTCACCAGGTGGTCGAGCAGGTCAGCGGTATCGGTGAGCACGGACCGGACCTGGTCGGCACCACGGATTGGAAGGCCGTGGCCCGGCAAGAGCACCTCGGCGTCGAGCGCGGCCATGTCCCGAAGGGCAACGGCCCAGTCTCGGGCGTAGCGTTGGACCTTCTGAGGGTTCCCGGCGTTGGGGGAGCACCAGATGATCAGGTCGCCGGGGCAGAGGACCCGGCTCTCTGGCGCCCATACCCAGGTGGCGTCGTCGGTCTCACCCCGGGCGTGGCGCAGTTCGAAGGTGGCGTCGCCAACGTTCCATGCCAGTTCGTCACGGTAGGTGACGTCAGCTCGTCGATAGTCGAGCGGCCATTGGAGATCGGGTACCCGGAACTGGCGACGGTTGATGCAGGCGTTGTAGCCAGCGGTGCGTTCGTAGCGGTCGAAGCGGTCGTGGACCAGCTCGTGGGCCACCACCTGGGCCGGTTCCCAGCCGTTGGCGGCCGATTCGTCCTCGAAGACAGCGGTGCCGAACACGTGGTCGATGTGGCCGTGGGTGTACACCGCGGAGGCCAGTCGGTCAGGGCTCCAGCCCCGGACGGCGGTGTGGATGGCGGGGGCGGCCACCAGTGACCCGGTGTCCACCAGACACAGGCCGTCGGTGGTGGCGAAGGCGGCGACGTTGGCGAACGATTCCACGAAGGCCACGCCGTCACCGGCCTCTACCAGTTGGTTCGACGGGGCGAAAGGATGGTGCTGGTCGATCGAGGATTTGCCGCTGAGGATCGAGTCGGACAGCTCGAACAGGTCGGTCATGGCCGGCACCGTACATCCCACTCTTGAAGCAGGCTCGGCCAACAGACCCGAATGTTTGCTCGGAGATTGGTAGGTTGCCCCTCCATGGTCACCTCTGGTTCGCATGCCGCTGCCGTCCGTCGCTCCCCAGCCCGCCGGCGAGGTGGTGCTCTGGCCGCCGCCGCCATGGCGGTGATCCTCACCGCGGGAACGACGGCCTGTAGCAGCGACAGCGGAGACGACGCCACCGCCACCACGGTGTCGACCACCGCCCCCAACGGCTCGGCGCCGACATCGGCCGGTGGCAGCTCCGACGGCGGTGAACTGCTGGTCCTCTCCTACAACGTGGCCGGGCTTCCGGCGGAGATCTCCAAGGAGCACCCAGACGTCAATCTTCCGTTGATCAGCCCGCTGCTCGAGGAGTTCGACCTGGTGCTCACACAGGAGGACTTCGACTGGTGGGGCGAACTGGCCAGCGGTTTCGACTTCGTCAACTACCACGACCGGCTCAGAGCCGACGTCACCCACGAGTACCAGTCCACCAAGCACCCCGGCCCTGATGCTGCTGGCGTCGACACCTCGCTCCGGCCCGCCCCGGAGGTAGGCGACGGTCTGGGCACGCTGTCGCGATTCCCGATCGAGGAGATTGCGAGGGTCTCATGGACGAACTGCTTCGGTGGAATGGACACCAGCGACGGCGGAGCGGCCGACTGCCTGTCCATGAAGGGATTCAGCCACACCCACCTCACCCTGGCCGACGGGGCGGTCGTGCACATCTACAACCTGCACGGTGAGGCCGGAGGTTCTGAGCGGGACCAGGAACTGCAGGCCGCCGACTACGAACAGTTGGCGGACTACATCACCGAGCACAGCAAGGGGGCGGCGGTGATCCTGGCCGGCGATACCAACCTGCACACCGACAACGAGCACCCCGACGGCTCCGACGGTGCCGACATCGTGATCTGGGACAAGTTCTTGGAAGCCACCGGGCTGGCCGACTCATGTGCGGCCACCGACTGCGATGATCCGGGCCGCATCGACAAGTTCGCCTTCCGCTCGGGGGACGGCGTCGACCTGGAGATCTTGGGTCGTCGGTTCCGCACCGACTTCGTGGACTCGGCCGGCGAAGACCTCAGCGACCATCAAGCTCTAGAGGTCCGCTTCGGTTGGAAGCCAACCTGACGGATCCGCCGAAAGGCTCTGCCTTTCGGCGGACCCTTCCGGCGGATCCGGGCTTAGTCCGCGTTGAGACGGGCGTGTATTGCCTTGTTGGCCTTGTAGATCTTCCCGAACTCGGCGTAGAGCGGCGCGTAGGCGGAGCGGGTGTCGGGGTCGGGGTGGAACTCTCGGTCTATCGACACCGACCGGTTGAGTTCCTCTAGTGACTGGCGGCCGAGGGCCAACCAGGCCACGAAAGCCGCCCCTCGGGTGTTGGCGTGCTGGGGTTCCGACACCCGCCTGATGACCCGGTCGCACACGTCGGCATGCATCTGGCACCACAGATCGGACTTGGCTCCGCCGCCGATGAAGTTGAGACCGTCGAGTGGCTTCTTTATGAACTTCTCGACCACGTCGAGCAGCCATCGGCTGTTGAAGGCCACGCCCTCGAACACCGATCGAACCAGGTCGGCTCGGTTGTTGGTGAGCGACACGTTGTTCCACCCACCGCGGATGGTGTGATCGTCGACCGGGGTGCGCTCGCCGTTCAGCCACGGGGTGAAGATGACCCGGTTGGAGCCGGCGGGTGCGCTCTGGGCCAGACGGTTGGCTTCGTCGAGGTCGCTGACCATGCCGGCCTGTTCCTGCAACCACAGCAGCGCCGCGCCGCCGACCTCGTGCTCGTTGGCCAGGAAGTAGCGGCCCGGTACCGCCGAGGGAAGGGCTGCCTGGTTGTTGAGCAGGTCGGTGCGCTTGGTCGGCAGGTGGCACGACAACCAGCTGGAGGTTCCCATGTAGAGGTGGCCCTCGAAGTCGCCCAGCGCCCCCGACCCGACCACTGCGGAGTGGACGTCGCCGGTGGCGGTGACCACCTGGGTACCGGGGGCCAGGCCCCAGTCCGCGGCTACGGCGGCCAGGACCTCACCGACGATGGTGGCCGAGGGAACCAGTGGGGGAAGCTGCGATTCGCGAAGACCGCACAGGGCGAGCAGTTCGGCGTCGTAGGTGACCCGGCCTAGGTCCCGGTTGTCGGTCAGCCAGTGGGCCACGATCGAGTCGTAGGAGGCGCAGATCCGTCCGGTGAGTCGGGCGTTCAGGTAGTCGCAGGGCTCGAGGAAGTAGCGGGTGGATGAGTAGACCTCGGGTCGCTCGTGGCGGAGCCACAAGATGTGCCCTATCGGGTCCTTGCCGGAGTGACTGGGGATTCCGCCGGTCTTTTGGATCCAGGACTTGAGTCTCAGCGGGTGATAGCCGGCCACGTTGATCTTGGCGCTGACCAAATCGTGCACGTAGGGGGCACCCCGGGAATCCATCCAGATGACCGCGGGGTAGAGGTGCTGGCCGGTCTCGTCTACGGCCACCGTCCCCGACCATTGCGAGGTGATCGACACCGCCACGATCTGGTCGGCGGGGACCCCGCCGTTGTCGACCACGGCCCGAACTGCCACGGTGATGGCCTGCCACCACGCGTCGGGGTCCTGCTCGGCGGCTCCGTCGCCTTGGATGTCGAGCGGTGTGGGCTCGAACTCGCTGGCGGTGATGCGGCCATTGCGGTCCACCAGCGCTGCCTTGGGTCCCCCGGTGCCGAGGTCGATGGCCAGGACGTGTTCGTTGCTCATGGCGGTGCTGGTCCCCCTGTGGATCAGATCAGTCAGATGTGTAATACCAGCCGTCGGGCAGGTCGACCACGCCGATGCAGTCACCGGCCACCCTCCACAGCGCGACCGGGACGGGGGTGGGGTCGTGGCGATACCAGTCGGGGAAGTTGGCGGCGATGGCGTCGGTGGCCTCCCGAGCCCGGTAGTGCGGGATCCGGTGGTCGATGTGGTGGGCGACGTGGGTGCTGCCGATGCCGTGGTGGAGGAAGTCGATAATCGGGCCGTACGGGCGGTCGACGGTCTGGAAGGCGCCCTTGAGCCAGCTCCAGTCGTCGCTGTCGAAGTGAGGGATGTCGAGGTCGGTGTGCTGGAGCCACGTGTAACCGACCAGCCAGGCGTTGGCCACCAGGAGGGGGCCGACGTAGAAGGCCACGACCGGAGCGATCGAACCGGCGGCGACCGCCCACCAGATGAGCAGGCCGTGCATGGCGATCACCCCAGCGGCAGAGAACCACACCCGCCGGTGCCAGCGGGCCGGGAAGAGATCCGATGAGAAGCGGCCGTGGGGGAAGAAGTGGTTGGTCAGCCCGCGCTCGGGGCCGCCGGTCGCACCGAAGAAGAGGTAGGCGGGCCAGCCCAGGACCAACATCTTGAACAGGGCGATGACGGCGTAGCGGGTCCGTCCGATCCTGGACCGGAGGCCAGGGCGGCCGGTCAGGGGTCGGGGTACATGGGTTTCGCCCTCGGTGAGGTGGTTGGTCTTGGCGTGGTGGACGGCATGGCTGCGCTGCCACGAGAAGTAGGGGACCATCAGCGATGTGTGCAACAGGTAGCCGATCGTGTCCTGGAGCACCTTGTTCTTGGAGAAGGCGCCGTGACCGCATTCGTGGGCCAGCACCCACAGGCCGATAGCGGCCGTACCGGTGACCAGGGCGTAGAGAACCCAGACCGGCGCCCATGCCCAACTCAGGGGCAGAAGGGCCCAAGCAGCAACGACTGGAACGGCGGTGATGGCCAAGGACACTGCCAGGTGCACGAGCGATCGAGTGGTCGAGATCTCGAAGCACCGGTCGGGAATGGCCGCTCGCACGTCGGCTCGGGTGGGCACAGGCATTTCGACAACGGACACGAGGCGCGATTCTGGTCGGTCGAAGGCCGGATCGAAGAGTCGGGTCCCACCCGGTCCGTGAGGAGACCGGCACGCACGGTGACTCGTTGGGCTTCAATCCCATACAAGTTGACAAATTGACGCAAGATGTTAACTTGCTCGTCGTGACCGACCCTGATGTTCGTGACCGGGTACTGCAAGCCGCGGTGGAGGCGGCGGCCATCCATGGGATCTCCCGGCTCACGGTCGGCGATGTAGCCAAGCGGGCCGGGGTGTCTCGTCCCACGCTCTACAAGCACTTCCGGTCCAAGGAAGAACTGGTTGCCGCCGCGGTGGAGCGTGAAGCAGACCGCATGGTCAGCGCTGTCGCCCCCGCCGAGCTACCCGATGACCCTCGGGCCGCGTTGGAAGCCGGCATCTTGGCGGTACTCCAGGTCACCAGAGATCACCCCCTCCTCGATCGGCTGATCCGCACCGAACCCGAGTCTCTTCTGCCGCTGATCCTCGAAGACGGCGGCCCGGTCTCATCTCGGGTGCGCGCCACCATCGACGCCATCGTTCGTGAACGGTTTCAGGTGGTCGAGCTCGACGAGGTCGTGTTGCGACGATTCGTCGACCTTGTCACCCGCCTGGTGATCAGCTACGCGGTCAACGCGCCCGATGACCCCCCCGACGTGGTGGCCCGGATCGCCGCCGCCGTCCTGGTGGACGGGGCGTGGTCCTTCATAGATCCCTCCGCCAGTCCGCTCCGCCGCTCTCACCCGTGAACCCCGCCCGCCCTGGAGGCCAATCCCCGATGACCGCGATCAGCCCCGACCCCGCCGTCGAGTTCGCCGCCGAGCTCGGAAGGTCCGGTGTCACCGAGCACGATGACTCCAGCACTAGGCGCTACCGAGACCCCAAGAAGTACCTGTGGACCATCGGCCTGGTGGTCCCCCTACTACCCCTCGGAGCCCATCGCTGGGCCCAAGGAACCGGCCTCGATGCCATGTACTGGATGGGTCCACTTTGGATCCTGGTCCTCATGCCCATCCTGGACACGTTGCTCGGCACCGACCAGTCCAACCCGCCCGATTGGGCCGTCCCCCAACTGGAAGCCTCCCGTTGGTACCGGGTCCTCACGTGGCTGTATGTACCCCTCCAGTACGCCGGGCTGGTGTTCGCCTGTCACGTGGTGGTCAACAACGACCTGTCGTGGTTCGCCTGGCTCGGGTACGCCCTGACCGTGGGCACGGTCGCGGGCGTGGCGATCAACACCGCCCATGAGTTGGGCCACAAACGAGCAGGGCTGGAACGACGCCTGTCCAAGGTGGCCTTGGCCCAGACCGGGTACGGCCACTTCTACGTCGAGCACAACCGGGGCCACCATGCCCGGGTCTCCACCCCCGAAGATCCCGCCAGTGCCCGCATGGGTGAGTCGCTGTGGGAGTTCCTGCCTCGCACCGTCATCGGAAGCCTCCGATCGGCATGGGAGCTCGAAACCGGCCGCCTCGCCCGTAAGGGGCTCCGGTGGTGGTCTCCTCGCAACGACATCCTCAACGCCTGGGCCCTGTCGGTGGTCCTGTTTGCGGCTCTGGTGGTGGCCTTCGGCCCGGCCGTGGTGCCCTTCCTGGTCGTCCAGGCCGTGTTCGGGTTCTGCCTGCTCGAGGTCGTCAACTACATCGAGCATTACGGCCTGCTCCGTCAGCGAGTAGCCAACGGCCGCTACGAGAAGTGCCAGCCGGTGCACAGCTGGAACAGCAACAACATCGCTTCCAACCTGGCGCTCTACCACCTGGAACGTCACTCCGATCACCACGCCAACCCCACCCGACGGTTCCAGGCTCTTCGCCACTTCCCCGACTCTCCCCAACTGCCATCGGGTTACGCGCTGATGATCACCATCGCCGCCGTACCTCCGTTGTGGCGCCGGGTCATGGATCACCGGGTCCTCGACCACTACGAGGGTGATATCACCCGAGCCAACATCCACCCGCGCCAGCGGGAGCGGATCCTGGCTCGCTACGCCGCCTAAGGCTGGGTCCGCCGAAAGGCAGAGCCTTCCGGCGGAGTTCGATCGCCGGCCTGACGGCCGACGTCTTCGCTGCTACGAACGGAAAGCCGATCTCCGCAGGTCGGGGGCTCCGCCACGAAGGGCTCTGCCCCCGAACCCCCGCCCAGTCCTGCTGCTCCAACTCGTCAGACGGCCGAACACCATTGGTGGCCACTCAGCGAGGCGGATATGCCTGGGTGACCAGGGAGGATTGAGCACGACTCACCGTCGATCGGTGGATCGAAGCGAAGGAGGCGAGATGCTCTTATCGATTGTCAAGGCTGGGTCCGCCGAAAGGCAGAGCCTTCCGGCGGAGTTCGGCTGAGTGCCTACGATGGGCGTCGGCCTCGGGAAGCCCGGGGTGTCGGTCGAGGAGGATCACGTGGACGTTCGCATCGGTGTCACCCACAGCCCCAAGGAGATCGGGCTGGAGATGCCCGACGGCACCGACTCCGAGGAGTTGAGGGCCAGCGTCGACAAGGCCATCGCTGACGGCTCCACGCTCTGGCTCACCGACCGTAAGGGGCGTCAGGTCGGCGTGCCGGCCGAGAAGCTGGCCTACGTGGAGATCGGCCGACCCGACGACCGTCGAATCGGTTTCGGCGGCTGACCCGAACCATCTGTCACCCGAGTGAGGGTGGCCCCCATGATTCCTCTGCTCGATCGAAAGCTCCTGTTCGTCACCGGAAAGGGTGGCGTGGGCAAGAGCACCATCGCGGCCTCGATCGGGCTGCTGGCCGCTGAGCAAGGCAAGAAGACTCTGGTCTGCGAGGTCGACGCCAAGGGCAACCTGGCCGACTTCTACGAGGCCGGAGAGACGGCGTTCACCGCTCGCGAGCTCCAACCCAACCTGTGGGCCATGTCCATGGACACCGAGGCGTCGCTCAAGGAGTACCTGAGCCTCCAGCTCCGCATACCAATGTTGGGCCGTATCGGACCGGTGGCCCGCACCTTCGACTTCATCGCCACCGCCGCCCCCGGGGTCAAGGAAATCTTGACCATCGGCAAGCTGGCTTGGGAGGTACGCGAACGCCACTACGACTTGGTGGTGGTCGACTCGGTGGCGTCGGGGCACATCATCGGTCAGCTCACCGCACCCCAGGGGATCAACGAACTGGTGTCGGTGGGAATGGTCCGAAACCAGACCCAGTGGATGCTCGACATCCTCACCGACCCGGCTCAGACCGGAGTGGTGATCGTGTCGGCGCCAGAGGAGATGCCGGTCACCGAGACGCTCGAGCTCACCGCTCGCCTCCGGGAGGAGACCAACGTCGACCTTGCTGCCGTGGTCGTAAACCGTGTGCTGCCCGAGCTTTTCACCGACCGGGAGGAAGCTCTCTTCGAACAGCTCCGAACCCCCGAGCGGGTTAGCGCCCTCTCGGCCGCGGCCGGAGGAGACGTGGCTCCCATCCTCGATGCC
>WBZX01000654.1_pt1 | contig 30162 bp, 32 predicted proteins | sample 5204211 | NCBI WGS metagenome assembly WBZX01 (sample SAMN12344362, study PRJNA552823) | activated sludge metagenome | biome: Activated sludge suspended growth; feature: Nitrification reactor; material: Wastewater; isolation source: activated sludge from nitrification reactor of wastewater... | reverse complement strand
ACGTAACAGCGCGTCAGGCGTTAATTGGAAGCTATTGCCCGACCTTGAAACAGTCATGGTAACTTTCCTGACTGAGCCACCACTCGAGGTAACGTTGCGGTTCAAGGATCTCGAGCAACACATCACGAGCCTTGGTGGGTTCCGGGCGTTGATGAAGCCGGAGATTCCGCGCGAATTCCCGTTGGGGCAGCGCGTGCAGGTGATACCGGATCCGATTTGGGTATCAGAGCCGGAGATGATGCGGGGCGACACGTTGCTCCACATCCGTGATCCGCGATATGGCTGGCTGCATTATATGCTCACGAAGAGCTCGACAGAGAAACTTGCGAAGATCCTAACGAATCAGTTGGCGGCGCGACCGCCTGAACAGTCACCGGATAAGCCGAACTAGCACTTCTTCCACTGCCAGAAGAAAGGCAGGTGCTGTTCGTCTTAGGCGGAGCGCCTGCATAGCTCGATAGATGTCAGTTGGGCTTTCCGAGAACGCGGCATCACGGATTCCGCCATGGAAGTTCAGTCGGAGGGCCGGAACCTTGCTTGGCTCAATGCTCAATCATTGCCGGAGTAACAACAATCTGAGCATCGAGCTGTACGGCATTGACGCCTCCAAGCTGAAGTAGTGTTGCGGTGACTGGCCGTCGGGCGGGCTGGTGGCGCAGGCGGCGATAGTCACCGGCCGCCAGGTCACGTACGAGGGCGGGGGAATGACCGTGACGGCTGCATGCTGGCGGTTTGCGAGGTCGACGGATTTGACGTCAGCACAGGGGTGATCCGCAACGGGGTGATGCTCGCTTTCACGCGCTACGCGATCGATTACCTGGATTAGGAAGCCGCGGCCAGATAGGCCGGCCGCGGTGTGACGGGCACGACTGCGTGGCGCCCGGGGATTATCGGGCGCGGGTGAGGTCGGAGAAGGCGGGACGGCGTCGCAATAGGCGGCCCTCAGCGGACATCAATGCTCACTCGGTGGAAACATCTTGTCGCTATAGGCGGTGGTTGCGCCTGCTGCTGCGGCGGCCCTTTCCATGACGGCATCCACTTCTTCCTGCGAGGCAATCCCTTTCTCGCGCAAAAACTCCAGAGTGGCGGACGCCAACTGGACCGCAAGCAAGGCAAGATTCGCCGTGAGCTTTTCGTGCATCGGACACTTCCATAGCTTTATTGCAATGCCATGGTGGGCGGCGGCGGACCGGGCGTCGAGCACGGTTGGCCGCCAACTTTTTGGGCATCGTAACTAGCCATGGGTTCGCTTCTCACATCGACGTGCCCAACCTCAACGTACTTGACGCCGAGTTGGAGGCGATTGAGGCGAAGCGCAAGAGAGCTGAGTGATGGACGTGCCCACGCTCGGCATTTATCGGTCAGCAACGACAAAGTGCCGCGGTCGCCCGCCACAAGATGGCCTCGTGCTGTCGGTATGCTGAGCGATCATACAGGGAGCCTTTCGGCCCGCCATGACCGACGTTGCCGCGAGGGCTGGCCCCTATGTTCGGACGGCCTTCAGCATTTTAAGTCGGTCGACGGCATGTACTTGGCGGCGCTCGATGAGGTGACGTGGCGCAGTATTTTTGTCCTGATCTGCAAGAACAGCCTCTATTCGTCGCTCATGGACTGCGACCGAGTCGTTGAAGCGGCTATGCCGGGAGTGTAGCCGCTATTGCCGACGATCAAGAAGACGGAGACGCAGCCCGACTTCGATGCCAAAGGGGCCCTCGGCGCAAGTTGAGCGAGCGCGGCCCGCGACGAGGTTGGGGCCGCCTATCGACCTCATAGCAGTATCGGATCCGTGCCACCTATCAGCACTCTCGGTCTAACCGGAGACAACCTGCTAAGGCTCCGGATCTAGTCGCCTATCAGTCTCGGCCTGGACCTGTGATACTAGCTACGCGGCTGCACACATGCAGCTCGGCATTTGGGGAGGACTTACCTCTTGCTGTGCAAGGAGATCGAAGTGCGCCCGCCGCGAAACCCGCGAGCGGACGTTTTTATTGAGGAGCGGCCCTGCCCGCTATACCCTCGCGGCGGGCAGGACCTAACCGTCCAGAGGGGAATCTCTCAATCTCTCCATTGGTCGGCTGCCCAACACTGTACGTTTGAATGTGCCGCGTGTGCGCGATAGCCAATGTGGCTTCGGCTAATTCCGGAGGCAGCTCATGCGGGGGGGCACAAAGGCCGATGAACATCTCGCCCGCTACGGCAACCAGCTCGTCGCCTTGGGCAGCGACGAGGCCGCGTGCCAGAGGGCGAAGCCCGATGGCTCGGCGTTTTGGGACCTCGCCTGCCCGCCGCCAGTCCACGGAGATGGAGGTCGCTTTGCAGCAGGTCAAGCCGTTACGATCAGCCGGTGGCCTCGGCCAGCCGTTCGAGATGGGCCACGTCGAGCGGGCGCACGGCGCTGGTTCCGACGGGCTCGATCGCCTTGGCCGCCCACAGCCGGCCAAGCACGTGGCCCACCGTTCCGGTGGTAAGGCCGGTGTAGTCAGCGATCGCGGCGCAGGTCATGGGCACCGGCGGCGGTTGGGTTCGCAGATGCCGCCCCCTAAGGGCGCACCTCGCCGACTGGTCGGGACATGTGCATGAGGTAGACATCACCGTCGCAAGCTCTTCAGCGTCGCGATCGGCTCGCTGTACGAGCGTTCGCATTTCCCGCGGCACATGTGGCTGTTGGCGACTCATCTGATGGCGTCGAGTAAGTAGGGCATCAGTGCCCGTCAACTCTACCGCCTGCTAGGGGCTGTCTACAAGCCGGCTTGGTTCATGGCGCGCTGCATCCGCGAGACGACGGCTCCCGGCCGGAGCGAACTGCTGCTAAGCATGCGGTGTCTTCAAATCGGGATAGGCCGCCACCTGCAGCGTAGTGCCGATGCAAATGTCGCCTCGGAAGAAGTTGGGCCATGGCGCTCGCATGCAGTGCCCGTTGCCGATCTCCACGTCGGAATGCCGTCCAGCGTCTTGGTCGCTTTCATGGACCAGTCGATGGTGCGACGATGGACCGTGGCCTCCGATCCAGTCCAGAATGCTTGCTTCATCTGCCTCGAAGCTACTTGTAGTTCGGCGTCTTCCTCAACGGTTGCGTGATGCTTGAATGTCGTATCGAATAGGATCCATCAAATATACAGTCCCCGACAAATACCTCTGCTAGCAATAGCGAGCATCGTCCAATGACTGGCACCGAGATTCCGACCTCATCTTGCGTCAATTGTCATGGAGCGCTAAGGCTCGTAATCATACCGCCGGATGGTCTGCACTAGGGCCTGCATTTGGGAAGGCTCGAAAAGGACTGGTTTCAAGATGACAAACAAATCTGAAACGAAAGCGAAGCCGAGTAAACTGCTGAACCATGTTCAACTCAGTGAGTCTGACATCGCTCTTGTTGATGCAGTGGGCATTCTGTTCGATCTCGTCGTGGCGGGACGCGATCCAGTCGCTCGAAAGTTAGATAAGGCGCTCCAAATACGAGCGCGCCACTGGATGAAAGTGTCAAAGCCAAATGCCGCAGCAATTCTGACACTGTTGCGAAAGCGATCAACGGATCCGGGTACTCTGGCGCGACGACGGACGGCGGCAGCGCTTTTAACCGCGACGCCCAAGGGGCGAGCTTAGTCGGTCGTGCTCGCGGAGGGCTAGTCATTGATCCACTCCGTCGTCGACAGGACAGATCGCCAGTACGGCTGCTGCTCTCCCTAGGGCAGGCCTTAGATGTGGCCGCCGAATCCAAGCTGTTCGCTGGCTTTCCGACGTCCGCCGCCATTCTCGCGGTCGGCGGCTACGACAGGAACCGCCGAACTCGAGCTGATCGCCGATTCCCCTCCTAGCCAGCCCCCATCCCATGCGGCGTCTGCCGGCTGGTGAAGCGCTCCGATCCGGCTATCCACTACCAATACAACCTAATCGAGTGGCTTCTCTGGAAGCTCGAGAAATTCCGTTGTGTCGCTAGGCGCTTCGACAAGTTCGTTCGAAACTTCTTCCTCGCTGTCCTGCTCATCTCAACCAGCCTCTCCTTGCATCCAAAGATCGCCACAGCGGCGTAACGTCGTCGGCGCGGTGTCGGCGGAGAACCCGTGTGCTCCTGGGGCCGCCAAGCCCGTCCCTGAGCGCGGGGCCTCCGCCGTCGATCTTTTTTGATCCCGAACGGTCGCCGGGGCCGAGCCGCAGGCCCGCAAGCGCAAGAATGAGAGCCAAAATCCATGTTCATCAGCATCGATGTGGCGAAGGATCGCCTGGATGTTCACGTTAGGCCGACCGGCGAAGCCTTCACCGTCGCGCGCGACGGTGAAGGCTTTGAAGAGCTCGTCGCACGACTGGGGTGATGCCCCAAATTCTGGTCGGCCCTCGAAGCGACCGGCGACTTCGAGAGCGCCCGGCTGGCCAAGACCGACACCCCGGATGCCGCCGTCATCAGCCACGTCGCCGACGCGGTGAATCCGCCGCCACGGCCGCTCGCTGATTGGCAGGCCCGCCTGTTTGGCGAACTGATGGCGCGCCGCCGCTAGCTCATCGAGATGATCGGTGCCGAGGGCAATCGCCGGCGCATGCTCACCGCCCTGATCGCCGAGATACCAAGGCTCGGGCGGCTCGACCGCCGACAGGTCGCCACGCTGACCGGGCGTCGCTCCCTCCAACCGCGACACCCGGCGCGGACGGGAAAACACTCGCAACGCCTCACTGGCCATAGCCGCTCGCAGGCGCGCATGCTCCCCGAAGACCTGTATCGCACGTGCTAGTGCACCAACTACCTCACAAAGAGTTGCATGCTACCATTGTAGTTAGTGCCACGAAATGGCTCTGGCCCTCCAACCACCGAACATCTCAGTATCTACACTGAATTGAATGGCCCGAAACTGATCCGCCGACTGTTTAGTTGCAAATTTCACGCCCTCACGGCATTATTGATGCGGAAGGCTCATTCGCAAATCAACTGCGTGTCTTGGGTGACGAAGTTATGCGAATATTGTCACAGTCGATCTTGAGCTTGCCCGAAGTACAGGGGCAAGATTGACAGCATTCTGGCGCGCCTTAGAAAAGTTGAATGAATGGGAACGACTTCATTTCCCTGGTAATGACCCTCGGCACGCGCTCGCACTTCTCATGTGGCTGAACAACAGTCCCTCAACAGACCGGTCAGTGGGAGGCCTCTATAAATCAAGCCGTTACTCGGAACCAACAATGCGCAAATGTCTGCAAGCTTTTGTGCGGGCTGGCCTAGTCGAATTGCTGGATGATCCAGGAGAGTCACGACGAACGCTTGTAAAGGGCAGTTCCCTCCTCCAGCAAACTATCGAGGCCTATCAGGAACGCATGCTGGAAGTCGCAAAACTCATACCCGGGACAGCGCAGCGGCGCAGCGATGGCTATTCCAACCGCGAGCTTGGTTCGACTGTGCATGGTTGCCGAGACAAGCGAGGGTTGCGAGCTAAAAAGAGAGTCGACGGCATGCGAATTGTTGATCGCTAAGAGCTGAGCACAGAGGAAGTGCGAACAGTGCGAATCAAGGCGTGCTGTGCCAGCCCTATAAACCATGCAACCAAGTATTGACAAACTTGAACAGCCAGTCAGCAAACGGCAAGATTAAAGACCAGTGAGTGACGTGACATCAGCAGAACATTTCGTAAGCTGGCGGTCAATATCACGGCGGCAGCCAGAGTTGGCGCCGGAGCTAAGCGCGTCTCGGCAACCTGCAATCGCACTCAGAGATCTCAGACATAGGGCTTTTGTATGAGCACCACTAGATTGCCAAGCTCGTGAGGGGCCATCGATCCGGCGGTGTTGGGATCATCCCAACAATCCGAAAAGTAGAAGCCAGAAACTACTCCGCCGGCTGAACGAGTGAACTCCAGAAGTTCTGACATCCCATATTCTCGAATATGAAACATGAAGGCATCTTCATGCGAAAATGCTTCAGGATATGCTGGGAACGGCATTATTCGACGATTAAACAGTCGAACATTGTCACGCTTAAATGCATTTGGAGTAGTTAAATATATGTATCCCCCTGCCTTAAGCTGCCGGAGAAGAAAAGAAAGCACTTTCCGCGGATTTACAAGCAGATGCTCGATCACTTCGCACAGCAAAACTACGTCGAACAGGCCCTGTTCCTCTAAGGACGTACGTTCGAGGTCATCCTTAGCAAGGTCCAATCGGTAATGGCGATTCACCAAGTCCTTGAGTGCGAATACACTACTATATCCTATTTGATCGAGTTCCAGAACATCGATAGTTGAGATGCTAGAATGCGCAAACATGCTACGCACAATCTTTGTTGAAAAAATTGAGCCGACTTCAAGAATCTTCGGCTGTCGGTTTAATCTCTGTTCGATAAACGACAGGGCGTTTATCATCTCCAAGAATCTTCGCTTATGAATTTCATAATACTCGAGGCCGACCAAGCCTGGAACGCAACGATCCATCTCAGAAATTGTAAACGGCCTGTGCGACGACAGATCCATTGAGCAACGAATCGACTCCTCTGTCAGGAATTCGGAAAACCGACAATCATCTTCCACGGCATAGTTGTCGCGAAACTCTCTACTGTGCGTGAGTTCCTCTAAAAGATCCGTATACTGAAGTGCGCCGGCGCTCAACTGAAGCGTGTAGTGTTTCAAACCGTCGGGATCGGCTTCCCTACGCAAAACCGATCGATAAGCCATCCTTACAAAGCGCTCGTCATCAAGCCCCTGATTCGCGGGCTTGTGGTGTTTCTTTGCAAATAGCTGACTAAAGCGAATCACAATGCAACTCCAGTGGCCGAGAGTTCATGCTCAGTACCGGTCGGTCTGACGTGGATCAACCCTCCACATCGCACTGGGCGGTCGTCGCCGTGTCTGTTCACTAGCCTTCTAGCGTGTAGGCAAGCGCGCGACGCGCCTAGCACCGCACACTCAAAAAGCGGGTGAGGGCCAACGTCAAGGCGCCGCAACGCCCCGACTTCTAGTCAGAAGCTATCGAGCGAAAAACAGATTCCCTCAATTCTTTTTGGCTTTGCGCGCTTGAGCGCGCCCCCATCTGCCGTGTCTTCTAGCCGCGCGCTGAAGACTGTGCGGCGGTTCCTAAACCGCGAAGGTCTCGTCAGCAAGAGAGTAAAGCGCAGGTTGCCATCGTTGGGATTTGAGACGTGGCGCACGGGGTACCAAGCAATAGTCGGAAATCCGTTTCATGCGCGACGACCGCGTCGGGTGATGCTGGCTGCATTGAGGACTTAACCGCATGATATCCAAAGAGTTTGTCACGATGTGCTATCGGGTGATACTTGGGCGCGAACCGGAAAGCGAGGCGGTGGTAGCCGACCAAATTCGTGGTCTAAAGAAGTTCCGGTCGCCGATGAGCCTGATCCGAGAGTTCATGGAGAGTGCCGAATTTCGGCAACGGAACCGTGGGAACATACACGGGCTAACCGACCAAGCGTTGCGATTTGTCTCACCGGAGATCCAGGCGCGAAGCATCCAACTTCAACAGGCACGGCCGGTGGCACGTCAGACGTATCGTCTAGCTTGCGAGGCCTCTTTGCCCCAGATGCGGAGCTTGCCGTTTGGAGATCAGGTTGAATATCTCGAGTATCACAGGGAGCGCTTCTACGAACTCGACAACTTGCTAGTTGCAATACTTGCCGCATCGCAAGCGCCGCGAATATTGGATGTAGGAATGAGTATCAATTCCGTCATCGTCAAGCATCTGCTGCCCTCAGCGAGCATCTCAATTTGCGATCGCGCAGATATAGTCATCCCAGCGGATTCCGAGTTCATTCTCCACAATGTAGATCTGACCGACCCGGAACTGGACTCAGTGGACTTGCCCGGAGTATTTGACGTTATTGTATTTGCAGAGGTGCTTGAACATCTCCTTGCCAACCCGGTAAGGGTGTTCCGCTTTTTGCTTCGTCATCTGGACGCGGAGGGACGCCTCATTGTAACCACGCCAAACTTCTTTTCTGGTGGCAATGTGGATGCGTTTGGAAAAGGCATTAATCCCCAGCCTATGTATCCTGCAAGGTTGAAACGGGGCGAGGAGGCGGAGTTTCACGTTCGTGAGTATTCAATGAGCGAGTTACTTCTGTTGTCGGAAGAAGCTGGCGGTCGGCCTTTTGCATTCTTCTATAGTTCTTGCTGGGATAAGGAGCCAAGTCTACTGCCTTCAAAACACTGGTCAAACTTATGCGCAATCATCGAGCGGGACGCCGCGAAAAAGTATCGGCCGCGGCTGTTATAATGGCTGCGAAGGTGACGCAGGATCGAGCATCGGTCGGTGTCGCGAGGCTGAATGGCAGTAGCAAGACTTTAGCTAGGTACTAGCGCTGAGCGAGTGCTAACGAGATGCCCAATGTCGTCCGTGCAGCGCAGCGATCTTGCCGGTGTCGCGCACCGTCCAGGGAAGCGAGCGTTGCGGTTGTCCTACATATTTTGTCTAGATGACAACATATGACGCGCAGCTCGGCTAAGCGCCGCACTGCGGTTGCCGGCTACACTGGACTGCCGACGTTTCTGCGCCGACGCGTTGTCTTTGACGGTTAGCCGACGAAACTGCGTTTCGTGCCGGTGCATTTGAGGTTGTTAGGTCATTCAACTCTATTTCTGTGTGAAGAACGCGTCAGTTTTGCTCGCCCGAAATCACGGCTGCTTCATCGGTGCATCTCACACCGATGTCGCTTCAAATCGTCAAAACATTGTTTCGTGATAGGTGGCGCCCATGGTTGTCGCCCTCTAGAGCACCCTCAGAGCCTTGCAAGGCACCTGTAATCGAGGAGCTGGCAGCGACCAGAGAAGTGGAATGACAAAAGCCATTATGCCACCAGTTGGTGTGGTTATCACGAACTACAACAACGAGGCTTATGTCGCACACGCTATCGAGTCGGTCGCCAGGCAGACTGCGAGAGAGATGCAGGTAGTTGTGGTCGACAACTGCTCGACTGATGACTCCGACGTGGTCATAAAGCAAACACTCCATCAACTAGCCGATCGTCGCTTTCACTATGTTCGAAGCGGCTGCAATCGAGGGCAGGCGGGAGCTATCCGGTACGGTCTTCAATTGCTGACCACGCCATTCGTGTGTTTTCTCGATTCGGACGACTACTTGTATGAAGACTTCGTCGTTCGACATGTGTCAGCACATCTTAACGCCGATTTCCCCGTCGCGCTCACATTCTGCGACTCCCATGTTATCGATGCAGCAGGAAGGCTGATCGCTGGCACAGCGTGGTGGTTTGATTATCAGGATGAGAAGGTTCCGACGCGTGTGTTAAACAAAGCTCATGTCCCCACCATTGACGCAGAAACAGGTGAAGTTTCCTTTGAGCGAGGTGGCATGGCCACGTTGCATTCGACTTGGTCAGCTAACCAGGCGTCAAACAGTATGGCGAGCATGATGTTTCGCCGCCCATTCGTCGATCTGGTACTAGTTCCGGATGACCAGGAGCTTCGCCTATACGTTGATTTCTATCTATCAACTCTTGCGGCACTGCTTACCGGAACCATATCTCTGGCAGATGCGCTCTACGCTTATCGGATGCACGGCGCGAACAATCACTCCGATGCCACCGTCCCAGGCGGGCAGTACAGCTCATCAAGTAAGAAGTGGGAACCAATTAGAAACTCAATATGGCGTCTCGTGCTGCGCATTCTGGAGCAGGAGGCAGAAAGTCTCCAGCGTACGTTCGGTGTCCACCGTGTTGAGCAGGCCCAAGTGCAGCTACGACAAGCATTGCGCTCGGCGGCCAGTGAGCGAACTTCTCGCAGTCGCAGCAAGTTGCAGGAATTCCTTTCAGGTCTGTAGCCATGCACTCGGAGACGCTCGGGAAGCCCGCCTCCATATCCAGTCTTCGCGCGGTATTCGTAGGCGTTGCTCGCAACTGTGCTCCTTTTCTGCCAAATGTGCTTGCAAACATTGCGCGCTTTGCGGCGCATTACAGGTATGCTGCTTATGTTTTTGTCGTAGGCGACAGCTCCGATCAGACCATTCCAATACTACGTAGTTGGCTTGCCCATGAGCGGGAGGGCATCGTTGTCGACCAGGGACGCTTGGAGGACATCGAGCCACGCCGGACCGTCCGCATAGCAGCGGCAAGAAACACCTGCTTGGATCTGGTTAGGGACATCTACCGAGATTCTGATCACTTGATCGTTTGTGACCTCGACGATGTGTTGGCAGCACAAGTCAGCGCTCGTGAGTTCAGACGGGCCGCAGCATGGCTTGAAGGCCAACAGTCAAGAGCATGCGTATCTGCCAACGCGGCGCCGCGCTACTATGATGTATGGGCATTAAGGCACGAATACTGGTGCCCGTACGACTGTTGGCATGCGATATGGGATCGGTCTCCACACGCGTCATTCGATGTAGCGAAGTATCTACATGTCTATAGGCGGCAAATTCGGATTCCCGCGGACGCGGCACCCATTCGGGTCAAATCTGCCTTCGGGGGGTTGGCTATCTACAAGTTGAAGTTTGCCGTTGCTGCGAGTTACAAGGGACTAAATGCAGCCGGGCGTGAGCAGGCAGAGCATATAGCCTTTCATGAGGCGATAGCAGCGCAAGGCGGCGAGTCTTTCGTGTTTCCATCTTTGATGGTTCAGGCGCCGCAGGAGCATTTGTTTGACGCCGACAGCGCGTCCTGGCGACTCAAATTGAGTATGCTTGGTCACGACCTGCTGGAGTGCTGGCGACCCAAGTGGACGTCTCTATATCGCAATGATCGGTCGATTGCTTTTTAAGCCTGCACCGCGCGTGCTGATCGTGGATCCGGCCATCCATTCTCTGGGAGGGCATCATTTTGTTGCGATGGAGCGCCTGTCCTTGGAACTCGACGAGCTATCGGTTCCTTATAGAAGTCTAGGTGCGTCATCGGTCGATAGCCGTGTACGCAAGGCGTTGGGCGTAAGTCGCTGCTTCTCGGAGTCCATCTATGGGCGAACTGACTGGACAAAGGCAGAATTCCGGCGACGAGCGAAGGCGATGGCGCGGGACCTTGCCCGCTGTGTCAGATGGCACCGGCCGAACCTAGTTATACTTCCCACGTGCGATCAGGTTCTGGCCTTGGCGTTGGCTTTGGCTGTCAACAAGGCTTGGAGTAGCTGGCGTCCAAACGTGCTGCTGTGGCTGCTATTCCCCCCCGATCGACCAGGTGCCCTAGAAGAGTATCGTGAGGCATTCTCCGCGCTCCGGAGCGTCATTGGTGACGATCGCAAGATGCATATTTGTTGTGAGACCAATCGGATGGCATTGGCTTTCGCCGATGCAATCGGTATCGCGATCGAAACGCATCCCGGGCCGAATGCGAAGGTGATGCCGGACCTCGGCAGACCCGCAGGTGCCAATGGTCCGATCGTGGCGTGTATTGGCCATGCCAGCGCAGCCAAGGGTTATCAGCTATTGCCTGGCGCAATTGTCAGAGTTCTCGAAGAGAATCCGCGCATTCGATTCAATATCCACGGAACCATCAACGCCCGCGACGTGGGCGCCGATGAGAGTCCATTTAGCCAATTGTCTAAGCTTGGATCGCGTGTGGAACTTAACATGAAGCCGCTTCCAACTCTCGAGTATCAAAAGTTTTTTCAGGCAGCTGATATGATGCTCCTCCCTTACGATCCGGTCACTTATCGCATTCGAGGCTCGGGAATCTTCAATGAAGCAACAATCGCAGGCAAGCCAATAATTGTAACAGCCGGATGTGGCTTTGCAGAGGAGGCCTTTGCGGAAGGTCGAGCAGTTGCTATCGACGGGCTCGAACGCGACTCTATCGCAAATGCTATCCACTATGCCGTTGATCACTTCGAAGCACTTCGTCAGTGCGCTCAATTGCACGCGAGCGAACTGCGCATCAATACTCTGGGCGGTTTGTTGAAGCGCTCGTTGCCCGGAGAATCACTTAGGACAGATTAGGCGCGTCTGAACGCTGCTAGGGCGCAGCCCGGCGAGAGATCAAACTCAGCCCTAGCCTTCATGCTTTCAGCCTCTGGAAGAAGCGTTTGGACGATGGCGTCCGCCGTCGTTGTCCATGAGGTAGGTGTGTAGTTATCTCGCAGTTCGCCTTCCAGCTGTTCGAGCATGTTGGGACTGCTAATGAGGTTCTTGACTGTTTCATAGGCGGCTGTTGTGTTGTCGGGATCTACATAGAGGCAGAAGCGGCTACCCGCCTCGGGTATTGAAGTGCGCTCTGATGCAACGCAAATCTTGCCGAATGACAAGCTATCAGAGACCGGAAGACCCCAGCCCTCGTAGTAAGAGAGGTAGAGTGTGAACCGACATTCGCGGTAGAGTGCGGCCAAGGTGGCATCATCTGGAGACGAGACAATCGCCAGTTTATTATCAAGATGGTTAGTGGCTTCAATGGCCTTTCGTAAATCTTCCACCATCCAGCCCCACCCACCAGCGAAGACAAGCTTCGGAACCTGGTCTCGAGGTAGCTCCCGGAGGAGCTGGCTCCAGATGCGGAATGCTTGCTGATGGTTTTTGCGAACCTCGATTGTCGACACGAAGAGCGCGTATTCTCCAGTGTTGAGGCCGGCCGGCAAAGAACCCCAAGTCGGCCTGTCGAAGCCGGCGCCGATAGGGATGACGCGGGGCGCTGATCCCAGCATGATTTTCTGCCGATCTGCCCACGTCGACACATCGTGAGCCGTTGCCTTAGAATTAGTTAGAATAGCGTCAGCCAGTGGAAGTATGCCAGCGATCACTCGCTCAAAGTGCGGGGCGCGCCCCAAATCAAAGTACTCTGGTCGAAGTAGTGGAATAAGGTCATGAATCAGAATGGCAAAGCGCAGTCCCGTGGCTGCTTTGAACGCCGCCACCCGTGCTTCGTAATTAGCATCGTGCCATGGCGCGCCCAAGGTGCACAAGAGATCGCCCGGTTCGGCCGCTTCTAAAATGGCCGGCCCACTTGAGGCGGTTAAAGAAGGGGCCGGCGATTGCCTGGCCGAACGCGGGCGGATATCCTTCATTAGTCTACTTAGGATGGCATGCCAGGACGTGACTTGGCCCGAAGCTGGCCGGATGTCGTCGTGTCCGTGCGCCAAACTTCGATAAGTAGCCAATACGTCTTGCCAGCTGACAACGATAAACCCGCCTGGGACATCTGCGTGTCGGACAAAACCGACCTTGTCAGGGTGGCGGTTAACCAAAGCGGCGTATACTTCGCCTGTGAGGCGCTGAATGCCAGTAGGCCGTTTGCTTCGCTCAGAAAAGTGAAAGAGATCGTCTACGTCGAGCCAAAGTCTCATACCGTTTCGTTTGCGCTACCGGTACCACCAACACAATTGCAGGTGACGAAAAACGCTTACTCCTTCGGGCGCTAGCTGTGAGCTTTCAATAGGTTGTCCATCCGGCTCAGGCCGAGGAAGCTGATGTTGTCGAGACGTCAACGATCCTTGGGGAGAGCCGAATGGACATCCATAAGAATGCCCGGCTGACGCCGCACGGTCGAGAGCGGCTGGCCAAAATGATCCTTGGTGGGCAAACGCCGCAGGCGGCCAGTGAAGCCGCAGGCGTGTGCCCTCGCACCGGCCGCAAATGGAGAACTCGCCTCGAGCAGGAAGGCCTGGCTGGCCTGCAGGATCGCAGCTCGCGCCCCAAGCGGCTGCGCAAGCCGACGCCGCCTGAGGTGGTCGCGCGCATCGCCACGCTGCGTCGTCAGCGCCTGCCCGGCAAGGAGATCGCCGCCATTGTCGGCGTCTCGCCGGCGACGGTGAGCCGGGTGCTTCGGCGCCTGGGACTGAACAAGCTGAGCGCCCTGGAGCCGACCGAACCGCCGCGTCGCTACGCGCGCGAACAGCCCGGCGAGATGATCCACATCGACATCAAAAAGCTCGGCAAGTTCAATCAGATAGGCCACCGCATCACCGGTGACCGCAAGAGGCAGAGCAACAGCCGCGGCATCGGCTGGGAGTTCCTTCATATCTGTATCGACGACGCCTCGCGCGTGGCCTTCAGTAGGATCATGAAGACTGAGCGCAAGGGCTGTGCCGTGGCTTTCCTCAAAGCCGCCGTCGCCTATTACAGGAGCCTCGGCATCACCATCGAGCGCGTCATGACCGACAATGGCTCCTGCTACAAATCACGCGACTTTGCCAAGGCCTGCCGGCAACTGGGCATCAAACACGTCCGCACCAGGCCCTACACTCCGCGCACCAACGGCAAGGCCGAGCGCTTCATCCAGACATCGCTACGAGAATGGGCCTGGCCCGCGCCTATTCGGACTCAAAACAGCGCGCCCTCGAACTGCCCTTCTTCATGCACCGCTACAATTGGCATCGACCTCATGCCAGTATCGGACGAATGCCGCCCATCACCAGACTCGGCCTGACCAAGGACAACCTGTTGAGACTCCACAGCTAGTGCATCCCCCCATTCAGGCTCACATCGAAGTATCCGAGCCAGCTCGTGTCGGGCGCACGTCGATGCCGAAACCGGACTATCCGTCGCCAGAACCGATCCAAGGCGACCTGGGCGTCTTCGGGCTCGAGCTCATCCGTCGGCCCGATCAGGGTCACAAAGCTGACTTCGGCGTCTTGAGGAAATCTCCCCAGTCATTGGACGATCCGCATCAGCGCCTCGTCCTTCTCGCGGGCCTTCCGCTTGGGCCCACAGATCGGACACGCATACAGCCGACAAGGATGGTAACGACCACAGGCACGTATGCGAACCAATCACTCACATCTGAAAGAATCTTTGCTGCACCCTTGAACTGCGACCGCAACCGAAACAGCTTCTCTCTATGGAAACAGAATTGAAATCGTTACGAGAACAAGTTCGGAAGAACTTGAAACTGTCGCAAGACGCTGGCTCATCGGTTCGCCGGCTATCACAGCACTTGCGCCCCGGGCTAGATGCTGACGAATCGTGTTGGGAGGAAGCGCTTGATCACATATCGCCGGAGCATTCTCTTAAAGAATTCGCGGTAGGGACTGGGAGCGGGGACGAGTGGATTGAGGTCAACTCGGCCGATGGGCGCTTCGACGAAGGTTGGGTTGCTGGGGTGGGCCGAGGAGACAGACTTAGAGTGACCTTTGGCAGGAAAATAAGAGGCGCTCTACAAGCACCGACGCGAATCGACGCGAAGATTTCCGACGATGGGGAACTCGTTCTTCTCGGCGCGGACGACAAGGCGTTGGCCAGTTTCCGGCCTGGAGCTTGCAATAGACATATTTATCTTTCTCGAGGACATCACTCTGTGTGGTTTTGCCGCCTCACTCCGCGCGATTCGGTGCCCCACAGGTTGGCGGAATTGATGCCGACCTCACATGCGCCTCATTGTCCCGAGGGTGGTTCGGCTGCTGGCTTGGACAGATTCGATATTGGGTCTGTTCAGTGGAATTTCGACTTCCGATGCAGAGAATTAGTAGACCACCTAGTGAGTGTGTCGGGGCATAGCGCGGAATTTCTTCTTCGCAACTTGGAGGAAGACTTCGCTGAAGAGTTAAGCAAGTTGGTGGAAGATGTGGTTAGGAAGCTAGCTGGCAATTGCCATGTCTGCGGATTGACGAGGCCCCGAACCGCTTGCGGCCAGAGTGATATGAGTTTCTAAAGTGTTTCGATGCCGGTAGACATCAAGGCTAATGACACCTCCGCACGTGATACATGCCTCGACTGGCGGCAGTTCACGACCAATGCGAACGAAGATCAGCGGCAACGATCTTGGCGAGAACGCGTCGCGTGGTTGGAAGCGGGTGGGCGTCTCTAGCAGGCTGTTGAAGAAGTCTGACGATGGGCGATGAAGGGTATGTCGTCGCCATTTGAGAGGCAGATCTCACGTTGGAGAGAGCCATCGGCCTGAAGTTCGGCCCAGCCATGGCCGGAGACTTCTTCGCTCTCGTCGTTGCCGTCGCAGTCGAACTCGACATCGTCGCCATAGCAGGCACCGTGGATCGGGCCGGTGAGGCCATCGAAGGCGAACTCGCCGCCTTCTTCGCCGAACAGGATGTAGGCACCCGGCCCGGCCATGTCCCAGCCAGGTGTCTCGACGACACGGCATCGACCCAGCATGTTCATGCCGGTGCCGCCAGCAGCTTGGGCAGCCGAACCAGATTGTAGGCCGCCAGGGCGAGTGTGAAGACGGCGTCCACCCGCGCTCGTCCTCGCAGCTTGATCTTTGCAAGCCCGGCCGAAGCCTTGATCCAGCCGAACACCTCCTCGATCCGCTTGCGGCAGCGCTGGCTGATGCCGTAGCCGACGTGGCGCGTAACGCGGCGATCCACCGCTGTCTTGCGCGGTTTGCCGGTCTTGCTCAGGTGGCCATCGATGGCGATGTGGGGGCTGACCGAACGGGATCGCAACGAGGCTACGAAGTTGGCCACGTCATAGGCCTTGTCGGCGCCCAGGGTGATGCGGCGCTTGCCTCGATGAGCGTCGACCAGGGCCAGCGCCTCCTCGCGCTCGGCCGTGCCCGTCGCCAGGCTGGCACTCCCACCGACCACCAGCCCATGGCGATTCTCCATCAGGGCATGGCCCATGTAGCAGAGCCTGGCCGGCTGGCCGTCGCTCTTCTTGTAAAGCCGGGCCTCCGGATCGGTCGTGCTGCGATGGGTCTCGTTCGAGCGCTTCTCCTTGTGGAAGTTGTGCTCGGCGTTGCGCCCACCGCCCGGCGCGTCATTGTCGCCCCTGTCCTTGCGCCGGAAGCTCTTGATCGACGCCCATGCTTCCAACAGCGTCCCGTCCACCGAGAAGTGATCGCTCGACAGAAGCCGCTTCACCTTCGGCTGAGATACCACAGCCGCCAGGAACTTCGCTGCGATCTCGCCCTCCAGCAGCCGGTCCCGGTTCTTCGAGAAGCTCGAATGGTCCCACGCCGGATCGTCCACACCCAGCCCCACGAACCAGCGGAACAGAAGGTCGAACTCCATCCGCTCCATCAGTTGCCGTTCCGACCGGATGCCATAGAACGCCTGCAGCAGCATCGCCCGCAACAGACGTTCCGGCGCGATCGACGGCCGACCCAGACGAGCCGGATACAGCGCCGCAAAGTCCCCCGTCAGATCGGCCAACGCCGCATTCGCTAACTCGCGGATCGTCCGCAAAGGATGATCCCCCCGAACCCGAGCCTCCAGATCCACATAGCTGAACAGCGATCCCGAACGCTCATCCGATCCGCGCATCATCGCCCCGTCTGAACTCTCAGATCAGTGAATCATCTTCCAATGATCGCCGCGATGCATTTTTCAACAGCCTGCTAGACGACTAGACACCGAATTCCGCCATTGCGAGATGCATCACCTTATTTCGGTGATCGCGTTTCAGCTTTTGCCGGTGCTCCCGTGACTGGTTGCTATCATATGCGGGCCAGCACGCCCCATCCCGATCGGGCTTCACAGTCATCTCGCTCGGATAGAACGCGCCAGCCTTCTCTCCTCTGGGCACACGTGGCCGACGCATGATCGGCATTCCAATCTTGTACTTCGAGCATATCGAGAAGAAGCGACGGTAGGTCCCGATCTTGTCCTCACGGTACTCGAATTCGTTGCCACTGAACCAAGCGTCGCGAAAGTGACGAAGTGTTTGCTTCTCGTCCTTGGTAAGATAGGCGTTACTCGCCATGGCCACATATGCTCGGGTCAGGCACTCTATCTCCTTTTTGGTGTCCATACACGGTAGCCTGTCTTTGAACTGCATCGGGACACTTGGCGATCTCCATGACAATGGGCTGATTCTCGACCTCACCAGATCATCCATTTCAGCCCACGGCAGGTATCCTTCTGCCTTCGAGGCGTCTCTCCGAATCTGAATGGTGGGTGCACTTCTACGCAGCGGGTGGTCGGCTTACCAGCCAAGCCACTCTCGACATGGCTCGGACGGTGTCGGCTTCGGCTACTCAGCACTGATCGCTGTGACGCGGACTTCTCGGATGCGATACCGGGAAGTCCGCCCGCGTTGTCGCGGATCGCATCGACTATCCCGGCACGTATACGTTCTTCGTCACGCAGAGTGCAGACAAACAATTGCCAGATCCTGAAGCTGCACGACGAACCGGAGAGAACTCGGATCGCAAAACCGTTTCGTACCTGATCGTGTCCGATGGACCCGCCCACGCGACGTGCCAGCTCTCTGTGGCAGTTTATCTGGAGGGCTTCTTCCATTTCGGAATGGTCACGTCAAACTTCACCCGGTCGAGCGCGCGCTTTAGCTGCTTGACCGGGATACGCCCATAGGACCGCCCAACACTGGCGCTATCGTGGCCGGAGATTTCATCGTGATAGTCCTCGGGTAGCTCCGCACCACGCGCCGCAGTCTTCCAGCCGTGACGTAGCGAATGGAAATCGGTCCAGCGTTGATCCAGACCGATGCTTCGGCGATAACGGCCGAACCACTTGCTGAAATCACCTGACCACCGGCCCCGGCTATCCGGCTCGATCTCTGGGAACATTCTCGTCCCCTTGAGTGACTGAACGTATTCGAGGAATCCGAGTTCGATCACGTACTTGTGCAGGGGCACCGTACGGACCGACTCGCTGGTCTTCACGGACTTGTCTTTGCCGTCATCATCGAACGACGGACGAATGCGCAAGCAAGCGATTCCCTCGCGCTGGACGAGATCGCTCTTATCCAACTGGCAGAGCTCGCCGGCCCGAAAGCCATGGTATAGTGCCAGCACCGGTAGCCAGTACGCAGCCTCTCCTCCGCCGGCCGTAAATCGCTTGCCCTCGGTGTATACAGGTGATTTGAACAGCGTGCGGAGTTCGTCCCTGTCCCACTCCTGCCGCTGATTGACCTTAGCCCGCTTGGGCCTCTCCAGCGTGATCTTCGCGAACGGGTTCGCAGTCAGATAGTCGTTACGGTCGGCGAATCGAAACATCGTCGTGACCGCTCCGAACGCCTTTTCGCGCGTCGCGTGGGCGACAGGTTTACCATTGAAGGTCATCGCCACGACGTGAGCCTTCCACTTCCGAGCATGTTCCACGGTGTACTCGGCCACAGGCAGATCGCCGTTCAACTCCATGAACACTTCCTTGGCCCGTTCGTACTCAGCCTCTGTGTTCGCCGTGGGTTGGCGTTCCTTGACCCACTGCTTGAACAGTTCGTCCAGACTGAGCGCTTCTCGTTTCGGCTCGATCAGCTTGGCCTTTTCCAGCATGGCCCGGATTTGGTTCTCCGGCTTGCGCTGTTCCATCCGCATCGCAGCGTCCGCCCACTTCGGATCGATAGGGATTAAGATCACCTCCGAGGGGTGGCCGGCGAGCGTCTTTCTGGCCTGTGCGATGCGCGTTTCGAACTCGCACATCACCGCATGTAAGCGGATGCGGGCCACATCGAGATTGGAGGTGTCTAAGGTCCTCTGGAGACTGGTTTTGCCGATGATTCCGACGAGCGCCTTTGGCACGTCTTTTCGCGCCCACCACGTCGAGCCGCGTAGGAACATCCCCTTGGGTTTCGCCATTTTCATCTCCGATTCGTAGCACAAATTCGTAGCAACGAACGGGCGAAAACCCCGAAATTCCGATGTTTTCTGGATTCTGGAGCGCAGTGGTGCCCCCGGTCGGACTCGAACCAACACTTCCGTGAGGAAACCTGATTTTGAGAGACCGAATATCCCCTATCCTTTGTGTATCCGGGGGTATCCGATTTCCCGATAACCGATTGTAAGCACTAGCTTTTATCGGCTATCGGCACATCCTTACCTAACCGGACATACGCTACGGTTGGTTTTCTAGGTGCTCCTACTTTGCACCTGAATTCCAGCCTCCACGGAGGTTAGGAAATGCCCAAAATCAAACTCACAAAGACCGCTGTCGACGCCGCAACTGCCCAGGAGCGCGATTACGAACTCCGGGACACGATGGTCCCTGGCTTCCTCGTAAAGGTTACGCCGACCGGCCGCAAGACGTTCATGCTGGCCTACGTCGCGAACAACGGCCAGCGGCGAAAGCCAGCGATCGGGCGCTACGGCGAACTCACCGTCGACCAAGCACGGAACATCGCACAAGATTGGTTGGCAGAAGTCCGCCGAGGTGTCGATCCAAGTGCTGAGCGCGACGCCGCCCGCAAGGCGCTGACCGTGAAGGAGCTGTTTGATCGGTTCATCACGGACTACTCCGAAGATCGGAACAAGCCTTCGACCGTGAAGTCGAATCGCGGCTACGGAAAGCGCTACATCATCCCGATCCTTGGGCAGCTCAAAGTGCCCGATGTGACGCGCGCTGACATCTCCCATCTGATGAAGAAGATGTCGAAGAGCCCCACCAACGCCAACCGCGTGCTCGCGGCCGTGCGGAAGATGTTCAACATGGCCGAGGTGTGGGGATTGCGACCTGACGGTTCCAATCCTTGCCGCCACATCCCCAAATTCCCCGAGCGCGGCAAGACGCGCCTTATCGCTGACGGCGAATTGCGGAAGCTCTACGAATATCTCGACCGCGCGGAAGCCGAGGGCCTTGAGCACCCGTTCATCCTCCTTGCCGTTCGTCTGCAATTCGAATTCGCGGCGCGGATGTCGGAGATCCTCGACATGCGGTGGGATTGGGTGGATTTCGACAACCGCCGTGTCGTGTGGCCGGACAGCAAAACCGGCGAAATGTCCAAGCCCATGAGCGCCGAGGCCCATCGCCTCTTCGAGACGGCGCCACGACTGGAAGACTCACCATTTGTCTGCCCGTCGATCTTCGACCCGGAGCTTCCGATGTCCAAGCACACCTATTACCAGGGCTGGCGGCGCATTCTTGATCGAGCCGGGGTGCCGCACATCGGAACGCACGGCATTCGCCATCGTGCGGCGACCGACATCGCCAACTCCGGCATTCCGGTGAAGGTCGGCATGGCGCTCACCGCGCACAAGACGGTGACGATGTTCATGCGCTACGTCCACACCGAAGACGATCCGGTGCGCGCGGCGGCGGAGGCGGTGGCGCAGCGGCGGCAGTCGGTCGTTACCGGAACGCCTGTGCCACCAGCACAGCCGGCGCCAACTCTGCCCTCGGCTGCGGATATCGTCGTCACGCCTACGGTCGAAGCAGCGGCTGCTCCGCAACTGTCGCCCGACGGGAAGCCGCTTGGTTTCGAGGATGGCAGCTACACGTCGCGGACGCGCGTGGGAAATTATCGCCCTTATCGCCACCGCTCGGGCGAAAACCGTTCCACGCCTCCCGGCACGAAGCACGCCCAGACGGAGGAGGCCAGTCATGCCTAAACAGACCCGCCGTGAAACGCGCTGGCCTCCGCCGGAAATATTGCAACGGGCAAAATTTGTCTATGATGCTGGCCCAATCCGCTTCGTCGATACCGCGGCTGCGGCCCGACACCTCGCCCTCGATGCCCATTCGCTCGAATGTTATCGGTCCCTCGACATCGGACCGGCCTTCTACAAGTTCGGGCGCTATGTCCGCTACGCGGTGGCCGATCTCGACGCTTGGGCCGAAAGCTGCCGGCGAACGCCGGGAGCCGCTCCCAAAACGCCACCCCTCCGATCCATTGACCCGCATAGCTCGGAGGCTATATAATGTGGGAAGTTCAATTCCACGCTGCCTTCGAGGCGGAGGTTTTGGCCTTTGAGATCGATGTCCGGGTCGCCCTGATCGCAGCCGCGAGGCTGCTTCAAGACTACGGCCCCCAGCTTGGTCGGCCTCATGCCGACACGCTCAAAGGCTCGAAACACGCCAATATGAAGGAGCTACGGTTTGAAGCGGCCGACGGCGAATGGCGCGCAGCCTTCGCCTTCGACCCGGAACGGCGGGCGATCATGCTCGTGGCGGGCGATAAGTCCGGTGGAAGCCAGAAGCGGTTCTACCGGCAGCTCATCGCAAAAGCGGATCTCCGGTTTTCCGAGCATGTGGAAAGCCTGAAACCCGCAAAGAAGGGACGTTGAGATGGCACGGAGCCTGAATGAAATCATCGCCGCGCTTCCGGCGGACGAGCAGGCGGCCGTCGAGGCGCGCTATCAGGATCTACGGCAGGAGGTCGAAGGTCTGCGCGAGCTGCGCCAGATCGCCGGCAAGGCGCAGGAGGACATCGCATCGGCCCTCAACATCAAGCAGCCGTCGGTGTCCAAGATCGAGAAGCAGGCGGATATGTATCTCTCGACGCTGCGCAGCTATGTCGAAGCCATCGGCGGCAAGCTCGAACTCACGGTGAAGCTGCCATCGCATCCGGCGTTTCATCTCCATAGCCTGGGTGACATGACCATGGGCATCGGAACAGAGGTTCGCACTGTGGCCCGTCGTCGGAAGCAGGCCGGAACAAGGTGAGCAGCTTGAGGTGAAGGGGGAAAGCCTTCCCCCTGGCCTGCGCCGAGGTCGCCGGCACACCCCCTTCTGCGGGGAGACCCCGCAACGCCCCCTTGTCGGGCCATCATCCGGCGCGATCTTCAAGGGGCGAGATGCCCGAGAAGGAGAAGGCGCCCGAATACGATTCCTGTTTCCCCATAGCCATGCCTTTCGGAAAGGCCGCGTCACCATCGACGATGACGGCAAGGCCGCGCCCGACTGCCTGGTCGAGTTTGGAGATGGCTTCACCGTGATCGCGGAGCGGCACGCCCGAGGGCGATGCCATCCCTCTCGCCGTTCCCGGCTATCGCACCGCCCGCGTCACACTCGTAACGGCGCGGACCTGGCGGCTCGCCAAGGGCAAAGTGGGCTGGAATGACATTCGGGCTTGGTGTATCCAATATCTCAACGATTCTTGAGATATTGAGATTATGAACGAAAATCGAGCCCTCGACGCCTTCGCGGCGCTGTCGCAGGAAACCCGGTTGCGCATCGTGCGCCTGCTTGTGACCGCTGGCCCCGAGGGCCTGTCTGCCGGCACAATCGGCGAGGCAATGGACAGCGCGTCCTCGTCACGCATGTCCTTCCATCTGGGCCATCTCGAACAGGCCGGGCTTGTCGAATCCCGGCGCGAGGGTCGCTCGATCATCTACAGCGCGGCCTTGTCGACGCTCGCCGGCCTTATCGAATTTCTCATGCGCGACTGCTGCCAGGGCCACCCCGAGGTGTGCAACCCGGCCATGGCCGCGCTGTCTTCCTGCTGCGAACCGACGAAAGGCACCGCCCATGGCTGATACAAGCCAATCCGCGCGCGTCCCCATGGACGTCGTCATCTATCATAACCCCGATTGCGGCACGTCGCGCAACACACTGGCGATGATCCGCAATGCCGGGGTCGAGCCCCACGTCATCGAATATCTGAAGACGCCACCTAGCCGGGCCATGCTCACGCAGCTCATCGCGCGCATGGACATCGCCACCCGTGCCCTGCTGCGCGAGAAAGGCACGCCCTATACGGATCTCGGCCTCGGCGATCCGGAGCTCAGCGACGACGCCCTTATGGACGCCATGATGGCGCATCCGATTCTCATCAACCGGCCGATCGTCGTCAGCCCGAAGGGCGTGAGGCTCTGCCGACCGTCGGAAGACGTTCTCGACCTACTGCCGCCGCAACAGGGCGAGTTCGTCAAGGAAGACGGCGAACGTGTCATCGACGAGCACGGCCGCCGTGTCGCGACGGCATGAGGACCGGCTATGTCTACCTTTGAACGCTATCTGACCCTCTGGGTCGCGCTCTGCATCGTCGTCGGCATCGCGCTCGGCCATCTCATGCCGGGCCTCTTTCAGATGATCGGCGCCGCCGAGATCGCGAAGGTCAACCTGCCGGTGGCCCTGCTGATCTGGTTGATGGTCATCCCCATGCTGCTCAAGATCGACTTCGCCGCGCTCGGTGAGGTTGGCCGCCACTGGCGCGGTATCGGCGTGACGCTGTTCGTCAATTGGGCCGTGAAGCCCTTTTCCATGGCGCTGCTCGGTTGGCTGTTCATCGGCGGGCTCTTCCGTCCGATGCTACCGCCGGCCCAGATCGACAGCTATATCGCCGGCCTCATCATCCTCGCCGCGGCTCCTTGCACGGCGATGGTGTTCGTCTGGTCCAATCTCACCAAGGGCGAACCGCATTTCACGCTGAGCCAGGTCGCGCTCAACGATGCGATCATGGTGGTCGCCTTCGCGCCGATCGTCGGCCTGCTGCTCGGCCTGTCCGCGATCACCGTGCCATGGGGCACGCTCGCCCTGTCGGTAGTGCTCTACATCGTCATCCCGGTCATCATCGCACAGATCGTGCGGCGGCAATTGCTGGCGACCGGCGGGCAAGCTGCGCTGGATCGACTGCTCGCCCAGCTCGGGCTGATTTCGCTCGTCGCCTTGCTCGCGACGCTGGTGCTGCTGTTCGGCTTCCAGGGCGAGCAGATCATCGCGCAGCCGATGGTGATCGCGCTGCTGGCCGTGCCGATCCTGATCCAGGTTTATTTCAACTCGGGGCTGGCCTACCTGCTCAATCGCATCTCGGGCGAACAGCATTGCGTTGCCGGACCCTCGGCGCTGATCGGCGCATCCAACTTCTTCGAGTTGGCCGTTGCCGCCGCCATCAGCCTGTTCGGCTTCCACTCCGGCGCAGCGCTGGCCACAGTAGTCGGCGTGCTGATCGAGGTGCCGGTCATGCTCTCGGTCGTCTGGATCGTGAACCGCTCGAAGGGCTGGTATGAGCGCGGCAAGCCGGCGATCGTCGTGGAGGTCAATCGCTGATGCTGCGTGATCTGCCCAACCTCCACGCCGATTGCGTCGACGTGCCCACAATTGACCGGCTGCGCGCAACACCTTCAGCCCATCCACCGCGTATCCTGCTGCTTTACGGCTCGCTGCGCGAACGTTCCTACAGCCGGTTTCTGACGCTCGAAGCCGAGCGGCTGCTGAAACACTTCGGAGCGGAAACGCGCATCTTCGATCCGACGGGCCTGCCGCTGCCGGACGGCGCCGAGGTCAACCACCCGAAAGTGCAGGAGCTGCGCGAACTGTCGCTCTGGTCGGAAGGTCAGGTGTGGAGCAGCCCGGAACGCCACGGCGCGATGAGCGCGGTGATGAAGGCGCAAATCGACTGGATTCCGCTTTCGGTCGGGGCCGTTCGGCCCACGCAGGGCCGCACGCTCGCGGTCATGCAGGTTTCTGGCGGCTCGCAGAGCTTCAACGCCGTCAACCAGATGCGCGTGCTGGGGCGCTGGATGCGGATGGCGACGATCCCGAACCAGTCATCCGTCGCCAAGGCATATCAGGAGTTCGACGAAGCCGGCCGCATGAAGCCGTCCTCCTATTACGACCGCGTGGTCGACGTGATGGAGGAGCTGGTCAAGTTCACGCTGCTCACGCGCGATGTCTCGGCTTACCTCACCGACCGCTACTCCGAACGCAAGGAAAGCGCCGAGGCCCTCATGCGACGGATGAACCTGTCGGCCGCGACATAAGCCAAGCTCATCTGCCGCGCCCCGTTTCAGAGTGAGAGTGCGGACGGGTTTTGCCGTGACGGGTAGATAGCTAGAGGAGAGGCTTCCAGCGCCCGTCGCGGAGAACCGCGATGTCCAGAAACGATCGCCGCGTTCGCGCCGGCTCCGACCGTGCGAACCTCTATGACGAAATCACCGACAAGATCATCGCCGAGCTGGAGGCCGGCCGCGTGCCGTGGGTCCAGCCCTGGGGCACCTCGGCGGCCAAGGCTCCGCTTGGCCTGCCACGCAACGCCGCAACATCGCGCAGCTATAGTGGCATCAACGTCCTGATTCTCTGGGGCGCTGTCATCGAACACGGCTTCCCGGGCCAGAGCTGGCTCACCTTCCGCCAGGCCCTCTCACTCGGCGGTAACGTCCGCAAGGGCGAGCGCGGCACCACCGTCGTCTATGCCGACCGCTTCACGCCGGAGGACGAGAAGCGCCGCGCCTTCGAGGCCGGCGAGGAAGCGCAGGCGATTCCGTTCCTAAAACGCTTCACGGTGTTCAACACCGCGCAATGCGGCGGCCTGCCCGACGACATCGAGGCGGCCGCCCCTGCGCCGCTGCCCGGCATGATCGAGCCCCAAGTCGAGGCGCTCATCAAGGCGACCGGCATCGACTTCCGCATCGGCGGCAACAGGGCGTTCTACGTGCCGTCGCTCGACTATGTGCAAGTGCCGCCGCCGGCCGCCTATTTCGAGCCGATCAACTGGCACCGGACGGCGCTGCACGAACTCGGTCATGCCAGCGGCGCAGCGCACCGGCTGAACCGGAATCTCGCCGGGGCCTTCGGCTCGAAGCTCTATTCGGTCGAAGAAATCACGGCCGAACTGATTTCGGCCTTCTGCTGCGCCTCGCTCGGCATCGTGCCGACCGTCCGCCACGCCGACTATATCGGCTCCTGGTTGGACTAATGGCGAGCTTGCCATTATTCGAGTAATCAGCAGCAGATCATAATGTGAAGGAGCACCACCATTCCGGTGTTATGCGGGGATGGTGTGCGATCTCCTCCACATTATTTCCTTGCAGCTAAAGGGTATCGAGCCAGGCGAGGACGCTCTGGTCCTGTTTCCACGATGGTCGCTTTGTCGATCGTGAGGGACTTTCGAGGCGTTCCAGTGCCAGGCGCTTTGTTTCCAGATTTGCCTGAGCGTAGTGGTTTGTGGTGTCGAGGCTGACATGGCCGAGCCAGCTTCGGATCACGGTGACGTCAACACCTGCCGCCACCAGATGCACCGCCGTCGCATGACGGAAGCTATGAGGTGTTACATGCTTCGAAGTCAGGCTGGGCGTGATCTTCGCTGCCGCTTCGACGTATTGCGCTAGTTTGAAGCGGACACCCGATGCGCCGAGCGGGACACCATATCGATTAACGAAGATGGGCTCGTCGTCGGCCCTCGGCTGTCGCATGAGCTGCGATCTTAGCAACGACACCGTCTCCGGCCAAAGAGGGCTCAGCCGTTCTTTTCGTCCCTTGCCGTAAAGACGCACGCAGGCTGGCGAGTCGAACCGGATTGCCCGTGGGCAAACATCAAGCGCTTCCTGGATGCGCGCACCGGTATTGTAGAGGAACGAGAGGAGCGCATGGTCGCGTTGGCCTTCGATCGTCGAGCGATCCGGCTGGGCCAGAATGGCCTTCACCTCCTCCGGTTCCAGATAGCACGGCGCATGGATCGGTGCTTTCTTCAGGGGCACGTGAAGAACCTGGGTGCATTGCTCGATGGCCGTCGGCTCACGGTCAGCAACGAAGCCGAAGAAGCTGCGCAATGCGGACAGGCGGCAGTTGCGTGTGCCGATCGTATCTCCGCGTTCCTGCTCGGTGTATTGTAGGAAGGCCTTGACCTCGGAGGCCGTCAGGTCGGCCAATATGAGCTGAACGACTGATCGGCGCCGACGTTGAGCGACGAACCTGAGGAAGAGGCGCCAAGTGTCACGGTAGGACCGAACGGTGTGCACTGAGGCATTCCGCTGCTGGACCATCCACTCGTAAAAGAAGGCATGAAGCAGCCTCGGGAAGGGGTCGACCACCTTCATGGCTGCACCGCCTCTGACACCTGCAGGCAATGTGCCCCGAACGTCCGGAATCGTTCGTTTGCTTCTTGCAGGATTTCCTGGGTGACCGTGATGTAAACCAGCGTCGAGTGGATATCGCGGTGACCCAGATATGTCGCGAGGAATGGAAGTTTCTCCTGCGGATTGATACCGGCGCGGTACCATTGGAGAATGCGGTTCACCACGAACGAATGTCGCAGGTCGTGGATGCGAGGGCCAGTCTTGCCTCTCGGCGGCTTAATTCCGGCACGCCGCAAGATGTCGACGAGGCCCCATGCGATGCTGTGAGACGTGTAGCGCGCGTTGCCCTGATCGTGCCAGAACAGGCCGGATTCGGGGCTTTGTGGCATCTTCGCCTTGCGTCTCACCTCCAGATATTCCCGCAGCGCCGACAACGCACTGTCAGCCAATGGCAGGATCCTCGATTTGAAGAACTTCGTCTCCCGGATGGTAATCGTGCCAACCTGCAGATCGATATCGGCAAGGTTCAGGCGTGCGAGTTCTCCTAACCGCAATCCCGCGCAATAGGTCAGGACCAGCATGGTGTAGAGGCTGATCGGCCGCAACGGTGAGCGTGGAGAGGGGTAGGTCAGAGCGATGTCGAGGAGACGGCGAACCTCTTCCGGGCTGTAAATATAAGGCCGACGCCAATGTCGCGCGACCTGTTGTGCAGGACGGGGATCCGGACGCCTTGGTTTGGTGCTGGGATCGAGATGATGATGTGCCTTGGCCAAGGCACGAGCGAGCTTTTCGCATTCGGCGGCATGGTTGGCGGTTGATCGCGCGGCCGCCCAGTGCTGCAACATGATCGATACTGACTCTCCCGCCAACTCCGGATGCGCTTGCAAGAAGCGATCGAACCGCCAGAACCAGCGGGCCTGCGTCTGATAGCGATAACCTCTCGCCTGCATCAGCGCGATGTGGTTGCGCATGAGGTCGCCGAGAACACTGCCGAACGGTGGGAACTGCCGTAGCGCTTCGAGTGCCTGATCGGGATCGGGCGCGAGCAGCGACCGCACGATCGCCTTGTCGCTTTTCGCATGGTACTCGGCACGCAAATCAGCAATGGGATTGCTGACAATCAGCGCTTCTCCCACGAGGAAGTCGAGGAAGCGATTGACGATGCGGGCGCGATGCAGCAGCGTCGCCATGGGCCAGTGCATGGCACATTCGCGCAACCACGTTTCGAGCACTTCTCGGCCAAGCTGTCCGGGTGTGCGCTGATCCCGGATAACTACTTCCTGGAAGGTTCGGAGCGCCTGACGGTAATAGATCGGACTGGTCGAGCAGCGCAGCCGGAGCTGACCAAGATAACGGGCAATCGTTCTGCCATCGGTGTCGGGCCAAGCGTTCATGAGCGCACCTCCTGTCCCGGGATCTCTAGGGCGATTGCGCGCAGGTCCTCCGTGGCAAGTTTCAGGTAGGGGATCGTCGACTCCGTTGAACGATGACCCAATACGTCTCCGATCAGTTTTCGCGGGACCGACGCCCGTAGCAGACTGACTGCACGTGCATGCCGGAAGATATGCGGGCCGCGTTTGCCGCTTGGTGTGATGCCTGCCGCCTCGATCCGCCGGCTGACTTCGTTATAAATGCGCACCATGGGAACGTAGGGTGCGCGGGTGCGAACAAAGATTTCCCGCACGTCAGTTTCAGGGCGGCCGTGCCGGAGGTACTCGATCAGCGCTTCCCCGACGGTCTCAAACAAAGGCAGAAGAGAATGATCACCCGTTTTGGAGCGGCGGATGTGCAGAATGTCCGCCCGCCAATCGATGTCTTCCAACCGCAAACGGCTTATCTCGCCGGAACGTAACCCGTAGGTCGCAAGAAGCTGAAGGATGGCATAGTCGCGCAAGCCCATCGGCGACCGGTCTTTTCGAACAGATTTCAGGACAATCGAGATCTGATCCGAACTTAACGCGGATGGGATGCCTTCATAGGCATAGAGCAGCGGAGCAATAACGTGCTGGGAGAGATCGGCCGCGGTGCGACCTGTCCTGTGAAGATGTTTCAGCAGCGACCGAAGCCGCTCGGCGACATCTTTCAAGGATTTCCGCGTCAGCCCCCGAGCCCGCATGTCGATATAGATGTCGAGATCGCGGACGGTCAGGTCTGCAAAACTGGCGTTCGAATGCTTGATGAACCAGGCACAAAAATGTCGGGCTTCCCACAGCAAGGCGTCGATCGAAGCCGTAGCGAGCCCGCGTTCCTCCCGCAGCCATGTCTGATACTGGCCGCACACCTCTCGACAAACACGCTCGCCAGCATCGGTGGACGCAGGTTCAGGTGGCCAGCGCTTCAACGCGAGCTTCAGCAGCGCGTGGATTCCTGATCTGGGAATGCCTACCCAGTAGCGAGCTGGAGCGCGGCCATGACGTTTGCGAAATTGTCGAACCGCAAAGCGCAGATACTGCGTTACTTCTGCCGGCGTGACCGCTTCAAGAGCAATCTTGCGCGCCGCCAGGTACGCAAGAAAGTAGCCGGCGTTGCGGCAATAGTTGTGAACTGCAACTCGATTATATCGCTGTCGCGTCAGAGCATCCTTAAGCTGCGCGACAAGGGTACTGTATCCATGTGACATGAAGGTTTCCTCAACTGTGTTTGATCAACAGCCGAGGGTGTCACGATCAAAATAATGCGCAGCAAATCACGAGGCTTTTTCGCCGATCTCCACAAGCCGGCCGCGCTAAGACTCTTCCTTCACATTATGATCTGCTGCGGATTACTTGAGTAATGGCAAGCTCGCCATTACTCAAGCCAGGAGCCGATATAGTCGGCATGGCGGACGGTGGGCGTGATGCTGAGCGAGGCGCAGCAGAAGGCCGCGTTGATCTCGGCCACCAACTCCTCGAAGGCGTATTTCTTGGTGCCGAAGGAACCGGAGAAATCGCGGTTCAGGCGCG
>WBZX01000653.1_pt1 | contig 30191 bp, 23 predicted proteins | sample 5204211 | NCBI WGS metagenome assembly WBZX01 (sample SAMN12344362, study PRJNA552823) | activated sludge metagenome | biome: Activated sludge suspended growth; feature: Nitrification reactor; material: Wastewater; isolation source: activated sludge from nitrification reactor of wastewater... | reverse complement strand
TCGGGGTCGGTGAGGCAGTGGCGCATTCCCGCCGACATGAGGCGCAGGCCGGCGCGGTGCAAGGCGGCCTGGGCTGCGGTGAGCTGGGTGATCACGTCTTTGCAGTCGGCTCCTTCTTCGAGCAGGCGCTGCACCCCGCGGACCTGGCCCTCGGCCCGGCGGAGCCGGTTGAGTACATCGTCGGACACTTCGTCTGGGAACCGCATGAGCGTCAGCATATACCTATAGGGGTATTAGACCCATGAGGGGTGCGGTTGGAGCGATACCCCCAGGGGTATATACTGGGATCGGGGTGCAGGCTCAACCGGCACCCTCCACAATCAGAGGTACGACGTTCGGCTCGCACCCGCCGGGTCGGCCCGCCTCGTCACCCGTCACGGAGGACGGCCATGACCACCATCGATACCCCGAGCACCGGACTGGACAACCTCGGCCGAGTGCAGGGGCTTCCCTCCAACCTGGTGATCCGCCAGCTCTACCTCGGCTGCCTGTCCCAGGCTTCCTACCTGGTCGGAGACCGCGCCACGGGCCGGGCCATCGCCATAGACCCCCGGCGGGACGTGGACGAGATCCTCGATGCCGCCACCGCTGAGGGGCTCACCATCGAATGGGTGGTCGAGACCCACTTCCACGCCGACTTCCTCTCCGGCCACCTGGAACTGGCGGCGGCCACCGGGGCCACCATCGCGGTGGGCTCGAAGGGCACCACCGAGTTCGCCTCCCGGCCGCTCCAAGACGGTGAGACCATCTCGCTCGGCACCGTCGAGGTGGAGGTTTGGCACACACCGGGCCACACCCCCGAGTCGATCTCCCTGGTGGTCCGGCCTGCACCGGGCGAAGCCCCCGTCGCCGTTCTCACCGGTGACACACTGTTCATCGGGGATGTCGGCCGGCCCGACCTGTTGGCATCGGTCGGCGTCACGGCCGCCGAACTGGGCGCCAGCCTCTACGACTCGCTGGGCCGTCTGATGGGGCTACCCGACTCGGTCTACGTCCTACCCGCTCACGGCGCGGGCTCGGCCTGTGGCAAGGCGCTGTCCAACGAGACCATCTCCACCATCGGGATCCAGCGCCAGACCAACTACGCACTCCAACCCATGTCTCGGGATCGGTTCATCGACCTGGTCACCGAAGGTCAACCCACCGCGCCCGGCTACTTCGGATACGACGCATCTCTGAACCGTCAGGACCGTGCCCTGCTGGACGAGCACGAGCCCCCGACCCGCCTGGACCTGGCCGCCGTCGACGCCGCGGTGGCCAATGGCGCGGTGCTGGTGGACACCCGCACCAGCGACGACTTCGCGGCCGCCCACCTGGCCGGATCGGTGAGCGTGAGCCTCGATGGTCGCTTCTCCGAACAGGTCGGGAGCGTGGTCCCGGTCGGGTCGCCGATCGTGTTGGTCGGAGACGAGGGGACCTCGCTGGAGGCCAAGGTGCGTCTGGCCCGCATCGGCTTCGACTCGGTGGTGGGGCGTCTGGCTGAACCCGAGACCGTCCTCACCGATCACCCGGAGCGGGCGTCCCGCCTGTCCCGGCTCACCGCCACCGAACTCGCGACGCGCCGGACCGAGCTGGGGGCCATTCTCCAGTTCATCGACGTCCGCAACCCCGGTGAGGTCGCCGCCGCCCCGGTGGAGGGTGCAATCAACGTGCCGCTGGCCAAGCTGCGCGCTGAGATGGCCACGCTGGATCGGGACCGGCCCGTGGTGTTGGTTTGCGCCGGCGGGGCCCGTTCACTGATCGCCAACAGTCTGTTGCTGGCCAGCGGGTTCAGCGATGTGTCCGACCTACTGGGCGGTGCGAACGCCCTGGGTGTGGCCGCTCCTTGTGCCCTCCCGGCATCGGGCCAGGCGGTCTGACCGTTGGCGTTGGCCATCGTCTTGGGCTTGGCCATCGGCCTGGCCCTCGGTTCGCTGGGAGGAGGGGGTTCGATCTTGGCCGTCCCCGTCCTGGCCCATCTCGCCGGCCAGTCGGTAGCCGCCGCCACTGCCACCTCACTGGTTGCCGTAGGGGTGTCGGCCGGGGTTGGGTCAGTGAGCCATGCCCGAGCCGGTCAGGTCCGGTGGGGAGCGGCTATGGCCTTCGTCGCCACCGGCGTCGCCGGTTCGTGGGTGGGCACCGAGGTGAACCACCGGATGGACGGGGACGTCCTACTGCTGGCCTTCTCCGGCCTGGTCTTGGTGGCCGCCCACCGGATGCTCACCGCCTGCCCGTCTTGTACCCGGGTGGGCGAGGAAGAGGCCGTCGCTGCCGACTCGGACCCGAAACCCCTCAGCACTCTCGGGCCCTCGGGACGGGTCGTCGTCACCCCCACCGCCGCGGCGAGGGTGGTGTTGGCCGGTACTGCTGTTGGATTCATGACCGGTCTGTTCGGTGTGGGAGGAGGGTTCGTGATCGTGCCTGCCCTCACCTTGGCGTTAGGTCTGAACATGCCTCAAGCGATCGGCACCTCGCTGGTGGTGATCGTGGGCAACGCCTTGGTGGCACTGGGTTTCAGGGGGATCGACGCCGTGGATTGGGCGGTGGCCCTGCCCTTCACCGCCACGATGGTGGTGGGAAGCCTGGCCGGTTCGTTGGTCGCCCACCGGCTTCCACCAAGGCAGTCGCTCACTGCGTTCGCCACTTTGCTGGTCCTGGTGGCGGTGGCCAACGCGGCGGCTGCCGCCCATGCCATCTGGCTCTGATCATCCCCCGGTCGGTGGTTACCCTCGAGGCCCGAAGACGACGGTGATGTTGGGAGGGTGTCGGTGAGGGCGCTGGTGCAGCGGGTGACGCGGGCCTCCGTCGAGGTCGACGCTCAGGTCGTGGGGGCCATCGGGGCGGGCTTGTGCGTCCTGGTCGGGGTCACCCATTCCGACGGTCCGGCCGAGGCGGTCGAGATGGCCCGCAAGCTCTGGCACCTGCGGGTGTTCCCCGACGCCGAAGGCAGGATGGATCGCCCGGTGGCCGAGGTCGGCGGAGAGATCCTGGTGATCAGCCAGTTCACGCTGTACGGCAACACCGCCCGAGGTCGTCGACCGTCTTGGGTGGCGGCCGCCGGCCCCGATCAGGCGGAGCCGCTGATCGAGCGGCTCGTGGCTGAGCTTCGGGCATTGGGCGCCACCGTCGCCACCGGCCGGTTCCGGGCCGACATGGCGGTCGAGTTGGTCAACGACGGTCCGGTGACGCTGATGGTCGAGGTCGGTCGCCCCGACGTGTGAAGTGCAGGACCCAGCCAACCGCCACCAGGGCCACCGCTAGGACCCGGGTCGGAAGGTCCCCCCACCGCACGTACAGCGTGTTCCCGGTCCGAAGCGGGATGTCGTGGCGTACCTCGACGCGGGCTAGCACCTGGCTGCTGCGTTGGAACACCTCCCCCGACGGGCTGACGAAGGCACTGAAACCGGTCGGCGAGACCTGTACCGCCCACCGCCCGGTCTCGATGGCCCGCAACCGGGTGGACGCCACCTGCTGGGTCTGCACCAAGGTCCCGGTGTAGGTGGCGCCGTTGGTGGGGTTGTAGAGGAGCTGGCCGCCGGCCTGCACGCCCGATCGGGCGCGGTGCCCGAAGAAGACCTCCCAGGAGATGACCGTGGCCAGCGGGGCGTTTGGAGTGGTGAGTAGACCCGAATCGGTGGACACGGTGGCATCCCGGGACGCCAGTGTGTCTGGGGCCACCTTCTCTATCCAGGACCGGAAGGGTACGAATTCGCCGAACGGTACCCGCTGCACCTTCACGTACCGGTCTATCCACTCGCCATCGCTGGTGACGACCTGGGAGGAGTTTCGGAACTCGGTGTCACTAACGCCCTCCACGGTGCCGACTACCAAGGTGGAGTCCAGATCGGCCGCCAACTGCTCCAGTTCCGCCCCTTCGGGAGCATCTTGTACCGGGCCGTCGGTGTCGACCACGTCCTCGGGCCACAGGACCAGGTCGAGTCCGGGAGGGACCTGGGCGCTGGCCTCCAGGTGGCGTTCGAACACCTTGCGCTCGTCGGTGTTGATGGCCCGGGTGCCTTGCGGTCCACCTCCTTGCACGTAGGCCACATCCATCGTCTGGCCCGTCGGCTCCCCCTGGGGCGCCACCACCGCAATCACCATCAGGACCGCCACGGCGGCGCCGGCTCCGCCCGCGGCCCGCCAGTCCCGGGACACGAGAGCAGACAGGGCCAGGCCCACGGCCACGGTGGCCACCCCGATCAGTAGGACACCGCCGACCCGGGCGATTGTCGCCAGCGGACCGCCGACCTGCCCCACCGCCAGGAGCGACAGCGGCACGCCACCGAAGGGCCATGCACTCCGGAACGCCTCGCACAGCACCCACGCGCCCACGATGGCCGGTCGGCGACCGGCACCGGGGGGCACCGCCAGACAGAACAGGCCGAGGAACAGGGCGTAGGCCAGGGTGGCGATGATGTATCCGGGAAAGGTGAGCTGGCTGATCCAGGAGATGGTGGGTGTGAAGAGCGCCAGTCCGGCCACAAAGCCTCGACCCAGCCGCTGCCGGGCCCCGGCGCCGGCCAGGAGCCGGTCGGCCAGTGCCAACCCGGCGAAGGCCAACGGCCACCATCCCCACGGCGGCAGGCTCAGGGCCACCAGAACTCCGACCCCGACGGCTCGAACCATCGGTCGGGCCGCCAGGCTCCTGACCTCAGCCATCGGACCACGGCTGGAGGCGTCGCTGCCTTCGGCGCCGAGATCAGTAGCGGTCGGGATCGGTGGATCCTGCTCAGAGGTGTGAGACATCGGCGGACAGTCTGGTCGACACCGGGCTGCCCTCCATCGTCAGCGGGACCGTTCGACTCGCCATGTCGGTCCACCTTGCAGACCGCTCCTTTGACGGTCCGGTCTGGTTCGATGACGTCCGAAGTACCTTCTGGCCATGGATCCGGTGGTCACCTCTCCCGAATCTGCGATGGGGGAACCGCCGAGGTTCGGGCCCCTTCGGTTCGGCCCGGTGCAAAAGCAGGCTGCGCTCTTGTGGTTGGCGGTGGCGTTACCTGTCAACACTCTGATCTTCGTGGGGCGGCGGCTCTGGGGTCCCGGTGGTCGCCCGCTCATCGACGACGCCTTCATGCACTGGGATGCCCGGTGGTTCATGACCATCGCTCGAGACGGCTACAGCTACCAGCCCGGACAACAGTCAAACGTGGTCTTCGCCCCCGCCTTCCCCCTTATCGGAAGGGCGGTATCGGTGGTAGTCGGTTCGATCCCACTGGCCTTGTTCCTGGTCGCTGCCGCTTTCGGCCTAGCCAGCTTCGTGCTGGTGGCCACGTGGTTCGAGCGGCGAGAGTCAGAGGCCATCACCCGCTCGGCCATGGTGCTCTTCGCCCTCTATCCGTTCACCATCTACCTGACCGGCATCCCCTACAGCGAGCCCCTCTACCTGTTCACGGCATTGGCCGCGTTCATGGCCCTGGAATCGGATCGGCCGGCGTTGGCCGGGCTGGCGGGCCTCGTCACCACCGCCACCAGGGTCACCGGGGTGGCGGTGGCCGTGGGGCTCATGGTCATGGTCCTCACCCGGCGGGGCGCACTTCGGGCTGTGACCGAGGCCGATCGCCAAGACGGACCCACCGACGGGTGGGTCTTAGGGCCGATGGTGATATCGCCCCGCAAGCTTCGCGGCCGCGATGCCTGGGTCCTGTTGTCATGGGTGGGGCTGGTGGCGTGGATGGCGTACTTCCAACATCGCTTCGACAACCCGGTGTTGTTCTCGTCGGGCAACTTCGGGGCACCGGGACGCTGGTTGAGCGAACCGAGCATTCGCTCGCTGCTCAAGGTCCAGTACTTCCAGAACCTCACCGAGGAGATCCCGGCCTACATCCTCACCACCACCATCCATGGGATCCTGGCCATCGGCGCCATCTTGTTGATGCCCGCGGTGGTGCGCCGCTACGGAGCGGCCTATGGCGTGTTCGGCGGGACGATCATCGCCATGAGCTGGATCACCAGCGGCGCCTTCCAGGGCTTCGGCCGGTACCTGCTGGTGGTGTTCCCGCTGTTCGGCCCGCTGGCGGTGTGGGCGGCCCGGACCGCGCTGCGCACGGTCTGGCTCCCGCGCTTCTTCGGCCTGGGCCTTCTAGCCACCACCCTCATGTGGGCCAACGGTCACTGGGTGTCCTAGTCCTAGATCCGCCGGAAGGCAGAGCCTTCCGGTGGAGTTCGATCGCCGGCCTTACGGCCGACGTCTTCGCTGCTGCGACCGGCAAAGCCGATCTCCGCAGGTCGGGGGCTCCGCCACGAAGGGCTCTGCCCCCGAACCCCCGCCCAGGCCTGCAGCTTCACGTCGTCGCTCCTAGGTTGATCAGACCGCGGGGGCCTCGGTTGAACCATGCCGTGCTTATGGGTCGACTCGCCCACTCGCTCGCCTCCTAAGCCTGGATCAGCCGGAAGGCAGAGCCTTCCGGCGGAGTTCGATCGCCGGCCTGACGGCCGCGGCCTTCGCTGCTACGACCGGCAAAGCCGATCTCCGTAGGTCGGGGGCTCCGCCACGAAGGGCTCTGCCCCCGAACCCCCGCCAGTCCTGCTGCTTCAACTCGCCAGATGGTCGAACGTTCTCGGGGCGAGTTTGGTCGGTCAGTGAAGAAGAGCGCGTCGGGTGGGCCAGGTCGCGCCCAGGGCCTTGGCGGCGAGCTCTCCGGAGCGGATGCATGCGGGCACACCCACGCCGCGAAGGGCGGCCCCGGCCAAGACCAGGCCCGCCCGGTGACGGGCCGACACCGCGGCCAGGTCGGCTTCGATGGCATCGACGCGGGACAGGTGGCCAGGGGCGTATTGGGGGAAGGCCCGATCCCAGCGCCCCACTCGGACCTCGGTCGGGGCGGCCCTCACCCCGATCACGCGGTCCAGATCGGCGGTCACGCGGGCCAGGAGGTCGTCATCATCTAGGTCGCGGTGGCGGTCGTCTCCCATCCGGCCCGCCGAGACCCTCAAGATGATGTCGTCACGTTCAGGATGGCGCCACTGCGCCCACTTGGCGGTTCCATAGGACACCGCCGTCACCATGGTTCCCTGGTCGCGGGGGATCAGGCACCCGCTCACCCCCTCGGGTAGCCCGTCGGCGGGGTCGATGGCGTCGGCGTCGAAGGCCAGGGTGACCATCGTTATCGAGGAGTGATCGATGTCGGTCAGCAACCGGGCCGGACCGGGAGCGAGGTCGGCCAGAAGGGATGCAGCGACGAAGGCCGGACAGGCCAACACCACGGCATCGGCGAGAAGGGTGGACCCGTCGGAGAGGTGGGCCAGCCACTGGCCTCCGGCCCCACCAACCCCACTCACCTCCCCGGTCACCCCGGTTTGGCCAATCGGTTCGAGGGCCTGGACCTCAACCCCCACCCGCAGGTCGGCGGAGGGCATGGCACCCACCACGGCATCCACCAGGCGGGCCATGCCACCGAGGGGTGTGGCGAACACCGGGGCCGTACCCGGTGTGGACGCAGCCGGTGATGAGGTGGTCGACGTTCCCGCCTTCACCTGGGCGGCACAAGAGCGGATGAGGCTCGGGTCTCTTGTTCGGGCGGCCGCGTCGATCTGGGGGACGACGGCGGCCAGGCTCAGCCTCGAGGTATCCCCGGCGTTGATCCCTCCGATCAGTGGGTCGATGAGGTGGTCCACCACCTCGTCGCCCAGGCGGCCACGCAGGTAGGGGCCGACGGCCACGTCGCCCGAGGGCGATGCCGGTGCCGACGGAGGATCGGTGTCCAATCGCGGCAGTTCGAGGTCCCGAGCCACCCTCGCCAGGCCGTCGGGCGAGAGGATCCCGCTGGCTGCCAGGGCATCGAGGTCGACGGGCACACCCAGCACGTGCCCCTCGGGCATCGGTCGCCGGGCCCCGTCGAGGAAGATCTCCGCCCGGCGGGCCAGGGGAGACACCAGTTCGCCGTCTATCTCCAGGTCGTGGCAAAGGGCCACAGCCCAGGGCACCCGGAGCAGGAAGTTGTCGGCGGTCTCGTCCACCGGTCGACCGGCGAACATCGAGGTCTGGATCTTTCCCCCCAGGCGTCCGGGCTCCACCACCGTCACGTGGGACCCTGCCTGGGTAAGTCGCAACGCGGCCGTCAGCCCGGCTGCACCACCCCCTACCACCACGACATGGTCAGGTCGGACCCGCGTCGAACTCACGTCGGACTCACGTCGGACTCGCATCAGTTCCGGGCTGGTGCGGGTCGGTGCCCGCGCCGGGATCCGAGCCAGGATCAGCGCTCTGACCAGCGTTCTGACCAGCCACGGGTGAGTTGGCGGCGGTCTGGACCCGGCGGGCCAGGGCCGCCATGACTCTGGGGTCGTCGTTGAGGGTCCTTGTCCGGCCAAAGGCCAGCCCGGCCTCGGAGGCTCTAGCAGCGGCTTCGATGTCGAGGTCGTAGGCCACCTCGAGGTGGTCGGCCACGAACCCCTGCGGGCACACCAGGATTCCATCGGTTCCACCGGACCGTGCCAGCTCGTCGATCACCGCCAAGATGTCGGGGCCCCGCCACGGTTCGGGGGTTGCTCCGGCGCTCTGCCAGGCCAGCGACCAGCGGGAGGCGTCCAGGCCGGCGAGCCGGGCCGCAGCCGCTGCCGACGCCGCCAGCTCGCCGGGGTAGGAGTCTCCTTCCAGCACCCGCTCGGGCAGCGAGTGGGCGGTGAAGACGACTTGGGTGGATGGACCCATGTCGGTGAGGGCATCGACGACGGCGGTGGCCAGGAACTCCTGGTAGGTGGGCTCGTCATACCAGCGCAACACCTGCGAATGCCCGATGTCGACCTGGGCGGCGGCCGCGGCGGCCCGATTCTGGTACTCGCCGACGCTGGCTCCCGAGTAGTGCGGGGCCAGGACCAGGCCCACCACATGGCCGACGCCTTCAGCGGCCAACGTCGATACGGCGTCCTCGATGAACGGACTGGCATGCTTCTGGCCCAGCCTGACCTCGAACCGTTGCGGCTCGAGGCGGTCCAACTCCCGGGCCACGGCCGCCACCTGGTCGGCCGTGCGTGCGGCCAGTGTGGATGTTCCCCCCAGAGCGTCGTAGCGGCGGGTGAGGTCGGCGAGCTGCTCGGGTGACGGGGGTCGACCACGCCGGATGTGGGTGTAGTAAGCCTCGATGTCGCTGGTGCGGGCCGGGGTGCCGTAGGCCATGACCACGACCCCCACCCGAGTGGCGGGCGCGGCCGTCACCGCACCCGACCCTCGGCGTGAACGGTGTCGATCACCCGCTTCAACACGTCAGGGTCCGACTCGGGAAACACACCGTGGCCCAGGTTGAAGATGTGTCCGCGGTGTCCGTCGGCTCGTCGCAGCACGTCGCGGGTCCGCTCCACCGCCACATCGGCACCGGCCAGGATCGTGGTCGGATCGAGGTTGCCCTGGAGGGCCACCTCATCTCCCAGACGGGCCCGGGCGTCGTCGAGGTCCACCCGCCAGTCGACCCCCACCACGTCGGCGCCGGCCTCGTGCATGAGCCCCAGCAGTTCACCGGTGCCCACCCCGAAGTGAACCCGCGGCACCCCGGTGTCGGCGATGCCACCTAGGACCTTCTGCGACGCCGGCAGGACGTAACGCCGATAGTCGCTGGGGCACAGGGCCCCAGCCCAGGAGTCGAACAGTTGGATGGCCGAAGCCCCAGCCGCAACCTGGCTGCGCAGTGATGCCAGGGCCAGGTCGGCGAGCCGGTCGAGTAGCGCGGCGAACAACTCGGGATGGCCGTACATGAGAGCCTTGGTCTTGGCGTAGGTGCGGCTCGGTCCACCCTCGATGGCATAGGAGGCCACCGTGAACGGGGCCCCGGCGAACCCGATGAGCGGGACGTCACCCAACTCCGACACCAGGTTGCGGACGGTATCGAGCACGAAGGGAGTGTGGGCCTGGGCGTCGAGATCGACGATGCGGTCCAGATCGGCCTCGCTTCGGAACGGGCGTTCCACGACCGGTCCCACGCCGGGACGCACCTCGACCCCGAAGCCGATCGCCTCCAGCGGGGTGACGATGTCGGAGTACAAGATCGCGGCATCGGTGCCGTAGCGGTGCACCGGCTGGAGAGTGATCTCGGTGGCCAGGTCGGGGTTGCGGATCGCCTCGGTGATGGAGCCGGTGCCCCGGATCGCCCGGTACTCGGGCAGCGATCGGCCGGCCTGGCGCATGAACCACACTGGCACCCGGTCGTGAGGTTCACCCCGACAGGCACGGAGGAACGGTGAGTCGGCGCTGACCATCGCGGCGAGGCTAATGGTGCTGTGATCGGATGTAGCCATGCGCCGCTCCATCGACGACCAGCCCTTCGACGCCGAGGCCGACCCGGTGGTGGCCGGTGATCCCGACCTCCAGCAGACCTCGTGGGCGGTGGCCATCGCCGATGACTACGACGACGCCGAACCACGGGTGGTGCTCACCGTGGAAGAGATCGGACGGGCCGGTGCCGGGCTCATCACCCATCTGACCCCGGTCGGGGCCCGCCGGCTGAGGGTGGCCCTACGCGATGCCCTGCGTGAGATCGGCGAGGACCCCGGGCTCTGAGGAGGCGAGCCGAAAGGCGGAGCACCGCCTAGGATGGCAGATCCCTTGATCGGGGTCTGACCCGCCGGTCCGATCCCGTTCACCGCCGAACCGACATCGGATTCACCCGCTTCACCCATGACCATCCACCCCGACCTGGCCTCCGAACAGGCCCACATCGACCGGGCCTACGAATGCCTCGAAGAGGCCCGCACTTCGGCCAACCGGCTCAAGGGGATGGTCGAGGTCGGTGCCGGTGGTACCGAGCAGGCCCGCTTCGAGCGGGAGGTCATCTTCGACACCGTGGCCCACCGCCTGAGCCACCTCCACCTCGGCGATGCCGCCCTCTGCTTCGGCCGCATCGACCGGGAACCCGACGACGGCGGCGAGACCTTCTACGTGGGTCGCCTCGCCGTATCGGACCGAGACCAGGAGCCGCTGGTGGTCGACTGGCGGGCGCCGGTGGCCGAGCCGTTCTACCGGGCCACCGGGCGTCAACCGATGGGCCTGGCCCGTCGCCGTCACTTCGCCACCCGGGGACGCCAGGTGCTCGGCATCGAAGACGAGTTGTTCGGAGATCACGCCCTGGACCTGGGTGAGGCATCGGGCCTCCAAGGCCAGGGGGCCCTGATCGCAGCGTTGGAGACGGCTCGCTCGGGGCGGCTGGGCGACATCGTGGCCACCATCCAGGGCGAACAGGACGAGATCATCCGTGCCCCGCTGCCCGGGGTGCTGGTGGTGCAGGGCGGGCCCGGCACGGGCAAGACCGTTGTTGCCCTGCACCGTGCCGCCTACCTCCTCTACACCCACCGCTTCCCGCTGGAGGACCAGGGTGTGCTGGTGGTGGGACCCAACCGCCTGTTCCTGGCCTACATCGAGCAGGTCCTGCCCTCGTTGGGTGAAGCTGGCGTCGAGCTAGCCGTTCTGGCCGACCTCATCGATCCGGTGTCGGTGAAGGGCCGAGACCACGAGGAGGTGGCCCGGCTCAAAGGTCACGACGTAATGGCCAAGGTCCTGGCCAAGGCGGTCCGGGACCGCAAACGTCCGTTGCGATCCACGTTGCGTATCGGGCACGGCCTCCAGCACCTCACCCTCACGGTGAGTCAGTCCGAGTGGATAGTGCACGAAGCCCGACGTCGGTACCACACCCACAACGCCGGTCGCCGCTTCGTGGAACGTGAGGTGGCCCGGGCTATGGCCGAGTCATCGCGGACCCCGCTCGACCCGACCGATCTCTGGCGCCAGATCCGCCGTCACCCAGATGTGTTCGAGGCGTTGGAATCCATGTGGCCGGTGCTCACGCCCGCCCAGTTGCTGCACGACCTGTTCGGGGCTCGGAGCCTGTTGCACCTCGCCGCTGGTCGTCATGTACCCGAACAACAGATGGACCTGCTGTTCCGTCCCCGTTCGGTAACCGTCGGGGACGTGGTGTGGACCCACGACGACGTACCTCTGCTCGATGAGGCACGGTCGCTGTTGGGGCCCAAGCCCCGGCTAAAGCGAGACCTCGACGTCGTCGACGAGATCCGGACCTACGGCCACATCGTGGTCGACGAAGCCCAAGACCTGTCACCGATGCAGCTTCGGATGCTCACCCGGCGGTCGCTCAACGGGTCGATGACGGTGGTCGGAGACATCGCCCAGTCCACTGGGGCATGGGCGCATGCCGACTGGAACGAGATCCTCGCCTTGTTGCCGTCGCGGCGACCGGCCCGCCGCGAGGAGCTCACGGTCGGTTACCGGATCCCAGAACCGAACATGGAGCTGGCCGCCAGGGTGTTGGCCCACGCCGCTCCGGAACTGGCGCCGCCGCGGTCGGTCCGTCAGGGAGGTCGTCCACCGCGGATCACGCGGATCGACGGGGCCGGAGGCTTCGGTCCGGCGGTCGTCGACGCCGTGGTGGCCGAGCTGGCCTCGGTCGGAACCGGCAACCTGGCCGTCATCTGCCCGGCCTCACGGGTGGAGCTGTGCGCCCGTTCGTTGACCGAAGCCGGCATCGACCACGGGGTGGCCACCGAGCGAGGATTGAACCATCAGGTGACGGTGGTTCCCGTGGGAATCGTGAAGGGCCTCGAGCTGGACGCCACCGTGGTCGTCGACCCGACCGGGATCCTGGACGAAGAGGCACAGGGGACCAGGGCGCTGTACGTGGCGCTGACCCGCTCGACCAAGCACCTCACCGTGGTCCACGACGGGCCTCTCCCCGACGTTCTGGAGCCGATCGCTCAGGACCCGGTGCTCACCAGGATCCGCTCGGCGGCGAACGCCCCGACCCCGATGTGACGACCCTCGATCTCGACCGTGGTCGTTCCATCCGGTGACGAAGCGGTGACGGTGCCCTCGTGGCCGGGCTGGATCGCAGCCTCCTCCAAGAAGTCGAGCAGGCCCGGCGTGAACTCGAGGGCCTCGGGGATTCGGCGCACGGTGAACTCGTCACCCACGGTCAGTTCGCTGAGGCAGACCATGTCGGGTGCCTTGTAGCCCGACCCCGGGATCGGGTTGCCGTGCGGACAGGTGGTGGGGTCGTCGAGAAGGCGGATGATGGCGGCCTCGACGTTGTCGGAGATCACGTGCTCCCACCGGCCCGCCTCCTGATGGGCCTCGGCCCACGACAGTCCCAAGATGTCGGTGAGCAGCCGCTCGGCCAGCCGATGCCGTCGCACCACCATCTCGGCCAGGGCCCGTCCATCGGTGGTGAGCTGGATGGTCCGGTCGACCTCGACGAGGCCTTCGTGCTCCATGCGGCGGATCATCTCGGACACCGCCGGTCTCGACACCTGGAGACGCTCGGCGATACGAGCCTGGATGACGTCGACGTCGTCTTCGTGCAGCTCCCAGATCGTCTCGCAGTACTCCTCGAACGCGGGGTGGTACTCGGGGGTCTGATATGCGGCCACGCCGGGAGTCTAGGGAGCGAGCCAGCCGATTCGGCCCGTCTGGTCGTCGTCGGTACGGTGGTCTCATGGCAACGCATGTACGGCCCTCCTCGTCGACCCGTTCCCCGTGGCGTTCGCTGGCCCTCGCCGTTGGATTGGCGGCCTCGATCGCGTTGGTCGGGTGCAGTGGTGAAGACAAGGCCGGCGGCCAACGGGAGTGCATCGCGGTGGCTCCGGTCGATGGCGTGACCGAGCTGACCGTTACCGGCAAGAACCTGGCCTTCGACCACGAGTGCTTCGACATCCAGCCGGGCAAGGTCGAGTTCACGTTCGTCAACGCAGACCAGGGCGTGTCCCACAACCTCCACGTGAGCGGCCCCGGCGGGGTCAACGAGCGAACCGACCTGGAACGGGGTGAGACCACGCAGGTCCTGGAACTGGAGCTGACCGAGCCGGGCCGCTACGACTTCGTGTGCGACCCTCACGCCACCATGGAAGGCCAGCTCAACGTGGCCGATCCATCGACGGCGTCGACGACCACTGTCGCCGGCTGACCAGATCTGGGTCCGCCGTCGTGGCGGTGTTCCAGGAACGGCCCCGCTGTCGTGGGGGGTTCGTAGGCTGCGGTCATCGCCGCGCTGAGCCTGTTCTCCGAGCCCGTCAGGACCTGGTTCCAAACCTCATTCCCCGCGCCCACCGAGGCCCAAGAGCGGGGATGGCCCGCCATCGCGTCTGGGAACCACACCCTCATCCTCGCTCCCACCGGGTCGGGCAAGACCCTCACCTCGTTCCTGTGGGGCATCGACCGGCTGATGACCACGCCGGCGCCCGACGGTCCGGCTCGTACCCGGCTCTTGTACCTGTCGCCGCTGCGGGCCCTGGCGGTAGACGTGGAGAAGAACCTGCGGGCACCGCTGGTGGGCATAGCCCACGCCGCGCACCGCCTAGGTCAGGACGTCAACGTTCCCACCGTGGCGATGCGAACCGGGGACACTCCGGCCGATGAGCGGCGCAAGTTGGCCCGCACGCCGCCCGACCTTCTGATCACCACCCCGGAGTCGCTGTACCTGATGCTGACCTCCGCAGCCCGGGACACCCTGGTGAACGTCGAGGCGGTGATCATCGATGAGATCCACGCCGTGGCCGCCACCAAGCGGGGCACCCACCTGGCCTTGACACTGGAGCGACTCGCTCAACGGTGCGAACAGTCACCTCAACGCATCGGCCTGTCGGCCACCCAGCGCCCGCTGGACGAGGTCGCCACCTTTCTTGGCGGCTTCGACCGCGGTAGCCCCCGGCCGGTGACCATCGTCGACGCCGGCAGCCGAAAAGAACTCGACCTAGAGGTGGTGGTGCCGGTCGAAGACATGGCCTTCCCTCGAGACAGCGGCCCAGAGGGTGCCACTCCGTCCCGATCGATCTGGCCGGCCATGCACCCCGCGCTCTTGGATCTGGTCAACCAACATCGCTCCACCCTCATCTTCGTAAACGCAAGGCGTACCGCGGAGCGTCTCGCCACCCGGTTGAACGAACTTGCGGCCAGCGACGGCGCGGATGGTGGAGAGGCCCCCCGCTTCACCTCCTCGGAGGCGGTCGGCGCTCCCCCCGAGAGCGTGGAGCTGGTCAAGGCCCACCACGGTTCGCTGTCTCGGGAACGCCGCCTCGTAATAGAAGATGAACTGAAGTCGGGCACCCTCAAAGGTCTGGTCGCCACCTCGTCGCTCGAGCTGGGAATAGACATGGGCGCCGTCGACCTGGTGATCCAGGTGGCATCTCCAGGGTCGGTGTCTCGTGGCCTGCAACGAATCGGCAGGGCCGGACACCAGGTGGGCGAACCGAGCCGAGGACGGGTGTTCCCCCGTCACCGGGCCGACCTACTGGAGGCGGCGGTGGTGGCCCGGCGCATGCACGACGGCCTAATCGAGACCACCCGCTACCCGAGGAACCCGCTCGACGTCCTGGCCCAACAGGTGGTGGCGGCCTGCGCTTTGGACCAGTGGAACGTCGATGACCTGTACGACCTGGTTCGGCGTGCCGCGCCCTATTCCGAGCTCACATCAGATGTGTGGGAGGCGGTTCTGGACATGTTGGCCGGGCGCTACCCCTCCGAGGAGTTCGCCGAGCTGAGGCCTCGCATCATCTGGGACCGAGCTGGTCGAACCGTCACCGGCAGGCCCGGAGCTCAGCGGTTGGCCGTGACCAGCGGGGGAACCATCCCCGACCGCGGCCTATACGGCGTTTTCCTGCCCGACGGCACCCGAGTCGGCGAGCTTGACGAGGAGATGGTGTACGAGTCCCGGGTGGGGGAGACGTTCCTGCTCGGGGCTTCGACCTGGCGGATAGAAGACATCACCCCCGAACGGGTGGTCGTCACCCCTGCCCCTGGTCTGCCCGGGAGGATGCCGTTCTGGCACGGCGATGGCCCGGGGCGTCCGGTCGAGCTGGGTCGAGCGGTCGGAGCCTTCGTGCGAGAGGTGCGGTCCCAGCCCCCCGCCGAGGCTATGGCCACCTTGCGCTCTGGTCACGACCTAGACGAGCGGGCCGCCTCCAACCTGCTGGGATTCCTGGCCGATCAGGCAGCAAGCACCGGGGTGGTGCCAGACGACCGGACCATCGTCGTCGAACGATTCCGCGACGAGATCGGAGACTGGCGGGTTTGCATCCTCAGCCCTTTCGGCGCTCAGGTGCACGCCCCGTGGGCCATGGCGCTGCGCGCCCGGTTGGCCGACGAGTGGGGGGTTGAGGTCGAGCTGTTGTGGAGCGACGACGGCATCGTGGTCCGACTACCAGAGGCTGTGGACCAACTTCCGGTCGATCTCCTCCAGGTCGACCCGGCAGAGATAGACGACCTGATCGTCACGCACCTGCCAACCACCGCCATGTTCGCGGCACGGTTCCGGGAAGCGGCGGCACGATCGTTGTTGTTGCCCCGACGTCGCCCCGATCGCCGCACGCCGCTGTGGCAACAACGCCAGAAGGCGGCAGATCTTCTGGCCGTGGCCGCCAACCACCCGACGTTCCCGGTGTTGTTGGAGACCACGAGAGAGTGTTGCAACGACGTCTTCGACCTGCCTGCTCTCCGGTCACTGCTGGGGGACCTGCGCAGCCGAAAGATCCGCGTCGTCGCCGTCGACACGGCTCAGGCATCGCCCATGGCCCAGTCCCTCCTGTTCGGCTGGATAGCGGTGTACATGTACGAAGGAGACGCGCCCCTGGCCGAGCGTCGCGCCGCGGCACTTGCCCTCGATCGGGACCTGCTGCGCGAGCTGCTGGGAGGCGAGGAGCTGCGCGAGCTGCTCGATCCGGCCGCTCTCACCGACCTCGAGCTCGAACTCCAACGCCTCGTCCCATCCCGAGTGGCACGGGACCGCCACGAGGTGGCGGACCTGTTGCGGGTCCTTGGCCCGTTGTCGCTGGATGAGGTGAAGGCCAGGACGGCCGCAGACTCCGCCTCCGAGGTGCCGAATTGGCTGGCCACCTTGGGCCAGGAGAAGCGGGCAATATCGGTGATGGTGGCCGGTGAGGCCCGTTTCGCTGCTGCCGAGGACGCGGCCAGGCTCCGTGACGGCTTGGGCTGCAACGTCATTCCGGGACTACCCGCCGCGTTCACCGACCCGGTGGATGCGCCACTCCACGATCTGGTGATCCGCTACGCCCGCACCCACGGCCCCTTCGAGCGGGGCGAGGTGGCCCGTCGCCTCGGCATACCGATGGATCGAGTGAGCCGAACCCTCGATGATCTGGTGGCAGACGGACGGCTGCTGGTAGGTGAGTTCAGACCCGGCGGTTCGGGCCGAGAGTGGTGCGACCCCGATGTCTTGCGCCAGATCCGGCGTCGCTCGCTGGCTGCTCTCCGCAGCGAGATCGAGCCGGTCGACGCCGCCGCCCTAGGGCGGTTCCTTCCCGCATGGCAGGGCTTGGGGCGGCCAGGGGAGAGCCAGGTCAGGCAAGGGCAAGACGAGCTGGTCGAGACCCTCGGAGTACTCGCCGGTGCTGCCGTGCCGGCGTCGATCCTTGAGGTAGATGTCCTGGGGCTCCGTCTGGGCGAATACAGGTCGGCCGATCTTGATGCCCTGTGCACCTCGGGTGAGGTGGTGTGGGTTGGGGCCGGGGCCCTTGGTTCGGGAGATGGCCGCGTTCGGCTGGTGTTCCGGGACCAGGTGGAGACCTTGATCCCTGTTCCCGACCCCGAGGCCCTGGCCGACCTTCTGACTCAGCCCACCCATCGGGCCATCCACGCTCACATGGAGCAACGCGGCGCCTCGTTCTGGGACGATCTGGTTCGGGCAGTCGCCGCGGTTGAGGCCGACTACGAGGAACCCGTGGTCCTGGCCGCCCTGTGGGATCTGGTTTGGGCTGGTGCCGTGACCAACGACTCGCTCGCCCCGGTCCGGGCCTACGTGTCGGGCGCAGCGGGTTCGCGGTCGGTGGCCGCCAGGCGTGCAGCCCCGCGCGCCCGTCCCCGCCCGGGGCGATTGTCCAGGTTGGGCCCGCCGTCGGCCACCGGCCGGTGGTCTCTGGTGGAACCATTGCGCCTCCCCGCTCCGGGCCGGGCCGCGGTCAATGGAACCGAGGTGGCCCACGCCCAGGCCATGCAGCTGCTGGAGCGTTATGGGGTGCTCACCAGGGAAACGGCGCTGGCCGAGGGCATAGAGGGTGGCTTCGCCGGGGTGTACCCGGTGCTGAAGGCCATGGAGGACCAGGGCAAGATCAGGCGCGGCTACTTCGTGGCCGGCCTGGGTGCGGCCCAGTTCGCGGTACCAGGCGCGGTGGACCGGTTGCGAGATGTTCGAGACTCGCCCCCATCGTCGGTTCCGCTGGTCTTGGCCGCCACCGACCCGGCCCAGCCCTACGGCGCCGCGTTGGATTGGCCCTCCACCGAAGGCAGGCCGGCTCGTAGCGCAGGCAGCCTGGTGGTGTTGGTCGCGGGCGAAGCGGTCGCCTACGTGGAGCGCGGGGGGAGGAGCCTGCTCACCTTCCCCGACTCGGGGCTCGGCTCCGACGGCGCGATCACCTGGGCTCAGGCGCTGGCCGAGGTGGTGCGGTCCGGACGGCGGCGTCGCCTGGAGATCATTCGCATCGACGGGGCACCAGCCCGTGAGTCTCCTGTGGCCGACGTGTTGCGAAGGGCCGGATTCACCGACGGCTACAAGGGTCTGGTCCTTCGCAACCGATGACCGGCATCGGTATCGTCGGTGCCATGACGCCGTCGGGGTGGTACTGGTGCTTCACCCATCAGCGGGTCGAAGCCGACGGCGAACGCGACGATCCCGACAACGCCCTCGGTCCCTACCCGACGCCACAACAGGCCCGAGACTGGCGAACGCTACGTGATGCCCGCGACGAGGCCTGGCAGGAAGCCGATGACGCCTGGTCCGATGACCCTGAGGGTCCTTGCGAATAGTCCCGTCGTCGCCCTAGAGGCCTCGTCGGCCTCCGGCGGCCTTGAGCGACCGCTTGCGGAAGGTACTGATCAACATGTCGAGCAGGGCCAACACGACGCCCTTGACCGACTCCTTGTAGCGGGCGTCGCACACCACGATGGGGTGGGAGTCGTCTAGGTCGAGAGCCTCTCGCACCTCGGCGAGGTCTGGTGAGGTTTCACCGTCGAACCGGTTGATGGCCACGATGAACGGCACGTCGCGTGACTCGAAGAAGTCGATGGCGGGGAAGCAGTCGTCGATCCTGCGCAGGTCGACCAGGACGATCGCCCCGAGCGCGCCGATGACGAGGTCGTCCCACATGAACCCGAACCGATCCTGACCTGGGGTTCCGAACATGAAGAGCACGAGCTCTTCGTCGATGGTCAGGCGACCGAAATCCATGGCCACGGTGGTCGAAGTTTTGGTCGACACCTGGGATTTGTCGTCGACCCCCGTGGCGGCGGTGGTCATGGCCGCCTCGGTGGTCAGGGGTGGGATCTCAGAGAGCGCACCGACCATGGTGGTCTTGCCGACGCCAAATCCGCCGGCGATGACGATCTTGGCCGAGCGGGGGCCTCGGCGTCGGGTGGGGGTGCTCTGGTCGGCGGGGGAGGCGACAGAGGACATCAAAGGCTCCGGATCTTGTTACTGATGCGGGTGAGCAGGTCGATCTCGTCGTCGAAATCGGGGAACTCAACCGGCTCGACCGTATCCACGAACACCTCGACGTGGCCGGATTCGACCAGGTCCTCGACCAAGACCTTGACGACACCCACCACCAGCTTGAGCTCGGCGCCCAGCTCGGCGATCGAGGTGGGGGCCTCGCACAGGTTCAGGACCGACACCTTCTCGGACGGCATGCGCCCATCGACGGCCGCCGATGGAACCTTGCGAACAAGGGTTTCGAGCCGTAGGTCCAAGCTGCGGCTGGCGGTACGGCCACCGGTCATGATGAACGGCCGCACGAAGTCGTGGCCCCCGGGGCCCGATGGGGTCACCGCGACATCACCAGGTTCTTGAGCTCATCTATCAGCTCAGGTGTCAGCATGCGCCCGGCCCGCTCCACGAGGAGCGTCATCTGATAGCCGACATTGCCGATGTCGCAGCGGGGTTCGGCTACCACGCCGAGACAGCCAGCGGTTCCCATGGCCGAGACGAACATGTAGCCGCCCTTCATGGCCACGATGATCTGGTTGAGCTCCTCGAACCCGAAGCATCGGGTGGTCCCGTCGCCCAGGCTGACGAAGCCCGAGATGATGGCGGCAAGCTGATCGGCACCGGCTTCGTCCAGCGTGTTGGAGCGGGCCATGAGTAGACCGTCCGAGGAGACCGCCACCGCATCGGACACACCGCTGGTGGAGCTCACGAAGTTGTTCAGCAGCCAGTTGAACTCCTGGGCATCGTCGTTCACGCTCATCAGGTCTCCTCGGGTGCTTCGTTGTCTCTGGCCTCGGAGCGGGCTCGTTCGCTACCAGCTTGCAGCCCCGAGAGCATCGAGCGCATTTCCTCGGCGGTGGATCCGGAATCAGATGCCGCGCTGCTGGCTGGGGTTGCTGAGTCTCCACGGGCGGAAACCACTTCGGTTCTGGGGGCGTTTTGGCCTCGGACTCGCTTCTTGTAGCCGCTGGCCGTGGTTCCACCGTAGGCCGATTCGGTGGGTTCGGGGGCCTGGAACTCGGTGGTGGCCGCGTTCTGGCGGTCCCCGCTCCCATGCCCGTTGGAGCTGGCCGGCGCCGGAGCCGGTTCGGGCTCGTCGTGGCTTGGCGCCGGGGCTGGGGCTGGGGCGGGGGCGGCCGAGGGCTCGTTGGGAGCACTCTCATCGGTGGAGAGGACTCCGGAGAGGTCGATCATCGCGGTTATGCCGCCACCGGGTGTCTCCTGGAGGTTGACCTTGACCCCAAGGCGGGCAGCCTGGATGCCGACCACGTAGTGGCCCAGGTAGCGGGACGGAGCCACCGTGAAGGACTCACCGCCGGCGAGGCGGACGTTGGCCTGGGCCAGTTCGTCGGCCTCCATGCCGATCCCGTTGTCGACGATGGCCAGCATGTAGCCGTGGTCGCGGGCTGCGCCCGACAGCGTCACGCTGCGACCGGGAGGTGAGAAGTTCAGGGCGTTCTCGAGCAGCTCGGCGACCAGGTGGGTGAGGTCAGCCGCGGTGGACCCCTTCACCGTCACCTCGTCCAGGCGGGTGATCTCAACTCGGTGGTAATCCTCCACCTCGCCCATGGCACCGCGGATGACGTCGATCAGGGCGACGGGAGCGGCCCACTGGCGGTGCGGCTCGAGGCCGGCCAGCAGCAGGAGCGACTCGGCGTTTCGCCGCATGCGGGTCGCCAGGTGGTCCAGGGTGAACAACTTCTCGAGCACCTCGGGATCGGTCTCGTTCCGTTCCATGTCGGTGATGCCGTCGAGCTGGCGGCTGAGCAGGTTCTGGTTCCGTCGACCGAGGTTGACGAAGGAGTCCGAGATGTTGCGGCGCAAGATGGCCTGTTCGGCGGCCAGATCGGCGGCACTGGACTGAACGGTGTTGAGGGCACCGGCCAGCTCGGCGATCTCGTAGCCGCCGGAGGCCTCGACCGTGTGTAGATCCGGTAGCACCACGTCCTCGCCGAGCGGGGCGTCGAGGATGGCCTGAACGGTGCCGGGCAGGCTCTCGTTGGCCATGGTCTCGGCTTCTTCGACCAGCCGGCCCAGCGGCTTGGCGATGGAGCGGCTGGCGATGAGGGTGATCGCCACTGCCAGGGTCATGACCACACCGGTGAAGATGGTCACGTTCCGGGCCCGGCTGGCGGCGTCGTCGCTGGTGGCGCGGGCGGTGGCGATAAGGGAAGTGGCGTCCTTCTCGAGCTGTTCCCCAGCCTTGTTGCGGGTGGCCTCGTGGTAGAGGACCGAGGCCACCGTCTCGTCGCCCAGAATGGCAGCCAGGTCCACCTCGTCGCCCTCGATGGCTCCGTCGAAGAGTTCACGGGCGAAGGTGGTCTCGTCGGCCTTGAAGTTGGCCTTGGCCAAGTCCCGGTAGAAGTCGGTTCCGGTGGTCTCCAGCTCGTGACGGGTGTTGCGGTTGAGCTCGACCAGGGCGGTGGCCAGGCGGTGCGAGATGCGGTCGGCGTACAGGCCCTGGGAGTTGGGCAGGATCAGCGGAAACACGATCGTCTTGATGATGATGGCTTCACGGTCCGAGTAGCGGCTGATCTGGTCGATGAATCGGGCGCCGGACCGAAGCTCGGCGTCATCGAGGCCCAACGCGATCTGCGCGTTCACGTCGAAGAACGAGTTGATCACGCGGGAGTAGTCGTCGAACGTCTTGACCGACATCTCGATCCCGCCCACGTTGTTGCGCTCGTCGAGGGGCATGGCACGCTCTTGCTCGCGGATCTCTTCGAGATCGTCCAGAGCCTTGAGAGCGGGGGCGAAGGCCTGTTGCACGGCCTCGCTGCGCCGACCGATGGCCTGGCGGAAATCGGCCACCGCTTCGTCGGTGGCGTCGTAGGAACCCTGAAGCGAGCCCTGAGCCTTCGGGTCGCCGGTCATCACCGCACTCATACCGATCAGGTCCACGGCAACGTTGTTGCGCTCGTCCTGGATGGCGCTGATGAGCCCGGCCGGTCCGATCAACGAGCTGGCCATCTCCACCTGGACCTCGATGTCGTCGGCCCGCTCAGCGGTGTCGTCGGCTTCCTGGTTGGCAGCACCGATGGCGATCACCGACAGCACGGCCAAGGCCAGCAAGGGAACGAGGAGGGCGACCACCAGTTTTGTGCGGATCCGCATGCGGTTGAACACGTGAAGCTCCCGGGTTCGAGGCCACGGCCGGCGGCCGCGGGTCACGATCGGTATTCGGCAAACGCGGATATCGACGTGAGCGCGATGCTTGCCCCAGCAGACACAAACCGCCGAAAAGGTCCGATCGACCTATTCCCAGGCCACTCGCCGTGCTCAAAGGCACGTGGATCTCGCTCTGGGTGGAGTTCAGACCCGACCGATAACCCTCTCGACGGATATCTCCAAGACGACGCGATCAGCGCGTTCCTTGGGCTGGCGGTATCGATGGGCGTAGGCCGCCACGGCCTCGGCGACCCTGACCGGGTCGGACGACACCGAGCACGAACCCTCCAAAGTCAGCCAACGACCACCGTCCACTTGGCAAATAGCACCGAAACCACTCGGGTTGATGGCGATGTTGGCCACCTTTCGGCTCGACGCGAACGAGATGACACGAGCCACCGACCGATCGGGGTCGTAGGTGAATCCGACGGGTACGACGTGGGGACTGCCGTCGACGCGGATCGTGGTCAGGGTGGCCAGGTGTCTTTCGGTCAGGAAGGCGAGGTGTTCGTGGGTGAGCTGAGCCGGATCCATTGCCATGCGCACATGTTGGCCCCGTAGGAGAACCTTCCCACAAGAAGCCGAGCCGAGCACTGGATGCGGCGTGGGGGAGGCCTTGGTAAGGATGGGCTCCGTCCGACCCGACGACGACAGATATGACCGATCCACTAGACCCCCGCCGTCCGTAGGCTGAGGGCCATGACCTGTCCAGCTTGCGGCGCTGCCACCGCACCTGAAGCCCGGTTTTGCGCGGCGTGCGGTAGGTCGCTTCAGTTGGTCGACGAGCGCAGGGTGGTCACCGTCGTCTTCGCCGACCTCGTCGGGTTCACGACGTTGTCGGAGCGCTTGGACCCCGAGCTGGTCAAGAACCTGGTGGACCGGTGCTTCGAGCGGTTGGCCGAGGACGTCATCGCCCATGGCGGCCAGGTCGACAAGGTGATCGGAGACGCTCTGGTCGCTCTCTTCGGCGCCCCGATCGCTCACGAGGACGATGCCGAGCGAGCGGTCAGGGCGGCGTTGCGGATGCAACAGACGCTGGACGCGGAGGCGGCGTTGCTCGGTCTGGACCTTCGCATGCGGATCGGCGTCAACACCGGCGAGGTGCTGGTGGGTGCGATGAGAGCGGCAGGTTCGGTCACCGCCATGGGCGACGTCGTCAACACCGCCAGCCGTCTTCAGGCCGCGGCCAAGCCCGGGGAGGTGCTGGTGGGGGCGGCCACCCATTCGGCCACGGCTCGAAACTGGCCTACGAACCGCGGGGGCTCATGGAAGCCAAGGGTCGGGAAGACGCGGTGGAGGTCTGGGCCGCGGTATCGCCGGTCGCCCCACCTGGCTATCGGCCCCGCCGAGAGGAGGTGCCTCTGGTCGGGCGAGACATCGAGGTGGAGATGTTGCGGCGGTCGGTCGACCTGTCGGTAGGCAACCGGCGGGGTGGCCTGATCCTGCTGCTCGGTGACGTGGGTCTGGGCAAGAGTCGCCTGGCCGACGAGGTGGCCCAGTGGTCGGTGGACCAGCATCGGGCCGTGGTCCGCCACGGCCGCTGCGTTCCCTACGGAGAAGCCAACGTGTGGTGGCCAATCACCGAGGCCATCCATTCAGCGCTCGGCCTCAGCGACAGAGATGACCGCGTCAACGTGAGGAAGGCGCTCATCGCCGAGGTGGCTCGCGTGGACCCGTCCATCTCGGGCTCCGAGGCTGAACAAGTGGCCGAAGGCCTGTTGCCGCTCATGGGCTTCGACACCAGCGGGGGTGCATCCCCGGCCTCGGTTCAGGGTCGCGCCGCCCGGGCGTTGGCCGCCTACCTCACCGCATCCTCGCTCCGCCGTCCGGTGGTCCTGAAGCTCTCAGACCTCCACTTCGGCGACGACGTGGTTCTCTCACTCCTCGATGACGTGTTGGAGGAGGTACACCACAGTCCGGTGTTGGTGGTGGCCACGGCCCGTTCATCCCTGCTCGAGCGTTGGGCTCCGAGGCCAGGTCGTCACAACCACCTGAGCCTCCATCTCGATCCGCTGAGCCGTTCAGCTACCGGCGAATTGCTCGAGGCTTTGAGCGGTCGCGTCGTTCGGCCCGAGGTTGTGGCTGCCTTCCACACCCGCAGCGGCGGGAATCCGTTCTATGTGGAGGAGTTGGTGGCGCTCCTCGATGGGCAGGGACCCCCGCCGGGTAGTCACGACCACGACGTTCTCGACGGTCCTGGTGGCCTGGGTTCAGCCGGCGGCGAGGATGATGATGGGCCCGGCATGGCCATCACCCGTGCCGCGGCATTTCCCGAAACCCTCCCAGACAACCTGCGAGGACTCGTCGCCGCCCGGCTCGACGACCTCGACGTAGGTCCTCGCTCGGTATTGCAGGACGCTGCCGTGCTCGGTGGTCGAGGCATGGTCGAAGCACTGGAACGCCTCGCACAGTTCCTCAACCGTGGGATGGGTGTGGCCGAAGCACTGGCGGTCCTGGTGGCGCACGACTTGATCGAGGTCGACGGTCAACGGTGGTCGTTCCGAAGCGATCTGGTTCGGGAGGTCGCCTACCAGACGATCACCAAATCGGACCGTGCCACTCGTCACGAGGCAATCGCCACCTACCTCGAACACCACGTGGCAGTTCGGGATCCGAGGCCAGCGTGGGTGGTGGATCAGCTAGCCCACCACTATGCCGAGGCTGCTCTGCTCATGGCTGAGATGGGGGCGGTGAACGGAAGCCACGCATTGGGCGCCGACATCGATGCCAGTGCTCGCCGCTGGGTAGTCGAGGCGGCCGAGCAGGCCCGCGCTGACATGGCTCTTCCGACGGCCCGCCGCCACTATCAGAAGGCGCTGGACCTGATCGGCCCCGACCGGGTGGCCCGGCCGTCTGAGTCGGTGCTGATACTGGTGGAACTGGCATCGCTGTCGTTGTCGCTGTGGGATCAGGAGTGCGCCAACCGCCACATTGCCGAGGCCGCCGAGCTCGTTGTCCTGGCCGACGAGCCCACGCTTCGAGCCGAGGTCGAGGTCGTCTGTGGGCTGGTGCAGCAGCGCGAGGGCCGGCCCGACGACGCGATTGCCTCCCTGACCGCGGCCGCCGTCGCCTTCGGCGAGCAGGGCGACCACGAAGGTCAAGCCCGGGCCCTGCGAGAGCGGGCTCAGGTCGAGATACTCGACGGTCGCCTGGACCAGGCGGAGCGGTCTGCGTTGGAAGCACTCACCGAGTTCGAGCACGTGGGGGATCGGTCCGGTCAAGGGTGGGCTCATCAGAACCTGGCTTGGATCGCCTTCGTGTCCGGTCGCACCGGTCGAGCTGCCGAGCACGCGTCGTCGGCGGTCGATCTGTTCGCGGAGCTAGACGACAGCCAAGGGATTGCGTGGGCGTGGGGTGTTCTCGCTTGGATCCGTTTCCAGCAGGGCCAGGTCGGGGAGGCTCGAGAGCTGGCCGTGAAGGCCCGGGACCGGGCCCTCACGTTGAGCGACCCATGGGCCATAGCGGTGACCGAGTTGTTGCTGGCAGCGGCGATGCTGTGGGAGGGCGACACGGCCGGGGCTGTGGATCTGGCCACCGCGGTGATGGCCACCTTCGACCGCTTGGGCGACACCTGGGGCAGAGGGCAGGCCGGCGCCGTGCTCGGCCGCGCCCTGACCATGATCGGTCGGGTCGACGAAGGGCTCGCGCTCTTGGACCAGGTCGGAGCGTCAGGGGGGATCACTGCCGTTCCCACCGGGCAGATGGCTCGGGTAACCCGGGGCGCGGTCGCGGTTCAGATCGGTCAGCCCGAGCTCGCCGAAGACGTGGAGGGGGATCTGCGCGTCCTGGCCGATCACGGAAGCCAAGAGGCAGCCACGGCACTTGGCATCCTTGCCCTTCAGAGAGGAGATCCCGACCTGGCCGCCGGCTACCTCCGGCGAGACGAGGTGGGCGAGGTGTCGGCCAACCTCTATGCAGGACGGGCCCTGTTGGCGGCCGTCACCGGTCGCGGCGACCTCGAAGAGTCCGCTGAGGCCGTGGGCTCACGCCCCGGTGCTACCTACTTGGATCGCGGGTTCGTCTCCATCGCTCGAGCCCTGGATCTGGCGAGAGCTATCCAGGCTCGATCCGAGGTCCCACCCGAGGAGGTGGAAGGCGCCTCGACGATGGCCCTTGCGGAGGTGGACGGCGCCATAGCAGTCACTGCCTCCACCGGAGACGTGCTGTCGTCGGTCGTGTTCAGCCTGGCCGGTGCCCGGATAGCCAGCGCACTGGGCCACGAGTCGGCGCGCAGCCGCACCGAAGCGGTCGAAGAACGCCTCGTAGATCTCAACATCGACTCGGCGGGCTGGCGCACGTTGTTCGACCTGGCCGTGGCGGCCCGAGCCGACCGATGACCACGTGACGCCGCATCTGCCCGGGCGCGTGGTGGAATGGGCCGCGCAAGCCAACTGAGACGTGGCAGATTCGCCAGCATGCCCGAGGCATAGGGAGAGACCATTGAGGTTCGACAAGCGGGTGATGGTTGCCGTCGCTGCTTTGCTGGTGGCGGCGGGCTGTGGCGTGGGGATCGATCACCAAAAGGACGCTTCGGGACCTTCCACGACCGATGGCGGTTCGGACTTCTCGCCTGAAGCCGGTGCGAGCACCGATGCCAGCGCGCCCACCACCCTCCCCCCACCGACCGACCTGGTCATCAACGGTGATACAGGGGCCCCGGTCAACCGCGTCGCGGCGAATGCCATCGCCGACCTCAACGCCTTCTGGGGGGCCGTATACCCCGCCACCTTCGACGGTGCGGCATACGTCGCTCCCGCAGGCGGCTACTTCGCGGTCGACCGGAACTCGCGGCCGTCGACGCTCCCGTGTCAGCCCTACGACGTCAACCAGGTCCTCCACAACGCCTACTTCTGCCCGTCCGACGACGCCATCGCGTGGGACGAGGAGTTCCTCATGCCCGAGTTGGCAGAGACCTTCGGGGACTTCACCGTGGCGGTCGTGCTCGCCCACGAGTTCGGTCACGCCATCCAGCACCGAGCCGCTTTCGAACAGCCGACCGTGGTCATGGAGCTCCAGGCCGACTGCTACGCCGGCGCTTGGGCCAAGCACGTGGCCGACTCGGGCACGTCTCGGTTCGAGATTGGTACCCGTGAGCTGGACCAAGCCCTGGCCGGAATCCTCTCGTTCCGTGACGCGGCTGGGGCCAGCTCCGAGGACCCGAACGCCCATGGCTCGGGCTTCGACCGTGTCAGCGCCTTCCAGGTGGGCTACGAGGAGGGATCCGGTCGGTGTCGTGGCTTCACCGTCGGGGATCCCCGGCCGTTCCAGTTCCAGTTCGAGGGCGACGACCGCTACACGCTGGGTGACCGGCCCCAGGACGAGATGGTCGACCAGGCCTTCCGCTCCCTCGATGCCTACTGGGCCGATGTGTTCCCGGCCCTCAGTGGTGGCCGTGCATGGGAACCCATGGCCGCTCCTCGCCCTTTCACCCTGGACGATCCGCCCACGTGCAACGGCGCTCCGGCGACCGGTTTCCGGTTGTTCCTGTGCGTACCCGAGCGCTACATCGGTTATGAGTCCGAAGAGACGATTCCCCAGGCGTATGACAAGGGCGACTTCGCGGTGGGAGCGCTGTTCGGCACCCAGTACGGGATGGAGGTGCAAGATCAGCTCCAAAAGCCGCCGGGAGATGAGGTCACTGCCACCCTCCGAGCCGACTGCTTCACCGGCGCCTGGGCCGCAGCCATGTTGCCCGAACGTCAGACCGACCCGGCACTTCGAGAGCGATACGTGCTCACCCTCTCCCCCGGTGACCTCGACGAAGGCGTCAAGGTGCTCCTCACCTTCCGCACCGCAGCCGACCGGGAACGTCAGGGTCCCGGGTTCAATCGGGTCAAGGCCTATCGCACCGGTGTGTTGAGCGGACCTGGTGCCTGCGTGGACCTCAAGGCCTAAGAGGCCTAACGCACCGTCCGTTAGCTTCGGGTTGTGATCGGAAACAGCATGCACGGGAATGATTACGACGTCCGCCCGACCGACAATCGACCGGTGAATGCCGAAAAGGTCGAACGCCTGCTCACCCGGGTCCGGCGAGAGGTCGACGAAGGGCTGGCACCCGCGGTGCAGATCGCGGTGGCGCGCCACGGCGAGATCGTGGTGGACGCCACCATCGGAGCACCGGAGTCCAGTCGTTTCGTGGCCTACAGCGCCACCAAGGCCCTGGTGGCGGCAGCGCTGTGGCGGTTGATCGATCAGGGGCGGGTTGACGTGGACGAGGCCTGCGCCGCCTACGTTCCCGAGTTCGGCACCAACGGCAAAGAAGCCGTGACCGTGGCCCAGGTTCTCACCCATACCGGCGGCTTCCCGTTCGCTCCACTCGGCCCGCCGCGGTGGGACACCAGGCCGAGCCGGCTGGAGGCCTTCTCCAAGTGGAAGCTCACGATGGAGCCGGGGGAGGCCTACCAGTACCACACCACCTCGGGGCACTGGATCCTGGCTGAGATCATCGCGGCGGTCACCGGCCTCGACCACTGCGATGCCATCGAGGATCTGGTCACCGCACCCTTGGGTCTCAACCGTCTTCTCGGCATTCCAGCTTCGGATCAGGTCGGGATAATCGACTCGGTTGTTGTGGGCGAGCTCCCCACGCCAGCCGAGATGGAAGCATCGTTCGGGGTGGCGGTGGACCTCGAGGCCCTCATCCCGCCCGACGTGCGGGTGGGTGCCCTGCTCACCCTCACCGATCAGGTGGCTCGAACAGTTGGGGTGCCGGGCGGAGGCGGTGTCATGCGGGCTGCCGACCTGGCCATGCTCTACCAGGCCTTCATCCACAACCCAGGAGGTTTGTGGTCACCGGAGATGCTCAGGGCAGGTACGGCCGAGGCCATGGTGACCTTGGCTGACTGGTCCGGGACTCCCGCCAACAGGACCCTTGGCCTGATCCTGGCCTCAGACGATGGCTTCGCTGACCGAAGGGGATTCGGTCGTACCGCCTCGGGTCGATCGTTCGGCCACCCTGGGGCTGGGGGCCAGATCGCCTTCGCCGATCCTGTCAGCGGCCTGAGCATCGCCTACCTCACCGCCGGCCTGGACCAGCACCTGATCCGTGAGGCTCGCAGGACCATCGCCATCGCCAGCTTGGCCGCCGACCTGCTCGAGGACTAACCCTGGATCCGCCGAAAGGCGGAGCCTTCCGGCGGAGTTCGGTCGCCGGCCTGACGGCCGACGTCTTCGCTGCTACGACCGGCAAAGCCGATCTCTGCAGGTCAGGGGCTCCGCCACGAAGGGCTCTGCCCCCGAACCCCCGCCCAGTCCTGTGACTTCAACTCGTCAGACAGCCGAGCACTAACGGTGGCCGCACAGAGAACCCGTTCGCCTGGGTGACCATGGAGAATCGAGAACAACCCAAGATCGATCGGTGGATCAAGGCTGACGCGGAGGAGGCCGGCCCTGGTGGGCCGGCCTCCTCGGTTGTTCTGGGTGGCTGGTTGGTTCAGCCGGTGTAGGCGGCCTGGGCGGCCACGGGGCGGGCGCCGGTGGCGCCGCCGACCACGGGGGCCGTGGTGGTGGTGGTGCTAGGAGCCATGGTGGTGGAGGGGCGAGCCACGGTGGTGGTGGGGCGCTCGGCCTCGGTGGTGGTGGTCGGGGCCTCGGTGGTCGTGGTGGTGGGCCGGGTGG
>WBZX01000652.1_pt1 | contig 30242 bp, 32 predicted proteins | sample 5204211 | NCBI WGS metagenome assembly WBZX01 (sample SAMN12344362, study PRJNA552823) | activated sludge metagenome | biome: Activated sludge suspended growth; feature: Nitrification reactor; material: Wastewater; isolation source: activated sludge from nitrification reactor of wastewater... | reverse complement strand
CGCGCGGGGCCAGTACACCGACCGGATGGCGGCGCTCTGCCAGACCCGCCCGCCGCCGAGCCGGATGCGCAGGTTGTGCTCGTCGTCCTGGTTGCGCACCAGGGCCTCGTCGAACGGGCCGAAACGGTCGAACGTGGCGCGGGGCCAGCACCCCAGATAGACGCTGTCGACCTCGCCCTCGTACCGCTCGTCGCGCGAGCGCGCGCCGCCGACGACCCATCGGCACTGGAAGGCCGCGGCCACCGCGCGCTGCATCGGCGTGCGGCCCTGCGCCACCCAGGGCCCGCCCGCGTTGTCGGCGCCGGTGCGCTCCAGCGCGGCGATGCACTGCGCCAGGTAATCCGGCGCGTAGGTGGAATGCACGTCCAGCCGCGCCACCACCTCGCCGCGCGCACGGGCCAGGCAGGCATTCAGGCCGGTGGACACGATCCGGCGCGGGTTGTCCACCAGCACGATGCGCGCATCCGCGGCGGCGCGGCGCGCCAGCTGCTCGCGCGTGCCGTCGTCGCTGCCGCCGTCGGCCACCAGCACTTCCATCGTCCACCCCTCGGGCAGGCGCTGCGCCAGCACCGCGTCGACGAAGGCGTCGACATGGCCATGCTCGTTGCGGCACGGCACGATCACCGACAGCAGCCGCGGCGTGGCCATCAGGCCGCCTCCGCCACCGGCGCGCGCAGCGCGTCGTAGAGCGCGGCCATGCGGTCCATGTGCATCGTGCGCGACGCGCGCTCCTCCACCGCCTGGCGGTTGCGCTGCCCGATCGACCGCCGCAGCGGCGCGTCGTCGGCCAACCGGCACAGCGCGGCGGCCAGGGCCGGCACGTCGTCCACCGGCACACGCTGGCCGGCGTCGATCCAGGCCCGGTTGGCCGGCAGGTCGGTGGCCACCACCGGCAGCGCGCAGGCCATCGACTCGAGCATGGCCACCGACGTGGCGTCGCTGGCCGGCACGCTGACCGACACGTCCGCGCGCTGCAGTGCTGCGACCATGCCCGCGTCGTCGACGCGGCCCACGAAGCGGGCCTGGTCCGGGCCCAGGCCCAGGCCGGTGGCCAGCGTCTGCAGCGCCGGGCCCTGCGATCCGCCGCCCAGCAGCGTGAGGCCCACCTGCAGCGCCGGCCGCTCGGCGGCCAGCCGCGCCACGGCGCGCAGCAGCACGTCGATGCGGTAGTTGGGCTCCCACTGGCGCAGGCTGATCAGTTCGAAGCGCTGCGGCGCCGGCGGCCTGCCGGCCGGACGGAAGCGTTGCGTGTCCACGCCCCACAGCACCTCGTGGCACGGCGCGTCGACGCCGTAGCGGCGGATCTCGTCGAGCATGTCCTGCGAGTCCGCCGTGATCAGGTCGGCCCGGCCCAGGTTCCAGCCCACCAGCGAGCGCATCAGGCTGCCGCGCAGGCCCGGCTCGCGCGGCGTGACGAGGATGTCGGAGCCCCAGGCCGTCTGCACCACCGGCGCGACGCCGCGACACGCTGCCGCCCACAGGCCGTAGGACGTGACGTAGTGGCCGTGCACCCACTGCGGCGCCACGCGCTGCGCCAGTGCGCGCACGCGGCCCAGCGCCGCGAACCAGCCCGCCGCGGAGTCGCCCTGGCCCAGCGCCACCACCTCGGCGGCGCCTTCCAGCGGCGCCGCATTGCGTGTGCCGACCACGCAGTCGAAGCCGCGCTCGGCCATCGCCTGCACCCAGCGCCTCGAGTGCACGTGGCCGGCGTCGGCAAAGAACAGGATGCGCCCGCGCGAGGCCATGGTTCAGGGCCCGCCACCCGGCCGCGCGGCCTGGGCCGTGACCGTGGCCAGCCAGGCCTCGTAGGACGCACGCCGTTCGGGCGCGTGGGCGTCGAGCCAGGCGCGGTCGGCGTCGCGCACGTCGCCCACCACGCGCGCGGGCCGGCCTTCGACGATGGCGAAGTCGGGCACCGCGCCGGTGACGTAGCTGTGCGAGCGCACCAGCACGCCGCAGCCGATGCGCGCACCCGGCGCCACGGTGCAATGCGGGCCGATGAAGGTCCAGGCGCCGATGGCGGTGGGCTCGCGCACCACGCCTGCCGGCTGCGCATGGCCCCAGAACGCCTCGCGTTCCAGCCGCAGGGCCCGGTGCGTGCTGTGCGTCAGCACCGACACGTGGTTGGTGATCTGCACGCCGTCGTCGATGCGCAGCCCGCCCGACGCGTCGATGAAGTTGAAATGGCCGATGAAGACATGGTCGCCCAGCAGCAGGCGGCCGGGCGACTCGATCGCGCAGGCGCTGCCGATGCGCGAATGCGGTCGCCACGTGCCGTCGCCCGAGTGCACGCCATAGCGCATGCGCGGCCCGAACAGGGCCCGCAGCGGGTTGAGCAGGCGGCTTGGCATCGGGTGCAGGGCAGGTCGGGTCAGGGCGTGGAAGGCAGCCGCGCATTGTCGCCGCGCAGCAATGCCGTCCACCGCAGGCCGGTGTCGCGCAGGAACAGGGCCCACGCCACGCCGATGGCCGCGAGGAACGCCAGGCTGGTGGCCACGGCCGCCCCGGTGGCGCCCCAGCGTGGCACCGTGAACGCGGCCACCGCCAGCGTCAGCGCGAGCGACAGGCCGGCGATGCCCGCCGCCCAGTGCGGCCGCCCCAGGTGCTGCGTGTAGTAGGCCGACAGGGCCGACGCCGCGGCATAGGCCGCCACGCCCGGCAGCAGCAGGGCCAGCGGCACCAGCGACGCCGCATAGGCCGGCCCCAGCACCGCCGGCAGCCCCAGCCACGCCGCCAGGCCGAGCAGCGGCGCCGCCGCCAGCGCCGCGCCCAGGCCGAGGCGCACTGCGCGCAACGCGGTGGCACGCGCCACCGCGGCGTCCGTGGAGCCGATGAGCGCATAGGCCGACACCGTCACCGCCTGCGACAGCAGCCACAGCAGTTCGGCCACCTGCAGGGCCACCGAGTAGATGCCGGCCTCGGCCAGCCCGTGCGTGCGCTCGAGCAGGAACAGGGTGACGCGGTAGTTGGCCAGGCTCACCCCGTTGGCCAGCGCGATCGCAGCCATGAAGCGCCAGGCCGGCCCGGCCGGCATGGCCGCCCCGGACGCCGACGCCAGCCCGGGCCGGGCCAGCGCCCATCCGCCTGCCGCACTGCCCGCGAGCACCTTGGCCAGCGCCCAGGCCACCAGCACCGCCACCAGCCCGGTGCCGCCCGCCATCGTGGCCGACACCAGCAGCGCCAGCGCCAGCATCGGCGCGCCGACCTGCGACGCGTTCAGTGCCACCAGCCGGCCCTGTCCCATCCACAGGCCGGCGGCCGTGGGCGCCAGCAGCAGGAACGGCGCGGCCAGCGCCATCACCCACAGCAGGCGATACGGGTCGGCCTGGGACACCTGCGCCAAGCCCGCCAGCACCACGGCGGCCACGGCTCCGGCGCCCACCGCGGCGGCCAGGGCGCGGCGCATCCTCGCCGCAGCCAGCGCACCCCGCGCGGCCTCTCGCGCCAGCAGCAGGCCCAGGCCGGAGCCGAGCGCGAGCACCGCCGACTCGACCGCCACGAAGAGCGAAAACGCGCCCTGGACCTGCGGTCCCTGGCGCGCCACCACGACCAGGATCGCCAGGCCGAGCGCCACGGTCGCCAGCCGCGCGGCCAGGTTCAGCGCAGCCCCGCGCCACAGCGACGGGCGGCCTTCGGGCGGGGCGGCGGGCGGGGCGGCGGGCGGGCTCATGAGGGGGCGGCGGTGCCGCGCATTGTCGGCGCCCTGCGGCGGCGCAACGGCCGGTGCAGGGCCAGTCTCTAGAATTGCGCCCCTTGCCTCGCCGGGCTCCCGGCCCGGCCGACCTCTCCACCCAGGAACCCGCGATGAGCGACCCCACGCCCCCCGTGCACGACGAGAACAAGCTCATTGCCGAGCGGCGCGAGAAACTGGCCGCACTGCGCAGCCGCGGCGTCGCGTTTCCGAACGACTTCAAGCCCACGCACCATGCCGCGGACCTGCACCTGCGGCATGGCAGCACGCCCAACGAGACGCTGGAACCGCAGGCGGTGAAGGTGGCCGTGGCCGGCCGCATGATGCTCAAGCGAGTGATGGGCAAGGCCTGCTTCGCCACGCTGCAGGACGCGTCGGGCCGGATCCAGCTCTACGTCACGCTGGACGCCGTGGGCGCCGACCACCTGGCCGACTTCAAGGGCTGGGACCTGGGCGACATCGTGGCCTGCGAGGGCACGCTGTTCCGCACCAAGGCGGGCGAGCTGTCGGTCAAGGCCTCGACGATCCGCCTGCTGGTCAAGAGCCTGCGCCCGCTGCCCGACAAGTTCCACGGCATGACCGACCAGGAGCAGAAGTACCGCCAGCGCTACGTCGACCTGATGACCGACGACGCGGCGCGCGCGCGCTTCGTGGCGCGCAGCAAGGCCGTCTCGTCGATCCGCAACTTCATGGTCGAGCACGGCTTCCTCGAGGTCGAGACGCCGATGCTGCACCCGATCCCCGGCGGCGCCAACGCCAAGCCCTTCGTCACGCACCACAACGCGCTCGACCAGGAGATGTTCCTGCGCATCGCGCCGGAGCTGTACCTCAAGCGCCTGCTCGTCGGCGGCTTCGACCGCGTGTTCGAGATCAACCGCAACTTCCGCAACGAAGGCATCTCGGTCCGGCACAACCCGGAGTTCACGATGATGGAGTTCTACGCGGCGTACTGGCATCACCGCGACCTGATGGACTTCACCGAGCAGGTGCTGCGCCATGCGGCGCGCGCCGCCACCGGCAGCGCCACGCTGAGCTACGGCGGCCGCGAGGTCGACCTGGACCGTCCCTTCGCCCGCCTGTCGGTGCGTGACTCGCTGGTGGCCCTGGCCGGCCTGACCCCGGCCGAGGCGGACGATGCCGCCGCGCTGCACGCGCGGCTGAAGACCCTGGGCGAGGAGCCGCCCGCGCACTGGACCCTGCCCGAACTGCAGTTCGGCCTGTTCGAGGCCGCGGTCGAGGACAAGCTCTGGCAGCCCACGTTCATCACCGACTACCCGGTGGAAGTGAGCCCGCTGGCGCGCGCGTCGGACGCCAACCCTGCGGTGACCGAACGCTTCGAGCTGTTCGTCACCGGGCGCGAGCTGGCCAACGGCTTCTCGGAACTCAACGACGCCGAGGATCAGGCAGCGCGCTTCTCGGCGCAGGCCGCCAACAAGGAGGCCGGCGACGAGGAAGCGATGTACTACGACGCCGACTTCATCCGCGCGCTCGAGTACGGCATGCCGCCCGCGGGCGGCTGCGGCATCGGCATCGACCGCCTGGTGATGCTGCTGACCGACAGCCCGAGCATCCGCGACGTGGTGCTGTTCCCCGCGCTGAGGCGCGAGGCCTAGGCGCACGCCATGGCCACGCGGCTCGACTCGCTGCCGGCGATCGAGGCCGCGCTGTGGCGCGAGCTGGAGTCCGCCCCGCGCGACCGCGACCACCCCTGGCGCACGCCGGTGCTGGCCACCACCGACGGCCAGGTGGGTGACGCACGCACCGTGGTCGTGCGCGAGGCGGATGCGCCGTCGCGTACGCTGCTCGTCTATACCGACGCGCGCGCCCCCAAGGCTGCGCAGATCGCGCGCCATCCGCTGGGCACGCTGGTGGCGTGGTCGCCTTCGCTGAGCTGGCAGTTGCGGCTGCGCGTGCGCCTGGCGCTCCAGGCCGACGGCCTGGCGGCGTCGTCGCACTGGGCACGCCTGAAGCTGGCGCCGGGCGCCCAGGACTACCTGTCCGCACTGCCCCCGGGCAGCGTGCTGGACAACGCCATCGGCGCGCGCGGCGAGCGGGCGCACTTCGCCCTCATCGAGGCCACGGTCGAGTCGATCGACTGGCTGGAGCTGCATGCGCAGGGGCACCGACGCGCGGCGTTCGACGCTGCCGGCGCCCGCTGGCTTCAACCGTAACGTCGGCGCGGTGCGCTAAAAAAGTCGCGGCACGATGTCGCGACGCTGTCGGCCCGCCCTGCCACCGCGCGCGTTGAGGCTGCACGATGCGCGTGTTGCATCGCCCACGCATGCCATGACCGACTGGACACACCACCCGATCTACACCCGCCTGACGGCACCCGAGCAACCCTTTGCGCGTCACGCGCTGCTGCACGACATGGAGCTTGGGCTGGCGCGCCTGGGGCCGTCTCCGGGCCTGGCGGCTCGGGTGCAGCACTTCGTGGAGCGCGGCGTTCCGTACTTCGCCCCGGGCGACTCGCACTATCGAGAGTGGGCGGCCAAGGCGGCCGCGCTGTGGGACGAGCTTCAAAAGCGCGCCCGCACGAACAGCGCGACGTCGGTCACCTGACCGGCGTCGACGCGCGCGGCGTCAGCCCTTGGGCCGGCGCGCCTCGGCCATGCGCTTCTCGATCTCCTGCAGCGGCATCGCGCCGGGCACGCGCTGGCCGTCCTCGAACACCAGCGCCGGCGTGCCGTTGATGCGGTACTTGCGGCCGAACGCCACGTTGCGCTCGATTGCCGCGGTGTCGCATTCGCCCATGGTGCGCGGCGGCGCGGCGCCGTCGAGCATCCAGCGGCGCCAGTTCGCCATCGAGTCCTTGGAGCACCAGATGGCGCGCGACTTGGTGTCCGAGTCGGGGCCGAGCACCGGGTACAGGAAGGTGTAGATGGTCACGTCCTTGAGCGTAGCGAGGTCGCGCTCCAGGCGCTTGCAGTAGCCGCAGTTCGGGTCGCCGAACACGGCCAGCTTGCGCGAGCCGTTGCCCTGCTTGATGACCATCGCGTCCTTGAGCGGCAGCTCGTCGAAACGGATCGCGGTGAGCTTGAGAATCCGCTGCTGCGTCAGGTTGGTGCGGTTGCGGATGTCGATGATCGAGCCGCCCTCGATGAGGTACGCGCCTTCGGCATCGGAGTAATACAGGTCGGTGCCCACGCGCACCTCCCACAGCCCCGGCAGCGGCGCCTTGCTCACTTCGTCGATCTTCGGGAAGTCGGGCAGCCGCTGCGCGATGTTCTTGCGGATCACGGCCTCGTCGGCGTGCGCGGCAGCCATCAGCAGCGTGGCGGCAAGGCCCCAGGCCAGTCGTCGGATCTTGGAAGTCATCTCTGCCTTTCGAGGGGGCTTCGGTAGCGGGCTGGTTGCAACGTTGGCGTTCAAGGGGTTCACTGGCCGAGTGCCCGGGTGGCCAGCCAGCGCTTGACGGGGCCGGCCACCTGCACCAGACCCAGCCCGCGGTTGCGAAGTTCCTTGGCCCAGGGCGCCGGGTGCGCAAAAAGGCGCAACAGTCCGTCGGTCAGCGCGCCCATGGCCTGTACCGGCCCGGCACGCTCCCGTGCATAACGCTGCAGCAGGCGCGGGTCGCCCAGACCGCGCCAGGGCTCGCGCTCGGCGATCACGCGCTCCATTGAGGCCACGTCGCCCAGGCCCAGGTTCAGGCCCTGCCCCGCCAACGGATGCACCAGATGCGCCGCGTCACCGACCAGGGCCCAGCCGGGGCCGCAGACGGCGTCGGCCCGCGCCAGGGCCAGCGGCCAGGCAGCCCGGGCACCCACCAGACGCAGGTTGCCGGCGCCGGCACCGCAGGCCTGCATCAACTCGGCTTCGAAGTCCGCATCGGGCAGCGCCATCAGAGCGCGGGCCCGCTCGGCCGGCAGCGACCACACCAGCGCCAGCCCGTGCCCCGGCTGCGGCCGGTCCATCGGCAGCAGCGCCAGCACGTCGGGCGCGCGAAACCACTGTCGAGCCACGCCAGCATGCGGCAGGTCGGCCACGAGCCGGGCCGCCACGGCCACCTGGCCGTAGTCGTGCACGTCGAAGGCGACGCCGAAGCGGTCGCGCGTGGCCGAGGCCCGGCCCTCGGCCACCACCTGGAGCGTGGCCGGCACGTCCGGCGCCTCGCTCAGCGTGACATGCGGGGCATAGCGAAGGGCAGTGGCCAGCTCGGCCTCGAGCGCCGCGGCGTCGACGATCCAGGCCAGCTCGCGCACCTGCTGCTGCCACGCCGAGAAATGCAGCGACTGCACGCCGGTATCGCCCGTGACCTGCATGTCGTAGACCGGCGTGCGGGCGTCCTCGGGCAGCGCGCCCCATACCTTGAGCCGGTCCAGCAGCGCGACCGACGCCGCGTTGAGCGCATACGCGCGCACGTCCTCCCGCGCCGGCGCTGCGGGCGGGCGCAGCAGCGCCACGGCCAGGCCCTGGCGCGACAGCGACAGGGCCAGCGCACTGCCCACAATGCCGGCCCCGCGCACGCAGACGTCCATGGTTTGCATCGGTGCGCATTCTATGGAGGCGGCCGCGACCGCGCCGCAGGCGCCCCCCGGTGCGACACTGACCCCCTTTCCACATCCGCGAACCTTGCCGTGACGCCCCTGGACACCGAACCCGCGCTGCGCATCGCCAGCCTGCACGTGCACCCCGTGAAATCCTGCGCCGGGGTGTCGGTGCAGGACGTCTGGCTGTGCGATACCGGCCTCGAACTCGACCGCTGGTGGATGGTGGTCGACGAGCACGGCGAGTTCGTCAGCCAGCGCGAGTTGCCGCGCATGGCGCTGGTGCAGACCCGCGTGCGTCACGACGACGTGGTGCTGCGCGCCCCCGGCATGCTGGCACTGCACCTGCAGCAAGACCGCGTGGAAGGCGCGGTGCGGGTCCGGGTCTGGGACGACGAGATGCCGGCCTTCGACATGGGCGACCTGGCGGCGCAGTGGTTCAGCGACTTCCTCGGTCGCCGGCTTCGATTGGCGCGCATCGACCCCGACACCCGGCGGCTGGCGAGTGCGCGCTGGACCGGTGGCCTCGAGGCGAAGACGGCGTTTTCCGATGGCTTTCCGCTGCTGGTGGCGTCCACGGCGTCCCTGACCGAGCTGAACCGCCGACTGACCGCGGCCGGACAGGTCGCGGTGCCGATGGAGCGCTTCCGCCCCAACATCGTGATCGACGGCCTGGCCGACGCGCATGGCGAGGACCACATCGAGACGCTGACCATCGATTCGCCCGACGGCGCCGTGGTGCTGAAACTGGTCAAGCCCTGCAGCCGCTGCAGCATCCCGGACGTGGACCCCGCCACGGCCGAGACGGGCCACGCGGTCACGGACGCGCTGGCGACCTATCGCGCCGACCCGCGGCTCGACGGCGCACTGACGTTCGGCCAGAACGCCGTCATCGTTTCCGGCATCGACTGCCGCATCGCGGTGGGTGCCCGCGTACGCGCCGCCCTGGCCTTCTGAGGTGCCGTTGCCACAGGTGCTGCCACCTACAATCCTGGGCTTCTGTCCCGAAAGATTTCCATGAGCCTGCAATGCGGCATCGTGGGCCTGCCCAACGTCGGCAAGTCCACCCTCTTCAATGCCCTCACCAAGGCCGGCATCGCGGCCGAGAACTACCCGTTCTGCACCATCGAACCCAACGTCGGCGTGGTCGAGCTGCCGGACCCTCGGCTGGCCCAGCTGTCCGCCATCGTGAAGCCCGAGCGCGTGGTGCCGGCCATCGTGGAATTCGTCGACATCGCGGGCCTGGTGGCGGGTGCGTCCAAGGGCGAAGGCCTGGGCAACCAGTTTCTCAGCCACATCCGGGAGACGGACGCGATCGTCAACGTGGTGCGCTGCTTCGAGGACGAGAACGTCATCCACGTGTCCGGCAAGGTGGACCCGATCGCCGACATCGAGGTGATCCAGACCGAGCTGTGCCTGGCTGACCTGTCCACGGTGGAAAAGAGCCTGGTGCGCTACACCAAGGTGGCCAAGGCCGGCGGCGACAAGGAAGCGCAGCGCCTGGTGGACGTTCTGCGCAAGTGCGAGGCCACGCTCAACGAGGGCAAGCCGGTGCGCGGCATCGACTTCAGCAAGGAAGAGCTGGTGGTGCTCAAGCCGCTGTGCCTGATCACCGCCAAGCCCGCCATGTTCGTCGGCAACGTGGCCGAGGACGGGTTCGAGAACAACGCCTTCCTGGACCGGCTGCGCGAGTACGCCGCGCGCCAGAACGCGCCGGTGGTGGCGATCTGCGCCAAGACCGAGGCCGAACTGGCCGACATGGGTGACGAGGACAAGGCCATGTTCCTTGCCGAGATGGGGCAGAGCGAGCCGGGGCTCAATCGTCTGATCCGCGCCGCGTTCTCCCTGCTCGGGCTGCAGACGTACTTCACCGCGGGCGTGAAGGAAGTTCGCGCCTGGACGATCCACATCGGCGACACCGCACCGCAGGCCGCGGGCGTCATCCACACCGACTTCGAGCGCGGCTTCATCCGCGCCCAGACCATCGCTTTCGCCGACTTCGTGGCCCACGGTGGCGAACAGGGCGCCAAGGATGCCGGCAAGATGCGCGCCGAAGGCAAGGAATACGTGGTCCACGACGGTGACGTGATGAACTTCCTGTTCAACGTCTGACTGCCCCGTGAGCACCCCGGCCACGCCCGAGGCTCGCAGGCCCTGGCCGGCCCTGCGAGGGCCGGTGGCCGTCTTCGCGATCACGCTGCTGGCTTACCTGATCGCGGCGCGCCTGGGGCTGCTGATCGCCATCCAGCCGAGCAACGCGTCGCCGATCTATCCGGCCGCCGGCGTGGGCATGGTCGCTGCCCTGCTTGGCGGCCGACCGGCCCTGCTAGCGATCCCGTTCGCGGCGATGGCGGCCAACGTCTGGTCGATCGCTGCGGGCACTGCGCAAGCGCCCACGGCGGCGGTGGCGTTCATGTGGTTCGGCACCGGCATCGGCGCGGCCGCCCAGGCGGCGGTGGGGGCCTGGATGCTGCGGCGCTTCGTGGCCCAGCCGCTGACGCTGTCGGAGCCGACCGATCTCGCCCGCTTCATGCTGCTGATCGCGCCCCTGGCGTGCTGCGTCAGCGCCAGCGTGGCCGTGCCCTTGCTCCTGGCCACGGGCGCCATCGAGATCGGCGCGGCGCCCTTCGTCTGGGCCGCCTGGTGGATCGGCGACGCGCTGGGCGTGCTGATCGGCGCTCCGGTGTTCCTGACGCTGGTCGGGCAGCCGGCGGGTGCCTGGCGGCCGCGGCTTTGGTCGGTGGCGCTGCCGCTGGCGGTCGTCACCGTGGTGATGGGCGTCGGGGTTCGCGAAGCCGTGCGCGCGGACGAGGAACTTCGCCGCCAGAGCTTTGCGCGCGAAGCGGACGCTGCAGAGAGCGATCTGCGCACACGCCTTCAGGAGCCGCAGCGCGCGCTGGAAGCCATGCGCGGCGTGGCCGATGTCGCGCCGGCACTGGACCGCACGACGTTCCGGCGTGCCGCGTCGCCCTGGCTGATCGACGCCGAAGGCCTGCTTGCCCTGGGCTACGGCGAGCGCGTGGCGCGGGCGGATGTCGCGGCGTTCGAGGCACGCGAGCGCGCTTCCGGCGCTCCCGACTATCGTGTCTTCGACCGCCGCGATGCCGGCGTCCCGCAGCCGGACGAAGACTTGGTCTATGCAGTGCGCTTCGTGGAGCCGTTGGCCTCGAACACGGGTGCGCTGGGCGTGAACAGTCGCTCCATCCTCGGTGCGCGCGCAGCGCTCGACCGGGCGGCGCGCACAGGGCGGCCGGCCGTGACCATGCCATTCGACCTGTCCCAGGGCGGCCGTGGCGTGGTGGTCTATCAGGCGCTCTATTCCGGCGAGCCCGCCAGCGTCCAGGACCGTCTGGCAAACCAGCGTGGCGTCGTGTTCGCCACGCTCAACCCCGAAAAGCTTCTGCGGGCCGTCGCGGCGCGCTTGCCGGGCTACGTTCAGATGTGCCTGCTCGACAACGAGGCGCCGGCAGAGTCGCGCGTGATCGCCGGAGCTGCGCAGTGTCTTGAAGTCGACGAGGCGGCCGCGCTGCATGTGGCGCCGCTGGCCTTCGGTGGACGCCAATGGGATCTCCGGGTCTACGCAGCCTCGCTGCCCGTCACAGGGCTCGGACGCGCGTGGCCGTTCGCACTGATCGGCCTGGCCGGATCGGCCCTGCTGGGCGCCCTGCTGCTGGTGATCACCGGCCGCGCGCGGCGCATCGAGGCCGGCGTCGCCGAGCGCACGGCGGAGCTGCAACAGCGCACGGCGGAGCTGCAGTCGGAAGTGGCGCAACGCCAGCGCACCGCCAGCGCGCTGCGCGAGAGCCAGCAGCGCCTGCGCAACATCCTCGACCACGCGCCGATCGGGGTGGCCTACACCGACACCGAGGGCCGCATTCGCGAGGCCAATCCTCACCTGCGAGAACTGCTGGGGATCACGAGCGAACGGGTCAACGGCACCCCCATCGCGAGCCTGCTGCACCCCGACGACCGGGCCGCCGAAGCCGAGGCCCGAGCCCGCCTGCTGGCCGGCGAAGTGCCGATGGCGCACTGGCATCTTCGCTGCATCGCCGCAGGCGGCTCGACGATCTTCACCCGGGCCAGCGTGTCCGTCCTGCGCAGCTCGGGCCGCACCGGGCCGTCGGAGGCGCGGCGAATGGTGTGGGTGATCGAGGACATCACCGAGCATCTGGCGCTGGAAGAAGCGCAGCGCGCACGCAAGGGCGCCGAGGCGGCCAACCGCGCCAAGAGCGAGTTCCTGTCGCGCATGAGCCATGAGCTGCGCACGCCGCTCAATGCGATGCTGGGTTTCGCCCAACTGCTCGAACTGGACCGCAAGCAGCCCATCGCACCGCACCAGCTCGAGTGGACGGCGCAGATGCGGCAGGCCGGGTGGCACCTGCTGCATATGATCAACGACACGCTGGACCTGTCGCGCATCGAGTCCGGTCATGTCGACCTGCAGCTGCGCACGCTGGACCTGGCCGAGCTGATCGACGGGGCCCGCACGCTGCTGGCCCACAACGCGTCGCTGCGCCGGGTGTCGGTTGAGGTGCACCTGGGCGTGGGAGCCCGCGCGGTGATCGGCGATGCGACCCGCGTCAAGCAGGTGCTGACCAACCTGCTTTCCAACGCCGTCAAGTACAACGTCGAGGGCGGCCAGGTCATCGTGACGAGCCGGCTGGCCGGCGATGGGCGCGTGGCGGTCGACGTGATCGACACGGGCCCGGGCATGAGCGAGGGCCAGCTGACCCAGTTGTTCCAGCCCTTCAATCGCCTCGGGCGCGAGGCGGGCCCGATCGAGGGCACGGGCATCGGCCTGGTGATCAGCCTGAAGCTGGCCGAGTTGATGGGGGGCCGCCTGACGGCCCGTTCGAGTCCCGGCATGGGCTCCACGTTCACCCTGGAACTGCCCCGCGCCGCGGTCGAGCCCACCCCGAGCCAGCTGATGGACGACGCGGAAGTGGAGCCCGCGTCGTACCGGCGCCGGCTGATCCAGTACGTGGAGGACAACGAGACCAACGCCGAGGTCATGCGCGGCATCCTGGCGCTGCGCCCCCAGGTGGACCTGGAAGTCTCCTCGCTCGGCCTGGAGGGCCTGGCCGCGATCCGGTCGCGCCGGCCGAGCCTGGTGCTGCTGGACATGCAGCTTCCCGACATCGACGGCCTGGAACTGCTGCGCCGACTGCAGGCCGACGACGATACCGCCGACATTCCGGTGATCGTGGTGTCGGCCGACGCCACCGAGGCCCGCATCGCTGAAGCGATCGCGGCCGGAGCGACCCACTACCTGACCAAGCCCGTCAACGTGCCCGAGTTCCTGTCGGCGGTTGACTCGGTGCTCGAAGACCTCGATACCCACTTCGGCTGAAAACCGAGTTTAGGCATGTTAGCGTGCGCACGCTGTCTTGAATTGACAGCTCCGTAATGCTTCACGACTTGATGACCAGGACGGCCCAGGCGGCAAGCACTCGACGATCGAGAGTGCTAATATTTGGGAACCAGGCCTTACCGGGCCGCTCAAAGACGTCATGACCGCAACCCAGACCTCCTTGCCCATGTCGCAAACGCTGACCCTGCGCAACCCGTGGGCGATGGTGCCGCCGATCGGCAACCTGGACGCCTACATCTCGGCCGTCAACCGCGTGCCGCTGCTGACCCAGCAGGAAGAGACCGACTTCGCCCGCAAGCTGCGAGACAGCGGCGACATCGAGGCGGCCGGACGCCTGGTGGTGTCGCACCTGCGCCTGGTGGTTTCGGTGTCACGCCAGTACCTCGGCTACGGCCTGCCCCACGCCGACCTGATCCAGGAAGGCAACGTCGGCCTGATGAAGGCCGTCAAGCGCTTCGACCCCGAGCAAGGGGTGCGGCTGGTGAGCTACGCGCTGCACTGGATCAAGGCCGAGATCCACGAATACATCCTGAAGAACTGGCGCATCGTGCGTCTGGCCACCACCAAGGCCCAGCGCAAGCTGTTCTTCAACCTGCGCTCGATGAAGGCCAGCATGAAGGGCGAAGCCGCCGACGGCGACACCCATCGCAACACGCTGAGCTCGGCCGAGGCCGACACGGTGGCGCGCCAGCTCAACGTCAAGCGCGAGGAAGTGCTCGAGATGGAGACCCGCCTGGCCGGCGGCGACGTGGCTCTGGAACCCCAGACCGACGACGACGGCGAGGAGAGCTACGCCCCGATTGCCTACCTGGCTGACGAGGCGAGCGAGCCGACCCGGGTGCTCGAAGCCCGCCATCGCGACCAGCTTTCCGGCGACGGGATCCTGCGCGCGCTCGATGTGCTCGACGCGCGCAGCCGCCGCATCGTGGAAGAGCGCTGGCTGAAGGTCAACGACGACGCCTCGGGGGGCATGACGCTGCACGAGCTGGCGGCCGAATACGGCGTCAGCGCGGAACGCATCCGCCAGATCGAGGTCGCGGCCATGAAGAAGATGCGCGGCGCCCTGGAGGCGCAGAGCGCCTGAACCTGCCGGCCTGCGCCCGCCCTCAGGCGCCGGCCAGCAGCTGCCTGACGTCCTGCAGCAGAGCTTCGGCCCCGCTGCCGTAGCGCGAGAACACTCGCACCCGCCCCTGCGGGTCGAAGATGTACGCGCCGGCGGTATGGTCGATGGTGTAGCTGCCCGGGGTCTTGCCGTCCACCTTGGCAAAGAACACCTTGAACTCCTTGGCGGCGGCCAGGGTCTGCTCGGGCCCTGCGCGCAGGGCGATGACGTCGGAGCCGAAGTTGCCGACGTACTCCTTGAGCACGGGCGCGGTGTCTCGCTCGGGATCGACCGTCACGAATATCGGCTGCACGCGGGCACCGTCGGCGCCCAGCTTGCGCCGCACGTCCGCCACCTCGGCCAGCGTCGCGGGACACACGTCCGGGCACTGCACATAACCGAAGAACACGATGACGACCTTGCCCTTGAACTCGGCGAGCGAGCGCTCCTTGCCGTCCACGTCGGGCAGGACCAGTCGGCTGGCGTAGCTGGCCCCGGTGATGTCGATGCCCTTGAAGGCCGGCTTGCTGTCACTGCACGCGGTCATCGTGCCGGCGGCACACAGCGCAAGGGCCAGGGCGGTTCGGCGGTTCATGTCAGGGCTCACAGGTAGTGGTCCAGCAGCAGGGCCGCGAACAGCAGCGCCAGGTACCAGATCGAGAAACGGAACGTGCGCCGGGCCAGCCCTTCGCTGTAGGCGCGCCACAGGCGGAAAGCCAGCACGAGGAACCAGCCGCCCAGCGCCACGGCGGCGCCCAGGTAGACCCCTCCGCTCATGCCCTGGATGAACGGCAGCAACGAAGCCGCGAACAGAACCATCGTGTAGAGCAGGATCTGCAGGCGCGTGAAGTCGTTGCCGTGCGTCACCGGCAGCATCGGCAAGCCGGCCCTCGCATAGTCGTCGGCACGGTACAGCGCCAGGGCCCAGAAGTGCGGCGGCGTCCACACGAAGATGATCAGCACCAGCAGCCAGGCCTCGGCACCGACGTCACCGCGCATCGCGGCCCAGCCGAGCAGCGGCGGCATCGCGCCCGACGCGCCGCCGATGACGATGTTCTGCGGCGTGGCGGGCTTGAGCAGCACCGTGTAGACGATGGCATAGCCGACGAAGGTGGCCAGCGTGAGCCACATCGTGAGCGGGTTCACCGCCCACAGCAGCAGGCTGCCCAGGCTGCACAGCGCACCGGCGAACAGCAGGGTCTGCGTGCGGGTCAGCTCGCCGCGCGCCGTGGGACGCCAGGCGGTGCGCGCCATGCGGGCGTCGATCCGCTCCTCGACCAGGCAGTTGAAGGCCGCGGCCGCCGCTGCGACAAGCCAGATGCCGGCCGACGCCAGCGCCAGCGTGCCCCAGTCAGGCACGCCGGGCACGGCCAGCAGCATGCCGATGACGGCGCAGAACACGATGAGCTGCACCACGCGCGGCTTGGTCAGCACGTAGAACTGCCGCACGCGGGAGATGCGCGCCGACGGAGCAGGCTGGGCGGTGGCGGTGGTGGTCATGGCAAACGCAGCGGGCGATTCTCTTACACCGCCGGGCGCAAAGACCCCTGCGATCGCGCGGCCCGGGCTTTGGCTGCAGGTTGCACATGGGCGCGCGCCAGCAGATGGGCCAGCACCACCGCCAGCGCTGCCGCCCCGCCGGTGTGGAACACGGCAGCCACCAGGGGCCAGCCCAGCACGACGTTGGACAAGCCCGTGGCCAACTGCAGCAGCGCCAGCCCGGCCAGGGCGCCGGCAAAACGGCGCAGCGTGGCGTCGCCACTGCGATGCAGCGCCCAGGACAGGGCCGCCAGCGCGCCGAGCACGAACACGGCCGCGACGCGATGGGTGACGTGGATGGCAGTCAGGGCGGCAAAGGGCAGGTAGCTGCCGGACGCCGTCTCGCCCAGCTCGCGCCGCAGCGTGAAGCCCTGGGCGAAATCCATCGGCGGCCACCACTGCCCCTGGCAGGTCGGAAAGTCGCGGCAGGCCAGCACCGCATAGTTGGTGCTGACCCAGCCCCCGAGGGCGAGTTGCGTCACGACCAGTGCCGCCGTGCCCCAGGCCACCGCGCGCAGGCCGGCCGACAGCGCGACCGGACGGGGCTCGAACACCTGGTCCTGCAGCGTCAGCAGCACCAGCAGGCCGATGCCACCCAGCAGGTGCAGCGTGACGATGGCCGGGTAGAGCTTCATGGTCACGGTGAGCGCGCCGAAAGCGCCCTGGGCCACGACCCACACCAGGGTGACCAGCGCCCAGGCCGGCGACGGCGCCTTCGCGTCGCGCCGCCGCAGCCACCATGCCGCCAGCGCCATCACCGTGATCAGCACGCCCACGGCCGTTGCCAGGTAGCGATGGACCATCTCGACCCAGGCCTTGCCGTGGGTCACGGGGCCCTGCGGCCGCGCGGCCTGCTCGACCCGGATCTCGTCGCGCGCGCCAAGCGGGCTGGCACTGCCGTAGCAGCCGGGCCAGTCCGGGCAGCCCAGGCCGGAATCGGTAAGGCGGGTGAAGGCGCCGAACAGCACCAGGTCGAAGGTGAGGAAAAGCGTCAGCAGCGTCAGCGCATGCAGGCGGCGGCGCGGCGTGGCGCCGCGATGGCGCAGCCACACCCAGGCCAGCGGCCCGAGCGCCAGCGCCACGCCGAGCAGCGCCAGCCGCCCGATCGGAGCCCAGTCCACCAGCGAGCCGTCCATGGTGTCAGCGCCCGGGGGTGTCCCACGACGACGACGCGCGCAGCACGCGGTCGATGTCGCGCTTGAAGCGGGACGGCTCCAGCGCGGACGGCGCGCGCATCATCCAGCGCCCCATCGGGTCGACGACATAGAGGTGGGCACCGAGCGGCTCGCCGGGTGCCGGCACCAGCCAGCGCGAAAGATCCGCCAAGGGCACTCGCAGCACCTGAGTGGGCGGCGCCGCCTCGAGAGCGGCACGCAGGGCCGGCTTGACCGGCGCATCGTCGACAACCAGCCATACCTTGTCGATGCGGTCGCGCTCGCGGCCGGTCATTTCGCGCAGCTGCCGCTGGGCGTAAAGCCGCTGCTCGCAGGCACTGTCGCAGTCGCCGCCAGCCACCGCCACCAGCAGCCACTGGCCGCGAAGCGACTTCGCGTCGACGCTGCGACCGTCGAGGTCGCGCAAGGGCAAGGTTGCGGGCATCTCCGGCGCCGCCTCGATGATGGCGGCGTAGTTGCTGCGACCTTCGGGCCGAATGACGTAATAGGTGAAGTAGGACGCGATCACCGGCGCCGCGCACGCCAGCAGCACCAGCACGAGCTTCCAGCGGCCGGCCGCCGTGCGGCGCACGCTCTCGTCGGCCGCGATGTCCAGCGGTGGCAATGAATGCACCGACATCTGCAGCGGGCGCGCGGGCGCGGCGTCAGCGCCGTCGGCGGGGTTGGATGAGCTGGAACCAGACATAGAGGAGGACCACCAAGGCCGAGAGGCCGAACCACTGGAACGCGTAGCCGTGGTGCTTGGCCACGCCGAGCGACGGCGCAGGCCAGTCGCGCAAAAGGCCGTCCTGCGGCACCGCCGGCTCGGTCTGAAGCACCGACGACGGCACCAGGGCGAGACCGGTTTCGCGGGCAAAGGCGGCGAGGTCCAGATTCTGCCGGATGGCGCCCGCCGACTCCGACGAAGGGCTGTCGAACTCGTACAGGCGCCCTGGCGGTGGCGCCAGTCGGCCCGACACGACGACCGGCGTTCCGGGCGTCAGCGGCGCTGGCACACGCGTGCGGTCGAGCAGGTCGCGCGGAGCCCAGCCGCGCTGCACCAGCACCGCGCGCCCGTCCTCCAGCTTCAGTGGCGTCACCACGTAGAAGCCCGGGCGGCCGCCCATCTGCCTGTTTTCCAGGAAGACTGTGTGCTGTGCCGACCACTGACCGGTCAGTCGCACGGGGCGGTGGTACTGATCGGCAGCTTGTGCCGCACCCGACGCGAGTGCGGCAGCATCCAGTGGCGCCATGGCGCCGCGGGAATCGATGGCGGCCTGCAACGCGGTCTTCTGCGCACCGCGGTCGAGTTGCCAAAGGCCCAGTCGCGCCGTCACGGCGGCGCACACCAGCGCGGCCAGCGCCACGACGATGCGTCGCGCGCGCGGGCTCATGCGGGCAGGCCCCTGCGACAATGCCGGTCCATGAAGTTCGTCATCGTGATTGCCCTGATCGTCGTGCTGGTGGCCCTGGCCAGTGCCGGTGTGTTCATGCTCAAGCGCCCTGCACAGCCGTCCGAGACGGCCGACAAGCGCATGGCGCGTGCGCTGGCAGTGCGGGTGGGCGTGTCGGTGGCGGTGTTCCTGTTCGTGCTGTTGGCCTGGCAGCTCGGCTGGATCAAGCCTTCGGGCCTGCCCACGGGCCGATAGTTCCGCGCATCGCGCCAGCGGCAAAGCAGGCCGCGCCCCAATGCAAAAGAGCGCCGCGAGGCGCTCTTTGCGTTGTGCGGCCCGAAGGTGCCGGTCACAACCAATAGACGAGCAGGTACAGGCCGAGCCAGACCACGTCCACGAAGTGCCAGTACCAGGCGGCGCCTTCGAAGCCGAAGTGACGCTGCGGCGTGAAGTGGCCCTTCTGGATGCGCAGCGTGATGAACAGAAGCATCAGTGCGCCCACGCAGACGTGGAAGCCGTGGAAGCCCGTGAGCATGAAGAAGGTGGAGCCGAAGATGCCCGAGCTGAGCTTGAGGTTCAGGTCCTGGTAGGCATGCGCGTACTCGTAGGCCTGCACGAACAGGAACGTGGTGCCCAGCGCCACGGTGATCCACATCCACAGCAGCGTCTTGGACCGCTGGTTGGCCAGCAGCGCATGGTGGGCGATCGTGAGCGTGACGCCCGAGGTGAGCAGCAGCGCCGTGTTCACGGTGGGCAGCGGCCAGGGGCCGATCACCGAGAACGGCTCGACCGTGCCCGCCGGCGACGCGGTGACGCCGGGGTTGGCCACGCCCGGCCACACGGCGCGGAAGTCCGGCCACAGCAGCTGGTGCTCCAGGTTGCCCAGCGCCGGCAAGGCATGAACGCGTGCCCAGTACAACGCACCGAAGAAGGCCGCGAAGAACATCACCTCGCTGAAGATGAACCAGCTCATGCTCCAGCGGAACGACACGTCGATGCGGTCGCTGTACAGCCCGCCCTCGCTCTCGCCGATGGCCTGGCTGAACCACTGGAACATGATCACGGCCCACATCGCCAGGCCGCCGAACACGAAGAACTTGCCCCACGACGCACCGTTCACCCACTGGCCTGCGCCGAAGATGACCAGCAGCATCGCCGTGGCCACCAGCACCGGGTGGCGCGACGGTGCGGGAATGAAGTAATGGGGTGCGGCCCCGGAATGATGCGTCGTCGCTGCGGACATGTTCTCGTCTCTCCTCGAATCGAAACCCTGCGGTCAGCCCGCGGCCACGCCGCTGCCGATCACCCATTTCACCAGCAGCACCAGCCCACCCACGAACAGCGCCGCAGCAACGATGCCGGCGACGATGACGTGCAGCGGGTTGAGCTGCGCAACGTCTTTCTCGTACTCGGCGCTCTTGCGCACTCCGAAGAACGACCACGCCACGGCTTGCAGCGTGCGCAGGAAGGACCCGCGACGCGCCACGGCCTGCTTGAGGTCGTCGGAAGGCCGTTCGGTCACAGTGCCTTGCCCCCGGCCGGCGTGGCGGCCACCTTGCCCTTGACCTCGAAGAACGTGTAGCTGAGCGTGATCGTCGTCACGTCCTTCGGCAGGCGCGGGTCGATGACGAAGGCCACCGGCCACTGTCGCGACTCGCCCGGCGCCAGCGTGTACTCGTTGAAGCAGAAGCACTCGAGCTTGTTGAAGTGCGGGCTGGCCTGCCGCGGCGCGTAGCTCGGGATCGCCTGGGCCGCCATGGTGCGGTCCTGCACGTTGCGGAATTCGTACATCACCGTGGCCAGTTCACCCGGGTGGACCTGCAACGAGCCGATCGCCGGCTTGAAGTGCCAGGGCCCGCGCGCATTGGCGTCGAACTCGACCGTGATGGTGCGCGAGCGATCCACCTGCGTGTTGGGCGCAGCGCCGCGCTGGCTGCCGAAGGCGGAGGTCTGCACCTCCGACACGGACAGCACGTTGATGCCGAGGGCATCGCAGATGGCACGGTACAGCGGCACCAGCGCATAGCCGAAGCCGAACATCAGCACGGCGATCAGCGCCAGCTTGCCCACCAGCGCGGCGTTGTCGCGCCGGAGCCGTTCGAAGCGTGCGCCACTCATTCGGCGGTCACCCCAGCAACGCGATCTTGGCCACGAAGCCGAGCGCGAAAGCCGCCGCCACCGACGCCAGGATCAGGCCCAGTCGGCGGTTGGACTTGCGCTGCGCGTCGTTGTCGGCCATGGCGCGGATCTGCACGGTGTCAGCCGATCACCTTGGTAGCCGCCGCATTCAGCTTGGGCGGCGTCTCGTAGGTGTGGAAGGGGGCCGGCGACGGCACTTCCCATTCCAGGCCCTCGGCACCGGCGCCGTCCGGGTCGTTCCAGGGGCGCTGCGGGGCGGTCTTGCCCTTGCCCATCATCACGGGCAGCACGATGGCCACGAAGAAGAACACCTGCATCAGGCCGAAGCCGAACGCGCCCACCGAGGCGATCGCGTTGAAGTCGGCGAACTGCATCGGATAGTCGGCATAGCGTCGCGGCATGCCGGCCAAGCCGAGGAAGTGCATCGGGAAGAACGTGACGTTGAAGAAGATCAGCGAGCCCCAGAAGTGCAGCTTGCCCAGCGTCTCGTTGTACATGACGCCGCACCACTTCGGGCTCCAGTAGTAGAAGCCGGCGAACAGGCCGAACAGCGAGCCGGCGACCAGCACGTAGTGGAAGTGGGCCACGACGTAATAGGTGTCCTGGAGCTGGATGTCCACGGGTGCCATCGACAGGATCAGGCCGGTGAAGCCTCCCATCGTGAACACGAAGATGAAGCCCACCGCGAACAGCATCGGCGTCTCGAAGGTCATCGAGCCGCGCCACATCGTCGCGATCCAGTTGAAAACCTTCACGCCCGTGGGAATCGCGATCAGCATGGTCGCGTACATGAAGAACAGCTGGCCCGTGACCGGCATGCCCGTGGTGAACATGTGGTGCGCCCACACGATGAACGACAGGATCGCGATCGAGGCCGTGGCATAGACCATCGACGTGTAGCCGAACAGCTTCTTGCGCGCGAACGCCGGGATGATGGCGCTGACGATGCCGAAGGCCGGCAGGATCATGATGTAGACCTCGGGGTGCCCGAAGAACCAGAAGATGTGCTGGTACATCACCGGGTCGCCGCCACCGGCCGGCGTGAAGAAGCTGGTGCCGAAATGGCGGTCGGTCAGCGTCATCGTGATCGCGCCGGCCAGCACGGGCATCACCGCGATCAGCAGGTAGGCCGTGATGAGCCAGGTCCAGCAGAACAGCGGCATCTTCATCAGCGTCATGCCGGGCGCGCGCATGTTCAGGATGGTGACGATGATGTTGATCGAGCCCATGATCGAGCTGGCGCCCATGATGTGCATCGCGAAGATGCCGGCGTCCATGCTCGGGCCCATCTGCAGCGTCAGCGGCGCGTAGAGCGTCCAGCCGGCGGCGGGGGCGCCACCGGGCATGAAGAACGAGCCGGCCAGCATCAGCGCCGCGGGGATCAGCAGCCAGAAGCTCAGGTTGTTCATGCGCGCGAAGGCCATGTCCGCCGCGCCGATCTGCAGCGGGATCATCCAGTTCGCGAAGCCCACGAAGGCCGGCATGATGGCGCCGAACACCATGATCAGGCCGTGCATCGTGGTGAACTGGTTGAACAGCTCGGGGTTCACGAACTGCAGGCCGGGCTTGAACAGCTCGAGCCGGATGCCCAGCGCCAGGATGCCGCCGATCATCAGCATCGTGAAGCTGAACAGCAGGTACATCGTGCCGATGTCCTTGTGGTTGGTGGCGAACAGCCACCGGCGCCAGCCGTGCGGATGGTCGTGGGCGTGATCGTCGTGGCCGGCGTGGCCGTGGCCGTGATCGAGGACTGCGCTCATGTTCAGGGTTCCTTGAAACGAATTACTTGCGCGCGGCAACGACCTGGGCAGGCTGCACCACCTGGCCGGTCTTGTTGCTCCACGAATTGCGGGTGTAGGTGATCACCGCGGCGATCTCGGTGTCCGACAGCTGCTTCCAGGCCGGCATCGCGCCGCCGGCCGCGCCGTTCAGCAGGATCTGCACCTGCTGCGCCGGGTCCGCACCGGCCACGATGGCGCTGCCGTCGAGCGCCTTGATCGGGCCGGCACCCTTGCCGTCGGCACGGTGGCAGGCCGCGCAGTTGGCGGCATACACCTTCTCGCCGCGGGCCACCAGGTCCGCCAGCTGCCACACCTTGGCCGGGTCGTCCGCCGCGGCCTTCATCGCCGCCTGCTTCTCGCTGACCCACTTGGCGTAGTCGGCCTGGCTCAGCACCTTGACGTGGATCGGCATGTAGGCGTGTTCCTTGCCGCACAGCTCGGCGCACTGGCCGTAGAAGTCGCCGGTCTTCTCGGCGCGGAACCAGGTGTCGCGCACGAAGCCGGGGATCGCGTCCTGCTTGACGCCGAAGGCCGGCACCATCCAGGCGTGGATCACGTCGTTGGCCGTGGTGATGATGCGGATCTTCTTGTCCACCGGCACCACGAGCGGGTTGTCGACCTTGAGCAGGAAGTTGTCGGTGGGCTCGGGCTTGCCCGAGTCGCTCATGGCACGGTGCGATGCGTCAAGCGTGGACAGGAAGCCGATGCCCTCGCCCTCGCCCTTGAGGTAGTCGTAGCCCCACTTCCACTGGTAGCCGGTGGCCTTGATGGTGATGTCGGCGTTGGTGGTGTCCTTCATCGCGACCACGGCCTTGGTGGCGGGAAGCGCCATGCCGATCACGATGAAGAACGGCACCACGGTCCAGGCGATCTCGACACCCACGCTCTCGTGGAAGTTGGCCGGCTTCGCGCCCTTGCTCTTGCGATGCTTCAGGATCGAATAGAACATGACCCCGAACACCGCGAAGAAGATCACCAGGCAGATGATCATCATGTAGTTGTGCAGCCACTGCAGCTCGGAGGCGATCCGCGTCGCGGGCGGGTGCAGGTCCAGCTGGTTGACGGCCGGACCGCCGGGCAGGCTGTTCACGGCCAGGGCCGAGGTGGTCGCGCAGGCGGCGCCGAAGGCCGCCGCAATGCGGGCGGCGCTTTGCCAGGTGTTGCGAAGCTTCGTCAGGCGGGTCATCGTGATCACTTTGCGGCGGGTTCTTCGATGGGATCGGTGGATCGGGGGGCGGGCGCGGGCTGGACGCGCAGGGCCAGGCGCAGCTCCTGTGCCAGCGGCTGGCGCAACTCTGGGCGCAGGTAGCGCCCGACACGGGTGGACTGGCCGTCGCCGGTGAGCTCGACCAGGGAGCGGTCGCCGGCCAGCGGCTCCACGCGCACCCAGGCGGCACGGAAACGGTGGTGCTCGGTCTGACTGCCGCGACGGTGGAACACGTCCAGCCAGCCGCCCGAAAGCTGCACCTGCTCATGGTCGGTGGCATGACGCGAATAGACCAGAAGCGCTGCACCGACCAGAAGCAGCTCGATGCCGGCAAACGCAAGCACTGGCGACGCGCCTTGCCAGGTGAAGCCCAGCGCGATGGTCAGGGACACGGCGCACAGCGCGAGGTAGGCACCGAACAGCTGCCTGGGAGCCAGCGAGCAGTTGCGCGCCAGACGCCATTCGAGCTGCAGCGGACCGCCGGTCTCGGGCCGCACCACCTGGGCGAAGCGCCATGCAGGCGATCCTCCGGGGGCGGCACGGAGCCAGGGAGCGGCGGCAAAGGCGGCGGTCATGTGAGGCGGCGCAATGGGCAGGAACAGCGGCGGCTGTATAAGCAGCGGCGGATTCTAGCCGAGCGCCCCGCCCCGCCGACCCGCGCGCGCCATGCGTTGCAGCTCGTCCACGCCCACTCGAGTCTCACCCTGGACGCGCAGCTTCGGCGGCGGGTTGAACGCATGGCCGTAAACCACCTCGAACTCGAGCGCGATGCGCCCGTCCGGACCGGCCCGGTCGGCCAGCGCGGCTTCCATCCGGGCCCGCCAGCGCGGGGTGCGCAGCCCCGGCAGACGCGTCGGATCCGCGTTGGCGCCGAGGGTTCGGAGTTCGCCGAGCAAGGCCGACGGCGAGGGCCAGGTCAGCACGATGCGCTCCTGGTCCATCACCGGTTCGGCGAAGCCGCAGTGCACCAGCATGTCGCCCAGGTCGTGCATGTCGACGAAAGGGGCATGCGGCACGCCCCACCCGGCGTCCGCATACAGCGCCCGCAACGATTTGAGCGTGTCCGGGCCGAGGGTCGAGAACATCAGGAAACCGTCCACGGCGAGCGCACGCCGCCAGGCCGCCATCTCGACGGCCGGGTCGGCCGCCGCATGGAGCGTCATGTTGGCCCAGACCAGTTGCGCCGAGCCAGCCGGTATGTCGGCGGCGTCCAGAGGCATGTCCGTGCGCCGCCAGCGCCGCGCGGACCACCAGGGCGCCTTGCGCTCCGGCCGGACAGCCGCGGCGCCGGGCGCATGCACCGCCTGGACCCTCGCCTGCGGGTAGGCCGACGCCAGCACATCGGCGCTGCCGCTGGCGGCGGCCCACCAGTCGAGGACCACGTCCGGCCGCTGCCGGACGATCGGCAGCCGGTCGGCCATGCGGCGCGCCACCTCGGCATGCAGCCACGGGGCGCCGCCGGCCGCCGCCATGCGGCGCCGCCAGCGATCCAGCGCCACCGCATCGACCGGGCGCAGCGTGGCCGGCTCAGCCATGCCGCCTTGCCTTCGATCGGGGTGTCCTCAGCAACGCGGCCATGGTCGGATCAGTATATTGACGCGATGCTGCTTGCCCTGCCCTCGCTGTGCGCCGTGTGCAACGGCTGGGGCTCGCAACGCGTGTGCGGCCCCTGCCGCCATCGATACACGCCCCCGGCACTGCGCTGCGCCACCTGCGCCCTTCGCGTCGAGCCCGGAGTCTTGCGCTGTGGGGCCTGCACTCTGGAACCGCCGCCGTTCTCCGCCGCGGTGGCGGCCGTGGACTACGCCTTCCCCTGGAACAGCTTCGTCACGAGGCTCAAGTTCCACGCCGCGCTCGACCTGGCGCCGACGATGGCCGGGCTGCTCGCCGACGCGGCACGGCGCACGGACCGGCCCTTGCCCGACGGCCTGCTGCCAGTGCCCCTCGGGCGCGATCGGCTTGCGCAGCGGGGCCTGAACCAGGCCTGGGAGCTGGCCCGCCGCGTGTCGCGCCATCTCGGCGTGGCGGCCCACGCGGACCTGTTGCATCGCCTCGTCGACACGCCCCGGCTCGCCGACCTGCCGCGCGAAGGCCGCGCCCAGGCGATCCGCGGCGCGTTCGGTCTGGCCCCAGGCGCCAGCCGGCACGTGCAGGGCCGGTGCTTCGCGCTGGTGGACGACGTGATGACCACCGGCGCCACCGCCGCCGAGGCGGCGCGCACGCTCAGGGCCGCGGGCGCCGCGTCGGTGGAACTGTGGGTCTTCGCGCGCACGCCGGCCCCTTGACATCACACGCCCCTGCCTCCTTCGCCAGCGCCCCATGTTCCACATCGTCCTCGTCCATCCGGAGATCCCGCCCAACACCGGCAACGTGATCCGTCTGGCGGCCAACACGGGCTGCAGGCTGCACCTGGTGGAGCCGCTGGGGTTCTCGATGGAAGACCGGCTGCTGCAGCGCGCAGGGCTGGACTATCACGAGTACGCCAGCGTGCAGCGCCACGCCGACTGGGCTGCGTTCCTCGCGAGCGCGCAGCCCGACCCGCGGCGCCTGTTCGCCTTCACCACGCGGGGCATCCGGCCTCACCACCAGGTGACCTGGCAGGCCGGCGACTGGCTCGTGTTCGGCGCCGAAAGCAGCGGCCTGCCGCCCGCGCTTCGCGACTCGATCGATCCGGCGCAGCGCGTGCGCCTGCCAATGCAGCCCGGCCAGCGCAGCCTGAACCTGAGCAATGCGGTGGCGGTGGCGGTGTTCGAAGCCTGGCGCCAGTGCGACTGGGCCGGCGGCGGCTGAGGCCGAGGCGACGGTCAGCCTTCCGGCCGCGAGCCCCGCCCCATCAACTGTCGAAGGGCGTCGGTTGCGCCGAGCCGGCCTTGCAGCACGGCGACCACGCATTCGGTGATCGGCATGTCCACACCGAGTGCGCGGGCGCGCTGCAGCACCACGGGCGCGCTGAGCACGCCCTCGGCCACGTGGCCCAGCATGGCCAGCACCTCGGCCAGGGGCAGGCCACGGGCCAGCTGCATGCCCACGCGCCGGTTGCGCGACAGGTCGCCGGTGGCGGTGAGCACCAGGTCGCCCAGGCCCGACAGGCCCATGAAGGTGTCGGCGCGCGCTCCGAGCGCCACGCCCAGGCGCGTCATCTCGGCCAGGCCGCGCGTGACCAGCGCCGCGCGCGCGTTGAGCCCGGGCACACCCGGCCCGGGCGGCGACCCGGCGGCGAGCCCGTCGCACAGACCGGTGGCGATGGCCATCACGTTCTTGACCGCCCCGCCCACTTCCACGCCCACCGGGTCGGCGCTGGTGTAGATGCGCAACAGGTCGTCGTGGAAAGCCTCCACCGCCGCGTCGCGCAGGCCTTCATCGGCGCTGGCCGCCACCAGCGCGGTGGGCTGGCCCGCGGCGACTTCCTCCGCGAAGCTGGGCCCCGACAGCACGCCCACGGCCGCCGCCGGACGCAGCTCGCGCGCGATCTCGTGGCCCAGCAGCCCGCTGCCCGCTTCCAGGCCCTTGCAGAGCCAGAACAGGCGGGCGTCGTCAGGCACCGCCTGCAGCATCCCGCGCAGGCCGGACATCGGTGTGGCCACGACCAGCAGGCCGCCACGGGCGTGGCGCAGGGCGTGCTGCAGGTCCTGGGTCACCTCGACGGCATCGGGCAGGTGCACGCCGGGCAGATAGCGGCGGTTTTCGCGGGACGATGCGATGAACGCGGCCTGCGCCGCGTCGCGCGACCAAAGGCACACGGCGTGGCGCGCAGCGACGCGGGCTGCCAGCGCCGTGCCCCAGGCCCCTGCCCCGAGAAAACTGACGTTCATGCGAACGTCGCGCCGTGTGTCAGTTGACCAGGGGCGACGCGCCGTTGCCCTGGGCCGCCGCCTGCTGCTGGGCTTCGAACATGGCCTGGAAGTTCACCTCGGACAGCAGCACCGGCGGGAATCCGGCGCGCGTGCACACGTCCGACACGATGGCCCGCAGGTACGGGTACACCATGCCCGGGCACACGATGCCCAGGATCGGCTGCATCTGGTCGGCCGGCAGGTCGCGCAGCTCGAAGATGCCGGCCTGCTTGGCCTCGATCAGGAACAGCGTGCGGTCGGCCACCTTGGTGGTGACGGTGGCGGTGACGCAGACCTCGAAGATGCCCTCGGAGACGTTCTCGGCCGACACCGACAGGTTGATGTCCATGGCCGGCTGCTGCGCGTCGAGCAGGATCTGCGGCGAGTTCGGCTGCTCCAGCGACAGGTCCTTGAGGTACATGCGCTGGATGTTGAAGACGGGAGTGGGCGCTTGGGCTTCGGCCATGGTGCGGGTATCCAATGAGACGAACCCGCCGGATCAGCGGGTTCAGGGGCGCGGATTATCGCCGAGCGATCATGACGCCTCGTGCCGGCGGCAGCGGCGGCGCGAGGCGCGGCCTCAGGTCGCCTGCCCTTGCAGCAGCGTCATCAAGCCGCCGCGCTGGTCCAGCGCGACGAGGTCGTCGCAGCCGCCGACATGGGTGTCGCCGATGAAGATCTGCGGCACCGTGCGCCGGCCCGTGCGCTCGATCATCAGGTCGCGCTGCTCGGGGTCGGTGTCGATGCGGATCTCCTCGATCGACGCCACGCCCCGCTGCTTGAGCAGCGCCTTGGCGCGCTGGCAGTACGGGCAGACCTGGGTGGTGTACATGCGCACGGGGTTCATGGCTGCGCATTGTGGTGCAGCCCGGCCGCCCTTGCAGGCCGCCCCCGCGGCAACCCGCCTCAGGCCGCGGACTTCTCCACGGGCAGGTTGGCGTCGCGCCAGGCGCGCAGGCCACCCGACAGCGACACCACCTTCTCGTGGCCGGCCTTGCGCAGAGCGGCCGCGGCGCGCGACGAGCGCGAACCGCTGGCGCACATCAGCACGATCGGAACGGCCTTGTTGGAAGGCAGGTCCTTCGACCCGTCGATCTGCCCCAGCGGCACGTTGCGCGCCCCGATGGCATGGCCCGCGGCGTACTCGGCCGGGTCGCACACATCCACCAGCACCGCCTTCTCGCGGTTGACCAGGCGGATCGCCTCGTTGGTGTCCACCGAGCCACCGCCGGCGCCCCCCTTGAGCTGCGGCCACAGCAGCAGCGCGCCCGACACGAGGGCGGCGACGACGAGATACCAGTTCTGGAGGAGGAACTCGATCACGGTGGACAGGGTGCGTGCAAAGGGCGCCGATGATACAGGTTGGCCGCGCGCCCGATGGCACCCTGCCCGGCGTCCGCCGCGGGGCCAGGCCCGACTGCAACGCGCAGGCAGTCTGGCTGACACACACCCTGCGTGCCATGCCTGAGGCCAGGGTATGGACAATGGTCGCGATGCCACAGCACCGCGGCCCCGACTACCGACCCGACATCGATGGTCTGCGCGCGCTGGCCGTGCTGGCGGTCGTTGGCTTCCATGCGTTCGCTCCTTGGGTGCCCGGAGGATTCGTCGGCGTCGATGTCTTCTTCGTGGTGTCCGGATTCCTGATCACCGGCATCGTTGTCGACGAGATCGAGCATGGCTCGTTCAGTTTGGCAAGCTTCTATGCCCGACGGGTCCGGCGAATCCTGCCGGCCCTGGTCACCGTTCTTGTCGCGGTGTATGGCGTTGGCTGGCTCGTGCTTCTGCCGTCGGAGTTCGAGGAACTGGGGCGACACGTGGTCGGCGCCGCTCTGTTCGCGTCGAACCTCTTGCTTTGGAGCGAAACGGGCTACTTCGACACATCAGCCGAGGTCAAGCCGTTGCTCCACCTCTGGAGCCTGGGTATCGAAGAACAGTTTTACCTGGTGTGGCCCATCCTCCTTGCAACCCTGATGCGCTGGCGTGTGCTCCTGGGAACGCTGGCTCTGTTGGCAGCGTCGCTGGTGTGGAACTCGATCACCGTATCGACGGACGTGGACGCGGCCTTCTATCTGCCTCACCAGCGCTTCTGGGAACTGCTCGCCGGCGCCCTGTTGGCGCTCGTCGTCAGGCGCCATGACGTGGGCGAGGCAGCGCGGCCCTCGTTGCTGTCTGCCCTGGGACTGCTGCTCATCGCAACGAGCATCGTCAGCATCGACGGCCACCACCGCTTTCCGGGATTGGCGGCCGTGCCTGCGGTGCTGGGCACGGCTCTCATCATCCTGTCGGGCCCCAGGGCATGGCTCAACCGTGCGGTGCTCTCGGCGCCGGCCCTGGTGTGGATCGGGCTGATCAGCTATCCGCTGTATCTCTGGCACTGGCCACTTCTGTCTTTCGCACGCATCCTGGAAGGCCGAGAGCCCGCCGTCGCCAGCCGGTTCGCCCTGATGTCTCTGGCCCTCGCACTGGCGGCATTGACTTACCGCTTCGTCGAACTGCCGTTCCGCCAGGGCGCGCGCCATCGCCTTGTTGTCCTTGATGTGC
>WBZX01000650.1_pt1 | contig 30292 bp, 26 predicted proteins | sample 5204211 | NCBI WGS metagenome assembly WBZX01 (sample SAMN12344362, study PRJNA552823) | activated sludge metagenome | biome: Activated sludge suspended growth; feature: Nitrification reactor; material: Wastewater; isolation source: activated sludge from nitrification reactor of wastewater... | reverse complement strand
CGCATCGACACCCATGGCAGCGTCGTGATCGTGCAGGGGAGCGACGGCGTCGCGCCTTCGCTGGCACTGTCGCGCGACGCCGCGCGGCTGGCCGTCGGCAGCGGTGACGCAATCACCATCCGCAGCCCCGACGGTGTCGAGATCGCACGGCTGGGCGACCTGCACGGTACCGACGAGCTCCGTTTCCTCGCCGACGACGAGACCGTGGCATGGCGCGGCGTCGACGGTGTGCAGCGGTGGCGGCCAGGTGGCGACGCAGTGTCATTGCGCGCGGGCTCGTGGCATGCGAGTGCGGTCAGCCCCGACGGGCGCAGCGTGGTCGTACTCGGGAGCGAGCTGGCGCGCTTCGACGAGGGCGCCCAGGCACCGAGTTGGCGCGTCGACGTCGAGCCTGCTTGGCGCCACGTCATCGTCGACCGCAGCGGCGAGCGCGTGCTGGCAGCCGGGGTCTCACCGACGATGACGATCTTCGACGCCGCCACCGGGGATTCGCGGACGATCACCACCGCGGTCGTGGGCCTCGAGGACGTCGCGTTCGGTGCCGACACCGACACGTTGTTCGCGGTCGGCCAGCAGGCCTACGTCATCGACGCCCGCGATGGCACCACGCTCGCGTACGCCATTCTCACCGGCACGACCACCCTGGGCGATCGCAGCGTGGCCGTCGGCGCCGATGGTCGTCACTTCGCCTACGCCGGCGCCGACGGGCTGCTGTGGCGGCGCCACTTCGACGCACCGGTGCCGGCCGCGGCGTTACAGGCGTGGGTCGCCGACGCCGTCGCGCGCACCGATGCCCCCGAGGGCGCGCGATGAGCAGCGACGAAGAGCTCTACGCGGCCTGGACCGCCGGTGATCGGGCCGCCGGCGGCCGACTCGTCGATCGACACCTGCGCTCGATCGCTCGCTTCTTCGCCAACAAGATCTGGGACGGTGACGACGCCGAGGAGCTGGTCGGCACCACCTTCGAGCTGTGTGCCCGCACCCTGGGCAGCTTCCGCGGCGAGAGCAGCTTTCGAACCTTCCTGTTCGGCCTCGCCCACAACGTGCTGCGCAACCACATCCGCAGGCGCCGGCCCGAGATGGGCGAGATCGATCTCGAGAGCAGTGCGGTGCGTGACCTCGGGCCATCCCCGCGCACCGCCGCGGCGCGCCGACGCGAGCAGGCCTTGCTGCTGCAGGCGCTGCGCGCGATCCCCCTCGAGCATCAGATCGTGCTCGAGCTGGTCTACTTCGAGGGCCTCTCGCGCACCGAGATCGCCGCCGCGCTCGAACTGCCGGCGGGCACGGTCGCCAGTCGGCTGCGCCGCGCCGACGAGCTGCTGCGGCAGCAGCTGCGGCGCCAGGCCCACGACGCCGCCCACTTCCACGCGACCCACGACGGGCTGGCGCAGTGGGCCGAGCAGCTCCGCGAGCAGCTCGGCCGCGCCGACGGTTGAACAAGGTCTGCCGGCCGGGCTGCGTGCGGCGCCCGCATGCGCGACGTCGCGCGACGCCGCCGCGGTGGACTCCGCGTCGGGCCGACCAAGCTGCGCAACCGCACGCGGCACCGCGGGAACCTTTGGCGCGCAGCGAACCACGCCGGCGCGGGGGAACTCGCGGATGGATGTCGGATCAACCACGCGACGCGCGGTGCTCATGGGGCTCGTCGCGCTGCCGTGCGCATGCAGCGACGTGCGCAGCGATCGGGGCGCGGAGGGTGGTGCGGTCGCGACGATCGCGAGCGCAGCCGACGACTCCGGCGTCGCCCAGGGCACGCTGGGTGGCGACGGCGACGGCGACGCAGGCCCGGACAGCGGCGCCGATGACGGTCCGCTGGACGGCACGGGCGCGGGCGTCTTCGACGTCGGCGGCCCCTCGGGCGGCGGCGAGACCGGCCCGGTCATCAACGACGACGAGTGTCAGAAGATCGACTTCCTGTTCGTGATCGACAACTCGGGTTCGATGTTCAACGAGCAGCAAGCTCTGGTGTCGAGCTTCCCCGGGTTCATCGCTGCGATCCAGCAGAAGGTCAACGCTCAGAACTACCAGATCATGGTGGTCGACACGGATGCGGCCCACGCAAACCTCTGCACCGACGTGTGCATGACCCTGCCCAACTGCTTCGGCACGCCGTGCAACAGCATCCCGACACCCACCGTCTGCGACGAGACCCTGGGCGCCGGCGTGACCAAGAGCAGCGCCGGCCTGGAGTGCGGCGTGACGGCACCGGATCGGTTCATGGTGGACGCACAGCCGGATCTCGGCGGGACGTTCGCGTGCATGGGCAAGGTCGGCATCACCGGGCAAGACGTGGAGCGCCCGATGGAGGCGATGGTCGAGGCCGTGACCAGCCAGGCCGAGCCCGGCGCCTGCAACCAGGGCTTCCTGCGCGACGACGCGATCTTGGTGGTCACGTTCATCACCGACGAGGAGGACGACGGCGACTCGCTGGGCGACCCCGCCAGCTGGAAGCAGGCCCTGGTCGCGGCCAAGGCCGGCAACGAGGCGGCCGTGGTGGTGCTCGGCCTGGTCGGCGATCCCGACGTGATGGGTGGCACGTGCGGGCCGCTCGGGCTCGCCGAGCCTTCACCGCGCCTGCGCACCTTCGCGGAGTCGCTTCAGTTCGGCAGCTGGGGCTCGATCTGCGCGGCCGACTACGCGCCGTTCTTCGCCGACGCGGTCGAGGTCATCGACTCGGCGTGCGAGCAGTTCGATCCCGAAGGCTGACGCCGCGGCGGCGCGCTGGCTCAGCGGTAGGTGAGCTCGTCGATCGTGCAGCGGAAGAACTCGCCCTCGCGCTCGAAGCGGTCGCTGCCGAAGTACCACCCGATGCGGTACTCGGTCGGCAGCGTGACCCCGTCGAACTCGCGGTCGGCCCCACAGTACCCACCGAAGTCGACGTAGCGGAACTCGCCGGTGCCGACGTTGCCCCAGCGCGCGAGCTTCATCGCGCGCACGCGGCCTTCGGCGTCGGTGTCGAGCTCGACGTGACTGTGCTCGCCGTGGGCCTCGACCGTGAACGTCGGCCCCCGCGCGCCGTCGGACCATTGCACCTCCGGGCCGAGCAGCGCCGCGGGAAGCCACAGCGCCTCGGCGTGCAGACGGCCGATCGCGCTGCGCGTGATCTCGGGGCCCGAGGCCGTCATCACAGGGATGATGCCGAGCAACTTCCACCGCATCGCGCCTTCACCGTCGAGCTCGACGTCTGCACCGGACACCGGCAGACCGCCCATGCGGGTGTGCGCGTGCCAGACGAAGCCGCGATCCCACCGGAGAACCTGAGTGGCGGTGAACGGAGTCCAGCGCTCGCCGAGCTTCATGCTGCCGTGCATCGCCAGCCGAGCACACGACGAGCACCGCGCCTCGGGTGCCAGTGCGTGCAGGAAGTAGCGGCGCGCCAGCGGCGGGAGCCCTGCGACCTGCTCGCGCGCGAAGCGGGCCGTCGAGGGAGGAGCGTCACGCCACAGGGCTTCGAGGACGGCATCGGACATCACACGAACTCGTGGCACGTCGCCCGGCCTGTTGGAATCGCTGCGTGCCGGCAGGGTGTGCGCCCTCGGCCACGCTGCGCGTGCACGGCCCTCGCACGTCAGCGGCGAGCGTGCGCACGGCCACGCGGCTCGTGCATTCGGGCCGGCGCGGAGAAGCGACCCCGCCGTGGTGGGCGTGGCCGCGCGATCCAACGCTGCAGCGGTCGCTTGACCGCTTCGATCGTGATCGCGTAGCCGAGCGCGATCGCGGCGAGCGCGAGCCACTGCGCCGTCGGCAGCGGGACGAAGCCGAGCAGGGGCCCGGCCGCCGACATCGGGATCGCGAACGCAGCCACGGCCACCACCAGGGTCGAACCCCACAATGCCGCGTGGGGCCGCGAGCTCCAGCAGCGACGCTGCGTTCGCAGCACCAGCAGCACCAACAGCTCCGTCAGCAGCGACTCGACAAACCACGCGGTGTGGAACGCCGCCGGCGAGACGCGGAACCACATCGTGAGCAACACGAAGGTCAGCCCGTCGAAGGCCGCGCTGATCAGGCCGAAGACGATCATGAAGCGGCGAATGAAGCCGAGGTCCCAGCCACGGGGCTGCTGCAGCATCTCGTCGTCGACATGATCGGTCGACAGCGTGGTCGAAGGAATGTCCGACAGGAAGTTGTTGAGCAGCACCTGGTGGGCGAGCAGCGGCAAGAACGGCAGGAACAACGCCGCGGCCGCCATGCTGAGCATGTTGCCGAGGTTCGCGCTCTCGGTCGTGAGCACGTACTTCATGGTGTTGGCGAAGGTCTTGCGCCCCTCGAGCACGCCCTCGCGCACGCTGTCGAGGCCGCGCTGCAGCAGCACGAAGTCGGCGGCCTCGCGTGCGACGTCGACGGCGCCCTCGACCGAGATCCCGACGTCGGCGGCGTGCAACGCCGGCGCGTCGTTGATGCCGTCGCCCATGAAGCCGACCACGTGGCCGCCGTGCGAGAGCGCCACGAGGATGCGCTCCTTGTCCATCGGATCGACCTCCGCGAACATATCGGCGCGCTCGACCACGTGCCACAGCGCGGCGTCGACCAGCTGCGCGATCTCGGCCCCAGTGACGACCTCGTCGCGCACGAAGCCCAGCCGTGCACCGACGTGGCGCACGACCTCGCGGTGATCGCCACTCACGATCTTCACGCGCACGCCGAGCGCACGCAGGCCGTCGATGGCCTCTGCCGCGCCGGGCTTCGGCGGGTCGCGGAAGCAGAGGAAGCCCTCGAACACCAGCTCCGCCTCGGCCCCGCGCGCGACGGTGGTGTCGGGCCACGCTCGCGAGGCGACTGCGATCACCCGCATGCCCTCGCGGCTCCAGGCCCCGGCCCGCGCGCGCATCGCCGCGAGCGCGGCGGCGTCCAGCGGCACCACGCCCGCGTGCTCGCGCACCGCCGTGCACACGGCGAGCACCGACTCGAACGCGCCCTTGGTCACCAGCAACGGCGACGCACCACCGCGATCCATCAAGACGCTGAGGCGCTTGCGCGTGAAGTCGAAGGGGATCTCGTCGAGCTTGCGTGGCAGCGGTGCGGCCTGGTCGACCGCAGCGGCCACGATCGCGCGATCGATCGGGTTCACGATGCCGGCCTGCAGGGCCGCGTTGTCCCGGGCCAGCCGCAAGACCTCCGGCGCGGGCACGCCTGCCGCGTCGGTGCTCGACGCCAACCGCACCTCGCCCTCGGTGAGGGTGCCGGTCTTGTCGGTGCACAGCACGTCCATGTTGCCGAGGTTCTCGATGGCCTCGAGCCGCCGCACCAACACGCCGCGCTTCGCCATCCGCCGCGCGCCACCCGACAGCATCGTCGCCAGCACCGCCGGCAGCATCTCCGGCGCGAGCCCGACCGCGAGCGCCAGCGCGAACAAGAGCGCCTCGATCGGCGCGTGACCACGAATCGCACTCGCGGCGAACACCACGAATACCAGCGCCAGCATCGCCCGCAGCAACAGGTAGCCGAAGTGACGCAGACCCAGCTCGAAGTCGGTCGCGGGGGATCGATGCGCGAGCTGCTTGGCGACCTGGCCGAACGCCGTCGCGCCACCGGTGGCGACCACCAAGGCGTGACCACTGCCGCTGCGCACGCTGGTGCCCATGTGCACGACGTTGGTGCGGCCCGCCAGCGGCGTGTCGGCGGCCACCGGGCCCGCGTGCTTGTCGACCGGGAACGGCTCGCCGGTGAGCAGCGACTCGCCGACGATGAGCTCGCGGGTCTCGAGCACCACGGCGTCGGCCGCAATCAGGCTGCCGGCCGCGAGCACGAGCACGTCGCCGGTGACGACCGCGGTCGCGGCCACCTCGAGCGATGCACCGTCCCGGAGCACGGTCGACCGCATCGCCGTGCGTGCCCGCAGCCGCTCGAGCGCATGCCCGGCCCGCACGTCCTGGAGCAGCGAGATCGCGGTGCCGAACACGAGGATCGCCGCGACCACGATCGCGTCGGTGACCTCGCCGACGCCGACGCTGATCGCCGCCGCCACCAGCAGCAGCCACAGCAGCGGGTTGCGTGCCTGCGAGCCCAGCGCGGCCGCCCACGGCCCGTGATGCCCGGCGTCGACGCGGTTGGGACCGGCGATCCGCAGTCGCTGCGCGGCCTCGGTGGCGCCGAGGCCCGTGGTGCGGGCTTCGAGCGCCGCGAGCAGCGTCGCGGCATCGAGCGACCAGTACTGCGGCGGTGTCGACACGCCGCCGGCGAATGTACACGAGGGCGCGAGCCTGCGATGCCGGGCGCCCCGTCGCAGCGTGCAACGCAACGCGACGCGACAGCAAGCCCTCGGCGTACGCGATGCGGCGGCGATCGACGCGGGCGACGGCCTCGCGGGCGACGCTCTCGCGCAGGCTCAGCGTGGCGCCGGCCACCGGACCCGCACGTCGACGCGTACCCATGGTCACACCGGCTGCGCGTGCAGCAGCTTCATCAGCACCGTGTGATCGGTGTGATCGCGAACACCCGGGAGATGCAGCAGGCGCCCGAGCTTGCCGAGCCCATGGTTATTGAGCAGCTCGAGCGAGTGCATCACGATGCCGCCGGGGTGCTGCGGGTTGCCGACGTCGATGTCGACCTCGATGGTCTCGCCCTCGGCCCAGCCGATCTGGACCGACATCACGGCGGTGGTCTGTCGCACCGCGTCGGTGATGCCGTGGTGCCGCGCGAAGCTGTCCCACTTGAAGGCATGCGTGCCGCGATCGGTGTTGTCGCGCACCGCCGCCACGAACTCGGCGCTGTAGTCGAAGAAGAGCCGGTCGTCGCGGATGCCCCCCACGCCGTTCCGCAGGCGCAGCATCGCGACGCCCAGCTGCGCCCGCAGGACCAGCGCGAACGTGATGTCGAAGAACGCCGCGCGGCGATGCTTGGACAGGCCATCGAACGCGGCGCCCGAGATGCCCGAGTTGGAGAGGATCTGTCGCTGCCGCGGCCCGAGGCCGTCGAAGTTCGCGTGCGCCATCGTCGTCGAGCTCCCGTGGGTATGTGCCGCGCAGCGGCTGCGGTTCCCTGCGGGATGCAGATTTCCGCCGCCGGCGCGCCTGCACCAGCTCGAACCCCGCGTGGGGTGGCGCGAGCTGGCGCGGCCGGCGAGCGGCGCCCGATGGGGCGCTTCAGCGGCGACGAGTCGCGCGCCGCTCGATCTCCGCCACGACGTCGGCACGGCGGCGCGACCACGTCGCCGCATCGACGTGCATCACATCCCATCCCCGCAGCCGCAGCACTGCAGGTCGGTGGAGATGGCGCTCGAAGGCGTCGGCTGCATCGGCGCCCTCGTCGGTGAGCACTGCGAGTGCGAAGTCCGGCGTGTCAGCGGCGCCGATCGCCAGCGGGATGCGGAACTCCGACGCGCCGAGGCCCAGCTCGCAGCGCAGTCCGGTGCGCTCGAGCGCCAGCGCGATCTGGACCGCGAGCGGCACGTGCCCCTCGAACGAGGCACGCTCGCGCTCGCCCGCGGCGTTGCGTCGGCGCCCGCGCACATCGTCGAGCACCTGCTGCGCCTGCAGCCGCTGCCCCTTGCCGAGCAGGAATGCGAACTCGAGGTAGGCCTTGAACAGTCGCGGGCCATCGTGGGTGGCGTCACCGACGTGCAGCAACTCGGGGTCGAACGAAGCGACCACGTAGCACTCGGCCTTGGCGCGGGAAATCGCGACGTTGAGGCGCCGCTCGCCGCCGCGTTGCCCGAGCGGACCGAAGCGCGCCGGCACGTAGCGCTCGCTCGCACCGCCCTTGCGAGTGCGCTCGACCGGCGCGTGGCCGAGCGAGAACACGATGACGTCACGCTCGTCGCCCTGCACCGACTCGAGGTTCTTCACGAACGGTCGTCGATCGATGGCATCGACGGTTGTGGCAGCCCGCCACGCCGCGGCGAATCCGTCGTCGGCGGCGACGCGGGCCTCGACCGCGTCGAGCACGGTCTGGCGCTGGCGGAGGTTGAACGTGACGACGCCGATGGTCGGCGGCTCGCTGCGCGACAGCAGCTCGGCGATGAGCGCCACGACGCGCTCGGCCTCGGGGCGATTGAGCCCGGCGTCGTACTGCCCGCCCTCCACCGCGATCCATCGCAGGGCCGGCGGCGCGGTGGGCCCATGGGTCGAGGGGATGGTGAGCAGCTCGCCGTCGTACATCGCGTGGTTGGAGAACGCGATCAACGACTCGTCGCGGCAGCGGTAGTGCCACTGCAGGCCCGCGTGGGGACAGCGCGCGCGCGCCAGCGCCAGCAACGACTCGGCCGCGAACACGTCGCGCACCGCGAGTTCCTCGGCCGAGCGATCTTCGTCGTCGGTGCTGCTGGTGCCGAGCTCGAAGTACGACGACGGCGGCATCTGCTTCTCGTCGCCCGCGATGACCACCCGCTGCGCCCGCAGCATCACCGGCAGACCCGACTCGACGGTGCACTGCGAGGCCTCGTCGAAGATCACGAGGTCGAACAGCGGCTCGCGCGGGAACAGCACCGTCATGGTCTCGGGCGACAGCAGCCAGCACGGCATCACGTCGAGCAGCCCGACGTCGGCGAACTCGCGGACGAAGCGGCGCAGCGGCATCAGCCGGCTCTTCTTGCCGACCTCCTTGAGCAGCGACTCCTTGGCGCGCTGCGGGTCGGTCCGGCGCGCGCGGTAGCCCGCGTTCGGCGTCTGCAGCAGCTCGGCCTGGTCGACCCGGGCGACGATGGCGGCAACCTCGAGCGCTGCAATCTCCGGCTCGAGCCGCGTCATCGTCTCGATCGCACGGTCCGCGCGCTGGGCGGTCGCGATCGTGCCGAGATCGTCGATGCGTGGCTGCAGGTTGCGGGCGCGCTCCAGCTGCGCCGCCGCCCATGCCCGCGCGATCGACTCGCGCCAGTCGGTGAAGGGGCGACCCGCGAGCGCCGCGGCCACGCGATCGAGCAACGCCGGCGCGGCCGCCATCGTCTCGCACGCCAGCGCGGTCCAGCCGTCGAGCTCGCGCAGCCGCGTCGCGTCGCGGGCGAGCCGGTCCGCGAGCTCGCGTAGTGCCGTGGCGTCGTCGCGCAGGACCCACGGGAACACCCCTGCGATGGCGGCCACCGCCTGCAGCAGCCGCTGTTGCGCCTCGGATTGCGCGAGGCGGTGCGCCGCCCACTCGTCGGTGGCGGCGCGCTCGAGCGAGATGCCGATCGCCGCCAGCGTCGTGGCCGCGGCACGCACCGGGGCCGCGAGTCCGGCCAGCAGCTGCAAGCGCTCGATCGCCGCGCCCGCGCTGGCGGCATCACCTTGCGCCCGGGCCGACAATCCGAGTCGCTCGAACAGCGCCCGCGCTTGCGCCCACGCGCGCGCGGCGTGCAGCCGCGATTGCAGCCGCGCGAGGAACTCGGCATCGAAGCCGGCCGCCGCCTGCTCGGGCCACAGTCGCACCAGCGACGCGCGCACCTCGGCCCGCGTGCGCCACCACAGCGGCGAGACGATCCGCGTCCAGCGACCGGCGAACGACTGCAGCACCGTCACCGCGCGCTCGGCGGGATCGTCGACCACGAGCCCGCCGGGGCTCCACTGCGCCAGCGCCTGCGACTCGCCACGCCAGCGCTCCACGAGCGACGCGACACCGTCGTCGCCGTGCAGGCAAAGCGCGGTGAGCAACGCGATGTCGTCGGGGCCCTGGCAGGCCGCACGCGCGGCGTGCAGCGCGAGCAGACCCTCGCGTGCGCGCGCCAACGCGTCGCGATCGACCGGCGCCGGCGCCAGCGCGGCGTCGAAGGCCTCTGCGTGGGCGATGGCGTCGCGCAGCTGCACGCGCATCGCCGTGAGCGCCGCGTCGTCGTACCCCCGCAGCGAGCCGCGCGCGAGCCCCCGCTGGCGCCACCACGCGCTCGGGGCCCACAGGTCCTGGTGCGGATGCAGCCGCTCGACCAGCTCGAGCAGTCGCAGCAGGCGTTCGCGATCGATACCCGCGAGCGCGGGATCGACGACGTGGGTCTCGCCACCGGCGACCATCGTGATGAGCTGACCGACGCACAGGCCGGCGTCGTCGATCCGCTGCGCGAGCACGTCGCGATCGGCCTCGAGCGCGGCCTTGGCCTGCTCGTACTCCATGCGCAGCAGCTCGAGGCGCCCCGGCGGCGGGGCCGAAGGTCGCTTGGCCTCGAGGCGCACCCGCACCCGCTCGAACAACGGCTTGCGGTCCTCGTGCACGTCGTGCACCACCGCGAGGTACTGTCCGAGGCCCCGGACCTCGAGTCGCTGCCCGACCACGTCGAGCGCCGCACGCTTCTCGGCGACCACCGCCACTCGCTCGCCGCGACGCAGCGCGTCGGCCACCAGGTTGACGATGAGCTGGCTCTTGCCGGTCCCCGGCGGGCCATCGACGACCGTCACGCGGTGGCTGCGACACTGCGCCAGCACGGCGCGCTGGCTGGGATCGGCCGCGACCACCGGCCAGCCCGGCGCCCCCGCGTCGGTCACCGCGGGCTCACCGACCACGCCGGTCGTGGCGGGCAGCAACGCGGCCGCCGAGGCCAGCACGGTGGCGGGCTCCTTCGCGAGATCGGCGAGCTCGCGCAGCAGCGCGTCGTAGTCTTGCAGGAGATCGGAGCTCGACTGGGGGAACAACCCCAACAGCGCGCACTCCTCGATCGACAGCCGCGGCGGGGCCTCGTCGAGGTCGCGGTCGCGATCGCCAAACGGCACCAATGCGGTCGATTCCACCGCCACCGGCACGCCGATCTCGCGCAGCTTCGCGAGCATGGCTTCGACCCCGCGCGCGGGATCGGCCACGATGTCGTCGAGCTCGCGTCCGAGCTCGTCGGGGAAGGCGAGCGCGGCCTTGTTGAAGAGCAGGCGCAACAGCGACTGGTTTGCGATCGGCTCCTCGTCGCTGCGCCGGCGCAGCGAGAAGCCCCGCGCACCGCGACCGTCACGCTCGAGCTCGACCGGGAACAGCACCAGCGGTGCACGCACGCCGTAGCCGACCTCGGTCACACCACGCGGCGCGATGTTGCCGACCAACACGGGATAGCCCACGTACAGCTCGTTGGCGCCGGTCTCCTCGATGCGATCACGGACCTCGCGGTGCAGCTCTCGCAGCTGCGCGGAGCAGGCCTCCGCGGCGTCGTGTCGGCCGGCGTCGTCGGCGGTCACCAACACCGCCTCACGGCCGCCGCGCACCAAGGTCAGCGTGCGCTCGGCGGTGCCGGGGCGGATCGCATCGAGCGCGATGAGATCGAAGCAGCGCCCGCGCACGAGCCGACGCAGCCGCACCGAGGGACTGCGTCCGTCGCCGGAGATCAGCTCGTCGCGCAGCCGCGTGATCGCGTCCGTCAGCGCCCGCCTCGAGGCGTCGATCGGCGCCGCCGCGGGCGATGGCGGCCGACGGGTCGCCACCAGCCGCACTGGCTGGTCGAGCGGCGCACCGTGCAGTGCCGGGCTGACCTCGATGCCGCGATCGCGGAACAGCTGCGCGAGGGGTGCGAGGGCCTCGGGCGTGGTCGCCTGCACGCCGGCGAGCCGCAGCAGACGACGCGGTGCGATCGACGACTCACCGCGACGCTCGACGCTGTCGCACAGCGCGGCGAGGGCGTCGGCGACCTCGTGCTTGCGCACCGGCAGCGGGATCGCGACCTGCTCGAGCAGCTCGAGCTCGAGCGGCGACTGCATCGCGGCGATCGCAGGGCGGATCCAGCGGCGGAACTCGCCGCCGTGCCCGAGCGCCTCACCGATCGCGAGGATCGTCTGCACCTCGCGCGCGTCGACGACGTCGTCGGCACCCATCACGTGAGTGAGCAGCAGGAACAGGCTGCGCACGAGATCCGAACCGCCGGCACGGACCATGCCGCCGGTCTCGTAGAAGCGGGCGAGCGCGACCTCGGGATCGAGCAGCTCCGACCAGCCGGGGATGGTGCGACCGAAGGCGTCCTCGATCGCGTCGAGCTCCTCGGGCGAGATCACGCCATCGGCAGCGGCGACCAACACCGCGCACGCGAGCGCGCACTCGCCCAGGAACGCCGGCGGCTCGTCGCGCGCGTCGAAATCGACGTCGACGCGGCTCGAACCCAGCGCGCGCGCGATCACGGCATCGACCTCGGCGAGGCTGCGCGTGCTCGCGCCGCGCCCCGTCAGTCGCTGGTACACATCGCTCTCCGAGAACAACCACAGCGCCCACGCGCGCAGGCTGTGCTCGGGGTGCGTGGTCGCGAGCGCAGCCTCACCGGCCGCCAGCGTGCGATCCATGAGTTCGCGCGCCTGCTCGAGGTACGCCGCGGTGTCCCACGTCAACGCGTCGCCGGGCAGGCCCGTGGTCGCAATCATCTCGAGCCGCAGCGCTGCGTCGAGATCCTGGCACGCGAGCAGGCCGAAGCGATCGGCTGTGATCTCGCGCGCGACCGCGAGTCGACGCGCGGCCTCGGCCTGGGCGCTCGGCAACACCCCCGCCTCGGCCAGCTGCAGGCCCGCCAGCGCGGTGGCCCCGAGCTCCGTCCAAGGCCCGTGCGCCAGCCAGTGACCCAGCTCGTGCCCGAACAACGCCACGGCGGCACCGTCGTCGAGCAGCGTCAACATGCGCCCCTGGATCTCGAGCAGGATCGGCGACTGCACGAAATGCAGCGCCGCGTTCTCGCGGCCGCTCGACTGGTAGAGCTCGAGCGCGCCATCGATCGCCAGGGTCGCTCGCGCCGCCTCGGCCTGGGCATGGGCGGCGGGCGCCATCGTCGGCGACAGCGCGAGCGCGTCGGCGTGCAGCCGGCGACGAATCGCCTCGGCATCCCGCGGCACCAGCGAGGCCCGCTGCACCGCGAAGCCCGGGAAGCCGTCGAGCGCGGCGGCCAGCTGCCGCTCCAGCGAGAACCGCACCGCCTCGACATCGAGACCGACCAAGCTCGTGCGCGTCGTGGTCGTCACAAGATCACTCGTACGCCGCCGAGGGTCTCGATCTGATGCGGGAAGCGATCGCCCGGCGTGCTGATGAACATGTAGTTCTTCGGCACGGACAAGGTCTGGGACAGCACCTCGATCATCTCCGGCGTGAAGGTGCCCTCCACCGCCACGAAGTCGATGCGGATCTGCGGATACAGGTGATCGATGCGCGCGAGGTCCTCGCCGAGGTTGGGCGGTGGCTCACCGCCGGGCGCGAAGACGTGCACCACGATCATGCGCGTGGTCTGCTCGTTCTCCAGCACGTACTGCACCGCACGGTTGAGCTGCGCGGGGCTGTCGCCCTTGGTGAAGTAGATGATCGATCGACTGTTGATGTGATCGATCGCGCCACGCACGCTGGTGCCGACCCACTCGTTCAGCCGCCGCAGGCCGTCGATCAACGAGCGCGTGGCCGACAGCGCAGCACGCATCAGCACGACCCGCAGGAACATCACGGCCACGATGCCCGCGGCCGAGAAGAAGTAGATCGCGAACACTCGGATGTTCTCGGGCGACAGCAACAGGTTGCCGAGCAAGCCCACCAGCACGGCGATGAGGGCGACGCTCACCGCCAGCCAACTCGCCCGGATGTCGCGCGGCAGGCGTGCGCGCTTGCTCTTGAGCAACATGTTGCCGATGGCGAACAGCGCCATCACGCACAGGAACGAGATCGTGTAGACACCGGCCAGCACCTCCACGTCGCCCGCAGTTGCCGCGAGGATCGAGCAACACACCGCGCAGAAGCCGATGATGATCCAGTGGTTGGTCTTGCGCAGCTCGTTCTCCCGCAGCAACACCTGCGGTAGGCAGCGATCGAGGCTCATCCGCCGCACCAGGCCGGTGACGCCGACGTACGAGGTGAGTACCGCGCCGGACAGCACCAGCACCGCGTCGACGCTGACCCACGTGCGTAGCACCGGACCCATGGCCACGTCGCCCATCTGCGCGAGCATGTCGGGTGGCACCGTGGTGATGACGACCAGCGGCAACAAGCCCAGACTCAGCAGCGAGATCAGCGGGTTGAAGGTCGCGACCGCGAGCCACATGTTGCGCAGGGTCTTGGGAAAGACGCCGGGCTTCTGCTCCTCGATGAAGTTGGCCGAGCTCTCGAAGCCGGAGATTCCGAGCATCGCCGCGGCGAAGCCGTAGAACAGCGCGTGCGAGAGCCCTCCCGGCGGCGGCTCGCCCCAGTTCGCCGACAGCAACGAGGGGTCGCGGATGATGGTGATGATGCCGGCGATGCACAACACCGTCAGCGTCACGATGTGGAAGCAGAAGATCGCCACGGCGACGACCGCCGACTCGCTGATGCCGACGACGTTCAGGAACGCGAACAGCCCCAGCAGCCCGATCGTGGCCCAGAACACGTCGAGTCCGGCCACGAGGTTGTGGGCGTAGTGCATCGCCTCGCCGGCGCTGATGACCGCGGTCGCGACGTACGACAAGAGCGTGAGCACGGCCGCACCCGCGGCGAGCTTCTTGTTGGTGGTGTTGAGCAACACGGTGTACGTGCCACCGTTGAGCGGCAGCGCGCTGCCGACCTCGGCGTAGACCGTGCGGAACAGGTACAACACCGCCGCGACCACCGCGAGCACGATCGGCGCGTAGCGCCCGGCCTGGGCCGCGCACAGGGCCGAGACGTAGAGGCAGCTCGAGGTGATGTCGTTGCCGCAGATCGCGGTCGACGCCCACGTGCCCAGGTAGTTCTTGTGGGGCTGGTCGAGGTGCTTGACCGCGACCTTGGAGGTGTCCAGCCCCGTCAGTCGCGTGGCGGTGCCCCAGCCCGCGAAATCCCACGACTCGGAGGTGGATGCGGCGGGATCGTCGGCCATGGGCAGGCCGGCACTGTATCGCATCGCGTTCGCACGCGCGATCGCGCCCGCCCGCGTGCGCACACGCTACAGCGTCAGCGGCCCCGACGTGAACTCCGGCGCGCCGAAGCTCGCGTCGCCCAGCCCGAGCAACCCGATGAACGTGCTGTAGAGATCGCCGGTGGTGCGGCCGGGTTGCGGTGAGTGGCGACCGGTCTGCAGCGCGCCACCGACCCGGCCCGCGAGCACGATCGGCAGATCGTAGGGGCTGTGCGTGGCGCCGCTGCCCATCTCCGCGGTCGAGTAGAGCAGCATGTTGTCGAGCAGCGTGCCGTCTTGATCGGGCATCGCCGCCAATTGATCGATGAGGTACGCCAGCTCGCCCATGTACCAGGTGTAGACCGCGCGCGGCACCGAGACGTCGCCCATGTTGGGGATGTCGTGCACCATCGCGTGCCAACCGGTGTAGGCCCCGGGCACGCCGACGCCGAGCCACGGGAACGTCGGGCCGTCGTAGTTGGTGTACTGCAGGGTGCCGACGCGGGTGAGGTCGCACGCCAGCGCCATCACCATCAGATCGATGAGCACGCGCGACGAGACATCGTCGCGGTTGGCATCCCACGCGCTGCCATAGGGGTTGGTGTCGTAGTCGCCGGGCAGGTTCAGCATCGGCGTGGTGCAGCCGGCACCCGCCTGGCCCTCGTTGCCGAGCTGCATCTCGAGCGCGCGGATCTTGTCGGCGTGGTTCTCGAGCGTCATGCGATCGGCCGCACTGACCTTGGGCGAGAGCCCGTCGAGCGAGCCGATCACGGTGTCGAGCACGCTCTGCCGCCGCGCATGCAGCCGCGCGATGGTGGTCGCCGGCAACATCGGGTCGACCTCGAGGTCCGAGAACAGCTGGTTGAAGATCGCGGTGGGCTCGGTGTCCGAAGGTACTGGATCCGCCGCACCCGCGTAGATCGCCTGGTACTCGCCGAGGTTGCCCCCGCCGATCGCGAACTGCAACGAGCGGTAAGGCGTGGGCGCGGCCATGCGATTGGCGATCTCCTGATCGATCGACGGCCCGTCGGGCATGGCGTTGTTGAAGGTGTTGTGCGCGCTGGTGAAGATGCTGTGGCCGTTGCTGACGTGGCCGTTCTCGCCGTAGGCCGCGCCGGCCTCGTTCGCCACCTGCGACACCACCACGATGTCGGACTTGCGGCTCTCGAGCGGCGAGAGGATCGACGACAGCACCATCGCGTTGTTGGGGCCGCTGGGCGCCCACTCGTCGTTGAGCGTGCCCTCGACGTGCATGAACTGCAGATAGCGCAGCGTCGGCTCGCCCGCGGCGCGGGCCTGCTGCATGCTCTCGAGGAAGGGCAGCGCCACCGCAATGCCACCGGCGCCACGGAGGAAGTTGCGCCGCGTGGTGCGGCCGCGCGAGACGGGACCTGGACGTCGGAGCATGGTCAGCCCTCCACCTTGCGGGTGCGGAACGCCTCGCTGCGCGCGAGCGCGACCAACAGCGTGGGGATGTCGCCGCCGGCGGCGACGAACTCGGGCGCGAACGAGTCGACCACGCAGTCGTCGACCGCGCCGGGCTCGAGGCCGAAGCCGAACTGATACAGCTGGCTGGCGAAGCAGGTCGTGACCTCGTCGCTGGCCGCGAGCTTGGCTTGGAGCTCGACCACCCCGTGGAAGCTGCCGGTCACCGCCGCCGGGCCGCCTTGCACGTCGCCGCTGTTGTCGATCGCGCTGCCGTCGACATCGACGGTGCGAAGGCCACCGATCGCGTCGTAGTCCTCGAAGCCGAGGCCGATCGGATTCATGAGGCTGTGGCAGCCGCCGCAGTTCATGTGGTTGATGAGGATCTCGGTGCGCTCACGCTCGGTCGAACCCTCGGGGTACTCGGGCACGTTCGCCATCGCATCGGCGGGTGGCGGCGGCATCGGCTCACACAACAGCTGCGTGCGCACGACCTCGCCGCGGAAGATGGACCCGGTGTCGTTGCGGTGCGAGTGCTCCGCCAGCAGGGCGGGCCGCGTGAGCAGACCGCCGCGTTCCTCCGGCAGCGTGACGCTGGCCCAGGTGCCGGGCGCCGGCGCGTCGACGCCGAACAAGCCCGCGACCTCGGCATCGACCTCGCTGCGGTTCGAGGTCAACAGCTGCGCGAGCGTGGGCTCGTCGCTCGCGAGCACGCCTTGCACGAAGCGCGAGAGCTCTTGATCGATCGATGCCGAGAGCTCGGCGGTGAATTGGGGGTAAACCGCGGTGTCCTTGTCGTAGGTGGGCACGCCGTCGTAGTGGTTCCACTCGCGGACGAAGCGCTCGATCGCGGGGCCGCTGCGCGAGGTGTCGGCGAGCATGCGCTCGGCCTGCGCGGCGATCTCGTCGGGGTCCTGCAGGCTGCCCGCGGCCGCGGCCGCGAACAGCTGGTCGTCCGGCATCGAGTCCCACAGCAGGAACGACAGCCGCGCGGCGATCTCGTAGTCGCCGAGGGCGATCACGCCCGGCGCGATCTCGTCGCCGCCACGCTCGACCAAGTAGAGGAACTGCGGGGACTGCAGCGCCGCCGCGACCACCGCTCCGATACCGTCGGCGAAGCCGTCGGTGGCGGCCGCGTCGACGTACAGCGCCAGCAGTGCGGCGCGCTCGTCGTCCTCGAGCGGGCGCCGGAACGCCCGCGCGCCGAACTCGTCGATGAAGGCCTCGGCGCAGCTCTGATCCTGTGCACCGTCGCAGGTGACGACCGCGTCGACGTCGTCGATGATCTGCACGGCGACGTCTTCGGCGGCGGTGAGCAGGTCCATCGCGGTCGGCAGCGACACCACGTTGAGGCTGGGGTTGTTGCTGTAGTTCTTGTGGGTCTGGGTCTCGGGGAACGCGGCGCTGGGCGTGATCGCGCCGTCGAACAGCGCGGTGACGGTGTTGCGGTACTGCACCGCGGTCAGGCGTCGCATCGGAGCCGGGCCCGCCACGGGCCCGTCGCCGCACGCTGCACTCGCGCCACCGCTGTCCGAGCCCGAGCCATCGTCGGCCGAGCCCGCCGAGCCCCCCTCGGCGCCGGCGGTGCCATCCGCCGCGCCGGCGGTGCCAGCATCACCGACCCCGTGGTAACAGCCGGGGGCTGCGAGCCCGAGCCAACCACAGATGGACGCGAGCGTGACGAGCGGGGCGTTGCTTCGACGTGTCATGCGCGTGCGCGAGAGGAGAGACGCACCTCGCCGGAAGTGGGTGAACGTTTCTCGGGCGCGCGGGCGATTCCCTGGCCTTCGCCGACATGGCATCGTGGCGCACGAACGCTGCAGTCGCGCGCGCTAGCGCCCGGCGACTCGCATGCGGCGTGCAGCCTTTGCGATGATCGTCCTGGCCTTCGCCCTTGCGACCCTGCTGTCTGCGACGCCGGCCGAGCCCGCAGCGCCGCCGCGACGCGTGGTCGTGCAGGTGGCCGAGACCGATGGCGTCGCGGCCGCAGAGCTGGCCGCGTTGGTCGAGCGGCATGGCCTCGCCGAGCCGCCACCGATGCAGGTCGCGCCCGACGACGGCACGCGCGCACGCCTGACGACCGCGCGAGCACAGTGCGAGGCTGCGCCCACCGTGGCCGTCTTCTGGCTCGATGCGCGACGCAATGACGAGTGGCGAGTGTACGCCCTGCCCTGCGACACGGGCGCACCGTTGGTGCGGGAGATCGTGGTCACGCGCGGCGAGGAGGAGGCCTCGATCGAGGCCGCGTGGGTCATCATGCGATCCTCTTCGGTGGCGATCGCCGAGGGTCACGAGGTCGCGATGCAGGGCGCCGATCCAGCGGCGATCGATCCCCCGACGGCGCCACCACCCGCGCCCGCGAAGCCGAGCCCGGTGGCACCGCCACCACCCCGCGACGCGCCGAAGCGGCCACTGCGATGGCAGCTCACCGCGGGCTACGGCGGCGAGGCCATGTCGACGCGCCCCCGGTGGCGCAACGGTGTGCTCGCGCGGCTGTCGTTCGCACCGCGACCACGCCTGCGGCTTGCGCTGGGCTACGCACTGCTGCTGCCCGCCACCCGCGACGAGCCCGCAGGCTTCACGTGGTGGCAGCACCAGATCGGCCTGTGGATCGCGGCGGTGCTGCCGGTGCATCCCCAGCTCGCGCTCGAGCTGCGCGCGGGCCCGGAGCTCGAGCTGGTCCGGTGGCGCTCGCAGGCGGATGCCCGCGGGCGCGTGCGCGCCGTGCCGAGGTTCGGCGCCGATGTGGGCCTGCAGCCGGTGCTGGCGCGCGGGCGTCGGACCGTGCTCGCCCTCGACGTCGGGGTCGGGCTCGCGATCGCGCTCGTCGACGTCGACTTCGTGACCTGCGCGGCGACGGCGGCGGCGTGCGCCGGGGCCGACCGGCGGGTGGTGCTCGACGCCTGGCGCGTGCGTCCCAGGGCACGCGCGGGCCTTTCCGTGCAATTCTAGGCCGGTGGCGAGGTTCATTCACCCGGATCGGGGGCCCGGTGCCTCTTGGTCGATGTGGGCCACGCCCTCGCACTGCCCTGGACCTTCGCCGCACCGGAGGACCAGACCTTGAGCCACGAGGCCGACGTGGCCCTGTTGCGCGCGGCGCTGCGTGCCGATGCGCGCGCGCAGCTCGAGCTCGTGCGTCGACTGACGCCGACGTTGCGCGCCGTCGCGACCGCGATCCTCGGGCGGGGTGGTGATGCCGACGACGGCGTGCAAGTGTCACTCATGCGAGTGCTCGAGCGTGCATCGACCTACCGCGGCGATGCATCACTCGAACGGTGGGCGCGCACGGTGGCCGTGCGCGCATGCCTGCGGCTCGCGGAGTCGGCTCGCCGCCACGACCGCACCGACGATGCGATCGAAGATCACGCCGAGCCCGAGGACGGCGACGACGCGCTGATCGAGACCCTGCCGGGGCCGCTCGAGAACTACCTCGAACAGCTGCCGGCGGCGCAGCGACAGGCGCTGTTGTTGCGCCACGCGCTGGGCTACTCGGTGATCGAGATCGCCGAGCTCACCAGCGTGCCGGTCGACACCATCAAGTCGCGGCTGCTGTTCGGCCTTCGTGCGCTGCGCAAGTCGATCCGACGCGACTCGTTCGTGGCCCGCGCGATCGGGGGCCACCGTGGCTGAGTCGTTCGAGCACGAGCGCGACGCGGTGACCGACGGCCTCGCGGAGTTCGGCCGGCTCGAGCCCGCCCGCGACGACGACCTCGCGCGCGGACTCGCGACCGTGCAGGCGTTCGCGCTGACGCAGCGACGTGGTGCACGCATGCGTGCGATCGCCATCGGCGGACTCGCGGCGGCTGCAGCCCTGGTGCTGGCCGTCGCAGTGGCGCCGCGGCTGCGCGCGTCGGGCTACGCGGTCGAGCAGGGCGAGTTCCTCGTGCAACAGGACCGCGTGCTCGACGGCAGCAGCGTCGCGCGCGGCGAGTGGGTCGAGGTCGGCACGAACACGGCCTGCCTGCGGGTCGCGCGGGCACGGGTGTGCGGCGAGCCCGGCACGCGCCTACGCGTGCTCGACGATCGGCGCATCGAGCTCGACCACGGTCGCGTGCAGATCGACGCAGCGATCGCGGTCGAGACCACCCGCGGGGTCGTCGAGGGCCGCGACGACGGCCTCGTCGTCGCGCTCGACGACGGCGCGCTGGTGCTCGGCGAGTTTGCGGCGACGCTCTCGCAGGGCTCGCAGCGCGTCGAGCTGGCCCCCGGTACCACGTTGGCGGCCGAGCCCGAGCCAGGCGCGACGACGCTCGCACGACGCCCGCCGACGGACACCAACGCGGAGGAGCCGGCGATCACGTTGCTCGACGACACCGCGAGCAGCGAGACCCGACCCACGCCGCGCAAGCCCAGCTCGCGGGACTCCGCGCGCGCACCGACGAGTCCGTCGGCGGGCGACATGCTGGCGGCCGCGCGCGAGCTGGCCGCCAAGGGCGAGCTGGCAGCGGCTGCGAGCGCGTACCAGAAGCTCGTGACGAGCTACCCCAGCGCGGGTGAGTCCCGCGCCGCGCTGGTCTCGCTCGGTCGCGTGCAGGCCTCGCGCGGGCGCCACAGCGCCGCGCTCGCGGCCTTCGAGCGCTACCTCGCGGACGGCGGCGGTGCGCTGGCAGAGGAGGCGCAGTACGGCCGCATCCAGGCGCTGCACGCCCTCGGCCGGGTGGCCGCCCGCGATCGTGCGATCGACGAGCTCGCTCGCGAGCACCCCCGCAGCGTGTATCTCACCAAGGCCCGCGCTCTCGCGACGCCGAAGTGACGCGAACGCGAGCCCCAGCCCCTGGGCGGTGCTAGTACCTCGACACAGGGATTGTGACGGGCCATAACACCGTCCTGACCGCGCCTCGCTGCGTTGCCGCACCTTGAAATACGCCCGGTATTCCGGCGGCGCGGCGCCTTGCGGAGTCGCGGCCATGACGGCGTTCTGACCCACCACAATCCCTGTGTCGAGGTACTAGCGGGACAGTCGCGCCTGCAGGCGAGCGAGCGCGGCGTCGTCGAGCGTCTCGGCGTCGTCGCTCGCGAGCGCGCGCACGGCTCGAACCATCGCAGCGAAGCGGCCGCCGAAGCGCTCGCAGACATCGCAGCCAGCCACGTGGGCCTCGACCGCACGGCGACGGGGTTCGTCGAGCTCGCCGTCGATGAACTCGCCGAGCAGCTCGAGCACCTGCGAGCAGCGCAGGCCCGCAACCTCGCGGTCGGTGGCGATCGTCGTCATGGCTGTCCTCCGGCTTTGGTCAGCGCCGCCAGCAGCTGCAGGCGTGCGCGGTGGAGTCGACTCTTCATCGCGCCGACCGAGATCCCCAGCGCGTCCGCGACTTGCTCGCTCGTGTGCCCCTCGAGGTCGCGCAGCACGACGAGCTCGCGCACGTCGGGCTCGAGGGTGTCGAGCGCGGCCCACACCGCGGCGCGATCGATCTCGCCGCCGAGCTCGTCCTCGGGCGTGCGACCCCAGCCGGCCGCGACCCCGAGCTCGAGCAGCGACGGCAGCTCGCGTGCGTGGCTGTCATTGCGCGCGCGTCGACGGGCCGCGTTGCGCGTGATGCTCGAGAGCCACGCGCGTAGCTCGGCGTCGGTCTGTCCGCGGAAGCCTGCGAGCGCGCGATGGGCCGCGAGGAAGGCCTCTTGCCACGCGTCGTCGGCCGCGGCGTCGTTGCCCGCGATCGCCCGCGCGATGCGGCGCATCGCGGGGCCGTGCCGACGCACGAGCTGCTCGAACGCCGCGCCATCGCCGGCCTTCGCGGCGACGATCAGCTCGGCTTCGGATGACGCGTGACCGGACACGTGCTCAGACCGAACGCAGTGTAGAGCGGGCAGCTCCCGATGAGGCCGGTCGCGAGCAGCACCAGGCCCAACCAGCCCCAGGGGGTCTGTGGACCGACGAACACGAGGGCCAGCAGTGTCGCACCGCCGGCGATGCGCACGACTCGTTCGATGGGATGCTCGTTGTTGGGCAGCAGCTTGTTCATGGTGTCCTCCGGACCGTCACCGGTTCCGACCCCAGGAGTCCGCGCGGTCGAGCCACGGTTCGCGCAACGAAGGCCGCTCGGATCGCGGCCTGGGGCGCAGCTCCTGCGCACGCACCGATGCGGCTTGACAAATCAATAAGCCACGGCTAATGATAACGCCTGTGAACGCCGCAGTGGCCGAACAGAGGGTCTTCACGGCCCTCGCCGATCCCAGTCGGCGGGCCATCTTCGAGTCGCTCACCCGTGGTGAGGCCGCGGTGAAGGACCTGACCGCGCGCTTCGACATCTCGCAGCCCGCGGTCTCGCAGCACCTCGCAGCGCTCAAGGAGGCCGGGCTCGTGCACGGCCGTCGCGAGGGCCGCTGCGTGTTCTATCGCGTCGATCCGCGGGGCATGAAGCCGCTCATCGATTGGATCGCGCACTACCGTGCCTTCTGGACCGAGCACGTCGATCGGCTCGAGGCACTGCTGGACAGGATGGACGAATGAAGCCCGCCGACAAGACCCCGCCCTCGCAGACCGACTCGATCGTGTTCGAGTTCGACCTCGCCCACGCGCCCAAGAAGGTGTGGCGCGCGCTCACGGACCCCGAGCTGCTGACGCAGTGGTTGTTGCCGGTGATCGGCTTCGAGCTGAAGACCGGCGCCGCGTTCACCTTCAAGACCCAGCCCTATCCCGGCTGGGATGGCACCGTGCACTGCCGCATGCTCGAGGTCGAAGACCAGCGTCGCCTCAGCTACGCGTGGGTGGTCGGCAACATGGAGCTCGACACGATCGTGACCTTCACGCTCGAGCCGAGCGGCTCGGGCACGTTGCTGACGCTGGTGCAGTCGGGCTTCAAGCCCGAGCAGAAGCAGAACTGGGGCGGCGCGCGCTACGGCTGGAACATGATGGGCGGCAAGCTCATCGACGTCCTCGCGGGGCTCCCATGAGCGCCGCGACACGCCACGAAACCACCGCGCCCGCGCCCGCGCCCGCTAGCGCGACCGCGCTGGCGGCTCGGCCTCGGCCTCGCGGGTGCTCACCGCATCCGAAGGCTCGATCGCGAGCGAGTCGAGCGCGTCCTGCAGCGTGATGTACCACTTGGTCGCGACGTCCTCCGACTCGGCCGAGACCGCGTCGACGATGCGGCCGCGTCGCACGATGCGGAAGCCGCGGGGCTCGTCCTTCGAGAACGGCGCGATGGCGCCGGCGAACTGATCGGCGTCCTCTTCGCGGTCCCACACGCTGCGCCAGATGATGACCTGCTCGCCGCTCGGCGTGCGCCACAGCGCGAGCCGGTCGCCGTCCCAGCCGATCGCGGCGCGCGTGGCCTTGGCGTCGTCGTAGCCGCGCTCGCGCAGCAATCGCTCGATCGCGAGCTCGCCGACGACGTCGTCGTGGATCTGCTCGGCCTCGCCGGCGTCGTCGGGCCACGGCGGCAGCTCGACGTGCACCGGGAAGTCGCGGTCGAGCTTGCCGGCGTGGAGCACCTGTTCGGTCGAGTTCGAGGGCTGCGCGAATGCGGTGAGCACCGCTTGCCAACCGCCGGCGGCGTGCAGGCGTGCGACGTGCTCGGTGCCCGGGGCACACGGCACGTTGGCGTGGGTGCCGAGCAGCGCAGCGGGCACGTCGGTGGGCACCGCCTCCTTGCGGCGGTGCGCGGTGTGCAGCGTGTTGGCGACGAGGGTCGCGAAGCCCTCGGCGAGGCACTGCCGCACCAATGCGGTGTCGGAGGTCGACTGCGCGTCGAGCACGCTGGTGCCGAGGCCGCCGAGGGCCTGGTCCATGTACGCGAACACCAGCGCCCGCGTGAGCGCGTGATCGAGGCGGGCATCCTGCGCGAGCACGTCGTCGCGGAACACGATGGTGTCGCGGTCGTGCAGGTAGCCCACCTCGGTCGCCGAGGTCAGCATCTGCAGCACGCCTTCGCGCAGGCCCGCGCCGTTGGTGACCGGCGGGATCTCGAGCGCGCGACGCAGCTGAGCGAACGACTCGTGCGAGCTGCGCTTGCGCACGATCGTCAGCCACGCGTCGGCGATCGCCCGCATGTCCTTGCCCTCACGGGTCTCCATCAGCAGCGACTCGAGCTCGATGGGGAAGCCCATGCGCGCGATCTCGGCCGAGAGCGCGACGATGCGCTGCTGCGGCGTGCGGCCCTTGGTCGGCACGCCATCATCGGGCGGCGGGTTCGAGCTGCCAGTGTCGGGGCGACAGGCCGCGAGCGCCGACAGTGCCATCGCACAGAGCGCTCGGCGCAACGATGCATGCATCGCCGCTAGACTATCGCACGCCCGAGATGGGTGCGAGTGGCAAGGCGTGCGAGCGGCACGCCTCGCACCCGCTGCACTACTCGGCCGATTCTTCCTCGTAGCCGGGATCGAGCTGGAAGTCGAACTCGACCACCACCGGCGGTCCATCGTAGCTGGGATAGTCGGCGGTCGCGACCGCGGCGCGCAGGCACTCGCGCAGCGTGCGGTTGCTGGTCATGCCCTTGGGCAGGTTGGTGTTCACACCCAGCGGCGTCGCGCCCTGCGGATTGAGCAGCACCTCGACGTGCGCCTCGCCATCCAGCGTGCGCGCGTGGGCGCCCTTGGTCTCGGTGACGCATGCATCGATCGCGTCGTAGCGCTGCGAGAAGGCTTCGAGCACGCGCTGCTGATCGGGCCGCTCGCCACCGGCGCCCATGTCCATCACCGTGTCGGCGTTGGGATCGAAGGTCGGCACGGTGGTCGTCGCGGCAGCGCTGGCGTTCGCCGCGGTGCCACCCAGCACACCGGCCACGAGCGCGGCGATGAGGCGCTGATGGCCCTTGCGGAACATGACACCGCACAGCGAGCGCTTGCCGGGCTTGGCCCATCGCACCTGCGCCTCCACATCGATGCTCTTGCCGCCGGGCATCGCGAACTTCACCGTGATCGCGCTGCCGACCGCCGGCGTCAGACCCTCGAGCTCGAGGCACGCGCCGCCCTCGGAGAGGTTCGCGCTGCTGCCCTTCGCCTGGAGCTCACCGTCACAGGCGTGGACGGGCAACACGAGGTCGAAGCGTTCGCTGGTACGGCGATTGGAGTCGAGCTGCAGTGCGGCTTGCATGGCGGGGTTCCTGGAGGCTTGCGTTCGGCGGGCAGGTTTGGGGCCAGTGTGCCGGCGGCGGGCACGTTCCGGCGTCGCGAGTGTCATCGACGGCACACGCGAGACCTTGAGGGGATCGATGCGGACGCGATCGGGCCGGCTTGATCCCGCGCTGCGTTCGCAGCGCGAACGCAGTCAGCCCATGTGGCGCGCGCGACAGAACTGCTGCGGCGGCTGGGAATCGTCGTCCTGCACCAGCTGCGCGACGAGCTCACCCACCGCGGGGGCGAACTTGAAGCCGTGGCCCGAGCACCCGCCCGCCACGATGACGCGTGCGTCCTCGGGATCGCGATCGATCACGAAGTCCCAGCTCGGCGTGGCGGTGTAGAGGCAGACCCGATGATCGACCAGCTCGCCGCCGGCGCACGGGAAGTGCTCGTCGATGAACTGCCGCAGCGGCGCGAGGTCCTGCTCGTGCAGCGCGCGATCGACATGATCGGGATCGACGCCCTGCTCGGTCGCTCGATGATCGTCGTCGCGTGCGACGTGGCAGGCGATCTTCACGCCGGCGATGCCGGCGTCGGCGTAGGGGAAGCCATAGAAGAAGCCCCGAGGATCGAACGCGCCCCACACCGGCAGGCGCGTGAGCGCGTCGCGATGCTCGGGCGCGGGGCGCCACCAGGTCAGCACGCGACGCAGCGGCGTGAGGCGCTCGGGCAACAGCTGCGGCAGCAGCTGGGGTAGCCAGGCGCCGGCGGTGACGATCACGCGATCGGCGTGCACTCGTCGCCCGTCGTCGAGCACGACGCCGCAACGATCGCCCCGCGAGATCTCGCGCACGACGGCGTCGTAGTGCAGCGCTGCGCCGGCGGTCATCGCCTCGTCGCGCAACGCGTCGAGGCACGCCTGCACGTGCAGCTGACCGCCGGAGGGCGTGAAGCAGCCGTGCCAGTGGGCGGGCACGACGAACGGCCAGCGTCGCATGAGCAGGTCGGCATCGAAGCGCTGGTGATCGACGCCGTGTCGCTCGCACGCGTCGATCGATGCCAGCAGCTCGTGATCGCCCGGCGGGCCGAACTCGAGCATGCCGGTGCGATCGAGCAGGGCGCGACCGCTGCGCGCCGCGAGCTCGCACCACAGCGCGTCGGCACGCTGCACCAGTGGCACATAGTTCTCACCCTCGTGGTAGGCCTGTCGGATGATGCGGGTGAAGCCGCCGTGGCTGCCGCGCTCGTGCACGTGACCGAAGCGCTCGAGCACCGTCACCTGCACGCCGGCGCGGGCGAGTGCCCACGCGCTGGCCAGCCCCATGGTGCCGCCCCCCACGACGATCGCGGTCTTCGTCGGTCCCAATCCCCGGCACGATAGCACCGTCGGATCGCGATGCTCGAGTCGCCGCCTCGAGCTTGGGGCGCGCGGGCTCGTGCACGGTGCGCCCACGACCCAAGTTGCAATCCGTCGGGCCACCTTTCGCGTTCGCGCGCTATCATCGGCTGCCCGTCATGGCCATGCTCGTTGCGCCCGATCGATCGACTGCGCTGGCGACCCGCAAGGGTGGCGCCGCGGCCGATGGCGCGGCGAGCACGGCGAGCTTGGTGAAGGACGCGCTCGGCGACGCGGTCGAGGTGCTGCAGGCCCACGTCGAGCTGGCGGTGCTCGAGGTCCGCGAGGACGTCAAGGTTGCCGCGCGGGCCGGTGCGATGCTCGCGGTCGGTGGTGCGCTGGCGTTCTTGGCCCTGGCGTTGCTGCTGGCCGCGGCCGCGTTCGCGCTGGCGCTCGTCATGCCGGCCTGGGGCGCGTGTCTGATCGTCGGTACGCTGGTCGGGATCATCGCCGCGATCGTGCTGGTGCGCGCGCGCAACGGCCTGGCCAGCCACGGCTTCGGCGAGCAGACCACGCTCGCCCTTGCGGAGTCCAAGCAATGGATCGGGGAAAAATCCAGCGAGAAAAAGCCGAGCTAGTCGCGAGGATCCGCGATCGTCGTGCGCAGCTCGACGTCACCCTCGGACGCCTGCAGGGCACCGTCGAGCAGGTCCGCGAGCTGCCGGCGAAGGTGCGCGCCAACGTGCAGCGCGTGCGGAGCCTGACCGCACTGGCGGTGGCGGTCACGGCGGTCGGGCTCGCGTCGGTGCTGATCGTGCGCGCGCTGGTCGGTTCCTCACGCCCGCGTCGGCGGCGGTGAGGCGCGATCGGGCGGCCGCCGGCTTCGCTCGTGTCGCCCATGGCCCGGTTGCACGGGCCTTCGGGTGCGATCCGCATCCGGGATTGCCTCGTCCAACGGGCCGCACTACCGTGACGCTCCGCCGAACGCGACGCGGGCGAGGAGACATCATGTTCGATCGTGCGAAGGACTACGGCGAGTCGGCACTGGCAGCCATCGGACTGCAACCCCGGCGCTCCACCTCCGACTACCTCTTGCCGGCGCTCGGGCTGTTCGGCGTGGGCGTGCTCGTCGGCGCTGGGCTGGGTTTGATGTTCGCACCCAAGCGCGGCGCCGAGCTGCGTGGCGACATCAGCCGCGGCGTACGTACCGTCGGCGAGAAGATCCGCCGCCGCCGCGAGTCGATCGATGCGTCCGACGCCGACGCCACCGAGGCCGGCGACGACGTGCTCACCGCGGTGCCCACCCGCTAGAGGATTTGTCCGATGTCGAAGACCACGAGTGCAGCCGCCGATCCCATCGAGGTCGAGGTCCACGAGCGCGAAGACGACGAGCCGGCGCAGCCGCTGCTCGATCGGCTCGAGAATCTCGGCGAGCAGGTCACCCAGTTCGTCACCGAGCGCCCGCTCACCGCCGTCGGCATCGCGCTGGCGGTTGGCTTCCTGGTCGGTCGCATCGCGCGGCGCTAGAGCCGAACGGCCCATGAGCACCGCCGAGTCCGACGATCCTCCCGCGGCGGGCATCGATCCCGCCAAGCTCCTCGACGCCGCGGCCCAGGAGATCGCGGCCGAGGCCCGCCGTCATCCGCTGCGCACGCTCGGTGTCGCGTTCGCGGCCGGCTACGTGCTCGGCGGCGGCGTGCCCCAGTTTGCCGTGCGCATGGCCGCCACCGCGGTGCTGCGCAGCCTCGGGCGCGCAGTGATCACCAGCGGTCTCGCCGTGGATCTCGCCCGCGGCGCGATGGGAGGTTCACGGCGTGGGCGTGCGCCCAACGGCAAGCCCAAGCCCCGGCGCCGCAAGGCCGGCGACCACCTGCCGTCGTAGCGCTCGTCGTCGACACGGCCCCCCCGTGTGAGCGCCCAGCGGATGGTGATGCTACGCCGGGCGGGTCCTCCGAGTTCGCTGGATTCGCGCGACGCGGTGGCCGGGCGTCGCGGCCGAACCGAACGCGGGCCGGCGTTACGAAGCGAGCATGCGTTGGTGGGTGGGGCAACATCGGTTGGACACGACGGCATGGAATCTGGCGCGGGCCGCGGTTTTCGTCGCGGGCTGCGGCGCTCGTGGTGGCGCCGCCCACGGTGGCGGAATGGACGGGGACGGCACCGGTGTCGCCGACTCGACGGGGTCGATCTGCGTCACCGGCGGTTGTAGCGAGACGAACACCGATGTGTACCCCTACTACGACCCCGACTGCCTCGCCGACGCCGACTGCGACCCCGGGTGGGGCTGCGTCGAAGAGCGGTGCGTCGCGCTGCCCAGCCTCGCTCGGTGCGCTGCGGACTCGCTCGCCGCCGAGATCCCCTGGGGCGTGACTCAGGCGCCGGTGATCTCGCTCGCATTCGTGGCGAACGAAACCCCGGCCGTGCTGTGCCTCGGCGGTGGCTCGCCCGAGTTACTCACCGAGGGCGCAGCGTCGCAGGTTCTCGCCGGCGAGGTTGCAGTGATCGACGCGGTGGTCGCCGATCTCGACGGCGACGCGAACCTCGAATTCGTCGCCACCGATGGCGCCCAGATCTTCCGCCATGGCCAAGTCGCCGAGTCGCAGCCGACCTTCCTGGTCGACGCGAGCGTCGACCGCGTGTTCGTCGGCGACGCCACCGGCGATACGCTGCTCGACGTGTTCGGACGTAGCACCGATCACCTCTCGGTCGTGCTTGCGCCAGCGATCGGCGCGGGAGACTACGGCGTGCCGATCGATATCCCGCTGCCAGCAGCGGCCGACGCGGTCGCCGTAGGTGACATCGATGGCGATGGGGTGCTCGAGCTCGTCGTCGCGATGTCGATGGACGGCACAATGCGGATCGCCACGGTCGATCTCGCGGCGGAGCCTGCGGTTCACCTGCTGACCGGTGAGCACGAGGCGGTCTCGGCGTTGGCCGTCGGGCGCCTGAATGACGACGCTCGCGACGACATCGCCGTGATTGGCCCGCGAGGCGCATCGGGCCCGACATTCCTGACGACCCTGCTGTGGGTCTCGGATGACGTCGTCGCGTCGAATCCGGTGTCGCTCAGCGGCAGCTATGCGACGGTGCTCATCGGTGCGTTCGGTCGTGGCGGAGCCGAGTCCGTGATCCTTGGCGGCGCGAGCGAGCTGCGCGTCGTCGAGTACGACTTCGGCGAGCCCAGCTGCTACAGCGTCTACCCCAGCGGGCCCGGCGGGCCCGCAACGGCGCTCGCGGCTGGCGATCGCGACGGCGACGGCAAGCCCGAGCTGCTGCGCGGCGGCGGAACCTCGGTGGGTAGCTTCGCGTCCTACTGAACCAGCGCACACGTGGCGGGGTCGAGATGCGCCGCGGCGCTCACCGGCAGCTCGGTGCGCGGCAGCTGCTCCGGATGCTCGATGAGCGACGTGGTGGTGCGCAGCAGCTCCCGGCTGAGCTGGGTCACTCGCAGCACGTCGTCGACGAACGCTCGATCGTCGCGGGCGTCGCACGCGGCGGCGAACGCTGCGACGCGGGTGCGATGCGAGCCGCTGTCGTCGGTGTCGACGAGGTTGGCGAGAAACTCCGCAGCCGGTGTGCCCGCGGCCGGCGCAGCCGCCTGCAGCGCGGTGACGAAGCCCTCGCGCAAGCGTGTCGGCGTGGCGTCGCCGGACGTTGGTGCGAACGCGAGCAGGCCGCAACGGGCGTCCGAGAACAGCGGACGCGTGAAGTCGACCGCGAGCACATCGAGCGCGAACGCTTCGTCGATGATGCCTCGAGAGATCAGCGCTCGAACGTAGGCGACATCGAACCCTGCGCGCTCGGGGAAGGCGAACTTGAACTCGGTGTCGACGCGCCCGCTGACGCCCGGG